>LNFM01006520.1_pt1 | contig 19151 bp, 15 predicted proteins | sample 596031 | NCBI WGS metagenome assembly LNFM01 (sample SAMN04254537, study PRJNA301005) | activated carbon metagenome | isolation source: dual media filters at the Ann Arbor, Michigan drinking water treatment plant | place: USA: Ann Arbor | reverse complement strand
TTTCATTGGGTCCGCTGCTTCGCCACTGAAAACGCTGCGCCTTCGACGCAGGTGATGAATGATGAGAGCTCGCTGCCGCGCCGCCGCTGTCGTCCCTCGCTGCCGCGCCGAGGCTGTCGTCCCTCGCTGCCGCGCCGAGGCTGTCGTCGTATGGGAGTAGATGCACCCAGCGCCGATCACAGGACCGCGACGTGGGTCTCGTCTCTCTGCGCTTCCCCCGACGGCGTCGACCCCATGAGTCCCGTCGCTGGCGTCAGTCCGCCTGCGACGGTGTCGCGCTCACTCGGCGGCGGCGGCGACGGGCGCGGGGACGACGCTGACCTTCTTGCGATCACGTCCGTAGCGCTGGAACTTCACCACGCCCTCGACGAGCGCGAAGAGCGTGAAGTCCTTGCCCTGGCCGACGTTGTCGCCCGGGTGGACGTTGCTGCCCACCTGGCGAACGATGATCCCGCCCGGCAGGACGTGCTCGCCGTCGAAGCGCTTCACGCCGCGGTACTGCGGGTTCGAATCACGACCGTTGCGGGATGATCCCTGTCCTTTTTTATGTGCCATGGCGAATCAACCCTCGATGCCAGTGATCTTGATCTCGGTGAACGGCTGACGGTGGCCGTACTTGCGACGGTAGTTCTTTCGGCGGCGGAGCTTGAAGACGATGATCTTCTTGGCGCGGTCCTGCACGACAATCTCAGCGTTGACATTGGCGCCCGAGACGTACGGCTGGCCAACCTTCACAGCGTCGCCGCCGATCATGAGGACCTTGTCGAACGAAACCTTCGCGCCCTTGTCACCCGCGATCTTTTCGATGCGGAGGTGCTCGCCTTGAGCGACCTTGTACTGCTTTCCACCCGTGTGAATCACGGCATACATCGCGATCGACCTCTTTCCATGTCATCCCGACGAGCGCATCCAGCGTCGCCGGCGGAAGGGCGGCGTGTGTAGACGACAGAACGAGCCACGTCAAGCGCCGACAGGGGGGTAGCCCTTGTCCGTCGTGCTCACCGCGATCGCAGCGACTCGCGGCTGGCCCGTCGGCGCCCGACCGCTACGAGCCCCACCGCCGCGAGGGCGATCATCGCTCCGCCGCGCGAATCCCTGGGCGAACGCGCAGGAACCACGCATCCGCACCCGCCCATGGTCACGCCTCCGCCGCCCGGCGGGGTCGGTCCGGGACGGCGTCCCGAATCCTCGGCGGGGCCGACGCCCGAGTCCTCGATGGATCCAACGTCGTCGACTGGCTCGAACACGTCGAACTCTGGCGTCACGACGTCCTCTTCGACGCCCGTGTCCGGCACGCCCACGCCCGTGTCTCGCACGCCCACGCCCGAGTCCGGCGGCAAAGGAACGCCCGAGTCCATCACCGCGGCGCTCACCGCGCGCACGCGCACCTGCAGGACGTTATCCGCGGGACCGCCCTGCCCCGTGTCGCTGAACCACGCGACGCCCTCGCGCACGAGCCCGAAGTACTCGCTGGTCTCGACGCCCACGGTGCTCGGCGCGCGCAGCGAGAAGGTGAATCGCCCTGTCGCGCCCGGCGCCACGACGCGGTCGACGGTGGCGGGCCTCGCCGCGCTGGTCCAATCGCTTCCCCGCGCCGACGACACGCGGTCTCGTGGTTGGGAGGTGGCCATGAACACCTCGCCCGGCCGCCACGTGTCCGTGCCGATGTTGCGAAACTCGAAGTACCCGCGCTGCTCGGAGCTCGCGGGAAGGTTCAACGTCGTCGACGCAAAGGGAAAGCTCTGCATCACGAACATCGCCCCGAACCGCGGCCCCGCGGGCGGCGGCGGGGGCGGCGGCATCGACCCGGTCAGCGCTTCGTACGCGCGGACCAGGGACATGTACGTCGGCGCGTAGACGCTTCCGAAGCCCGAGACGGTCTTGCGGATGTTGAAGTGCAAATGGACCGTGGTCGGCGTGCCGCCAAACGCGTTGGACACACGCCCCAGCACCTGACCGCGCGTCACGCGCTGGCCCATGGACACCGACACGCTGCCCATGTGCAGATAGTCGTAGCGAGTGCCGTCGGCAGCCGTGAGGTAGACCGAGTACGACCCGATGTTGGTGATCGTACCGTCGGTGACCGCGACGCAATTGTGAACGTTGTTCATACAATTGGCAGCGCGGATGTCCTGGCCCTGGTGACCGGTCCCCGAGGGGCACATCGGCATGTCCCACGAGCGCGACTCGCAGTAGTTGTCGCGCCACGGGAAGCTGTAGTTTCGCGCGTCGCACTGCGAGCCCGCGGGGCCGCTGCCGCCGCCGACGCCCCAGACCTGCGAGTTCAGATACGAGGGCGCGTTCTGAATGGGATAGCGGATGCCCGGCGCGTACACGGTGTTGTCCACGCGGCCGCGGCCGCTGCCAGAGGTGAGCTCACCGGCAGGCCGATAGGAGAACTGCGCGCTCGCGTCGGGCGCGTACGCAGCGGCGCCCAGCGCGAAGCCGAGCGCGATCGCGGCGCGTGCTGTCGAGAGCACCGAAGACGAAAGGCGGTTCATCGCGCACCTCCTCGGGTCGCTGCGGATTCAGGGCTCGGCGCTCCCGCGGGCGGCTCGGCGTCGCTCGCGCGGACGAGGGACTCGGCGAGGCCCACGATGTACGTCTGGTGCGTGCAGGCCTCGTCCTCGAAGGGGCGGCCGCACTCGACCTCGAGCGCGTAGGTCGCTCCGCGCTCGCTCCAGGTCACGCTGCGCACGCCCTCGTTGAACAGGACCATCGCCGGTGCGCCACGAACGCGCTCGGAGTGCCCTTCGGGAGCCGCTCCGTTGGGCGCGGGATCCTCGCGAACGACATGCAAAGAGAGCGTCCGTTCTCCGACCCGCGCGGAGATCGCGTACCAGGCAGGGCCGGTCACCACCGCGCTCGCGCTCGCGGCGGCAGAGTCGCCAAAGAGCAGCACCGGCAGCGGCGAGGCAGCGACGGCCGAGCGCGACTCGACGCTGAGCGCCGACAGCGCTCTCTGCGCGATCGCGCGAACGCCGTCCGCCGCAGGGCTGCGCAGATCAGCGGGCGCAGAGGCTCGAGGCGTGCTCGAAGGCTCCGACGGCCGCGAACAGGCAGATTGAAACGCGAGCGCCGCGAGCGTCAGGCACGCGCGAAGCACAGAACGAGACTCGACAAGCACAGCGGCAGTCCTCCTGCGACGCGAAGAGCGATCGCGCCATCGTACACAGGCCCGCGCCGCCCGGTCCACAGCCGCCCCGCAGAATGCAGCACGAAACGTGAGGGATTCTCCGGCAGAAAGGACGGGCCCAACGGCTCGAGAGCGCGGGCGGCGCGGTGGAGACGGCAGCTCAGAGCGCGCCCGTCTTGCCGCGCTTCGCCAGGGCGTCGACGGCGCGCTTGACGTCCTGCGCCCGCGAGCGGGGAGCGACGAGCAGCGCGTCGGGGGTGTCGACGATCACCAGATCGTCCACGCCGATGACTGCGACGATCTTGCCCTTGGGCGCAGAGATCACTGTTCCGCTCGAGTCTTCGAGGACCACGAGCGTGGGGTCTTCGGCGCGCACGACGTTGTTGTTTTCGTCTTTGTCGCCGAGCTCCCAGCTCGCTTGCCAGCTCCCGACGTCGCTCCATCCGCAGTCGGTCGGAACGACGTCCACGCGCGCGACCTTCTCCATGACCGCGTAGTCAATCGAAACGCTGGGAAACGAAGGAAACACCTGCTCGATCGCCTCTTCTTCGGCGCCGCGGCCCTCGCGCACGTGCGCGTCGACCTCGTTCATCCCAGCCCACACCTCGGGCAGGTGCTCGCGAATCGCCGCGTCCATCACCGAGGCGCGAAAGACGAAGATCCCAGCGTTCCACAAGTGGCGACCGTCACGGAGGTATTGTTGTGCGCGAGGAAGGTCTGGCTTCTCGACGAACGCCAACACCTCGAAGACGCCAGGATGCTCCGTGGCCTGTCCGACATGGAGGTAGCCGTAGCCCGTCTCGGGGCGCGACGGGCGAACGCCCAGCGTCACGATCGCTCCGCTCGTCGCCGCGTCGATCGCGCGCTCGAGCGCGGTGCGAAAGCCGTCTTCGTCCTCGATGTACGCGTCCGCAGGGAGCACCACCAGGACCGCGTCTGGGTCTTCTTTCAGCGCGACGCGCGTCGCCCACGCGACGGCAGGCGCGGTGTTCTTCGCCACGGGCTCGGCCAGAACCCTCGCGGCGATCGAGCGCGGGATCATCTCCCGCGTGGCCTCGGCGAGCGCGCGGCCTGTGACCACCATCGTGCGCTCGGCGGGCGCCAGCGGCGCGACGCGGGCCACCGTCGCAGCGATGAGCGGGGTGTGAGGGTCCTTTCCGAGCGCGAGAAACTGCTTGGGCCAGCCCTTGCGTGACGCTGGCCAGAAGCGCGTTCCAGACCCTCCAGCGAGGACCGAAATGAAAACGTGTGCGCGATGCATAGTGCCTCTCCAGCCCCTTCTATCTATCTTTCCATCTATCTATCCGAGTACGAACGTGAGAATCGCCAGCGGGATCACGTAGATCGCGAAGACCCAGAGCCTGCCTCGCGAGACGACGCCGCGCAGCGCGTAGAGCGCGACGAGCCCCACGAAGAACGCGACCACCGCGCCGATGATCCCCGCCGTTCCGCCGGCGCGCGTGAGGGCGCCGGGGTCTTTGAGCTCGAGCAACAGCGCGCCGCCCACCGCGGGCAGCGACACCAGAAACGAAAACCGAAACGCGTCTTTCGGCGGCGCCCCGAGCAAGAGCGCCGTCGCGATCGTGCACGCCGAGCGAGAGAGCCCAGGCAACACCGCGGCCCCCTGCGCGAGCCCGAGCAAGAACGCCCGGGTCGGAGTCCAGCGAAAATCCTCGCGCTCCTTGCCGAGCCGCGACGCGAGCAAAACCAGCCCCGTCCCCAAGAAGCACACAGCGACGATCCACGAGACGTTGCTCCACGCCTCGACGCGCTTCTTCAAGAGCAGCCCGATCACCGCGGTCGGAACGCTCGCGATCACCACGCCGAGCCCCTCCATCGCGACCGGGTCGGTCTTCAACCGCGAGGGCGCCTTCACCACCGCCGCGAGCTCTTTGAAGAGCCCGAGCACTTCTTTGCGAAAGACCAGCAGCGTCGCGAGCAGCGTCCCGGCGTGCAAGAGCACGGTCATCTCGAGGTGACCGCCCGTGCGCAAGATCCGCTGTCCGAGCGCGAGGTGCCCGTCGCTCGAGATCGGCAGAAACTCCGTGAGCCCCTGAACCACACCCAGGATCGAGGTCTCGAGCACGCCCGCGTTCGTCGTCATCGCCGCGGCTGTGTACACCACAACGCACTCGCCGTCCCTGCGCGAAGCGACGCCGACGCCGCGCGCATCCGCGCAAAGCAGCCGCGAAGGACGCGAAGCGACGCTCGGCGATGGTCGGGTGCGAAGCCGTGTACGCAGCACGCGCAGAGGTTGCAGGCACAATGCCTGGATTTTTACTGACGAAATCGTGCTCGACGGCCTCGCGATCCTCCGGCGGGGCGTGCTACCACCGCCCTGCCGACATGTTGAAGAACCTCTTCACGAGTGAGCTGGTCGACATGGCCCTCGGGCGCGTCGCTCCCGAGCAACGCAAGGCCATGCCGAAGTCCATCTCGGTGTTCAAGAACACGTTTCTCGAGCACTACCTGGCGCGCGCGCACTGGGTCACGCCGGGGCTCTGGTTTCTGCCCATCGCCGCGTACGGGATGTATTCGGGCTTCACCAACCCCAACCTCTCTGCGCTCGCGGTGATCGGTCTCTTCTTCGCCGGATGGCTGTTCTGGTCGCTCGTCGAGTACCTGTTGCACAGGTTCTTGTTTCACTCGCTCACGCCGACGGAAGAGCACCCAGAGCGCTACCTCGTGCACGGCTACCACCACGATTTTCCCGATGATTCATCGCGGCTCGTGATGGTGCCGCTCGGATCGTGGCCGCTCGGCGTGCTCTTCGCGATCGCGTTTCGCGTCGTCCTGGGCGCGGACCTGTGGCTCCCGACCTACGCGGGCGCCGCGGTCGGCTACGTCGCGTACGACTGGATCCACTATTACACGCACCACGCGCGCCCCCAGGGCGGCATCGGCCGCTGGATTCGCATGTATCACTTGCAGCACCACCACGATCCAGCGCCCAGCCGCTACGGCGTGTCCTCTCCTTTGTGGGACTTCGTGTTCGGCACGTACAAGGGAACCGACGCGCACGCCAAGCCGTCCACCACGGCCACCGCCGAGCACTGAGCAACGGGGCAAACTGCTCCGCGGCAAGCGCGCGCACCCGCTGCGATCGCCCTCGCGCTCTCGGAGATCCGTGGCGAACATTCTTCAGATCGTCGCTCCCCTCGAGTTCGCGGCGTTCGTCCGAGCGCAGCTCGGCCGCGCCGACGGGGACGAAGGGATCTACCGCCGTCATCAAGCGATCGAAGCGCCCGCGAAGAAGCTCACGAGAGAGGCCTTTGCCCTCGCGGTCCAGCGCGAGTCCGATCGCGCCCTCGTCGCGCAGCGCGAAGCGCTCGCGAAACCCGAAGACCCGCGGCTGCTTCGGCTCGTGTCCTGGCAGTACGGAGCGACGAAGGCCGACACCGTCGAGGGTCTCGAGCAGGCCGCGCGCAAGCGCGTCGCCCTCACCGTGCAGAGCTTCGCGATGGACTATCGCAGCAGCGCGCAATGGCTCGCGGCGATCGAGCCCAGAGACCCGCGCGGAGCGTGGCTCTCCCTCGCGGATCGACAACAGGCAGAGGGACGCTGGCTGCAAGCGCGGGCGTCGCGCGCTGCTGCGCGGTGGTTGGACCCGACGGTCTCGCTCGATCCCCCTGCGGGCACCGACGATCCAGCGCGAGAGTTCATCGACCCGACGCGTGAGCGGCGCTTCGAAGGGCAGCCGTGGAAGCAGCGACACTGGCTCGCGTGGGACTGCAAGAACTACGGGCTGCTCGAGATCGCGACGCTGCTCGCGGTGGACGGCGACGAGTCCTTCAGCGTGCGCGCGAGGGTGTATCGCTCGCTCGGACAGCTCGCGCACCCCGCAGCGGTCCACGCGCTTCGCGAGGGCCTCGGCGACCCGCACCCCTTCGCGCGCGCGCAGGCCGCTCGCTCGCTCGGGTGGATCTCGGATCCTGCCGCGGTTCCCGCGCTGCTCGGCCTCGCGCGAACCGACGAAGAGCCAGAGGTCAAGCGCAGCGCGCGCGTCGCCCTCGCGCGGATCGTCGCGTACTGGGAGCACTACGGTCGTTGGCCGCAGGTGCTCACGGACCGCGACGAGCTGCGCAACGCCGCGAAGAAGCTCCGGGCCGCGGGGGCGTTCGGGGACGTGATGTTGCCCATCCAAGACGCGCCAGACCTGGGGCCGGAGCAGAAGCGGGATCCGAACTTTCGCTACGACTACCACCAGTGGTTCGAGGATGCGGCGAGAGAGGACGCGATGCTCGACGCGGCGCTGCGGGCAAGCACGCTGATCACCGATCGATTCTCCCTGGCGCTCGAGCGCAAGGACGCCAGAGAGCTCTGCATGGCGCTCGCGATCGCGAGCCGCACTGGGGACGCGTCCTGCGAACAGGCTGTACGCGGGCTGCTCGCGCACCCCGAGCCCACGGTGCAGTGGCACGCGCGAAGGGCGCTTCGGGCGAGAGCATCGCGCGCGTACATCGATCGGTCCGCGTTGCGCCCGGCGTGAGTCGACTCTTCGCGTAGGGGCCCCGCTTCGCGGCCATCACGGCGCGATGGGCGGCGCCTCGAGCACGATCGTCTGCGTGGTGAAGAGCGCGGGGGCGTACCCGGTGTTCCACAGCGCGACGAGCAGGTCGAACACGTTGGGGCTCTCGGGAAACGTCGGCGACGACGCCCGAGAAGCTCGTTCCAACAACCGCCGCTGCACCGACAAAGAGACCGGCATGCGCGCGAGACCGACGAGCCCCTTCTCTTCGTCCGTCGGGATCGAAGGCCCCAGCGCGCTCAGCCCCTCGAGGAGCCGCTCTTCATCGCGCGTCGCCCGCGCGCGCAGCGCGTCGGCCGCGGCCTCTCGCCACAGATTCGCGAAGTACGCGTCTTCGAGCGCGCACACTTCACCGATGAGCTTCGCGGGGCGCGTGTGCAGTTCTGCGCGGATTTCTCCAGCCTCTTCGACCTCGCGCCCGCTGAACGCGACGAGCTTCACCCTCGCGCACCACAGGTCTCCGCAGTGCGCGTCGGCGTCCCCTCGCCCGTCGCTGCCGACGCCGAGCCGCCAGGTGATCGCGGGCGTCGAGGGCACCCTCGACGGCTGCCACGGCCCCAGCGCGGAGAACACCGCTCGCGCGATCGCTTCGGCGCTCAAGACGCCTGGCCAATCGCTGGCCAACGCGCAGGCGAGACCGACCGTCGGAGGAGCGCTCTCGTTGTCGCTCGAGCGCGTGGGGAAGGTCTTCTCCGCGGGCAAGCGCTCGACCGCGTGCCACGTGCGACGACCGTCGTAGCTCTGCATCCAGCTCGCGAATATGCGGCCCGGCTCTCCGACGGTGCCGCTCGGCAAGAGACCTCGGGCCTCCAGGCGCTCCCACGCCTCTTGGCCGCCTCGCGCGCCGTCGACGGCGGCGAGCGCTTCGTCGCGACGCGCGCGGCGCGGGCGCAACACACGATCGCGATCGAGCACGTACACCGACCGAGGCGTAGCGCACCGCGCTGCGTGCGAGCAACCTCAGCGGCTCGAGACGCGCGACGATGAACCGCGGATCGAGCGTCGCAGCGCTGCTACCGGAGGCAGGGGACGTCGCCGTCAGCAGTGACGGGGCAGTAGTGCGTGAGCACGACGCTTCGGCCACGACGCGTCGTGACCGAGCGAGGAAAGCCAGCGTTGATGGTCTCGCGGCTCGCGCCCGCGGGCAGCGAGACAAACGGCTGAGGCGTGTGCGAGAGCATGGCCACTGCGGGACGCATGCCGTAGCTCGGGTAGCGAACGGTCACGCTCGCGTAGCGAAACGGCGCGCCCAACATGCCGACCGCGCGAAAGCCTTCGAAGAAGCTCTCTCGCTGCGGCACGGTGAACGTGAGCGAGTGAGTTTCGCCGTTGGCGAACGTGCTCACCACCGTGTAGTTGCCAGGCTCGACGGGGATCTGAAGGACCTCGGCGGGCGAGACGGTTCCGCTGGGAGTACCGTTGACGGTCACGGTCGCGACGCTCGCCCGGACGTTGTGCAAGAACACCAGGTTGGGTCGCTTGTTGAACGCGGTCTTCGCAGCGACGCCACCGGCGACGAGCACAGAGAGGCCGACGATGACGCCGATTCGAACGGCGGCGCCCTTCATGTTGTTCGCGGTCGCGCCGAGCGAGGCCTGCACGGAGTGCGCTGCGGCCCCATAGGGGTTCGCCCCGGGCGTGGGCTGGCCGTAGGGCGCCGCGCCCGGCGGTTGATAGCCCTGCGGAGGTTGGTAGCCAGGCTGCGCAGGAGCGCCGCCGTATGTGTTGGAGTTTTGTGTTCCATACCCCTGAGGAACGCCTGGTCCCCAAGGCTGCTGCGGGTTCGACATGACGCGTATTCGATACGACCGCTCGCACTCCTGTCCACTTCGCGGCACCGCAGTCGAGACACAGAATGTCTCGCGATCCACGAGCGCACGAACAACGCTGGGGAATCGAAGATCGACCCCCGGCGCGAGCAGCCCTGAGGTCGTGACGATCGCTCTTCAGAAGCGAAGCGCGAGCCCGCTGGGCGCGATGTGGAGCGCGATCCGGGGCTGCGTTCGGCGTGCGGGGAGCGTGGAGAAGCGTTCGCCTGGCGCGGTGAAGAACACGACGGTGCCAACAACGAGCCCGATCGCGCCGCCGGCCACGAGGGCCGCTGCGAAGCCGAGCTGCAAGAGCAACCCTGATTGCTCGGACTGAAAGCGACCGATCGCGTCGATCGTGCTCATCGGAGTCATCAACGGATACGGAAAGTCGGGCGGGATCCGGCTGCGCACGCACTGCAACGACGCGTCGTTCGGCATCAGCGGCTGGTTGGGCATCACCATCACGTTGTTGATCGTGCAGCGCAGCAGGATGTCGAGGTACGACGTCTGGGCCACGTTGTTGTCGGTGAGGTCTCCGACCGTGCCGCTGGCCCAGAGCAATCCGAGCGCGCCGACGCCGAGGCTCAAGCCCCCGAGGATGAGCCCGGTACGGCGCTGGCCCCACTGGCGGTCCTGCGACTCGCGGCGCGCTTCGGGTCTCGGCTGCAAGACCATGGCAACGGTGGTGACTCGACCGGGGGCGAGATCGACGCGCTGCTCTTGCGTCACCCAGTCGCGGCCCGAGGCCCGAAACACGTGCCGTCCCGGCGGAACCATGTCGATCCCACCGCAATCGACGCGCTCACCGTCGAGCGAACATTCGACGTCGGGGTACTCCCGCTCGAGCGCCACGCGGCCCGCTTCGTCCGAGGTCAACCCGCGGGACCACAAGAGGTTCGCTGCGACGGCGCTGACGGTCCCTTGCGTAAACGCGTTGATCTCGAAGCGGGTGTAGCCCGGGCGGGTGACCTCGATTCGGTGCGTTCCTTCGCTGACCGGAATGGGGCTGAGGGGCGTACGACCGATGAGCCTTCCGTCCACGCGCACCTCGGCGTCGACGACGTTTGCGCGCACGGTGACCGTCGTCTCGAGCGCCTCGAGCGGCTGATCGAGGGTGATCATTGCGCCGCTCGCGACGTCGAACTCGCGCTCGACCGAGCGGTGTCCAGGCGCAGAGACGGACACGCGGTAGCGACCCACAGGGATGCGGATCCCCGCGCGCGCGACCGCGCCTTCACGGACGATGCGGGCGTCCGCAGCGATCGCCTCGCACTGCACTCGCAGCCCCTGAACCTCGAGCGGAACGCGGACGATCCCGCTGCGCGAGAGGATGCGATCTCTGAGCGCGTCGATCTGCGCCCGCCTCGCGCGAACGACGTCCGGCGGCGCGTTGCGCTCGTACGCTTCGAGCGAGGCCAGCCCCTCGGCGTACTGGTTGAGCTCGATCTCGACCGCGGCGATGTTGAATCGAATGAGCTCGTTGCGCGAGAGCTCGTAGGCGCGGCGAAACTCAACGAGCGCGGGCATCTCGCTGTGCTCGGTGGCGAGCTGCAGTCCACGGCGAAAGTGCGCTTCGGCCTCGGGGTTCGCGGCGGCGCCAGAGGTCGGGTTGGTCGCGTTGGTCGCGTTGGTCGCGTTGGGAGCGCTCGAGCCGGCGGGCGTCGAGCGCCTGCGACGTCGTTGGGCATTGGCGTCCTTCGCGAGAGAAAACGTCGCGAGGACAACAGCGACGAGGACGCTGGTGCGAAGCGCGGAGCCAGTCATTATCGAGGATAGTCCTGATCCAAGAGGATTCCCGTGCGACCCAACCGCGCAGAGGCGCGGCGGCTTCCTTGCGGGGCTGCAGGCGCGCGCGAGGCCGCGTGGGTCGCGACGCTCGGGGTCGGCGCGGGTGTGTTCGCGGGCGCAGACACAGGTGAGAGCGAGCGCTCGATCGACTCGTTCATCGTGAACGAGCGGCGCTCGGAGAGCGGGGCGAAGCCATCGGCGCGAACATCCAACGCCAGCTCGCGGCCGTGACGCACACGAAGCAATGCGGTCCCTCGGCCGACCGGCGCGCCATCGACGACGATCAGCGCGTTCGATGGGATCACGCGGATCGATACGCTGTGCTCCGCGATCGAGGGTTGCGGCGCAGCGGACTGGACCAATGGAGCGCTGACCGTCACGCCCGCCGCAGCGGGCGATGCACGTCGGAGAGACATCACGCCGACCGCCGCCAGGGCGAGGACAGGCAACGCGATCCACAGCGCCGGGCGCGCGGACGATCGAGGATGGACGGCGGGCTGAGCGCTCGTCGAGACCGCGCGCGGCAAGAGCGTCTCGTCGGACACCAATGGCTGCTCGGGAGACACCGAGGCGATCGCGTCCATGGTGGGCGCGTAGCCGACCTCGGTGGGCGCGAGCGCGCGCGCTTCACCGTGCGGGTTGCGGACAGCAGGGACCGCGGGTTTGGGCAACGGACCGTCGATCGCGCCCTCGATCGCCTTTCGAAACGCCTCCATCGACGCGAATCGCTGCGCAGGGTCCGTCGACAGCGCGCGCGAGACCGCGGCGTCGAGCGCGCTCGACACCCACGGCGCGCGCGCGGCGAGCGACGCAGCCGGGCGCGACACCTTTGCGACCAAAAGCTCGTTGTACGACTCGCCCTCGTGCGGCAGCGCGCCCGAGAGCAGCTCGTAGAGAACCAACGCGAGCGAATACTGGTCGCTCGCGGGCGTGAGCGTCGGGGCGGCGCGGGCTTGCTCGGGGGACATGTATGCGGGCGTTCCGACGACGACGGCGCTCGCGGTGAGGCGAAGGTCGTCGACGCGCATCCGCTTCGAGATGCCGAAGTCGACGAGCTTGGGCACGCACGTGTCGGGCTCGTCTGGAGTCTTCGCCAGAAAGATGTTCTCCGGCTTTACGTCACGGTGCAGGATGTCCGCGGCGTGAGCGCGGCCGAGGGCCCGCGCGATGGGCGCCACGATCGCCACCGCCGCTGCAGGCTCGACCGTGCGCACCCGCGCGAGCGCGGCAGACAGCGGCTCTCCGTCGAGCAGCTCCATCACCATGAAGGGCCGCCCGTCGTGCGTCCCGAAGTCGAAGCTCTCGGCGACGTTCTCGTGCCGAAACGCGCTCGCCGACCGCGCCTCTCGAATGAACCGCGCGGCGGTCTTCTCGTCGGTCGCCCGCTCCCCGTGCAGCGCCTTGACGGCCACGCGCTTGTCCAGCACTCGATCGTGAGCCTCGTACACCGCTCCCATCCCGCCGCTGCCCACGCAACGCACGATGGCATATCGACCGGCGAGCACGGTTCCGTCGGGGATCGTCAGCGCGTCGGACATCGCTTGGGTGATCGAGGATACCGCGAGCAGCTTCGACCGTCGCGGCTTCTCGCGTACCGCGTCTCCTGCTTTCTGCGCGGACGAGGTCCTCGGTCTGAACACAGCCCACGTGGCAGGGACCGAACCGCGATACACTCCGCGCGTGACCCAAGAGCTCGAAGGGGAAGAGCGCTCCCCGAACGCCCCCGGCGCGGACTCACGCAAGGCCGAGTCGCTCGATCCATCAACGGCCAACGAACGATCTCCGGCGCTGTCTGCAGCGGAAGCAGACCCTCCCACATCGGCGCCGCCCTCGGCGTTCGAAGCGCCTGTTGCCATGAACCTCGCGCGAACGAGCGAGCCAGAGGCACAGCCGCCCGTCTCCGAGGAAGAGCTCGAGTATCAGGCGACGCGCGACGCCGTTCGGGCCCCGCCGACCCCGAAGAAGACCAACACGACCGCGCTGCTCGCGCTCTCGGCGATGGGCCTCGTGTGGATGGCCAACACGCACGACACCGTGGGCTCGTTCGTCGCGCTGATGATCGCGCTGATCGTCAACCAGCTCGGACACAGCTTCGCGATGCGAGGGTTCGGCTACCGGGACCGGTCGGTGTTCTTCGTCCCGTTCTTCGGCTCGATCGCCACGGGACAGAAAGAAGACGCGACGCCGACGCAGCGCGCGCTCGTGCTCTTGTTCGGCCCCCTGCCCGGGATCGTCGCAGCGAGCGTGCTGGCCTTCACGATGGCGCGAGGGCTCGCGCAGGGGAGCTTCATTCACACGCTCACCTTCACGACGCTCGTGCTCAATTTGTTTCAGCTCTTGCCCTTTCCGATCTTCACCGGCGGACAGCTCGCGCAGCAGCTGTTGTTTCGACGACACCGCGTCGCCGACAGCGCGTTTCGCACGCTGCTCGGGGTCGGCCTGCTCTACGCGTCGATCCGTTGGGAGCTTTGGGTGCTGGGGATCTTCGCGGCGCTCTCGCTGTTGCGGGTTCCCAACGAGTGGAGGATCCGCAAGGCTGCGGACACGATTCGCGCGCGGTTCGGCGTGATTTCTCCGCGCGCCAACGAGCTGTCCGAAGAGGTCTTGCGCGCGGTGCACGACCACGCGGCGGTGTTGGCGATGCGCTTCGCTGCTCCACAACGACCGCAGATGCGAATCGACATCGCCAAAGAGATCATCCGACTCGCGTCCGAAGAGTCGCCGGACGTCGGCAGCTCGATGGCGATCCTCTCGGTGACCGGCGTGCTCTTCGTCGTCGGGATGATCGCGCTGATCTCTCTCGGGCGTTGATGGGCAGCGAAATCCTGGATTGTCTTTCGTCGGAGCCGTCACGGAGAAAGCTCTCGCTGCGCGGGTTCTCCGCGATTCGCCGCGATCGCGGTCGGTATCGTGCGGCGCGAAGCGGATGAAGATCGAGACGCTCACCCGCGAAGACGCGCTTCGATCGATGCGATCGAGCGAGCGAGGGCTCGATCCGTCCGAGGCCGAGCGTCGCATCGCAGAGTTCGGACCCAACCGGGTCGAGCGCCGAGCCGAGCGTCACTGGGCGCTGTCTCTGCTCGCGGAGTTCACGCACTTCTTCGCGGTGCTGCTGTGGGCCGCCGCGGGCCTCGCGTTCTTCTCGGAGCTGCGCCAACCCGGCGAAGGCATGGGGACGCTCGGCGTCGCGATCGTCGGGGTGATCGTGGTGAACGGGCTGTTCTCGTTCTGGCAGCAGTTTCGCGCAGAGCGCGCGATCTCTGCGCTCGAGCGGCTCTTGCCCGAGCACGCGACGGTGCTTCGCGGCGGGCAGGCGCTGCGGGTGAGCGCCGAGCAAATCGCGGTCGGAGACGTGATCTTGCTCGAAGCCGGCGACCGAGTGCCAGCCGACGCTCGGGTGATCGAGGCCTACGCGCTGCGGATCAACGCCTCGACGCTGACGGGAGAGTCCGTCGCTGTCGAGCGCAGCGCCGCGCCCTGCGCAGAGTCCTCGCCCACCAGCGCGCGAAACCTCGTCCTCGCAGGGACGACCGTCGCCGCTGGATCAGCGCGCGCCATCGTCTTCGCCACCGGCGATCGCACGGAGTTCGGCCGCATCGCCGCGCTCTCGCAAGGCGTCGAGCGAAAGCTCTCGCCGCTGCAGCACGAAGTGCATCGCGTCTCTCGGGTGATCGCGGTGATCGCCACGACGCTCAGCGTGAGCTTCTTCGTCGCGGGCGTCGCGATGGGGCTGCCGCTCTGGCAAGACCTGCTCTTCGCCGTGGGGATCCTCGTGGCGAACGTGCCCGAGGGGCTCATGCCGACGGTGACCCTCGCGCTCGCGATGGGCTCGCAGCGCATGGCGAAGCGGCAGGCGCTCGTGCGGCACCTCCCTGCGGTCGAGACGCTCGGAAGCTGCACGGTGATCTGCACGGACAAGACGGGGACCCTCACCGAGAACCGCATGGACGTGCGCGAGTGGTACGTCGCCGGTGAGACGTTCGACCCGTCCGACGAGGGCGCGCGATCGTCGCTCGCCGAGCGACACGAGCGCGTGTTGCGCGTGGCCGACCGCTGTCACGCCCTGCGCGAAGGAGAGCTCGATCGATCGATCGGCGACCCGATGGAGCTCGCGCTGGTGCGCACCGCCCGGAGCGCGCTCGCGCAAGCGGGGCTCGAGCACGCAGGGAGAGACGCGACGCGGGTGGACGAGCTTCCGTTCGACTCGGATCGACGGCGCGCTGCGGTCGTGTCTCGCACGAAAGAGGGCCTGACGCTCGACGCCAAGGGCGCCCCCGAGGTGCTGGTGTCCCTGGCGCGGTTCGTCCGCGACGCGCGCGGCGAGACCGTCGCGCTCGATGAAGGCTGGCGCGAGCGCTTCGAGAGAGAAGCGAGCGTGATGGCCTCCAGGGGACTTCGGGTGATCGCGCTCGCGTATCGGGAGCTCGACGCGTCGATCGAAGGCGACGCGCGAGAGCAGGACCTGGTGCTCGCGGGGCTGGTGGCCTTCGTCGACCCGCCGCGCAAAGAGGTTCCCGACGCGATCGCGCGGTGCCGCGAGGCCGGGGTGCGCGTGATCATGGTGACCGGCGATCACCCTCTGACGGCGTGCGCGATCGCCAAGGAGCTCGCGCTGGTCGGCGCGGGAGTCGAGCCGCGCGCGGTCACGGGAGACGACCTTCGCAAGTGGTCCGACGAGCGGTTGCAGCTCGAGCTCGACGCGACGGATCTGGTCTTCGCTCGGGTGGACGCAGACCAGAAGGCGCGCGTCGTGCGTGTGTTGATGAAGAAGGGGCACGTCGTGGCGGTCACGGGCGACGGGGTCAACGACGCCCCCGCGCTCCAAGCCGCGCACCTCGGCATCGCCATGGGAAAGAGCGGGACCGACGTCGCCCGCGCCGCCGCGCAGCTCGTGTTGGCCGACGACAACTTCGCCAGCATCGTGAGCGCCATCGAAGAGGGCCGCGCGGTGTACGAAAACCTTCGCAAGTTTCTCACGTACATCCTCACGTCGAACGTCCCCGAGCTCGTTCCGTACCTCGCGTTCGTGCTCTTGCGCATGCCGCTCGCGCTGACGGTGATCCAGATCCTCGCGGTCGATCTCGGCACCGACCTCGTCCCGGCGCTCGCGCTCGGCGCCGAGCCCCCCGATCACGCGGTGATGAAGCGGCCGCCGCGCGGGAGAAGCCAGCGGCTGCTCGACCTGACGCTCGCGCTCAGGGCGTACCTGTGGCTCGGCTTGTTCGAGGCCGCCGCCGCGATGACCGCGTTCATCTGGCACGCGCGCGCCGGCGGTTGGGTCTTTGGGCAGCAGCTCTCGGCGCGCTCGACGCTGTATCGAGAGGCCACGACGGCGTGCCTCGCGGCGGTAGTCGTGACACAAGTATTCAACCTGATCGCCTGCCGAAGCGAGCGCGGCTCGTCGCTCTCGCTCGGGCTTCGAGGCAACCGCCTCTTGCTCATCGGAGTGCTCGTCGAGCTCTCCCTCGTGGCCGCCATCGCGTACACGAGCACCGGCAACGCGCTGTTCGGCGCAGCGCCGATCGCGCCGTCGGCGTGGCTCTACGGCGTCCCCTTCGGAGCGGCGATGCTCGCGGTCGACGAGCTGCGCAAGGCGCGCGCGCGGCGGTCGGACGCCAGGCAGAAGGCCGCCAACCCCAGCGCGCGATGATGTATCATCGCGCTCACGCGCGGGCTCAGCGAGTCGGAGCACTGACGAGCAGGGACAGCGCTGAAAAGGTGGCAACCGCATGCGCTCGAAGTGGATTGCAATGGGTACGGTGGCTTCGGTCTGGGCGCTCGCCGCGTGTTCGGGCGAGCCGACGCCGACGCCCCAAGACGTGACGTCTCGCGATGTCGCCGCGGATCGCCCGACCGTCAGCCAAGACGCGGGCGACGGCGGCGGCTCAGCGGACGTCGTGCCAGGCGACGGAGGTTCGCCCGATGTCAGCGGGGACGCCGGACCGGCGCGTCCCTGCGCGGACAGCTTGGATTGCGACGATCAAGAGGGGTGCACGATCGACACGTGCACGCCCCGCGGCGTGTGCGAGTACACGCGCGACACCTCGTGCAACTCCGTTCGAACCGGCGGCAGCGGAAGGCCGTTCGCCGACGAAGGGCAACAAGGCGTCGCGTACGACGCGCCGTCGATGGGGCTGATCGTTCGAGCCGAGTCGAGACGAGCGGACTATCTGTGGGTTCCCAACACCAACGAGAGCACGCTCTCGAAGTGGGACGCGACGACGGGGCGAGAGATCGCGCGGTATCGCGTCGGGCTCGCCGCCGGTGAGTGCCGCGGCATGTGCTGCCACGTCAACAACTGCAACATGCCCTCGCGCGTGGTGGTCGACGGCTTTGGTGATGCGTACATCGCCAACCGCGGGTTCACCATGCAGGGCACCGTGACGAAGATCGCGGCGGATCGTCGCGACTGCGTCGACCGCAACGGCAACGGGATGATCGACACGAGCACGGGGCCGTCCGACGTTCGACCGTTCGAGCAGGACGAGTGCGTGCTGTGGACGTCCAACGTGGGTCCGCTCAACGCGGTGCTTCGATCGCTCGCGATCGACCGCGGCGACGAGATGACTCCGCAGGGCTACCCCTGGGTAGGCGGCTGCGGCGGCACGGCGGGGCACCTCTGGAAGCTCAACCCGAGGACCGGCGCGGTGCTCTCGATGGTCGCGCACGATCGCTGCGCGTACGGCGCCGTGGTGACGCCCGACGGAACGCTCTGGGAGCACTCGCCGCACCAGAGCATCACCGCCGTCGACCCGATCAGCGGTCGTATCCGAGAGCACATCCCGATCCCGCCACGCGAGGCGCTGGGCGGGCGACGGTGTGGCACCGACCCGATGTCACCAACGACGTCGTACACCTACGGAATCACGACCGACGCGCGCGGTCGCATCTGGCTCTCGGGCTGGATCTGCGCGGACTCGCTCGGGTACGACCCGATGTCGCGGACGTGGACGCGCGTGGATCTGTCGGCCGCCTCGGGCTTCGCTGGCGGCGGGACTCGGCAGCACAACGGTCTCGGGATCACGGTGGACTCGTCCAATCGCGTGTGGATTCCTGTCGTCCGCGCGGACAACAACACGGTGATCGCCAGCTGGAACGCGGACGCGTTTGTATCGAACGGCGTGGTCCCTGCGGCGTCGGTGATGGTGCGCGACCCGGGTCGACCCTTCACCAGCCCGACGGCGATCGGCGCAGATCGCGCGGGACAGATCTGGATCGCGACCTCTGGAGATCCGTCGCCGCTCTTGCGCTTCAACCCGACGACGAGCACGAGCGAGTCGCTGACCGGCCCCAACCGCGTCTACACCTATACCGACTTCACTGGGGCCGTGCGTCGCCTGGTGATCGGCAGCGGAACGTACAGCGAGGACTACGAGACGTGCGAGCGCGGGACGTACGGCGAGCTCTATTGGAGCGCCGAGACGCCAGTCGGCACGACGCTGAGCTTCGCGATTCAGCTCGCCAACACGCGCGCAGCGCTGCCGACCGCGCCCTTTATCGCGCTCGGTCAGGCGCCGCGCGATCGATCGCCGATCAACATCGCAGCGAGGCTCCTGGCCGCGGGCGTGACCAACATCGGTCGCTTCGCGCGCATCACCGTGACGTTCACCCCGGTGAGCACGCCGATGGTGGCGACGCCCATCCTGCGATCGCTGTCGTTTACCTGGCGCTGCGACGGCGTGGGATGACGCGCTGAACCGCGCGACAGCTCAGCAAGGCTGCGCTCGACCAGTACACCGTTCACCTCGCGTACGAGCTGCGCGACACGAACATCGAGGTCAACGCAGCGCACCCCGGCTGGGTCGAGACCGACCTCGGGGGAGACGCCGCCCCGATGGAGATCGTCGACGGCGCAAAGACCAGCGTGGCGCTCGCGACGCTTGTCGCG
>LNFM01006519.1_pt1 | contig 19151 bp, 21 predicted proteins | sample 596031 | NCBI WGS metagenome assembly LNFM01 (sample SAMN04254537, study PRJNA301005) | activated carbon metagenome | isolation source: dual media filters at the Ann Arbor, Michigan drinking water treatment plant | place: USA: Ann Arbor | reverse complement strand
CTTCTACAACGGCAAGCAGTTCCCGGCCAAGTACCAGGGCGGCATCTTCGTGGCCTCGCACGGCTCATGGAACCGCAGCCAGGCCACCGGCGCGCTGATCAACTTCATTCCGCTCAACGCCAACGGCACGGCCGGCAAGTCCGAGGTGTTTGCTGAAGGCTGGCTGGACGCCAACGGCGTCTACAAGGGCCGCCCAGTGGATGTGGCGCCCATGAAGGACGGCTCGCTGCTGATCTCCGACGACTACGTCGGCGCGATCTACCGCGTCACCTACTCGCCGAACTGATCGGGCGCCGCCCGGTCCCTGGCGCCAGGCGACCCGCTCGGGTTGTCTGGCGCTTCTCCATGCTTTGAACGGATCCCTTTGCCATGCGAATTCCCTTCCTGCTGGCCGCCGCACTGAGCGTGGCCGCCGCACACGCTGCCGACCCCGCGGTCGGCCGCACCAAGGCCAACGCAGCCTGCGCGGTGTGCCACGGCCCGACCGGCATGTCCATGATGCCGAACGCGCCTCACCTCGCAGGCCAGCCCGCCATCTACCTGGTGGAGCAACTCAAGAACTACCGCAGCGGCAAACGCCCACACGAGGTGATGGGCGTGATCGCCAAACCCCTGACCGATGCCGAGATCGAGGATCTCGCCGCCTGGTATTCGTCGCTGCAAATCAGCGTGCAAACTCCCTGACACCCTGGACACCACCCACCATGCAAGTGCGCTCTCTGGTTCTCTTTCCTCTGGCGGCGCTGCCCGCGCTGCTCCACGCCCAGACCAACCCGGTACCGCCCGAGACCGACGGCGGATCGCTCGCGCCGGTGGTCATCACCGGCAGCGGCTCGGCCGAGCAGCGCTGGCGTGGCAGTGCCACCGTGGACGTGGTCGATGGCCGCGAACTGCGCGACGGCCAGCTCCAGATCAACCTCTCCGAGGGTCTGGCGCGCGTGCCGGGTCTGGTCATCCGCAACCGCGAAAACTACGCGCAAGACCTGCAAGTGTCCATTCGCGGTTATGGCGCGCGCTCCACCTTCGGCGTGCGCGGCGTGCGCCTGTTTGTTGACGGTATTCCCGCCAGTGCGCCGGACGGCTCGGGACAGGCGGCCAACTTCCCGCTCGGCAGTGCCGACCGGATCGAGGTGGTGCGCGGACCATTTGCCGCGCTCTACGGCGCCTCCAGCGGCGGGGCGATCCTGGCCTACACCCAGGACGGCGGGCGCCCGGGCGAGATCCGGGCGGGTGTGGCCGCTGGCGCCGATGGTCTGTGGCGCTTCTCGACCCAAGCCACCGGCCAGACCGGCACGGCAGAAGCCCCCGGCTGGTCGTACACATTGGATGTGGGCAAGTTCGCCACCGACGGCGCTCGCCCGCAGTCGTCCGCGCACCGCAGCACGGCCAACGCCAAACTCTCGCGCGCCCACGATGGCGGGCGCACCACGATCGTGTTCAACCGGCAGAGCGCGTTTGCACTCGACCCGCAGGGCCTCAGCCGAACCCAGCTGGATGCCGGCACACCGCTGACGACGCCACAGGCGATCCAGTTCAACACCCGCAAATCGGTCTCTCAAACGCAAGCCGGGCTGGCCTGGGACCAGGCACTGGGCAACGGTCACAAGGTCGAGCTGATGGGTTATGCCGGGCAACGTCGGGTGATCCAGTTCCAGTCGATCCCGCCCGGCGTCCAGGGCGCCCCGGGCAGCTCTGGCGGCGTGATCGATCTCGACCGGGACTACTGGGGTTTCAACGCACGCTGGCGCCTGCAACGCGAATGGCAGGGCGGGCAACTCGACCTGAGCGCCGGACTGGCTGGCGACCGGCAGACCGACCTGCGCCGTGGCTATGAAAACTTTGTGGGCGGCACAGTCGGCGTGCTCGGCGCGCTGCGGCGAGAGGAAACCAACCGCGCCACGACGCTCGATCCTTATGTGCGTGCTGCGTGGCAAAAAGCGGACTGGACGCTCGAAGGTGGCCTGCGCCGTGTCAATGCCCGTTATGTTTCCTCCGACGTTTTTCTGTCGAATGGCGATCAGAGCGGAGGATCGGACTTCAGCGGCTACCTGCCGGTGGTGGGTGTGCGCTGGCAACTCTCGCCGCAAGTGCAAGCCTTCGCGTCGGTGGGTCGCGGTCTGGAAACCCCCACGCTGAACGAAGCGGCCTACAGCGTCGGGGGAGCCGCCGGATTCAACACCAGCCTCAACGCCAGCAGGAGCACACAGGCCGAAGTCGGTCTGCGCGGACGCAACGCTGCGGGTCTCTGGAACGCCACGCTGTTCGACATTCGCACCGAGGACGAGATCGTCTCCGCCGGAACCATCGATGGACGAGCCAGCTTCACCAACGGTGGCAGCACGAAACGCCAGGGTCTGGAACTCTCGGCCGAGTACGGCATGGGCAGCGTCACGCTGAGCAGCGCCTACACCTACCTGCGTGCGCGCTATGGCAGCGGCACCGCCAGCATTCCCGCCGGCAACCGCATGCCTGGCCTGCCTGAACACCAGTTGTTTGCCCAGGTGGCGTGGGCACCCGCCGCGGCCGCTGCCATCGGAGGCGTCTTCACACTGGAGGCGCGACACACCGGCAGCGTGTTCGCCAACGACGCCAACAGCATCAGCACGGCGCTGGCCGAGGGTCACACGCTGTTCAGCATCGGCGCCCGCTTCGAGCAAACCACTGGTGCCTGGACCTGGCGCGAATTCGTTCGCATCGACAACCTCACCGACAAGAAGCACGTGGGCTCGGTGATCGTCAACGACGGCAACAGCCGCTTCTTCGAGCCCGGTCTGGGCCGCTCGCTGTCGGCCGGCATCGAGTTGTCGCGGCGCTTCTGAGCGCCGGGCGGCGCCTCAGCCCGGCAGCCGTCCGAACTCGCTCTCGGGGTCGACCACCTGCGCGGGCAGGCTGATGGCGAAGGTGCAACCCTTGCTGGACGCCGCCTCGCACCAGATGCGCCCGCCGTGGCGCTCGACAATGCGCTGCGCCAGCGCCAGACCGGTGCCGATGCCCTCATAGTCCATCGAATGGTGTTGCCGCTGGAACAAGGCAAACAGGTTGGGCGCATGCTCCAGATCAAAGCCCACGCCGTTGTCGCGCACATAGACCACCCGCTCACCAGTGCCGCTGATCCACTGGCCCACCTCGATGCGCGCCGCAGGACGGGTGCGCGTGAAGTTGACCGAGTTTTCCAGCAGGTTGCGCAGCACTTCAGCCAGCAGAATGGCGTCGCCGCGCACCTGGGGCAGGTCGTCGTCGATCACCCACTCGATGGAACGCGCCGGGTGCTCGGCCTGCAGGTGCCGCACCACGCCTTGCACCAGCGGGCTCAGCGGAACCTGCTGGCGTGCCAGCGAGACGCGGCCCATGCGCGCGTACTCCAGCAAGCCTTCGATCATCAGGCCCATGCGTTTGCTGGCCTTGGCGATCGAAGCCTGGTATTGCAGCAACTGGCTGTCGCCGGTGGGCCCGATCCGCTCCTGCGCGAGCGACACGAAGCTGGAGATGTGGCGCAGCGGCGCCCGCAGGTCGTGGGAGACGCTGTGCGAAAAGACATCGATGTCACGGTTGGCGGCCACCAGCTGATTGGTGCGGCGCGCCATCCGCTGCTCCAGCTCGCGCTGGAGTTCAGCCACCTGCTGTTCGGCGCGGCTGCGTTCGCCGGCCTCCAGCACCACCGCGCTGGCGCACAGGAAACGTCCTTCGGCATCCAGCACGGGCTCCAGGCCGAATTCGAACCTGAACACCTTGCCCTGCGGGCCGGTCACGTCCAGTTCCAGCGGCGCGCCCACACCACCCCGGGCGAGCAAGCCCAGGTGAGAACCCAGCAAAGCACGCGACTGCCCATCGGCCAGGCCCACCAATGAGAGGAAATCGGTGGCGACGACTGGCCTCCCTTGTACGAACTGGCGGGCGTCGAGCCCCAGCCACTGGATCAGTGTGCGGTTGATGTGGACCACACGCAGGTCTGGATCGACAGCGACCAGACCGCAGGGCGCTCTGTCGTAGAGCACAGAGGGGCTGCCGATGGATTCAGGGAAAGCCGAGTTGTTGTCCATGTCGTCTTGCTCGGGTGGATGGCGGAAAAGGTGATCAACAGACCCGCCCTGACCAACAGGTGCTGTATGAAGCCAGGTTCGTGAATTTCAGTATCGGCCAAAAGCCCGCGTGCCGGGTCCCCTTTTTGGCCATGAATCCTTGCCGGAGGCTGGGCCAGCGCAGCGGGCGGCGACCAGGGGGTCCCGGTGGTTGGAACCGACCTCTGATGCTTCATTAGTCAAACTGATGAATCACGGATTTCACCTGAAGGAAGCTAGAATACGGGTTAACCCTAGTGAGCTCCCCATGTTGAAATTTTTCCAATCCCTGTTTCAGACACCCCGCTTCCCGGTGGGCGTTCGTGTCAATCGCCTGCACCAAGGCAGCCTCGACCGCACCGACGGTCGCGTGGTCGCGCAGACGGACGAAGGCGTGCTGGTCGAGTGGCCGCGCAACGGCAGCGGCTGGGAGCGCCCCCAGGCGCTGTGCCAGCAAGGCTGACCGGCTGGCCGGCTTGGCCGGTCACAACGAAAAACGCCAGCTGTTGCTGGCGTTTTTCGTTGGGCGATTGGCTCAGGTGCGCACGCGTCCGTCGCCCGTGAGCATCGAGAGCTCGGCGTAGCGCGAAGCCACGTGGTTGGTCGGGCTCAGTGACACCGAATAACCGCCCATGGACATGGTGCCGATCGACTCCAGCCCGCTGATGAGGCCGTCGCGCGTGAGGCGCGAGCCCGCGCGGCGCACGCCCTCGGTGAACAGCTTGGCAGCCAGAAAACCTTCCATGCTGGAAAAGTTGGCTTGCACCTTGTTGCCGCCCTTGCCAATGGCTTCCTGAAACTCGCGCGAGATCGGTTTGGACGCCGCGTAGGGCGTGGGCATCACCTGCGACACCACGACACCCGCACCATCCTTGCCCAGTTCGTCGGCCAGCGCCTGCGTGCCCACAAACGACACGTTGTAGAAGGTGCCACCGTAGCCGGCCGCCTTGGCCGCGCGAATGTAAGCCGCGCACGATTTGTAGGCGCTGATCTGCACCACCGCATCGGGCTTGGCTGCATTGATCTTCTCCACCGCTTGCGCCACGTCCACCGAATTGCGCTCCACCGTGGCCGTGGCCACGGGCTCCAGGTTGCGCGACTTCAATGCCAGCACCGTGCCATCAAGCCCAGCCTTGCCATAAGCGTCGTTTTGGTGGAACACGGCGATCTTCTTCAGCCCCAGGTTGGTGAGCTGGCGCACGATGAGTTCGGTCTCGTCGTTGTACGAGGCGCGCAGGTGGAACGCGAGCCGGTTGAACGGCTGGCGCAGACCCATTGCGCCGGTGAATGGCGCAAAGAAAGGCACTTCGGCCTTGAAGGCCAGCGGCAGCGCGGCCACGCTGGTGGGCGTACCGATGTAACCAAACAGGGCGAACACATCGGCCGAGATCAGCTTGTTGGTGTTCTCGGCGCAGCGATCCGGTTCGTAGCCGTCGTCGAGTTGCAGGATTTCGATGCGCTGGTTGTTCACGCCACCCTGGCCATTGAGCTGGTCAAAAAACAGCTTGGCGCCTGCATGGAACTGAATGCCCAGCTGTGCTGCGGCGCCGGTGAAGGCAGCCGACTGGCCCAGCACGATGCGGTTGCCCGATTGGGCGTGCAGGCTGGGCACACCGAGCGCGGCCACGCTGGCAACAAAGCCACTGAAACGGCGGCGCGAGATGCCGGGAACGGTGGTGAAGTTCATGGGATGGTCGGCTCCAGAAAGGGCATTGGGGGCACGAGCCGATAAGGCAGCGCCCCGAAGACATGGCAAGAAAGAGTGTTTCCAGATGCTACCCACCCGGGTACCGCTACCTGGTGCAGTTGGTCCACCCAGTCAACCGCTCATCGGGACAAAGAACGCCAGCCCCGGGTTGACACCGCCCCACGGGACACCGACAGTGGCGCCAAGAGCCGAGGGAGCACGACGATGCGCGTTTTCATCAGCCATGCATGGGAAGACAAGCCACTGGCACTGGCACTGGCCCGGTTACCCGATTTCATCGACGCGTGGGTGGATGTGCGCGAACTGCTGGGCGGCGAGAAACTGGACCCCACCATCATCACCGCGATCGAAGACAGCCACGTGTTCATTGTGCTGATCAGCCGCATTTCGCTGGCCAAGGCCTGGGTGGCGCAAGAGGTGAACTGGGCCATGGCGCGCGAAGCGCAAAAGGACCGGGTTTTTGTACTGCCGGTGGTCATCGAAGCGGGCCTCGACCTCGCACTCGCTGCACCGCCTTTCCAGCAGTTCGCGCAACGGCTGTTCATCGACGCGAGCGACCGCAGCGACAGCGGCATCGACAAAGCCCGCAGCCTGATCGCGCACACGCTGTTTCATTGGGCCAGCGACTGGCTCGACCGCATGGAGCCCAGGGGCGACAGCACCCGCCGTTTTGCCGACACGCTGGAGCGCGATCTGGTGGAGTTCCAGACACGCCTGTTCGCCGTGAAGGCGGCACTGGCATGGCCACTGGCCACGCTGGTGAAACCCGACGCGCTGGCCCACCTTGTGCAGGTGAAAGATGCCTACAACACGTTCACTGAAGCCTTCATTCCGCGCCTTGTGGATCTGGAAGACGACATACGCTGGCGCTTCGGTGCGTCGGCGCAGATTGCCTTCTCCAAACTCGTTTCCTTCATCCGGAAAAAGGTTTACCACGGCGCTGCGTTTGCGCTCAACGACGCGATCGAATCGGTCAACGCCTATGACACCGTGCTGATGCACGACGCACAAGCGCTGGCGGTGGCGGATGCGCGAAGGCAGGCACGTGTGTCCGCGCTGGAGCCGGTGCTGGACGATCTGGTCGAGCGCAGCGCCGACTACGTGGACACCCTCCGCACATGAAACCCTGGCTGATCACAGGACTGTTGCTGGCCTGTGTGTTTCAGGCCAGCGCCGAGCGTGTGCCACTGCAGCGCCTGAGTCTGGGCGACGTGGGTGGTTGGATCGAGGTGGTTGTGCAAGCCGAAGACCGTTCGGGACGCTGGATCATCGATACCGGCAGCACACGCCACATCGTCTCGCGCGGCTTTGCCGAGCGACACCAACTGACCCTCGGCGCTCGCGTGCGGGTTGAAACCGCCCTGGGCCCGGTGGCCGGCAGCGAGGTGGCGCTGCCCGACCTGCGGCTGGGCGCGTGGTCACACACCGGCCAGAGCGCGCTGCGCATCGACGACCTGGCGGCGGTGCTGGGCCCAGCCGGGGAAGGCATCGACGGCATCCTCGGTCTGCCCCTTCTGAAGGGACACCAACTCGATCTGGACCTGCGCGACTGGACACTGGGTATCGCACCCGGCCGCAGCGACCGCACACCTGGCTGCCCCGCCGGCATGACCGAACTGGCCCTCGGCGAACACCGGGGCCTGCCTGTGATTGGCGTGACGGTCAACGGCGCCGCCAGCGAGTCTTTGCTGCTGGACACCGGCAACCCCGCTGCCGTGGTGCGTGTTGAAGCCCGATCAGGCGCCGCGTCTGCACCGGGCCTTGCACTGGCCGCCAGCGTGAACATCGGTGCATTGCAACGCACCCAGGTACCCGTGGTGCAACTGAACGCTCCCGCGCTGCACCGCGCGCTGGCAGCTGCGGTGCAGGGTCTGGCGGGCACCGCACTGCTTGACGGCACACGCTGGCTGATCGACCTGGACCAGCGGCGCGCCTGCGTGGAGCCGCTGCGCCTGGACGTACCTGGCGGCTTCGGTCTCACGCTGGGCGAGCGCAATGGGGGAGTGGTTGTGGAATCGGTGCTGCCGGCCAGCCCTGCTGCCCTGGCTGGCTTGCGCGAAGGCGACGCCGTGACGCACTGGGTAGACGGCCCAGCACCCACGGGTTCGCTGCGTGAGCTGTGGGGGCGCGTACAGGGGCGCGCTGCCATCGACGTGCAGGTTGGATCTCAGGCGCGGGTGGTTTTGCGCCGCGCACACTTTTTGCCCGACCTGCGCTAAGGCGGGCAGGTGATCGAACTCGACTGGCGCTTGAGTGTGACCAGCTGGCCCGTTGCGGTGAGCAGGCGCAAGGTGGCACCGTCGACAAACTCCACTTGGGTGAACAGCGTCTGTCCGTTGCTTTGCACCAAGGGAATCACCGGGCGGCGCGAAAGGGCTTTGTCAAAGCCCTGCAGTTGACCGGTGAAACCGACCACGGCATTGGGGTTGGAAACATCGCAGCCTTGAATGTCCACCGCGTTGCCCGCCTCCAGGTTGAACACCGTCGAGGGATTGTTGAATTTCAGCCTCAACGTTCCGCTCTCGCTGACCCAAAGCCCGATCTGCAACTGCACTTCGACCTGGTCGTTCTCGTAACTGCGCGCGGCAACATTGCCCAGCGCGACGGTGTCCAGTTTGCGCAGGTCGGAAAACGTGCCCTGAATGCAGACCGTTCCGTCAACCCTCGACCGCAGCACCAATGCACCGTTGTCCACTGTACCGACAACCTCAACGAGCGCATTGCCGAAGCTGCCGCACACCCCGTCGTTGGAGTTGACTTCGGCCTTCACATCGAATTTGGTCAGGAAAACCTGCGTGGCCGGGTCCAGCTCGGTGAACAGAATAGAAGTTCCGGCACTGTTCCAGTTGCCTCCGAGCGGCGTCACGATCTGCAGCACCGCCAGCAAGCCGCCACCACAAGCCGCCAGGCCTGCCGCCACCGCCAGCCCAAGAACTGCGCGTTTTGCTTTCATGGCACACCTCCATGTCAGAACAAGGAGTGGAAATTCTGTTCCTTCGCACCGACTCTGAACAGAGGGTCGGCGTGCCCGACCTGCATGTTTGGGGGAGCCGCGCGGCTCAGTCGTCCAGCCTGAGGTTCGGAAAGTCGCTTTCCAGAAATTCGCCCGCACCGCGCGAGCCCGTCATCTGCCGCTCCACTTCTTGCGCGCGCAGCTGCACCCGGCGGATTTTTCCCGAGATGGTCTTGGGCAGTTCGCTCACGAATTCGATGCGGCGCACCCGCTTGTAGGGCGCGAGCTGCTGTCGTGCGAACGCAAAGATGGCTTCGGCCAACGCCGCGCCCGGGGTGAAACCGGGCGCGAGCAGCAGATAGGCCTTGGGCACGGCGGTGCGCACCGGGTCCGGGCAAGGCACCACCGCCACCTCTACCACCGCCTCGTGCTCGATCAGTGCGCTCTCCAGCTCGAACGGGCTGATGCGGTAACCCGATGCCTTGAACACGTCGTCGGCGCGCCCGACGAAGGTGAGGTAGCCATCGGCATCGCGCGCGGCGGTGTCACCCGTGTGGTAATGGCCGCCTCGCATCACCTCGGCGTTCTTTTCCGGGCTGTCGAGGTAGCCCACCATCAGGCCGAGCGGGCGCTCGCTCAGGTCGATGCAGACCTCGCCTTCGTCGGCCTCGTGGCCATCGGCATCCAGCAGCGTGATCCTGTAGCCCGGCAGCGGCAAGCCCATGGAGCCAGGTTTGAGGGGAAGGCCCGGCGCGTTGCCCACCTGCGCGGTGGTCTCGGTCTGGCCGTAGCCGTCACGCAGCGTGAGGCCCCAGGCCTTGCGGATCTGGTCGATGATTTCCGGATTCAACGGCTCGCCCGCGCCGATCACCTCACGCAACGCCAGGCGGCCTTGCCACGCGGCCAAGTCTTCCTGGATCAGCATGCGCCAGACCGTGGGCGGCGCGCACAGGCTGGTGACCTTGCAGCGCTCCAGCACCGCGAGCAAGCCCTGCGCGCTGAAGCGCGGCGTGTTGTGGATGAAGACGCAGGCGCCCGCATTCCACGGTGCAAAGAAACAGCTCCAGGCGTGCTTGGCCCAGCCCGGTGAGGAAATGTTGAGGTGCAGGTCGCCGGGCTTCAAGCCCAGCCAGTACATGGTGGAGAGGTGTCCCACCGGGTAACTCTGGTGCGTGTGCAGCACCAGCTTGGGCTGCGAGGTGGTGCCCGACGTGAAGTACAGCAGCATCGGATCGGTGGCGGCTGTTTCGCCCTGTGGGTCAAACGCGGTGGCCGCGTCTTTCGATACCGCGAAATCCACCCAACCCGGCTGCGCCGCGCCCACGCAAATGCGCGAGAACGCACCGGTGATGGCCTCGAACTTGGGCACCTGCACGGCACCCACCACCACATGCTTCACGCCGCCGCGTTCGATGCGGTCGCGCAGGTCGTCCGGCGTGAGCAGCGACGTGGCCGGGATCAGCACTGCGCCCAGCTTGATGGTGGCGAGCATGGTCTCCCACAACGCCGGCTCGTTGCCCAGCACCATGAGCACGCGGTCACCGCGATGCACACCCTGCGCGCGCAGGAAGTTGGCCACCTGGCTGGAACGCGACGAGAGCTGCGCGAACGAAAACCGCTCTTCGGTGCCATCAGCGTCCACGATCCACAGCGCGGTTGCATGGTTGGCGTGGGCCATTGCATCGAAATGGTCCAGTGCCCAGTTGAAGTGGGTCAGTTGCGGCCAGCGAAACTGAGCGTTGGCCGCAGCCGGGTCGCCTCGCAGCTGCAGCAATTGGTCACGCGCAGCCAGAAAGGCCTGGGTCGAGGGAGTCGGTTGGGAGGGTGGGGAACGGTGCATGTTGTCTCTTGTGGTTGGGTTGTCGGCAGGCACGAAGTCATCCTAGTTCATCAAAACGCCTGTGTCGAAACATCCCGTCCGGCGCGTGGTCGACACTGCGGTGCCCAATGGCGGCCGCGTAAACTTGCCCGTCAACTCAAAGGAAGATTGCCATGGGCGCGCAGTGGAAAGCAAAGCACAAGGATCTGGCGGCCAACGCCAAGGGCAGGCTGTTCGGCAAGCTGGCCAAGGACATCATGATCGCCGCGCGCCATGGCGCCGACCCGGCGGCGAATTCGCGGCTGCGGCTGGTGGTGGAGCAGGCGCGCAAGGTGTCCATGCCCAAGGAGACGCTGGACCGCGCCATCAAGAAGGGCGCCGGGCTCACGGGTGAAACCGTTCATTTCGAACACGTGATCTACGAAGGTTTTGCGCCGCACCGCGTGCCGGTGATGGTGGAATGCCTGACCGACAACGTGAACCGCGCCGCTTCCGACATGCGGGTACTGTTCCGCAAGGGCCAGCTGGGCACCTCGGGTTCGGTGTCGTGGGATTTTGACCACCTGGGCATCATCGAGGCCGAGGCCACCACCCAGGGCGCCGACCCGGAACTGGCCGCCATCGAAGCCGGTGCGCAGGACTTCCACCCGGCGGACGACGAAGGGGTGGTGGTGTTCCTCACCGATCCCACCGATCTTGATCTGGTGAGCCGCGCGCTGCCGGCGCAGGGCTTCACCGTGTTGTCGGCCAAGCTGGGCTACAAGGCAAAAAACCCGATCGATCCCAACAGCTTGAGCCCTGAGCATCTGGAAGAGGTGGAGGCCTTCCTGGCCGCGCTGGACGCCAACGAAGACGTGCAGAACGTGTTTGCCGGGCTCGGCGGCTGAAACCTCCGGCCCGGTGTGTTTTTTGGCCTCCGGAAAGAGGCCGTGGGCTATCCTTGCAGCGCAGCATCAGCGTGGACGACTCCACGCGGCACTTTCCGAGAACCCCAGCCCATGAGCGTTTCACCCCCCGCCCGAGGCGACGAACCCACACCCGGGCACGCGCTGCCCCTGCTCTACAACCTCGTCTACTGCAGCCGTGCTGCGTCGGGTGTGGATGCGGACGCGGTGGACCGCATCATTGCCTCGTCGCGACGTCACAACCCGGCGCGCGGCATCACGGGCCTGCTGGTCTTCGGCAGCGGCATCTTTTTTCAGTGGCTTGAAGGTCCGCGAGACAACGTGCTCGAGCTGATGGACGTGCTCAAGACCGACCCGCGCCACCACGCGGTCGTGTTGCTGAACTCGGGCGAAGAAGTGCGCGAACGCCTGTTTCCCGATTGGGACATGGAGCTGGTCACCGGGGACGATGTGCGCAACGTGCTGGAAGACGCTCTGAACGACGTGCAGGACGCGGGCAGTGCCCAGGTGTTGCGCGCCATGCTGGACGAGCTGGAGTCCGGGCAGCTCAGCAGCATCGGGCGGGCCTGACGGCGCTGCGCCCGGCTCAGCTGCCCACCAACCGACGATAGTCCCTGCGGGTAACGGGAGCGACCGAGGCCACCAGCTGTTCGTAGGATGTCTGATGGCGCATCAGCGTTCGAGCCGACGCGGTGGACTTCGAGCGGCAGAACCAGTGGCAGGTGTGCTGCATCAGCAGCAGTTCGGCCGACAGGGTGAAGGCCTTGTCTCGCGGCGAGAGCTGCTGCTCGTTGGCGGCGGTCTCTGCGAGTCCGCGCGCATGAATGCGAAAAACTTCGCGCGCGTCAAAGGTGGCCTTGGGAAAGAGGCGTGCCGCCCACGGCAGCGCCACGCCAAGGGTGCTGACGCGCGTGAGGTCTTCGTCAAGCCGGGAAAAATCGGCCGCGAACGAGCCGAACTGCTGTGCCACCGACTGCTCTGCCGCCATCAGCATGTTCAGGATCTGCTCACGCCGCTGCGGGTCGTCTTCACCCAGCGCCCGCAGATAGCCTTGGGTGATGGTCTCCATCAAGGCTTCAATCTGGTACTTGCCGAGATGGCTGCCCAGCAGCGCGATGCGACGCCGTTGTTCGCCCGCGCGCAGCCACCACAGGGCCGACAGCCCCAGCATCACCAGAATCAATGTATCCATCACAAATCCGTCGCCTGTTGTCGTTTTTTGGTGCCCTTTTTCGGGCCGCAGCCGGGAGACCGATGGCCCCACAGGACGCGAAAGTGTAGTGACGTAATTCCCAGCCATGGTGCGAGAATGCAAAGCCCGGTATCCCGCACAGCAGGTCTGTCCATCCCGCGCCCGACCAGTCTGACGCACAACACCCGAGATCCACCGAGCCCCACCCGCCCATGTTGCGTTCCTTTCCGTACATAGCCCTTGCCGCCGCAGCCATCGCTGTGAGTCTGCTCGGGCTGTCCTGGCTGATGTCGGTCTGGCTGGGGCGACACCTGAGCGTGGGCGAGTTGGTGGTGGCTGGCGTGTTGCTGGTGGGGGCCCTGCTGTATGGCCTGAGTGCCTGGCGCAGCCGCAACCGCCGCAAGGTCCAGGACATGCGGGATTCAGCGCTCTGGTGAGCCGGTTGTTTGCCCCCGGTATGTTCCGCACCGTACATACAAGCCACCGCTCCCTGACTACATTGGCGCCAGTCTGACCTGACGCCCCAACCGGTGAGCGCAGGGATCAGCCACTGTTCCAAGGCTGCGATGCTGCTCCCGAAATTGCCCAAGCACACCGCTGCTGCCCGAACGAAGCCAGGCGTTTCCGCCGCAGGCGCCCGATTGACCCAGGTCGGTGAAATCAAAAAGAACGGCTTGCTGGCGGCGCTGCCCGATGAAGAGCTACAGCGCCTGGTGCCCTACTTGCATGCGGTGGAGTTGCCCTTGGGTTGTGCGCTCTATGAAGCCGGAGCAGCGGAGGCCCATGCCTACTTCCCCACCTCCGGCATCGTGTCTTTGCTGTACGTGATGCAGAACGGCGATTCGGCAGAGATTGCGGTGGTGGGCAACGAAGGCGTGGTGGGCGTTTCGCTGCTCTTGGGCGGCAACACCACCACCAGCCGCGCCGTGGTGCAAAGCGCGGGACGCGGCTACCGGATCCAGGCAGTGCAGTTGGTCGAAGCCTTCAAGCTGGGCGGGCCCGTCATGAACGTCTTGCTGCGCTACACGCAGGCACTCATCACGCAAATGAGTCAGACGGCGGTGTGCAACCGCCACCATTCGCTGGACAAGCAGCTCTGCCGCTGGCTGCTGCTCAGTCTGGACCGCCTGCCCGGCAATGAACTGACCATGACGCAGGAGTTGATCTCCAACATGCTGGGTGTGCGCCGCGAGGGTGTGACCGAAGCTGCCTTGAAGATCCAGGCGGCCGGGCTCATCACCTACTCGCGCGGGCGCATCAAGGTACTGGACCGGGCGGGTCTTGAACGCCGGTCGTGTGAGTGCTACGCGTCCGTGAAGGCGGAATACGACCGGCTGCTGCCCGACGAGCTGGCGTCCTGATGCCACCCCGGTCCAGTGTCGGGACGTCTGCACCTCAGGTGTCAATGCGTTGCCCGCACACACAATCCAGACACACACCGCGTGCACACTGCGAGGCCTTGAACGTTGGAGGTCATCATGGGTTTGCGGGGTCGACTGGTTGTGCTGGCAGCGATGGCGGGGCTGTCGCTGCCCGTGCATGCCGATGCGTTGCGGTGCAGCGGCGGCACAGTGGAAGAAGGTGACTCACGTGCCTCGCTGCTGTTCAAGTGTGGCCGCCCCCAGCTGCAGGACAGCTTTTGTGCGCCGGTGTTCCTGAACAAGTCGTTGGTGCCCGTGCCGGAGCCCCTGGCCAGCAGCGTGGTGCCTTGCCAGCAGGTTGACGACTGGATCTACGACCGGGGCCCCGGCAACCTGTCGGCCACCGTGCGCATCCGCTCCGGCACCGTGCAATCCATCCGCATACAGCGCCAGCCGCAGTAAGCGGCAGACACCTCAGGCCCCCTGCGTCGGGGCCTTGAAGCAGGCCATGGGCAGCGCGTCTTCATGACCCGCCAGCGCACCGTCGATGGTCTGGATGAAATCACCCGATGGGCCTTGCCGGGCGAGCAGACGGAACGCCAGGTACATGATGCCGTTGGAGCAGCGCACCACCGTATCGAAAATGTCCACTGGAAAGCCCACGCCGGCCTGTTGCAGCGGGTTGATGCCACCCTGCTCCAGCATGCCCAGCGCTTCGGTGAACTCGTCGTTCATGGCCAGCAGCGGTTTCACCAGCCCCGCCAGTGCGGGCTCACCCGCCAACTGCTCCTTCAGCCCATGCACCATGCGCCCGGTGTAGGGGCGGGTGAACGTCTGTTTCGGATCGAGCATGGCCGCCAGCTCGGCGTCGGTGGTCACATAGGCGTACCACGCGGCGCGCACCAGCGCGTCGTATTGGACCTGCAGCATCGCGCAAGCCGCGTTCTGTGCGCCGGTGGCAAACAGGATGCGCAGCGCGTAGGCGTGTTCGATGCTGAGTTCGCAGGCCAGGGCGGTGGCCAGCGCGCGGTGGCTGTCGTCGCGCTCGGGCATCTGGTCCATGTGTTCACCCAGGTGCAGAGCAAAGGCTTCGGCTTGTTCGAGGAGGATCTGTTCGTAGTTCATGCGCGAATGGTAGCGGTGAGCGCTGGCAGGTTGAACGCAAGGGGCGCCGGGAATGTCACTTCAGCGGCTCCTATCCGGCCGTGAGGCCCGCAAAATGCGGGGCTGCCGGGCCGGCTGTTCGGCCCGCGAGAGGAAGGCCTGAACATGCAGAAACTGGAAGACGGGTCCGCGCGCGACATCGCCTTGCGCGTGGCGCGGCGAGACGTCAGCGCAGAGACGGTGGCACGTGCGTTTCTTGAACGCATCGAAGCGCTGGAGCCCGGCATCCTGGCCTGGCAACATTTCGATGCTGCGCAGGTGATCGCACAGGCTCAGGCGCTCGACCGCACGGGCGCCCAGGGCGCGCTGGCCGGTGTGCCTGTGGCGGTGAAGGATCTGATCGACACAGCCGACATGCCCACCACCTACGGCTCGCCCATCTATGCGGGGCACCGCCCCGCGGTCGACGCCGCCGTGGTGGCCAGCGTGCGGGAGGCCGGCGGCGTGGTCATGGGCAAGACCGTGACCACCGAGTTCGCCACCTTCAAGCCCGGCGTCACGCGCAATCCGCGCGCCAGTGCCGATGCACCCCGCACGCCCGGCGGCTCGTCCAGCGGCTCGGCTGCAGCGGTGGCTTGCGGCATGGTGCCGCTGGCCTTCGGCACGCAGACCGCCGCCTCCATCGTCAGGCCCGCCGCCTTCTGTGGCGTGGTCGGCTACAAGCCCACGTTTGGCCTGCTGCCCATGGCCGGCATCAAGTCGCTCTCACCCACGCTGGACACCGCCGGTGTGTTCGCCCGCACGGTGGACGACGCCGCGTTTTTCGTGAGCACGCTCTCGCGCATCGAGCTGCCGATGGCACCGGTCAAGGGCTGGCGTGTCGGCGTGTGCCACACACCACATTGGGATCTGGCCGACGAGGACGCCCGCCGCGCGCTGCAGCTGGCCGCGCACCATTTCGACAAGCTGGGGACGCGCCTGGTCGAGGCGGTGGTCCCAGGCGCGTGGGCGGGCCTGGCACAGGCGCAGATGGACATCATGGGCTTCGAGGCCTGGGCTGCGTTCGCGCCCGAGCGCAACCACCAGGCGAGCTTGTTCAGCCCGGCGTTTGCCGAGGTGCTGGCCAGTGGCGCGGCGGTGAGCGGCGTGCGGCTGGCCGAGGCCCATGCACTGGCCATCGACGCGCGCGGCGAGATCGAGAATTTGTTGAGCCAGGTGGACGTGTTGATCGCACCAAGCGCCACCGGCGAAGCACCGCTGGGGCTGGACGCCACGGGCAATCCGATCTTCAGCCGCATGTGGAGCTTGCTCGGCGTGCCCTGCGTGCACGTGCCCACGGGTGTGGGCCGCCACGGCATGCCGGTCGGTGTGACGGTGATCGGGCCGCGATGGCGCGACGCGAAGGCGCTCAGCGCTGCGGTGGCGCTCGAAGCCTCGATCAGAAGCTGACGCTCAGACCGCGCCGGTCGGGTGCGTGGGATCGACCCACAGCACCTGTTCGGGTTTTTCCACCGGCGCAATGTCCAGGTTGACCGCCACCGCCTGACCGTCGCTGCGGCACAGCACGCACTCCAGCACTTCGGTGGCGCTGGCGTTGATCTCCTGGTGCGGCACGAAGGGCGGTACGTAGATGAAATCGCCCGGGCCGGCCTCGGCGGTGAACTCCAGCTGCTCGCCCCAGCGCATGCGCGCGCGGCCGCGCACCACGTAGATCACGCTCTCCAGCGGCCCATGGTGATGGGCGCCGGTCTTGGCATCGGGGTGGATGGTGACGGTGCCGGCCCAGAGCTTCTGCGCCCCCACGCGCGCAAAGTTGATCGCGGCCTTGCGGTCCATGCCCGGGGTCGAAGGCACGTTGCCGTCGAGCTGGTTACCCGGCACCACGCGCACGCCGTCGTGTTTCCAGGCGGGCGTGTGTTGGTGGGGGTGGTCGTGATCGTGGTCGTGCGGCATGGCGTGTCTCCAGGGCGATGGTGGGACCAGTGTGCCACCGCCTTCCATGCCCGAAAATCACCGCATTGCATCGCCCCTGTTGGAGAAACCGTTTTGCCCCTGCCCCCACCCCAGCCCCGCACCGCCATGCACACCCGCCGCGTCGAGTACCGCGGCTTTCGCCGTGACGACGGTCTGTGGGACATCGAAGGCACGCTGCACGACAGCAAGCCACACAGTTTCGAGATCGAGGGCGAGCGCCGCTGGGACGCGGGTGAACCGGTGCACCACATGCACATCCGCGTTACGGTGGATGAGGGCATGGTGATCCGCGAGATGGCGGTGGCCATGGACGCTCACCCGCACGGCCCCTGCCCCGAAGCCATGGCGCCCATGCAGGGCATGGTGGGCGAGGTGCTGGGCAAGGGCTGGCGCCACACCATCCAGCGCCACCTGGGCGGCATCCAAGGCTGCACGCACCTGCGCGAGCTGTTGTTCAACCTGGCCACGGCCGCGTTTCAAACCCGTTCGGCCTCGTTCGCCCCGTCCGCCGATGGCGGTCCGCCGGTGCATCTGGGCCAATGCCTGGCCTGGGATTTCAACGGGCCGGTGGTGGAGAAGGTCTATCCGATGTTTTTCCGCTGGCAGCCGCCGTCTGCTGCGTCCAAGACCTGAGGCCCTCAAGGGCGCTCATGGCGATGGCGTCAGCCAGGTGCCAGAGACATGCCGTCCAGGGTGGTGCGATCCATCCAGACACGCAAGCCCAGCGAACCGGATCGTCCACGAATCGGCTTCTTTCTCAGCGCGATCTCTACCGCTTCGATCTGCGGGAAAACCGCGCAGGCCTGCACCATGCGTGTCATCAGCCGCTCCTGGGTTTCGTAGTGCCCGTCGCTGGCGAGCCGCTCCATCTCCGCCACCAAAGGGTCGTAGTCAAAAACGTGGTCCATGCCATCGTGTTCGATGAGCACCAGCGAGGGGTCGATCCACAGTGTGAGGTCGAGCAGGTGCTGGTCCGGCACCGTGTCATCCACGGCAACGTTGCCGATCCGAATGTCGAGCGCCAGATCGCGCAGTTCTACCGTGCTTCGAACCGCCATGGCGACCCCCATCAGTCCACCAGGGCCCCATACGCCAGCGTGCGGAACAGCGCGCGGTAGTGCTCACGCTGGTTCGGCGCTTGCGCCAGGAAAATGCCGAAGAGTTGTTCGGTCGGATCGACAAAGAAGCTGGTGCCGCCGATGCCGCTCCAGTGGACCGTGCCCACCGAACCCGGCATGGGCGCCTCACCGGCGGCGGTTCGCACCGCAAAGCCCAGACCGAAGCCGTGCCCCGGTGGCAGCAGCGCAGGGTCGTTGCCCGGGATGGAGCCCAGGTGGTCGGCCGTCATGAAGTCCACCGTGCGGGGCCCCAACAGCCGCACGCCGCCGAGCTCGCCCTTGTTCAGGATGAACTGCAGGAAACGCGCGTAGTCGGCCGCAGTCGACATGAGCCCACCGCCGCCGCTGTGCAGCGTCGGCGTTTCGCGCGGGTCGATCAGCCGCATGGGAATGCCGCCGTCGGGGTCGTGTGCAAAGGGCTCGGCAATGCGGGGGTGGTCGGCCTCGGGCACCACAAAGGCGGTGTCGGTCATGCCCAGCGGGGTCAGGATGGCCTGCTGCAGGTGCTCGGCGAGCGTCTGTCCCGTGATCACTTCAATGAGCCGGCCGAGCACGTCGGTGGCGCGGCTGTAGGCCCACACGCTGCCGGGCTCGAACATCAACGGGAGCGCCGCCAGCGCTTGGCTGAATTCTGCGTTGTTGCGCTCGCGAGATCCCACGGTCTCTTGCCGGTACATCTGCTGCACCGCCGAGTCGCCGAGAAACTCGTAGGTGAGGCCGGCGGTGTGGCGCAGCAGGTCCTGCACTGTGGCGGCGCGTTGCACCGGACGCAGCGTTACGCCGTCGGGTGTCTGCACGGCCACGTGCTGGTTTGCGAATTCGGGCAGGTGCTGGAGCACCGGGTCGGCCAGTTTGAGACGGCACTGTTCGATCAGCATCATCACCGCCACCGAGACGATGGGCTTGGTCATGGAGTAGATGCGGAAGATGGCGTCCGGCGGCATGGGCGCCTCGCGCGC
>LNFM01012759.1_pt1 | contig 19152 bp, 14 predicted proteins | sample 596031 | NCBI WGS metagenome assembly LNFM01 (sample SAMN04254537, study PRJNA301005) | activated carbon metagenome | isolation source: dual media filters at the Ann Arbor, Michigan drinking water treatment plant | place: USA: Ann Arbor | reverse complement strand
ATTTCAACCAAGTGGCGTAGCTCGGTTGCATTCAGCTGTGCCATTGTTAAATCAATGCGGCCGTTTCGTAAATCTTGATAAATGCGTTGCAGTTGCGCTGGGTACTTCGTGGCCAGCTCTTCCAACACTGCGCGTATGTCTTGCCGTTCAGTAAGTTGCTTACCCGTAGTCAAGCGCTGGTGTAATTCCCAGTAAGTTCTATCTTCTTCAGATTGCCCATTAACATCGATAGCTGCAGCTTCTTCCGGTGCCTGGTCCCGGCCAGGCACCTTTTCTTGGAAGGTTTGTAAGGTCGTATGGAGCGTGCCGAAGGTTTTGCTTTGATCCAGGGCGTCATACCAGGCGCGCAGTAGCGTTTGCGGATCCGCTTCTCCGGGTAAACTTTGTGCGATTGCTTGGATGTATGCGGCAGGTTCCGTTCCCGGTCTAATTGCTGTCTGCAGATAAGCCAGGCTGGCAGCCCATATCTGTTGCCTCCAGTGCTTCCGCGAGCTCCGGTGTGTCACAGCAGGCTGCCGATACAATTTCTCCGTCTGCGCCAGCAGTTGTTCGATCAGTGCCGCCATCTGCGGTGCCAGCAGGCAGGTAATGTCCAGCAGGATAGATTCCGGTAATTTACTCGCCAATTGCGCGCGCAGTTCCGCCGATCGAAGCAAGTTGCGCAATCGTTGCTTGAGAGCTGCATTTCCCGATTCCGCTAAATCCGATGCAGCGCTTTCTATTTCTATCAGCTTTGCTTTGCGTAGCGCTGCCACTATCCGTGAGTACAGGGGGTCATTCACCGCTTTGCTTTGTCTTGTTGCTTCGGCAGTTGACTGTGCATTTGTTGATTCGGCTTTTTCTACCCCTCCAGCTCCTTCCAGTCCATCTACTTCGCCTCCTGATAGATCCCTTCCGCCACCTCGATGCGTGGCTATGGCTAAATCTTCTTCAGATATTTGAGTCAGGTCAATTGGGTATGCATGGAGTGCCTGTAATGAAACATAGACCGTATCCCTGATTCTTCCTTCTTCCCTGAGTTGCTTAGCCGCGTGCGATATTGTCTGCAGGAGAAAAATCGGATCTTGTGCTTGCAGCACTGCCATTTTCTTAACAAACTTGCCTAGAAGTATCGCTGGATTATCAGGAAGCCGAGAATCATCAAGCAGAAATTCAAATAGCTTAATCCATAGTATGTCTGTCCATTCATCCTGAGTGCCCGGAACAAAGCCGCTTTCTATCATGGCGAATCGATAGACCATCAAAAACTCCAATAGCAATCGCGCATGTGTTGGCGCAATTTTGCTTAATAAGTTTTCCAGATGGCGTTGTGAGAACTGAGAAACCAGACGGTTGATGAGTGTAGCCCTATCAGATCCTGGCACTCGTCTAAGCAGGGTAACCAATGCTTCTCCAGCTTCTTGTAATACATGCTGAAGCATTTTCTCATGCACATACGCATCAGCTGTATCAATATGCCAAGGCATACTACCTGTCAGCAGAAAATCTTGCAGTTTCTCCAGATCCGATTGAATTTTACTGAATCGCTTTACTGGCAATATACCGGGTGAGCCTAATTCAGGTTGTTGATTGCTTTCCCGGATGCCACTCAGCTTGTCACTCAGCTTCTCTTGCAAGCGCCATATCAGCTCTACATAAAAATCATCATTCGAAATATTGCCCAGATCAATTTCTATATAATCTAAGTGCAATACAGATTCCGCTTCATCAAATTCATTTAAAATCGCATCAACGGCAGGCAGCAAACTTGCTGTCAGCCAAGCGTTCATTTCTGTTTCATATTCGTTGGCTATTGCCATAGAATCAAACGAACAGTCAAAAATTAGCTCATCAATGCGATGTATTGTTGACATGTGCTATTAAATCCAACATTCACATTCGGTCTCTTTCCTGTTCTTTAGCAGAAAAGAAATCACCCTTTCCGATGCTTTGTCCAATTGATCTCGATTACTCTGGTTATTGTATAGACTGGCCTGCCGCATACAAAACAGCCAAGTTCTGTAACGTTGCTCAAAATCCTGCATATAAACAAAATCAAGCCAGTAGAACTCAGGGAAAATATGTGCGGGGAGATTTTTAATGACTGTTTCTTGCGCAAATTTCCTGAATTCTTTATTCGAAAACCTTGCCGTCCAGGATGGAAAAATCACACTGATACGAAAATCAAAAAATGACTCGCCATCCGGAATGCTGCCGAATCCCTCATCACCCCTGGGTCGTAACAGCAAATGCTCGATCATATGGAAGTTTTCACAGGCTATATTCAGTTGCGTGAGAGTACTGCAAAACTCATGTGCATATAACACTGCTTCATCCAAACTATCCTTGCTGCCGAGCGGCCACAAGCAGGCATTTTGTTCAGATTTCAAACACACGATCGTCTTTTGACCGGAACTTACAAGTCTATAGTTTTTTAATTCAACGCCTTCTTTAAAAACAGCATGACCAAAAGCTGGCAGCTTTGCGGGAATAGTCATTTCTATAAACTTTTCTTCATCGAAGAATACAGAGACTGCCTTATTTTCTATTTCTTCTGGTAACAAACTGATTCCTTCCGCCAGAACCCGGTCGGGTATTAGGCGGCTGTTTCTTTTGATCAACACATCTGTAATGGATGAAATACGATTGAACTGGCTGAGTCCAAGCAAAATACTAATCCGTTTATGCGCACCAGCAATATTTTCTTCTCTCTCTTCCTCACATCCATACAGTACTGGCTCTAGATAGTTAAAACCTTTCGCTCTGTCACGCGTGATTTCCCGGATACATTTCAGAAAATTAATTTTATTTTCAATAATCCATCTGCCCGGATCAGTTCGCCGGTAACAATCAAACTCCAATAGCGATCGCTGCGGATATTGTTCGCCGTACATTGCTAACAACGTATCCAACACACGGTTTCTGCGATCAATAAAATGATCATAATGCACAAGAATCTCGGAAAGCAAAGCTTGACTATGTTGCTTGCCTTTTACATACAGTGACTCAATGTCAGGAATATTCTGATTGTTCAGGAACTGTGAGAAATACGATTGCTCAAGTTCAGAATCTAAAGAAAAAAGTCTTGGAATTTCTTGCAAGTTTTGTAAGTAATTCGCCATCAACTGTTCAAACGGAAACAAGTATGCTTTTAATTGTTTGGCCTTGGCCTTTGTTTCAGGTGATTCTGAGCGCGGAATACCATACCGGTTAATCCCGTAAATAGCCGGAAACTGATTCTGGATTGAAAAATAATTTTCCAGTACGCGCCGCTGCCCTCCCGGCAACTGAATCAATTGCGCAAAGGATTGACGATTATTCCTGAATGCATGGTATTCAAATAGTAATTTTCTGAGTTCCAGCAGGGCTTCTTCCAATAGCGCTTCATCTTGTTTATTTTCGTAGGACTCAAAGCCGGTCGTTTTATCGCTTTGATCCTTACGGCTTGTACCTTGCCGGAGTACCAGCCGCAAAATCTGCATCGACTTGCCAATTTCTGGAAAACATAAATCAGGAAGCTTGGATGAATCATATGAAATACTCGTGTACTTCTGGTTTTCCTGATCGATCAGATACAGATCATGAACCTTGACAACACCTTCGATTTGATTGATCAGCGAAATTAAATCGACAATACTTAAAACCTCTTGCGACATTTCAAAGCATCGATCACTGATATGTCCATGTGTAGTTAACGGACCTGAGAAAATCTGTTCATAGCTGCCGGTCTGACTGAATATGGATTCATAGCGATCAATTTGAATACCGGAAGAGATATAGTGCGCGCATTTAAGAAAAATTTCGGCATAAATTTTTGCGGTATTGTAAGAAGGCCGTATTTCAACTTCTCCCGCCAGGTAATATGGTATCGTCTGGAATATTTCAATCCGATGAACATCCTCACAAAGATTTCGATGTTTCGCAAAAACAGACAAAATCCTTTGTTTAATGGCAGCCTCATCCAGCTTTCCCGTCACCTGATCCAAATTCTCAGTGGATAAAAATAAATCCTTCTTGATTCCTTGCAATGTCTTATCCAACTTGGATAACGCAATATCAAACCGTGTCAATGGGATAGCCAGCTTTGCCAGCAAGTCACTACAGAGGAAAATTAAGTTATCAGAATTGGATTCCAGCTCAGATAGGATAGGCTTTAATGCATCGGTTAGTTTTGCATAACTGAATACGATATGCAGTTTTGACAAAACCGCATCCAATCGAGAAGTTAGTCCTGGGTTATCGGGTGAGTCGATAATCACCGGCCAGATATAATTGATTTGACTCCATAATCTGTCCACACAAGCCAAACTCGAGTCGAGTTGATGCAGAATTCTTCCTATTTGATCATCAAGCTGCTTAGCCTCATCCACTTGCAAGCATGTGTTTTCAACTAAACCACACCCCTTTTTCAAGGTTCCGTACCAGGCATCCAGGCGATCACCCAGTTGATCGAGGAGCATATGCATGCTGTTTGAAGTAACACCTAAGCGTTCCAATCTGCCGGACAGTTCGCTTAGATTCGAATTGCTCTTGGGTTTTTCGGCATGACTCTGGATCAATTCATCATCAATTTTCACATAGATAGTGTACAAGCCGCTTGCTGCTAAACTTCCTCCCACAGCGGAAGGCTCAAGCCAGACATAGTCAATCTCAGGGATCGCATCATAAAGAATTTTCTGGTAGTCAACTTCGGTGACCGCAGCACTGGGCAGAATTTCTTCGGGCGAGAATAAAGCTTGCTGCGGGTAATCAATATTACCCTTCTCATTAACCAGATAATCCTGAGTCTCAAATCCTGATCGATAGGAGAGCTCTGTCAATCCGTAACAAAGCTGCTCAAGGATGGTTACCCCGGGGTCATGCAAATTATAATCAGTCCAGATTTCTCCGCATAAATTCTGAACCTTGTTGATTGCTTCTTTTCTTAACGTTTCAAAATCAAGCCCATCGGGATCGATTCTGATGCGTTGTATTTGATCAGATGTCGGCATGCTCTGATGAAGTTACACCTGAGTGCCGGTTATCTATCTGCAGTTGTATCTGCTGGTTTAAAACAGCCAGCAGCTTATGCACACGTTGATAGGGCATATTGCCTAAAGCTTTAATGGAAAACAAAAGCTCGGACTCAGTAAAAGTAAATTCTTGCCGCGCATTTTGCGCAACACCGGGTGGAAACAAACTGTTGGCTTGTTGATTTAATTTACCAATCAATTCAAAAACAGATTTGAATGGACATTCAGCAAGCGCTTCCAACAATAAATTACCCTCTTCAAGATTTAAATAAATGGTTAAAACTTGCGCGGACATTTTGTTTATTTTTTATCCTGTCTTTTTCTCAAAACCTTAGGCGACGCCACTTCCGGCTCCCTTTCACTCCCATACATGACCGGATCATGCCATAACCGAGTGATATGATAGTTCACCCATATCTTGTCGCCATACGATGACTCGACACGAAGCTGCAGTGTATATTCGAAGTTCTCTGTATTAGCTCCGTTCACCCAGCGCAACTCGAGGCGATTACATTTTGCGCCGTAATGCGCCTGGTGATAGGTGATGTGGCTTTTGTCATTATAGGCATTGAGTGCAAACGCATGCATTAAGGCAAACTTACCATCAGCATCTTTACCACCGACGCCCGCCACCACTTCAAAAGCCTGGCAACCTGTCAACAATTCGGTAATATCGTGCCAGCTTCCATCCGCGGGCACTGCCAGCTCGCCACGGCGTCCTACTCTTCCAAAACAGGCGATCGTGCCGGCAACATCAAGCTCGAACCGGGGGATATCCGTATTGATCCCTACGCCCATTTTAGGTAGATCGTTTAACTCAGCGCCATCACTTCCAACGCTTCGTAATGTCAGAATATGCGGGTTACTGCTATTGCCAAAATTCAGATTCTCAGTTGCTTTATCAATACCAACAAACCACATGGAACTCAGTGTCGCCATATTCTGATAAAAACTCATCAGCTTTCCATCTCCCAACTGGAAAATTCTGAGCCCGTCCTCCACTGTCTTTTCAAACCCGTCATCGACTAGATTCAGTGTTGAATCAATTAAGTCGGCAAACGCCACTTCAGACGGCATTTTGCCATTCTTGAATTTGGCTTCTAATGTTTTTCTATCTTTTCGCGCCATTTTTCGTCAGAAATTATAAAAGTACCGCCGATTTCAAGTTCCCCAATTCCCGTCGTCTCCGGTTCAATCAAAACGTAGCTTTCATCAATCTCGATAAAATGCTGCTTAATAGGCGCCACGATACTCCAAGGATATTTAGGAATAATATCCCTGAATTCCAAGTCCGAATCAGCTCTCTTCTTATCCGCACTATCAAACAAATCAAAGTAGTCTTCCTCTAAAGGCGCAATGCGCAATATCGAAAGATTGGTAACACGATCAATATAATCCAGATTCTGAATATAAGACTCGATATCATGTTTGCTGATCATCCAGCCAAAATGACTGGTATATCCGACTGTCTCGTTCCAAGGCGAAAGAAAATCCGAAATTGCCTGATTCAAGTGACCCAAATACATACCAGCTAGCAACGAATTCTTTAGCTTAACCGTGCATCTGACTTGTATCACTTCATAAACGGGGTTATCGACGTGAATTGTGATGAATGGCGGTGCCAGCTTGCTAATAAAATCTTTCACTTCATTAATCAAATGGCCGCTCAGAAAAGGTTTCTGTGTAGCCACTTCGGTCTGAGTAAGATAGGGCACAACCACAATCAGTACATGCCCAGGGGAAAAACGTTGTTCAGTTACAAAATCGGGACTCATGTTCGGGAAGCACTTTACCTTATAGATTTGTGGAAACTGCTCCAAGATTAACAACTCATAATCCGCAGGTAATAACGCGCGTTTCTTATGTTTCAGTCTCTCACTGATGCGAGTTCGCAAATGATTGCGATCTTCCGCTAAGCCACCACCAAAGGATTGCTGAATTTGTCTTATGCCGCCTACTCCTGGAATTGATTTTCGTGTTCGTGTTACGGATCCGGCAGGCAGCCGGATCAGATTACTGGGTATCGTATTTTTATCCGTATATCTGCTTGCTCTTATCGCTTGCGCATAAATCGAATAAAGGCTGCAGAATTTCTCCAGATTATGATCAGACGACACACATAACCAGGATAATCCACTGGGCAAAACCGAATTCTCCTGCGTGATGTCCTTCGGAATATTCAAAGTTATAATTCCTGATTTCATGAACCCATGGGTTGAGTCCGATATGATTTCTTTCTTGTTTAATGACACCCATTGATTATGGGTAAGATAAAACCACTGCAGTGCTTCCAGTTGAACTTTCTCAATCGGCAGTGAATTCTCACGCAAATAAAAATATAGCGTAATTACTCCACCATTAACCAATCCCTTTAACCCAATAAATAAATTACCGGAGTATGCGTAGTGCGGCAATAAAAAACGCGACCGGTCCACTCCCGGGATCGAATCTTCCCAACCCAGCGGATGAAGATAAATCATTTTCTCCTGCATTGCAGCAATACAGTTTATTTCTTCCTTACCGGCCACTATCTTTGAAGATGCCTTATAGTTCACTGCGATTGATGTGATGCTGGGCGTATAAGGCGGGTTAGGTATTTTTTTAAGAAACTTGGCATGCTTTTGCTTGGCGTTGAAAGTGAGTACTTCAGCCAATACATTAGGATATTCCCGATGACCGAAAGCCTGTATTGGCGACACCAATGTAAATTTAAAGAATCCCTTATTGGTGGATGGCGTATAGCTGAACTCTGCTTTAGAATTGCGGTACTCCCAAGGATTCCAATAGGATATGACGGAACCGCAAGGCAGTTTGCTGTACTCGCTCACTTCTTCGCCACCATTCGGATCTATTTTTATTTGAAAGAGAGAACTGACAACCGCCGTCTTCGCATTCTCGGGCATCCATTTACCATTCGTCAGAACCGCAGTACTTATCTGAAAATCAGTATCAAATGCTTCATAGCCTTGATAATGTGTTCTAAATCCACCAATACCTGCAGGCAAACCGCCCCATTGAATCTCTACATTGAAATCTAACAGCTGTTTGCCCGCTGTTTCCGGGCAACCGATTATCAGATAAGAACCTACTTCTGGAAGCGGACCAAAAGGTGTAAAAGGCGTCACCGATGATAGCTGGCCAATATTATTATGCAGCTGGAGAGTCCTGCATCCTTCTACCGCCACATCAATCTCGATCCAGGCCAATTCAAGCTTACTTAAAATTCCATAGGGGTACAAGTAACACTTGGGATTCAGTGTAAAACTCACTACTGGCAGCTGAGTTTCATAGCCATCACCGTGAATATCCCGGTCATAGGGAATAATCGGCGGGAAATTTTCAGGCAGAAAAAAAGTGATTGCCAAACTGTTTTGTTCTTGTTGTCGTGTAGTGCCAGAATACGAAGGCTGATATTCCGGTATTTCCAGCCAACCTTCCGCAGTTGACAAACTGACAATAAAAATATCTCTGAAAGCTTTAAAAAAGACCTGCTGCTTCTGAATGAGTGTTATCGCATCACCATTCTTGGATAATTGCATGGCTCCGGCAATTATCTCAATCCATCGCTCCAATGTTGGTTTATCTTCATCCAATGTCGCATCGGCATATTTCATTTTGACACAAACAGTCCGCCGTCCTTCCTGCAGTAACAGAGCTTTACTGGCTATCGCAAATCCAATACGCGCATGCTTCACCAGAACAATTTCTTCGCCTTTCTTTGGCGCGCCAAATAATGGATGCGCTTGAGCATTACCCAGATCTGTAACATTTACGCCAGTCAAAACCGGCTCATCATTCAACCAGCAACCTGTGGCAAACTGCCTCTCATGGCTATTCGATTCACCAGTGAGTGCAATAGATTCTAGCAATTTATTCTCGGGAGAATTTAATGCATCCCGTTGAAAAAATAATGTATGGACAGCACTCACCGTTGCCTCGTTTACCCAGACATCATCAGCGGCTGAATAAACAATATCCTGTTTGTTCTCATCTTGACCAGCCAAGAATTCTGTTCCCTTCGGAATGAGTATGTCGCAATCCTTTTTGCTGGGAATAATCACCAAGTAAACCTGATCAGGTGAGTAGCCGCGTGCCTGTACTTTCAATATTTGATCGTAATAATAATCCACATAATTCAGTGTGAACCGGTTAATCTTGTTGTGCAGTTTCTGAAATAACTGCAAGAAAGCAAGTAACAGTCCGACGGCTGGATCATGGTCACTACTGACCAAAGAAACAGGCAACAACTTTGCTGCACTTACCTGTACCATTTCGATGGCTTTTATGAAAGCATAAAAACATGATCGAATCGGCGCTTTATCGCGCACATCAACAGCAGAATCCGCATGCTTTAACGGATTCCCTTCTGCCGGAGCAAATGCGAGCGCAATCAAATCGCGCGAAAAAATTTCTTCTACCCTTTTGTGCGAAAGATAACCGGTCAAATATTGCCCGAGTATGTCGATATCTTTCTTAAGTCCGATAATCACACTCTCCAGAACTTTGCGTAACTCGGCTCCGACTTGGTTTTGTGACATGGCAAGTAATTGAAGCCAATTATCCAACATGCTGATTGCCGAATAGGCTGAGATCATATGCTGACCGATTTCTTTAGAGGGTACCGCACGCAATGCTTTAAACAATTCATCGCTGGCATCAGTTGCATATGTTTTATACACCGTGCTGGTCATCAATTTATTCAGATCCAGCGCCAGTATTGTTGCGATAACTATAGTTTCATCCACTGAAAAAAACTGATCCCAGGCACCATCTTCCTGATTATTCAAGTTATAAAACTTCATCACCTGCACATAATCAACCACCATCGCCAATAGTGTATGAAAATGCATATCAGCCAGATTGAAATAATCTCTCTCAAGTGCCGGCAATAATCTCTTCGCCTGACTTCTTCCGTCACTAATATGCAGATGATAATTTACAGATAAGTTAGCTGGGGAGCTCATTCACCAAGAAAACCTTATAATTTAACATTAGTGCCTTCAGTAAAATAAAATGGATACACGATGTTGTGACGATTATTGGTCACACGCACAATATAAGTGATATTAATTTTTATTAAACCATTTAATATATCTTCACTACTATCTGAATCCACTCTGATATTCTCCACGAGAATCCGCGGCTCAAAAAAAAGTATGGCACGCTTAATCAGGTCGACAATAACCGTTACCGCAGTTTCATTAATCTCTTCAAATATTTGTGTTTTCAAACCACAACCATAAGTGGGTTGCATCACCCGTTCACCAGGATCTGTAGACAGAAGGATAAATAGGCTCTCACGAATATCTTCTTCCGCCGAAACTTTCCTCACAGCCCCATACTTATTGAATTCTGGAGGAAATCCCCACCCTGTTCCAAGAAAAGATTTATCAACACTCATCATCTACACCATTGCCATGCTAGCCGCCAATTATCACCGTTGGAAAACCAACAACAATAGTGCCTCCATGTGCCGTTGAGTCACCGATTCTGGCAGCCGGTTTATTATTGATCATGACAGTTGCTGAACCTTTAACAATGCTGTCGGGTGGCCCGACGCAAACACACATATCACCCACCACAGCGGCCGGCAAATTACCGATTAGAACAGTAGGCACGCAGGGGCCGCTGATAGGTCCGCCCACATGCGGAACAGGAACTATCGCGGGTGTTTGCATCGGGCATACATGCATATCTGTAATTCTCGCTGCTGGGGGCATAGCGCATCTCCTGTAAAGAAATAGGTCGGCATCCTGAATGTTTAGAAGTGCTTAATTGATCATGACAATACCGCCTTTGTGGCATTGCCTTTTGCACTAAAACCAACATTTGCCTGATGATTTATATTGAGACCTTGACTCTTTATATCCGCTTGCGCAGTCGATTCAATATTGCCGACCGCATCGATAGTCACTTTACCTTTTGCGCTGATCTTAATGTCTTTGGGACTATCAATAATAATGCCGCTGGCATTGAGCTCAATTTTGTTGGAATTTTGATCTTGCAACAAAATCGATTTCTGGTCGTCACTAATGACTATTTTGTTATTCCCCGGTGTAATCAGTGTAATTATTTTCTTCTCATCATCAAATTCGAGTTTAAGCTTACTCCGGGTTACAATTGCTTTAATTAAATTATCCGCAGTTAATTCGTAGGGAGGTTTCCTGTTACTGCTGTACAAACTCCCCAGAACAACCGGGTACGATGGATCATTGTTAAAATAACCCAGCACTACTTCATCGCCAATTTCAGGTACAAAAAAGGCACCCAGCCCGTTGGAGCCATAAAAACTGGCCAGCCGTGCCCAAACCCCATCTGTTTCTGACTGCAAAACCGGAACGGATACTTGTATTTTGTACTGGCCTTCCGGATCCGCATCGAGTTTTTTTACCACGCCGATCTGCAACCCATTCACCCCAGGCACCCAGCCGGATGCCAATGGCGACTCGGCCTTATATTGCTCCGCAAACCACTGTGGTGAAAGACCAAACTCAATTTCCGTCACCCAGTTTCCTTGTTTAATTTCATGTTTTACCGCCGTCACCAATACGTTGCCATTAAAACGATTACCCACTCCTTTCAGCTCGACGAGCTCGCCAATTTTTACCTTGGCACTCCCCTGGAACGTGGCATAACCTCTTATTCTAGCCAAACCCGACTTTACTTGCTGTCCCTTCACCCAATCAGTTAATGCAGTACTTTCAAGAGGTGCATCAGTCTGCAAACGAAAATAATCCGGAGAAACCACGCCAGCCAATTCAGCAGCAGCAAGATCACCTTGACCTGTCAGTTGATTTGGACCCGCCTGTTGCTCTTGTATCGCTTGATCAGTCAAATTCCAGGCGACCCCTTTTACCACTGAAAATTGTGAAGCAGCATCCACATCTGCACCAAACGTCATCAAATCAATACCGTAAGTCAGTGTTAGTACAGCTTCACCATCTACCTGCGGTGCTTTCACACTCACCTTACCTGCATCAACAGTCACCAAGAAACCATTGGCTTCCGCTCTGATCAGCATAAAATCCCAGTCTGTACAATAATATTGCACCAGCTCCTTAAAGCTGGCCGTAGTGGCCGTCACGTCAGAAGTTAAACCACGATAAGCGCCAATCAATTTACCGATGACATCACTATCTTTGAAATCAACAAAATTGGCATTCTTACGACCGACCGTCATAGCAACCGCACTGTCTCTACATTGCACGATCAAACGGGAAAAATTGTCGCCATCCATTTTGATGCCATGTTTAGTGACAATTCCTTTGAAAATAGTAGTCGTTTGATTGGCATAGCCAGCATTGATGGTGATCACAACTCCGGGTTTAAAATCATCCGCATTGCTAACTGGAAAATCATTACTCGGCATATCTCCATCCAGCAGGATTATTTTAGCGCTGGGTATTTTGTTAACGTTGTAGGTTATCTCGATAGAGACAATTTGAATGGTATCGGCTATCGCTGTGCCATTACTCAAAATGGCCACTGAAACGACACCCGTGCTGCCCATTAATGGGGAATCAGCCATAGCAAACCTCAGCTTAACGGAGGGAATTGAAGCTTTATCCCCGGTTTTAGATCACGAAAATTTGTCAGATTGTTAATCTTGGCAACTTCAATGTAATAGGTACAGTCCCGATAAATCTGATAACACAGAAGCGGCAAGGTATCACCTGCTTTTACCTCGATCAGATGGGTTAAATCGGGAGATTCTGTTGCTGCTTCCTTGGAAATTTCTTCGCTGCTCTGATACTCAATGAATGTGAGAGTGACTTTAGCCCGCAGCGGCACACCACTGGGTTTGAACAAGGTATAGTCAAATTTGAGTGACTCTATTCGTCCATAGAATAGTAGCTCCCCCCACTTTAACTGTACAATCGGCGCCTCATGCTTGGTACCTCTGTACGTATAAACCACCTCCTTCAATAATTCAATCTGTTCCTTGACTGGAACCGGATCACTCGATATAGAACTCAGATTGGCTACGACAGCGCCAGTAGCATCCAGTACCAATTCTTTCAAAACAATTTTTTGCGGGAGGCTTGTATTGTACTTGGTTTCAGTTCCAGGTTGCCCAAGAACCCTATTTTTTGAATAGCTTAGCTCAAAAGTATGCCCGTATCCGGCAGGATTGATCATTGCTTCGAATTTTTTTCTGGAGCTGTCAACACTTATTTTGCCGTCATTCACGGAGCAGGGGGAAATCGTTAGAAGCGCTTTTGCGCCACTAAGAATCATCTAGCGTTCCCCCTTTTCCTGCAGAATATCAATAATCAAACTCCGGCATTCCGCAAGCATTTCTTCTTTTAAGAGTCGATGTTCTTCTGATAACTCGAGATCCTCGCTCCCTGTTCTCTGCACGATATTTGATTTGATCAGCAATTGTTTAATCTCTATCGACATTTCGTATTCTTATGGATATCAAATGATACGATTTGAGAAGGTATAACTCAGCACAATCTTTTCTATGGCCACTTCGTTTTTGGTCGATCCAAAGCTTTCTACTTCCCATTTCAATGGATAAGCAGAATCAAAAGACCAGCCTCGGATAGGCACTTTGTCTTCGTTCATCAAAAATACCAAAACAGGCAATGGTTTGATGGCCAGATTCAGACCCGATTCCAGCGTCGCTTTACACCATAAGACCAACGGCGAAGTCAGCGGAGCGATGCCACGTTTAAGCGATAGATTGGAATGTTTGATACCTTTCGGCAATTGCCGGACAAATCTATTCTCGCCGCCTTCCACAATTGACTCGACATCCATTTCTATATCAATCCCAGATACCTCCTGGAAAGAGGTATCTGTCGCCAATCCTAAAGGAGGTGCGACCACCACCTTAAAATAAAAAGCAGATGGTGGATAGACATCTCCGAATAGTGAAATACTCATCAGGTACTAGCCTGCTTGCAAAATCAGGGGAATAAAAATCAACTATTTGCAATAGTCAGACCTTCATGCACGATTTCTATGCTCTCAATCGCCACTTCATTACCTTCCGATTTCAAGTCGGTGCCGGTAATCTTTGTCGGCCAAGCATTCGTCAGCGTCCATACCATGGTGGCCTTACCGGTTTCATCCAGCAGACTGATGGTAACCGGCAATCGTTTAATCGTATTCATTTTAATTTGTTTAAACCAATCCCAGAATTTGTTATCCCCTTTAAAGATGCCTTTCTTCATAGTGATATTTCCGACCTTCTTCATTCCTGGCATCTTGATCACCGAAAACTCCGGGCTATCACCATGACGATACTTGATTTCCTCTGACTGGATATCCAATCCGCTCACTTCCTGAAATGACATCACTTGAGAATCCCACTTAACCTGAAAATAAAACTTTGGCATGGGCCAAACAGTAGTCGATTGACTTGATCCATCATCTGCCATAACTTACCTCTACTTTTATGATTAAGAAATAAACGTCTTTGCCAACTGCATCGGTAACGCAATAACTTCCAAGTTAAGATTTCTGCATTTGTTGCTGGAATGTAATCTCGATAAATTCTGCCGGACGGCTCAGTGCAACCAATACAGTGACACGTAACATGCCATCCAGAATATCCTGCGGCGTCATGGTTTCTCCCAGGCCAACAAATACGCCAAACGCATCATCCGGTGATGCACCGGCCAAACCGCCTCGCTTCCAAATGCTGGTTAGAAAATTACTAATCATACTTTTGATAGTCACCCAGGTACTGGAAACATTGGGTTCAAACACGTAAGCTTTGGTTGCCAGCTTAATAGATTCTTCCAGCATGATCATGGTCCTACGCACGTTAATATAGCGCCAATCCAAACTATTGCCATCCAATGTACGCGCGCCCCATACCAACGTACCTTCACCTATGAAAGTGCGTATGGCATTGATTGATTTACCCGCAGTTGTCACGTTCAGGTCTTCCTGTTGATCATGGGTAATCTCAACGGATGGCGAAATAACCGCGTTCAGACTTACATTGGCTGGAGCTTTCCACACACCTCGCGAATTATCGACCATTGTATAGACACCTGCCATACCGGCACTCGGGGGTAGCAGATTGAGTTTATGTTTGATGTTATCGATTATCGTGTTATATGCCGGACAAACCACACTTAGAATCTTATGCAGATCCCCATCGGTCGACATTGTGTCTGTTTTAGGGGTAACACCGATTTCCGCAATCTTCTCAGCAATTTCAGTTTTCTTCTTAGCATCTAACTGACTATTGTCCAATTCAGTTTTTAATATTTCCTGTAACTTCGGCAGGTTGGAGATATTACCAAAACTCAAATCACTGGTTTGCACAATGGAAGTATTGAGCCAAGGATAATAAGCTGCCGCAAAATCCAGATTGTTTGTTCCAAGATCATTCCTAAAATTTTCAATACACTGACTATCCTGAGCTTCCTTATAACCATCATAAACATCCAGGATTGCAAAGCGATTCTTCATCACTTGCCCGCAATGACTTAAAACAGCTTGTTGCAATGTGATGCAATCCGCTTCAGCTAATGACATCGCATCGGGTATCACCACCATAGTCGGCTCTTGCTCTTTTAATAGAATATCAACTCCGGCACTGAGATCCTTTTTCTCTACTTTCTTTTGATCATAGTTACCCACCGAAATGACATAGCAAGCGCCGCCGCCATTTTGAAAGAAAAGCATCATACTGTGATACAAAAAATAGCGCGCGCCTTGAAGTCCCAGAATATAATCTTTGTCATTGTTTGAGAAATCAGCTTCTACTATCACTGCTGGTGTTGCTGCAGCTTTAGTATCTCCTTCTTTTTTTGCATTACTTGCTTTGGTAGCTGTCAGCTCTGCAATTTCATATTGCGTATTGGGTGGTCCACCAAAAAAACTATTGAATTCAGACATGGATGAAATGCGCCACGCTTTGTTTAATAAAGACTTTCCTTTATTACTGGCTTTTTCTGTATAACCGATAAATGCCGGTACTGCGGTAGCAACTTCCACCACTGAGTTAGGAAATGCACTCTTCTCAACAATGTAAACACCCGGTGTTTTATACTGCCCCATAATCAGCTCCTTTTAATTGGAATAGTAGCTTCAACGACGATTCTTATCACCCAACTTTACAAATTCTAATTACCTTGTTTCAATTTAACATAAACAGCTTAACGGAAGTATGGTTAATACTCAAGCGTCACAAAAAAATTAGAATGCGCGTAGGTTAGTTTAACATTCAGATATCAGATTAATTGATATAAATCTCCGAAACATTTTCCATTTTCCCACCCAACATTTCTCCATACATTTGATTCACACTTGCGTTGGGTAGCCGTTTAATGAGTACCTTATCTCCCATGTTTCCGGACTCCCTTAATTGCAAGCGATGATGATGTTGTTCTTGCATTGGAATCGCAAATGACGATTGCAGCAAGATTGCTTCACGATGCCCGGGCAGTAGGATTTCCCCTACATTATTAAATTGAACTGCATTATCCAAATCCGCTATATAAACATTGCGTTTAGACAAGTCTCCAGAAATATAATATTTCCAGAACGATTGGTTGGTTGAGAATCGAATATAAAATTTTCGTGCGTCTGCATCCAGTTCTTCTGAACACAATCCTCGCGCATCGGCAGTAACAAACATCTGGACAATAAATGCGGGCTTTACGAGATAGTCTTTTCGATCCAGCATACCGTCCAACTGAACAGCGTTACTATCAATCAGTGCTTCATCGGTGACATTGGGGCCGTTATGCAACATCTGTCTACCCGTTGGATCAAGCGCTACGTGTTGATTATTTAAAAAAAGAATCGCGTTATCAGGTGGCGCACCCGGAGCTGTGTAGCGAAAAAAATTGCTGTCTTTAGAAAAGACTTTAAAAACCAAAGCAAATTGATCTTCCGCATGGAGACGCAAGATATCGATCTTTTCTTCATCAAAATAAATTGCAACGCCGCTTTCTGATGATTTGAGCAGTAGCCCTGCTTTCCGTAGGAGCGCAGCACAAGAAATTGTGGGAACAAATTCGAGCGTTTTGCAGTAGCTTCCTAAAAAATAAGCATGTTCAACGGTAACACTCAATAGCGGCCGATAAGTACCCATATGCTAATCAATCCTTGATTTTCCCCGAATCACGACACACTGAAATTGCAATCCTCTTGCCATCACTCTATAGCATAAGGGCACTTCTAAAAATTCAAAGTTCTAAACAAAACGAGGCACGAGAAAAAAATGGTTACACAGCATATGCATGATATGTAAGGAAACATTTTTTTCGAGTAACAAAGTGTTGTGCCGAAATTTGGATTTTTAGAAGTGCCCATAATCTATTGCACAGTGGTTTTAGGTTCACCCACAACCGAAACACGACCCACAATATCCTCAGCATCGAAAGCAACCATCCGCACTTTATACAAGATCGAAGGTAAATATTTCCCCCCTAAAGCCCCCCAAAGATTGCTCAGATCTTGAATCGAAAGATTCTCGATATCCAGAATAAGCTTCTCGATTCGTACATCCAGCTCAGGCGCTGTCTGATGATTCATCACATGATTCTTCTGAAAAAAACTAATAGTACTCGATAGAAATTTCAACGCTTCGGGATAATTACTGCCGGTAAAATTGGCTGTCATCATGAGGTACAGATTAAAATAGAGTGGCGTACTGCTCTGTATTTCACGCTCCCCCACCTCATGTGAACGCACCTGACGGAATGGAACAGTATCTTTCTCGATATTAACCAGAAAAATAACCAGCTTATTATTGACACTGGCTGCAACACTCCCGTCCATTTCCAGCAAATTGGAAACCACCACCACATCTTCACCCAAATTGTAGGTACGCCGCAAATATTGATTCAATTGCGTGGCGAGAAGTTGTACGGCCAGATTAATCATAATGGATATCGATTGATTATTCGTGATTACAGAATGACTAGCGCCGTTTCTGGCCTAGTAATGACCCCAGCAAGCCGCGGGTAATTTCACGTGCGATAGACGAGCCCACCGAACGGGCTGCACTCTTTGCAAAGGCGTCAATTACCCCCTCGCGGCGCCCGCCACGTTTCCCGGATGAACCTAACAATAAGTCGCTTAAATCCCCCAAAATTCCCTCGCTTGTCGGTTTCTGCAAATTCTCCGGACCTTTGGTTTGAGATGTACTGCCAAGCGGTTTTTCAGTGCCGGTTCGCACCTGTAACAATTCAAAAGCGCTCTCGCGATCTATCTCCTGTTCATAGACGCCAGCCACAAGGGAGGATTGAATCAATTGTTTTCGTTCCTCTGCCGTAATCGGGCCAATCTGGCTAACCGGAGGTACGATAAAAGCGCGCTCGGTAATACAAGGAGAACCGTCGGAATCGAGAAAAGAGATCAGTGCTTCGCCAACGGAAAGCTCCAGAATGGCTTGTTTGACATCCAGCTTCGGATTAGGCCGCATGGTTTCAGCGATAGCATTCACTGTTTTCTGGTCGCGCGGCGTGAATGCACGCAACGCGTGCTGAACGCGATTACCCAGTTGCGTTAAGACTTTTTCCGGGATATCAAACGGGTTTTGCGTGACGAAAAAAACCCCCACACCTTTGGAACGGATCAAATGCCATGCTAAACAACAAATGCGCTTCGTCAAAAAAGAATACCAGCTTAGGTTTTTCACGATCACCGGTCTCCGGTAAATTTTCGTACAATTCAGACAGCATCCAGAGCAAATACGTGCTGTACAACCGCGGCGAATTTAATAACTTATCAGCGGCAAGAATATTGATGACACCTTTGCCATCGATCGTCTGCATTAAATCCTCAATATTCAGCATTGGCTCACCAAAAAACTTGTCCCCGCCCTGCTGTTCTATCTGCAATAAGCTGCGTTGAATTGCACCGATTGAAGCGGATGAAACATTGCCGTACTGTGTTCTGAATTTGTCGGCATTGTCACCAACAAATTGCAATAATACGCGCAAATCCTTCAAATCGAGTAACAACAGACCATGATCATCGGCCACTTTAAAAACCAATGCGAGAATGCCTTCCTGTGTTTCATTCAGATTCAGTAGGCGTGCCAGCAGCAGCGGCCCCATATCAGAAATCGTCGCACGTAAAGGATGACCATTTTCCTGCAATACGTCCCACAGAGTCACTGGAAAACCTTGCCATTCCGGCAGATCCAGTTTTAACAGATCCACACGTGCTTTTATTTTTCCGG
>LNFM01027514.1_pt1 | contig 19153 bp, 24 predicted proteins | sample 596031 | NCBI WGS metagenome assembly LNFM01 (sample SAMN04254537, study PRJNA301005) | activated carbon metagenome | isolation source: dual media filters at the Ann Arbor, Michigan drinking water treatment plant | place: USA: Ann Arbor | reverse complement strand
TTATCCAGTTCATCCAAGGCCCTAATTGAAAATTGCCTACATCTAAATAGCCAGTACCAATAAAGCCCATTGTTTTAGTAAACTTTTGAAACACTGGTGCATTGGTTAATGTATCGATCATTTTAATAATTCCACTTTCTGTTTTGCTCAATGGCTCATGTCGGGCAACAGCCCAAAATGATTTTTCTTTTTCAGCCGCACCGGGTAGTGTAATTATTTCTTCCTGTATTTTGTTTTTATTTAATTCAGTAAGAACGGATGTATCATTGACAACAATATTTCTATAGGTAGTTGTTTTTCTTCCAATAAAACCCGGTCTGTCTTTTCCGGCTGGAGAAAGATCGATCACAAATTTATCTTTCGATAAAAACCAGGTAGAATCATCGATCATTTTATACTCCTGTATCAGGCTCAGGTTTTCAACAAAATTTACATTAGCTTCTTTGCCAAGCCGTAGGTTCATTCGTTGAATGGCAAATGTGCCAACATGTACCCAACAGTCACCTTCAAAAGTATCACCCCCCTTTCTGCGGGGAGTAAACACTAAATGGAAATAACGTTGGTTGGCAATAAGCTGTGTATCTATTACCTGGTAATTATAATAGTAATCGCCATTATCGCTGGCAGGGCTTACAAATTGTTTATCAAAAACAGGAATAAAATTATTGTACACATTCACTACCTGGTCCATACCGCCTAATAATTTCAGTACACTTTCATTTTTTACACCGTTGGTGTTTGCTGCCTTTATTATTTCTCTTCTTTTTTTTGGCGATTTTTGATAATAGTAATCAGAGATAGCTTCTGTTAAATAAGCGGGCAGGTATCTTAATCCTTCGGACGTATCAATGTTTTGGTTGATCAGGTTGGTAATAGACTTAAGTGGTTTTAACTTGCCAAATTTTTCGAAGTTGATATTCTTTAAATCAAGTTCAAGTTTGTTGTATAATTCGTAGGAGAAATTATCAAAACGGTAGCGATCATTATTAGGTTTGTTTTGAATGATCTTTCGCCAAACCAATAATCCTTTATTCACTTTTACTTTTAACTGCGCACCTTCATTAAAAGTGCCTCTTTCCATATTAATATTGAGAAGAATTGAGTCTTTGCCTTTTTCTAGTAGGTAACGGAACGGTTGATAACCTACGCAGGTTATTTCCAATGTATCTGCAGGCCACTCGTTGAAATAAAACGTAAAACTACCGGCTGAGTCGGTTAGCTTACCCATGGTGGTGTTTTTGAAACTAACAGAAGCAAATGGGATAGCTTCTTCGCTATGCGAATCTTTTACCACGCCACTGATGACTTTTCGCTGCGCCAGTGTTGGCTGCAGGAAAATGATGAATACAACAGAAAAGCTGAATAGTTTGTATAGTTTCCGGATAGGCATTATTGTATAAAAATACAGTCAGTTGGTGGATTTTGGATTGTTAAATGATTGGTAAGAGGCGAAAAAACTGAAAAAACTATTTGGAGGAGTGAGAAATTAAATACTACTTTGTAGTACAAAGTGCTTTTTATGGAAGAAATAAACCAACAACCCACCGAAACATTAAAGGATATTAAGCAGTTGATGGAGCGAAGCAGCCGCTTTATCAGCCTTAGTGGGTTAAGCGGCATTGCTGCAGGAATCTGTGCATTAGTTGGTGCATGGATTGCCGATGATATACTTTCTGAGCCAGGATGGAGATTTCCTGCTGAGCCTTTTCGCAACATTACAAATGATTTGATTACGATGCGTTTGCTACTATTAGGTGCAGCCGTTTTTATTCTAGCTCTTTTACTTTCCTTCTTTCTTACCTATCAACGATCCAGGAAATTGAATCTCCCACTTTGGGATCATACTTCCCGCCGTTTGCTATGGAACCTTCTCGTTCCTATTGTTGCAGGTGGATTATTTGTATTGGGAATGCTGCAATATGGTGAATGGAGATTTATAGCACCTGCCTGTTTAATATTTTACGGGCTTGGTTTAATTAACGGAAGTAAATACACCTGGACAGATATACGATACCTCGGCTACCTGGAAATAGTTCTTGGTGCAATTAATATGTGTTGGATTGGCTATGGCCTCTATTTCTGGGCAATAGGTTTTGGAGTGCTACATATTTTTTATGGAGCTATTATGTGGTATAAGTATGAAAGAAACGCATAACCAGTATGAAGAACCCCATAACAGGTTTAAATAAAATTTTTGAAAGCCGCATTCGCCTGGGTGTGATGAGCATCCTGATAGTGAATGAAGAAATCAACTTCAATGATCTTAAACAACTGCTTGAAGTGACGGACGGTAACCTCGCAACACACCTGGTAAACCTGGAGGAGAATGGTTTTATCAAAGTACATAAGGGTTTTATTGGTCGAAAAACTAACACAACTTATTCAATAACAAAATCCGGCGAAAAAGCTTTTGCGGAGCATATCACTGCTTTAGAAAATATGATCAAAGGAGTAAAATAAAAGTTATGCAAAAATATTTTAAACGTATCCGCTCATCTATACTAGTGTTTCTAACACATAATATTGCGTTGCCCCTTTTACGTCAGGTAAGAAAACCAGCAACATTCACTTATTCAGAATTGGAATTATATATGTTGCCAGAAGGCACATTAGGTAATGATCTTTTTCACTTTCTTGAAAAAAGAGATCTCCCCTTATTAAAACATTATGCCCGGCATGATCTTAAACATGTATTACTGGGCTACGATACTACTGATGAAGGCGAAGTCTGTCTGCAAAGTTTTATGCTGGGCAATGGTCGTATTTCATTTCCTGTTTTAGCAACAGTAGCATATGGATTTATCACTATGCCCGAATATTGGAAAGCGATGCGGTCAGCTTTTCGGCAAGGGAAAAAATGTACTTCTATTCATGGATGGAAGTGGAATGACTTACTGTTGGAAGAAACTGCTGTATTGAGAAATAAAGTTTATGGTAACGCTTAAATAATTTTATGAAAACGATAAGTACTATATTGATATTTTTTGTTTTAATACATGCTTCCTGCAACAACTCTAAAACAGAAGATAAGCAAAGCGGAGCAACCCCGATAGCATTGGATGATAAACGGTCTTCTTATGAGATAAGCTCAAAACGTGGGTATAATGATATGGTGGAAAGCTTGTATAGGGAACTAGTAGAAAACACTCCCAAGTTAAAAGAACTTGAAAAGAAAATTGATAATCTCCCTGAAAACAAATACGATTCAATAGAGTTGTTTAATAACTATACAAGTAAAAATCAAGCTTTTTATAGTTCCGCTGAAAGACATGTTGAAAAAATCAGCGATTCTATTTTGCGGGATAAAATCAAGATGCTGATTGCAAGTAATTTAACTAAATATAATTCTTTAACTTCTCATCATAACAATGTTCTACAATCTATTGAGACAAAGGAAATGAATCTGGCTGATTTACATGTGGTGCTAAAAATAACAAAGACTTTATCTATAATTGAAAAGTATCAGGAAAAAAACCTGCCATCTGCGAAGCCGTTGGAAGGAATTTTGAAGCAATATGACAATGTGGTTCAAATCGTAGATACTCTCACAAAGAGATAGTTTTTAGAAGAAATAATAAAATGGAACAAAAGAAGAAAATACCATTTTCCCTTCGGTCAAGAGGCAAAAGTTTTAGGTATGCTTTTGATGGGATTAAGGCTTTTTTCAAAGAAGAACACAATGCCCGTATTCATCTTGCCGCAACTATTATAGTTATTATATTATCAATTGTCCTTCCTGCTACCATAATAGAAATTATTGCTTTGGCACTCTCCATTGGGTTTGTTTGGGTAGCCGAGATATTTAATACAGCTATTGAAAAGGCAATGGATTTTATGTCAACTGAAAGTGCCAGTCGCATCAAAGTAATAAAAGACTTATCTGCAGCAGCGGTGCTAGTAGCAGCAACTGTTGCACTGGTTATAGGATTATTGATTTTTATTCCTAAAATAATAGCATGTATAAACTAAAAAATATTGCACTCGGCAAGCTTTCTGTTTCCAGTACCATTCATGATTGGCTGCTTTTATCTTCTGCATTTAGCTGCCTGCTATTATTTGCCAGGATGATTGTAACCGGCTCCATAGAATATGTTTTTCTCCCTTGGAATTTATTCCTGGCCTTTGTGCCATATTGGATTACGCAATGGATTACAACCAATGTTTCCATTATTGAAAACAAATGGAAACTCTCCCAATTCATTTTATATCATTACAGATCTTTTTCATCTTACACATGTTGATTCTGCACCCAAGTGGTTTGATTTATTATTAATTTTTTCCTTTGCGTGGAATGGTATTATTGCTGGAATTTTATCGCTACGGCGAATTGAACAAATTGCGTCTTTGATAAAAGGAAAGATATTTTCTATTGCTTTAGTGTTTGGAGTAATGTGGCTAAGTGCTTTTGGAATTTATATAGGCAGATTTCTTCGTTTTAACAGTTGGGATGTAGTAACAGATCCGTTTTCATTAGCCGCAGAAATTTTAGCTATCATTGTAAATCCTTTTGAAAATGGGTTTGCGTGGGGGATGACAATTTGCTATTCTGCATTTATGACCTTGTTATATTTCACCGTACAAAAATTGGGTGAAGCCTTGGCTAAGTTTTACTATTGCAAAAATTGGTTGTTTTAAAAATCTAATCCCATGGCAAAATACCAGCTTGGTTTTCCTCTAAACACTCCTTTCATTTCCCAGGCTGCGTCAACCCGAAGGAAATAGCCGAGCAGTGTACTCCTGGCACCAAAGCCATATCCACCTGCAAAAGGGCCAATGCCACCGGCTTTTATTTTTATATTAATTGGTGAAGGAGGAGCCTGGTAAATTACATTCGGCCTTTCAAACTTATCATATGCTCCATTCCATGCTGTGCCTAAGTCAAAAAACTGAACAACCTGGAAATTTCTTAAAAAAGCATTATTAATAGGTTTATTAAAGAACGATGTAAATACCGGTACTCTTATCTCACTGTTTATCACAAAAGCGTTGTTGCCATTTGCTACGTTTTGCTGAAAACCCCTGAGGTTTACTGCGAGTGATTGGTAAGCATAACTATTGTCAGGATCGGGTCTGTTGGCATTATTGAATTTTGGAAACAGCCAATTGTCAACACCACCTAAATAGTAGATAATTTTCTGATCGCCCCATGAAAAATCGGCAGCACTACGTACAGCCCATATGATATTACGGTAAATAGGTAAGTAATGCCTCGCATCAAAACCAACATTCATGGTAATAGGATAATCTCCCGTTCCTTTTGAACCAGATTTGCTGATTTGGGTATTAAAGTCGAGAAATGCTTTCCAGCGAAGGCCCTTCCAAATATTCATAGCAGGCGAAACAGCATCGTCATGTACATATTCAATATGTGCCAATGCATAGCCAAGTCTATTGTCAGGAGTTGTAAGTGATGTTGGGTCTGTTGATAATGTAACATACTTATCGCTCCGGTATGCTACATTAAAACGGATACTTTTTATTTTATTGAAAGGATAAGATATCGTTGCCTGGTACAAATTAGTAAAGGACTTGGCAAAATAAAGAGAGTCATCATACAGTGGTGGATTATTAACGGAGTTCCGGTAATAGGTGAATCCATAATCTAACCTTTTCTTCAGGTATTGCGCTGTAAATACGTACTCGTTATTTTCCAGGTTGGGGCTGATGCGTAAACCCCCGGCAAATTTCCAATCTTCAAATAAATCGGAAGTGCCTAACCGTATAATACCATTAAATGGATTGCCATTGCTAAGATTGATTGGGCCGCTGCCTCCCTGGTATGCCTGAAAACGGGTTACCAGTACATTATTATTAAAACCACTAACCAAATAATCAGTAAAAAATTTAGGTGGACGATACTCAAATATTTTTGCCTTTTTTAAAACAGGGTCTATTGCTGGTTGATTTTTAGCTGTAACAGCACCAGTTGTTGTGCTGTCTCTTTTTTCTTCATCAAAGCCTGTATTAAAGAAGTCCTGTGGTTTTTTTATAGCGGTATCTACAGTAGGTTGATATGTGGCGCCTTTGCGAGCTGCTTTCTTTTCTTCCTCAATTAATTTACGAAGATACTCAGTTGGACTTGCATTTACATTGCGGCGGCGCAATGTATTTTCATCTACCCGCAGGCGGTATAATAATTTTGTATCACCCAGTTTCACCACTTCACTTATTTGTTGATTGTCGCCGGCAGTTCTTGTTTCCAACATACTACTTTGATAGTTGGTCAATGGAAATACATACGACGAATCATTAGTAATAGAAACAAATCCTACGGAATCGATATCCGATTTCTCCCATACTTTTAATACACTGTCTACTTCTTCTTTTGGCGGGTTGCGCAGCATTTCATCACCAATAAAAACCAAAGTATCCAATCCGGCTCTTTCAGTTTTAAAGAAACCTGCATAGCGGTTATTAATACCATTCTCATCGCTGATAAAGGTGAAGTGCGACTGGTTATATTGTGAAGGGAATCTTGCATTGCCAAATTTCAAATCCGTCATTTTTGAAATTTGCTTTACATCTGATTTGTTCCAGTTGTCAACCAGGTAAATATTAAAATGCTTACCCGGCAATGAATCATCGCTGCTGGCAGCAGTGGCCGATGGCCTGTTGCTGGAATACAATACACCTGTTTTATTTGGAAATGCCACAAACGATGGATCTAAATCATCATACACATCATTGGTAACTTGCTCAATAGTTTGTTTGTCAATTTTATAAATAAAGATATCCGTCTGGCCACTTCTTACAGCACTCATCAATAGGGTATTATTGTCCAGCATGTATTTCATATCCTGCACCTGGTCAAACTTATCAATATCCTGTTTCCAGAGTTTTGTTCGGTTCACCATATCATACACAAAGAATTTTGTCTTCCCTTCTTCGTTATATAATACAGCAAGGCGGGTCCCTTTGCCATCCCATGCCAGTATCGGGTAGTTAGGATGTTTATCGTCTTCACGGCTGCGAACACCGAGCTTTAATAATATTTTCCTGTTTACAAAATTTTCCATCAATACCACCTGGTAGCGGCCTTGTGTAAACTCCACCAATGCATAGGTAAAGCTGCGGGGAACCGGGTTTGCATTAAAGCGGATATAATCTTTTTTACCCACTGTTTCGCTAATAGACAACTGACCTTTTGGAGTATTACGACGGCCACGAATGTCTTTAAAATATTGTTGTTGCACATCTACCATAAAATCCTGCAACAGTTTTTTAAATTTCTTTTTTGCAATTTTATTAGACGCATTGTTCAGGTTGCGATAAATACGGGACAGATACAAAAAATAGGTGGTTTTGTTTTTGCCATACTTGTCGGCAATATATTTCCAGAAAGAGTGACCGGCCAGTAATGGCTTATCAAAAGCAAACTGGTAAAAATTGTTATAAGAACCGGCCAGCATAGCAGAGCGGAGCTCATCATCTAAAGAGGTGCTCCAGTTTTCGGCGGCATATGAAATAAAACCATCGGTCAGCCATTTTGGTAGATCAAGCAAAGCCTGGTTAGCAGCAAACTCACCAAGGTCGTCACCAAATAAAACATTGTCAACCAAAATTTTTGCAATACCCTGTCTGATCTGGCGGCGAAGGTTATCATGGTTGCCATCAAAGTAAACAAGCATTTTATTATTCACCAGTTTCGTAACACCACCCGTGGTTTGCCAATCAATACCCAGCCCTATGTTAGATTGCTGCATTTCATCGTAGTTGTTATATACTACAATATTGGCCCGGCGCTGTAAACCATACTCCACAAACTCTTCAATACCCGGCAATTCCAATTCGGCAATTTGCGCTACATATTTGCCAAGGCCCAAACCATCCTGGCTAAAATAGGTGTTGAAATTTTCTGTTTGATAATATTTCCATTTGAACTTTTGGTATTGCACACGGTTCTTACCAAATTCAACGGTGTTCACTTGTGCTGCAGTTTCCATTGCAAGGAAAGCGGAAAGGCAGACAATCAGGCTTAATACTTTCTTCATAAACTCTTACGTTTCTTATATCTTATTTAATCGTTTTTACCAGCAGCCGGTATTGATTTGTATGTCCGGAGGTAGCAAGAGAGGTTATCTTTGCATCTGGCACACCGTTCCATTTTTAAAAGTACGAAAAAACCATCCATGTTAACTGTTAAGTCATTCACTTTTAGTCCCGTTCAGGAGAATACCTACGTTTTGTATAACGAACATAATGAGTGCTGCATTATAGACCCCGGCTGTTATTTTCCGGAAGAAAGGGAGGAGTTAAAAACGGGCATTGAAAAGACAGGCCTGACCCCTGTTTTGCTGCTTAATACACATTGCCACCTCGACCATGTTTTCGGCAACAAATTCGTTCATGATACCTGGGGGCTAACCCTCCACCTCCACGAAAAAGAAAAACCAGTGCTGGATTTTGCCCCACAATCAGGCCTTATGTACCAACTTCCTTTCGACAATTATGAGGGCCCTTTGGTTTACTTAAAACCGGGAAATTTGATAAAAATCGGGGAAGATGAACTGGATATCCGCTTTACCCCGGGCCATTCACCCGGAAGCATCTCATTTTATCATGAAGCCGGTGGCTTTATGATCGGCGGCGATGTTTTGTTTAATGGAAGTGTGGGCCGAACCGATCTGCCCGGGGGAAATATGTCAACCTTAGTGAACAGTATTCAAACACAATTTTTCACCCTGCCGGATGAAACGAAAGTATATAGTGGGCATGGGCCGGTAACTACGGTTGGGTTTGAGAAAATGAATAATCCGTTTGTGAAGATGTATTAATTGAAAAAAATTAAATTTTGTTATCAATAATTATTTATTAATGGCTTGTTTAGGTGTTCTCTTTTCGCTTGATAATAGTGCAGTTTCAAAGTTAAAATCTTTTGAATCTGACGAAGAAAGACTGAATTATTTGCAAGAAAATATTGAAGAATCCTTGATGACAAATGAACCTGAAAGATATGCTGAGTTTGATAAATCATGGGACGCTTTACATAGAAGTTTGACTGATGGAAAACTTGAATGGGCAAATGGTAGCTTCCCATTAAACCATGTTATATTGGGAGGAGAGGTTATCTATTTTGAGGATGACTATATTATGTCCTTAAAGACCCCAGATCAAGTAATAAAAATTGCCGAAGCGATAATTGATGTTACTCAAAAAGATTTGCGAGAAGGGTATAATAAAATTGACAGCAAAGATTATGGGTTTGATTTAACAGACGAGGATTTTGAATATACTTGGACTTGGTTTCAAGAATCTTTAGAGTTTTGGAAAAAAGCAGCTTTAGAAAATCGTTACGTATTATTTACAGCGGATCAATAAAATTATTCTTATCTAGCCCAAGTCAGTTTTTCTCTTCAAAAACCTCCCCACCACCGGCATTCTTTCAAACTCTTTTCGTTCAACATTCAACACCAGCAAAGTAAATAGGCCTACAAAGAACAAACCTACACCACGGTTTATCCAACTATTTAAACCCAGTAAAAGAAATGCCTGGTGTAACCCAAATAAAATAAGGCACACTGCTATATAAGCCAGTATCTTTTTTCTTGCATACGGAATAGGGTAATGTTTTTGCCCAAGCGAATAGCTTACAGCCATCATAAATCCATAACATATAACTGTAGCTATAGCACAAGCCATATAGCCAAGTATGGGAATAAATATCCAGTTAAATGCAATAGTAATAGCAGCACCACCCAGTGTAATCCAGGCACCAGTCAAAGTTTTTTCTTTTATTTTATACCAGATAGAAAGATTGTAATAAATGCCAAGAAAAATTTTAGCCAACATCAATAGCGGTACTATTTTTAAACCGGTATAATATTCCAGATGTCGAGAAAAAGTGTGACACCTAAAAAGCAAAAACAACAGGCAATAACGAAGAATTTCATCACTCTTGCATATGTACGTTGCGCATTGTCTGAAGTTGATTGTTTAAAAAAGAACGGCTCTGCGCCCATACGAAATGCCTGAATGAACAATACAATTACTACGGCCAGTTTATAATTGGCCGAGTAAATACCGGATTGCGAAAAAGCTTCTTCTGTAGAGCCGGGATATAATTTCAGCAGCATGATGCGATCAATAGTTTCATTGATCATGCCACCAAAACCTACAATGATCAGCGGCCAGCTGTATTGCATCATCTCTTTCCAGAAGCCCGGGTTTAGCTGGAAACGGAATTGAAAAAATTCTTTGGCCAATAATAATAAGGTAACGCAGCTGGCAATCAGGTTGGCAATGATAACATAGCCTAATCCTATTTTTGGATTATATAAAGTAGCAAAAAAATTATCGGCATCTTTTTCATAGGCATTCTTACAAACCACAAGGAAGAAAATAACCAGCCCCACATTAATTAGTATGTTCAATATTTTTATGGCGGCAAATTTTCTGGGTCTTCCTTCATGCCGGAGTTTTGCAAATGGCATTACGGCCAGAGTGTCTAAAGCTACTATCAATATTACCCAGGTAATATATTCCGGATGCTTAGGCATTTCCAGAAAAACAGCAAAGTCGTTTGTAAAAAGAAAAAGGAAACCTGTTAACAGGGCGGTGGTGATAAGAATGGAGGAAGAGCAGGTATTATACACCTTACTTTCGGGTTGCAACGCTGCAAATCGGAAATACGAAGTTTCGAGGCCGTAAGTATAAACGATATTCAAAAAAGCGGCAATGGTAAAGAGAGTGCTGATCTTGCCATACTCTCCTGAAGCGAAAATGGTAACCAATAGCGGCGTAAGCAGGTAATTAAGGAAGCGGCCGAAAATACTGCTTACCCCATACCATAAAGTTTGTCCTGCCAGTTTTTTAATGCCACTCAAAGGATTGGAAAATTTAGTTTTAACCGTTAACTACAATGTCAGCGTAACAAAAGTAATTGAAGCACCGGCAAAAAACGAATTCATCTCTTTGCCTATGATTATTTAGGATTATTGCAACGATTTTGCCTCTTGCTGTATCTTTACCCCAAATTATTCTGGTATGAAATGAGCCTTAAGTAAATATTTGCGGCGAATTACATGTGACAAAATTTAAAAATAAAAATATACACATGAAAAGAAATATGTTTACCCTTTTATTAGTAGTTGGATTTGTGACAATGGCTTCGGCGCAGGCTTATGAAGGCACTATACAATACAATAAGAAAAAACAGCAAGCAGTAATGATTGATTACGGATTTACTCCCGAAGCTGTAGAAAATGCATTTGTACAAAAAATGGCAAAATTGGGGTACAAGCCCAAAGAAGAAAAAGGGATTTTAAATAAGGATAAAGGATTTCTTGTTTTCAAAAACTCCTATGTAACGGATATCAGTAGCGAACGAATGGATTACATTGTTAAAGTAGAACGCAAAAGCCGCAAAGAAAAAGATGAAGCTGTGTTATATGTTATACTAAGCAAAGACGATAAAAATCTGATGGATGCATTATCTCCGGAAGATATTGGCAGAGCTAAATCTTATTTAAATAACCTGTTGCCTGATGTTGAAGCTGCCAGTTTAGAGCTGGAAATAAAAGCACAGGAAGAACTCATTGCAAAAGCAGAGAAAAAGCTACGGGACCTGAGAGACGACCAAACATCACTGGAAAAAAAATTGGCAGATAATAAAACTGATCAGGAAAATACACAAAAAGACATTGAAAATCAAAAGCAGTCGCTGGGTGTATTGATTGGTAAGAGAAAGCCTTCTTTGTAAGTTATTTGATTTCTATTTAAACGAACTCACCAAAATTTGGGGAGTTCGTTATTATAAGCCGCACAGCATTAATCTGGCTGACGAAAACGGGGGTCTTGAATGAATGCAGAATCGGTCAATGCCCGAAGAAATAATAAAAGGTCCGCTGTTTGTGTATTAGTAAGTGTAATTCCGTTTGTCAATAAGGGGTCCAGTGTGCTACTTTGTTGAACTCCCGTTCGATAATGATTGACACATTGCAATAGGGTTCCCATTCTTCCATCATGCATATAGTTAGAGGAAATATATGTGTTGCGCAGCGTAGGCACTTTAAATTTTAGTGAATCTTCAGCCTTGCCTGTAACGATTAAGCGGCCATAATCTTTCAAAAAATTATCAACTGGCAACCCAATATTCCGGTAGCTGTAATCTGTGAATAATGGTTCTGGGTGACAGGTTGCACAATTTGCTTTATACAGCTGGTAGCCATTTTCTTCCTGTATTGAAAAACTCTCCATTCCTTTTTTATACCTGTCGTATTTAGAATTGGCAGAAACCATGTAACCTGTAAACTGCGCCAACGCCTGCAAATACTTTTTTAAATGCATCTCTATATTCTTTATCATCCTGTATTTTACTGATAATACCGTTGAATGATTCGCCCATTTCAATATGCCCGTTAATGGGTTGTGCAATAGCATCTGCCAATGATGAATATTTTCCATCCCAATGATAGCTGGTATTCCATGCAAGATTAAACAGACCCGGTGCATTGCGCAATGTATGTGAGTTATTAACACCATGACTGCGGTCATGCTCAAAAGTGCCGAAGCCAGCTATTTGCTGATGACAGGATGAACATGGGGTGACATTGTCAATAGAAAGCCGGCCATCGTAAAATAGTTTGCGGCCCAATTCAAAACCTTCTTTGCTTAAGGGATTATCTGCAAAATTGTAAGCAGGTTGCGGAAACCCCGCAGGTATTTCCTGTTGCACTAATTCTAGTCCGTTTGTATGCGGCCCTTTTCTGCAGGAACCCAACAGGTAGGTGAAAGCAGAAAAAAATAATAGTAAAACAAATATCGTCAGCAGGCTTTTTCGCACAACATTCAATTGAACACCTAATTTACAATTATTCCGGCTGTTTGGTTTTAGAAATCACCTCTTTTAATTTTTTGCCTGCCTGCTTTAATGTCTGCATTTTTCTTTTTCCAATCCAATCTCTTTTGTTTAGATGCTTTGCTGACTTTTGTAGCAATGCGGGGTTTTTTCTTTTCCAGTGACTTGCCTATCAGTTCATTTATTTTTTCAATAGCTTCTGCTTTGTTGGATAGTTGTGTACGGTGGGTTTGAGCTGGATAATTTTTCTTTCAACAATTTTTTATGCTCTTCGGTTAATATCTGCGAAGAGTCAACATGAAAAGAAGCAATAACAGCAGTTTCCACTTTATTTACATTTTGCCCGCCTTTACCACCACTTCGGGTAGTTTGAAAATTTATTTCTTTCGTAACGTCAATCATTTTTCTGCTATTACATTTGTACAACAAAAATACGAACAATGCGGGCAGTTATTCAACGGGTATCAAAGGCAAGTGTTACAATAGACGGGCAAATTCATTCTGAAATTAAGCAAGGACTACTGGTATTAGTTGGAATAGAAGATGCAGATACTACTGAAGACATTGAATGGCTGAGCGGCAAAATTGTAAACCTCCGAATTTTTGATGATGCGGCTGGTGTAATGAATGAATCGGTAAAAGATAAAAACGGAGAGATAATATTGGTAAGCCAGTTTACACTACATGCTTCTACCAAAAAAGGAAACAGACCTTCTTATATTAAAGCCAGTAAACCAGAAATTGCAGTTCCTTTATATGAAAAGATGATTCAGCAATTAACTGCTGATTTAGGTAAGCCAATCGGTACAGGCATATTTGGTGCAGATATGAAAGTAGAGTTGCTAAATAATGGACCGGTAACAATAATTATGGATACAAAAAGCAAAGAGTGATTTATTCAATATTGACTATTCACCATTCACTCTCTTAACCCAATTTTCTCCGTATAAATTTTCCCATCACTTAATCCCACCATCAGGAAAAAAGTTTTTTGACTCACCGGAATATTAATCACAAATGAACTGTTGTTTATTTCCCGTTGCTCTACCACCCGATTGCCCCCAGTGGTCCATAACATCACATGCTTTATTTGTTTACTGCTTTTTATAGTTATTTGTTTTCCGGCAGTCAGCAATTTGTAAGGCTTGCTTTCTTTTGCTACAGAAGATATTTCAGGCTGTGCCACAGCTAATAGCCGCCGAATTACGGTAACCATCATAGAATACTTTTAATCTTTTAAAGGAATTGGTTTACAACGTTCTTCAGAGGGTAGGAGGTACAAATTCATCCCGTTATCAACTGGCGGGAAATGCTAAACGCCAAGAATCATGCTATATTGCAATCATTCTCTAAAAACTTTGTTATGACTATTGCAAATGCCCAGCAACAAGTGGATGAATGGATAAAAACAGTTGGTGTTCGATACTTCAGTGAATTAACGAACATGACGATACTAACGGAAGAGGTGGGAGAGTTGGCCCGCATCATGGCCCGTAAATATGGCGACCAGAGTTTTAAAAAAAGCGATGAGGGCAAAGATCTTGGCGATGAAATGGCCGATGTATTATGGGTTTTGATTTGCATGGCCAATCAAACAGGTGTTGATTTAACTGTAGCGTTAGAAAAGAATTTTGAGAAAAAGAGTCTGCGAGATGGGGACAGGCATAAGAATAATGAGAAACTGAAATAATACAACTATTTGGCATAGTTTTTAAACCGTACCTGTAATGACAATCAAGGATCTCTGGAAAATTGCAAAACACTCTTTTACTGATTTTATTGACAGCAATATTTTAGGGTTAAGTGCTGCATTGGCCTTTTTCACCGTTTTTTCGTTACCCGGCTTACTCATTATCATTATTTGGTTCAGTGATCTTTTTTATGGTCGAGATGTAGTGGAGGGGTCTATTTATCACCAAATTGAAGGATTTGTTGGACATTCTGCTGCCACCGATATACAAGAAACTATACGCAATGCCAGCATGAGTTCGGAAAGTAATTTTGCCACTATTGTTGGATTGGCAGCCCTTATTATTGGTGCCACCAGTGTTTTTGGCGAAGTACAAGATTCAATTAATCATATTTGGAAATTAAAGGCGAAACCCAAAAAAGGATATGGATTTATAAAACTATTATTGAATCGCTTACTTTCCTTTTCCATGATCATTACACTGGGGTTTATTTTGCTTGTTTCGTTGGTTATAAATGGCGGACTGGATTTTGTGTTGAATAACCTGATGGATAAATATCCGCAAATGACTATATGGCTGGTGTACATACTTAACATAATTATTACCTACTTTATTACGGCCTTTATTTTCGCCGCTATATTTAAAGTATTACCCGATGCCAAAGTACAATGGAAGCATGTTCGAGTCGGAGCCTTAGTAACAGCCTTTTTATTTATGCTGGGCAGGTTTGTTATTGGTTATTACCTTGGACATAGTAGAATGAGTTCTGCCTATGGTGCAGCAGGTTCAGTAATAGTTATTTTGTTATGGGTCTATTACTCTTCCATGATATTATATTTTGGAGCCGCCTTTACCCATGCTTACGTTGTACACAAAGGCGACCGTATTTATCCCACCAGCTATGCAGTATGGGTACAACAAATTGAAGTAGAGTCGGAAAAGTCAATTCAACAACAACCCGAAGAAAAAATAGTAATTGAAGTGCCGCCCCCTAAAACGGAAGATTCGGCTTAGAATCATTTTCCGGGGCATTTGAGTGAAAGAAAAAGCTAGAGACAAAGCAGCGGCTTCATTTTTGCTGTTGTCAGCCTATAAAATACAAGTCTATGAAATCTTATGTGATTGCTATACTACTTGGCATTTCTGTTTTCTCTGCTTCTTGTAAGAAGTCTTCAAAAGCAAATTGCGATGGGCCTGACCTAAATTGTACTGGTGTAAACTGTATTATGTTTTGGTCGCATATGGATTTTAAATTAGTTGATAAAACCACCGGTGAAGATTTACTCTTTGGTACAAGTCCCCGCTATACTTTTTCAGATATAAAAATCTTTTCTGATCCGGCTAGAACAAATGCATTATTCTTAACAGAGGATAATGCACCTAAGAAAATCAGGTTAGGCACTGCAACAGCTGAAATGTATCTGGAATTAAAAGGCACAACTGTTTATAAACTGACTGTAGAGTTTAAGGTAGAAGATTGCTGTACCAACCGTGCAAAGTCGGTATGGATTGATGGCAAAGAAGTTTGTGTTTGTTGCAGCGATGTGATTGCTATTCCGGTGAATTGAATTTCGTAAAACCACATTACTAAATCGAAGATTACTACATCGCAATTGGATACCACAAAATGATGAGTAGCGAACAGAACCTTAAATGGAGCGTCGCAACATCAGTCCAATCAGGGAACCGCAGTTGGCAACATCATCTTTTTCATAATTATTTTTCGCTTTTTTGGGCTTATTTTTGCCGCCTATGGCAAACGATTCGAACAAATTCCAGGCGATAATCTCCCATTGTAAAGAGTACGGTTTTATTTTTCCCAGCAGCGAAATTTATGATGGCCTTCAGGCGGTGTACGACTACGGCCAAATGGGTAGTGAGTTAAAAAAGAACATCAAAGACTATTGGTGGAAAAGTATGACACAGCTGCACGACAATATTGTAGGTATTGACGCAGCCATTTTTATGCATCCTACTACCTGGAAGGCAAGCGGCCACGTTGATAATTTCAACGACCCAATGATCGATAATAAAGACAGCAAGAAAAGATATAGAGTCGATCATCTTATTGAAGGCTTTGCAGAAGAGTTAAGAGCCAAAGGTGAAAAGGAAAATAATGAAGCTGATAATTTATTAGGTCAGATGGATTCGCTTTTGGCGAAAGATGATTTTGCAGGATTGAAATCATTAATTGAAACAAATAAAATTAAATGTGCTGTTAGCGATACTTGTAACTGGACAGATATTCGCCAGTTCAACCTGATGTTCTCTACAGAATTTGGTTCAACTGTTTCAAGTGATGATGAAGACAATAAAGTTTATCTGCGTCCAGAAACAGCACAAGGAATTTTTGTAAATTTTTTAAATGTGCAAAAAACCGGACGAATGAAAATTCCGTTTGGAATATTGTTGCAAGACAATTTATTTTCCGCATGAGAGAGTTTGAACAAATGGAAATGCAATTCTTCATCCGCCCCGGCACACAAAAGGAGTGGTATGAAAAATGGAAGACCATAAGATTGGAATGGCATAAAAGTCTTGGCATGCCAGCAGAAAAATATCGCTACCACGACCATGTAAAGTTGGCGCACTACGCAGATGCAGCTTGTGATATTGAATTTGAATTTCCAATTGGTTTTAAAGAGTTGGAAGGTATTCATAGCCGCACTGATTTCGATTTAAAACAACATCAGGAATACAGCAAAAAGAAACAGCAATATTTTGATAATGATATTGACCCGACTACCGGCAAAGCGTATGGTAATTATATTCCTTATGTAATTGAAACATCAATCGGGTTGGATAGAATGTTTTTAGCTGTAATGAGTCATGCATATGAAGAGCAAGATCTAAGCACTGCAGAAAATCCCTGCCAAACTTTCCCCAATTAAATTGGCCGTATTGCCATTAACGAAGAAAGATGGTTTGCCAGAAATTGCGGAACAAATTATGGCTGATTGTAAAGTAGATTTCCGTTGCTTCTACGAAGAGAAAGATTCGATTGGTAAGCGTTACAGAAGAATGGATGCACTAGGCACTCCTTTCTGTGTTACCGTTGATCATCAAACAAAAGAAGATAACACCGTTACAATTCGTCACAGAGATTCGATGGAGCAGGAAAGGGCGCCGATAAGCGACTTAAAAAATATAGTGTTGAATGCTATAGGGTGAAAAGTCAATTGTCAATAGTGAATGGTGAATGTGTAAATCCCATTTTCCATTCTCTATTCACCATTCTCCATTTACACACCAAACTGCTGCAAGTGATGATCTAAATGTTTCCATTGGCTTTTACTCCATTGTTCTTCTGTAAGTTCTCCAAAAACAGGATGGGGTTTTGTAGTCAGTTTTTCAGGAGTAAAATTGTTTACCATCTCAATGAGGCTTTCCCGTTCTTTAATAAAATCCCTTGAATCGGCTATTTTAAATGTCTTATCTGTAGGCAAATTCTTTGCATACGGTTTTTCGTTATACAAACTGCTTTTGAAAAAAACCGATAATGTGCGGATAAGAAAATTTCCTTTAGGACTATGTTCACCATACGCCACTTTTAATGGTTGCTGCAAATGAGCCAGCATTTGCGCTACATCCATGCTGCCCCATTTTCTTTGTGTAGCAGGTTTTAGATTATTTATACGAGAAATGATTTCTTCCTTTACAGCAGGGTCAAACAAGTTTTTTACTTCCATAATGGGTGCAAAAATAGCTCATCCATTTATTTGAAACCATCCTTTTTTTATTGTTAACCGTATAATTCTTGATGAATAGATTTTCGGTCATACCCCAATTCCTGAATTCTTTTTTTTGCCTCATCGATCATGTTTTTCCAGCCACAGAGGAAAAAATAGGCCGGCTTCACAATTTTTTGTTCCGGATTTTCAGGCGAGAAGGTCATGTTTTTGGTGCAAATGTCTTCGTACACCTGATGCACATATCCTTGCCTTACCAGGTGATCCTCATTACCCGGTTCTTCTCGGGAGTATGTAGTGATGAATTGAAAGCTAGGAACTTTGCGGCTAAGCTCTCTTAGTTCCGGTGCATATAAAGCGTCGCCAAATTTGCGGCAACCAAAAATTAAATAAATTTTATGATGTGGTATATTATTCGCTAGCAAGTGATGCGCCATTGACCTAAAAGGAGCAATGCCGGTTCCGGTACAAACGAAGAAAAGATCTCTGTCAATTGGATCGGGCAATGTAAATACGCCTTGTGGTCCGCGGAGTGTAAGTTCTGAACCCACCACTACATTATTAAATAGCCAGGGAGTACCTAAGCCATCTTCTAATAATACAATTACCAGTTCAAAGACATTAGTACTATCCGGCCAGCTGGCAATGGAATAGCTGCGCCACCGCTTATTTGGCTTTTCATGTATTGGCAGATCGAGTGTAACAAATTGGCCGGGTATAAAATCGAAGGAAGTAAGTTCGGGAACCTCTATCCAAAAGCGGCGGGTGCTGGAGGTTTCATTTTCTATGCGAATTACTTTGCCGGTACGCCAGGGTTGAACTGCCATATGGAAGCTTTTTATTGAACTAGTAAAATACGAATAGCTCCCGAATTAGCAATTTTAAAATCCACGAAATCCATTTAATCCCCTGATCCGTGGTTATCTTTGCATTTCTCATGGGTGTACAGGATTTGCTGGAACAGTATCAAAAATCCC
>LNFM01006517.1_pt1 | contig 19156 bp, 15 predicted proteins | sample 596031 | NCBI WGS metagenome assembly LNFM01 (sample SAMN04254537, study PRJNA301005) | activated carbon metagenome | isolation source: dual media filters at the Ann Arbor, Michigan drinking water treatment plant | place: USA: Ann Arbor | reverse complement strand
GCGCGCATCCAGGCGTCGCCCGCGAAGGCCCCACCCGCGCAGCGGCGCCATGTTGGTCTTGATCCAGGTCTCATCGATGAAGACCAGCCGACGAGGATCGATCTTGCCCTGATGGTTCTGCCAGCGGGCGCGCTTGAAGGCGATGTCAGGGCGCGACTGCTCGGCGGGCAGCACGGTTTTTTTTTGAAGCTCAGCCCCTTGGCGTGCAGGAACACCCACACCGCACGCCGGTCTGTCTTGATGCCGCGCGCAGCCAACTCCGCCGTCAGGCCGCGTGTGGTGAACGCGCCTTCGGCCACCCGCGCCCGCAACCATTCGGCGTGCTCGCCCACCAGGGTGCGCGGCTTGTGTCCGCCCACCTGATCGGGCACCAGTGAACCCGTCTCGCGCTGGCGCTTTCGCCACTTCGACACGCAGGACGGGCTGATCCGCAGGGCCGCCGCAATCTCACGGATTGTCTCACCCGCCTCGGCACGCTGCACCGCGCGCTCACGCAGATCCTCGGAGTATGGGCGCATCCAGGCTGGCCCCCATCGCCCAGCCCAGAGCTTGAATCAGATCGCAGACCGTTCCGGAATCCCGATTCCGCTTAAACGGAGCACGCTCTAGAGGGGAGCCTTGGCGGCGCTTTACCCCGGCCAAGCCAGCAAAAGTCCTCGATCATGCCGGCTTCATCGAGGATATGCGCGGCAAAGCAGCCGCCCATCGGCCAGGCGAGCAGCGATGCCCAGCGCCCGGATTACGCCCGGGAGTTATGACGTGACACCCGAGACAACGCCGGGTGGCAGGGACGGGGTAGCGCAGGCGTTGAGCAGCAGCGCCAGTAGAGCTCTCAAGGCAGGACTTTACCAGGGTTCATCAGGCCCAGCGGGTCGAGCGCCGCCTTTATGGCCTGCATGGCGGCGAGTTCAGCGCCGCCACGCCAATCCTCCATCATGTCGGTCTTCAGTCGGCCGACACCGTGCTCTGCGGAAAAACTGCCACCATAATCGCGCACGATCGCATTCACGCAATCCATGATGTCATGGCTGCGGGCGAGGAAGGCCGCGCCGTCCATCTCCAGCGGCTGGGCCAGGTTCATGTGGATATTGCCGTCGCCGAGATGGCCAAAGGGCACCGGGCGGCTGCCGGGGATGAGGTTTTTCAGCGCCTCCGAAGAGCGCCGGATCATCTCCGGCACCGCCGAGACTGGCACCGAGACGTCGTTCTTGACCGAGGCGCCGGCGCGCTTCTGCCCCTCCGGATGTTCCTCGCGCAGTTTCCAGAGGGCCGCGCGCTGGGCGCCGGATTCCGCCAGTGCCGCGTCCAGCACTTCGCCGGCTTCCATCGCTGCTTCAAGCACGCTTTCCAATAGGGCGCGCAGCCCGGCATTGGGGCGGGAGGAGGCGAGGTCGACCAGCACGTAATGTTCCGCCCGCTCGGCCAGCGGCAGCACCACGCCCGGGACATTGTCCAGCACCAGATGAAGGCTGCCTGCGGACATGTATTCGAAGGCGCGCACGGCGCTCTCATCCTGGTCGCGGAAGCGGCGGAACAGGGACAGGGCGGCGGCCTCATCGGCCACGGCGCAGAGGGCCACGGCTTCCTCCCGCGGAAGGGGGAAGAGGCGCAGCGCGGCCGCGGTGATGAAGCCCAGCGTGCCCTCTGCGCCGACCAGCAGGTGGCGCAGGGCGTAGCCGGTGTTGTCCTTGCGCAGCCGGCGCAGCCCGTTCCAGATCGCCCCGTCGGGCATGACGCATTCCAGCCCCAGCATCAGCTCGCGCGCATTGCCGTAGCGCACAGTGGTGTTTCCGCCGGCATTGGTGGAGAGCACGCCACCGATGGTGGCGGAGCCCTCGGCGCCAAGCGACAACGGGAAGAGTGCGCCGTTCGCGCGGGCGAAATCCTGCGCGGTTTTCAGCACAAGGCCGGCTTCCACCACCATGGTCATGTCGTTGGTGTCGATGCTGCGGATCCGGTTCATGCGGGTCAGCGCCACCACCACCTGGTGGCCGGATTCGTCAGGCGTGGCGCCGCCGACCATGGAGGTGTTGCCACCCTGCGGCACCATGGCCACCCGTGCGGCCACGCAGGCCTTCACACAGGCGGAAAGTTCGTCGGTGGAGCCGGGCCGCAGCACCGCCAGGGCGGCGCCTTGGTAGAGGCTTCGCCAATCCGTCAGCATCGGCGCGGCATCGGCGCCGGTCAGCAATCCAGCGGGGCCGGTAATGGCCGCCAGGGTTTCCAAAAGCGATGTGGGGTGCGGGGCTTCGGGCATCCCCCAGCAATCCCGCTTGCGTGCGGCGGGGTCAAGCGCCACCTTATTAACAAACAATGGTCGAGGAGGGCGCCATGCGGCAGACCCGCATTCCCTGTGTCATCATGCGTGGCGGCTCCAGCCGAGGGCCCTATTTCTTGGCCTCCGACCTGCCGGACGATACGGCGAGGCGCGACGCCGTGCTGCTGGCCGCCATGGGCAGTCCGCATCAGCTGCAGGTCGACGGCATCGGTGGCGCCAATACGCTGACCAGCAAGGTCGCCATCGTTTCGCCCAGCGAAGAGCGTGATGTGGATGTGGATTACCTATTTGCACAGGTCGATATTGGCCGCTCCCTGGTGGATACGCGGCCGAATTGCGGGAATATGCTGGCCGGCGTAGGCCCCTTCGCACTGGAGGCCGGGATCGTCGCGGCAACCGGCGACGAAACCATCGTGCGTATCCGCAACAAAAACACCGGCGCCCTGGTCGAGGCGCTGATCCAGACCCCGGGCGGCGAGGTCACCTATGACGGCCAAGCCGAGATCCCCGGTGTAAACGGAACGGCCGCTCCCATCATGCTGCGCTTCCGCGAGGTGGCCGGCGCCAAGACCGGAAAACTCTTCCCCACCGGCCTGCGCACCGATGTGATCGATGGCGTGGCAGTCTCCCTGGTCGATTGCGCCATGCCGATGATGATCCTCGCCGCGAGGGACCTGGGCATCTCGGCTGAAGCCAGCCCGCCGGAAATCGACGGCAACAAGCCCCTTCTCGTCCGCATCGAGGCCATCCGCATGGAGGCCGGCCGCCGCATGGGTTTTGGCGATGTGACTGACAGTGTTGTGCCAAAAGTGGGCCTGGTCGGCCCCACCGAGGGCGCCAATTTCGCCGTGCGCTACCTCACGCCGCATGCCGTGCACAAGGCACTGGCGGTGACGGGTGCCATATGCTTGGCAGCGGCCGCGAAATGCCCCGGCACCACGGTGCACTCGGTCAGCAGGCCGGTGGGCGACATCGCCTACATCCGCCACCCCGGCGGCGTCATCGAGGTCCCGATCTTGATGAATGGCGAGGAGGATGTGGCCTGGGCGGGCATGCTGCGCACTGCTCGGCGAATCATGGAAGGCACGCTACTGGTGCCAGGCCGCGTTTGGGCCGGCCATGTCATGCGGATGGCTGCGGAGTGATGCGCCGCCGTCACCTCCTGGCCTCGCTGGCGCCCCTGCCAGCACTGGCCCAGCCGGCCTTCCCGACGCGGCCGTTGCGCATCCTCACTGCCTTCGCCGCGGGCGGGGGAACTGACCTCATCGCCCGCACCCTGGCCCAGGCCATGACCGGGCCGCTCGGGCAGACCGTGATCGTGGAGAACAGGCCCGGCGCCGGCGGCAACCTCGCCACCGACACGGCCGCTCAGGCACCGGCCGACGGCTACACCATCCTGATGGGCAATCACGGCCCGATGAGCGTGAACCCCACCCTGTTCCGCAATCTACGCACCAATCCCGAAACAGCGCTGGAGCCCATCGGCCTGGTCGCCGATGCGCCGCTGGTGGTGGTGGTGGGCAGCCGCTCCCGCGCGCGGGATTTCGCCGGGCTGATGACGGAGATCAGGGCGGCCAATGGCAACATCACCTATGGCTCGGCCAGCAATGGCTCCGCCAGTCACCTCGCCGCCGCGCTGCTCATGCAGATGGCGGGCATGGAGGCAGAGCATGTCCCCTATCGCGGCGCCGGTCCCGCGCTGACCGATGTGGTGGGCGGCACGTTGCATTTCATGATCACCACGCTGCCCTCGGTGGTCGGGCTGATTGCCGGTGGCCAGGTGAGGGCGCTGGCCGTGACGGGCGCGACTGCCATTCCGGTGCTGCCCGGCGTGCCGCCTGTGGCCGCCACCGTGCCGGGCTACAAGGCAACGGCCTGGTATGGCATTCTGGTGCGCGCTGGCACGCCCGCGCCGATCGTGGCGAAGCTGACCGAGGCCAAGCGCGCGGCGATGGGCGATGCCGCGCTGATCCACCGCCTGCGCGAGGAGGGGGCCGAGCCTTCCAACATGGACGGCCCGGCCTTCGGCCGGCTGATCCGCGAGGAGCGCGTGCGCTGGGCCCAGGTGGTGCGCCGCGCCAATATCACCGTCGATTGAAGGGATTTTCCACATGCGGGCATGGTTTCTGGCGGCGATAATGGCCGCCGGCGCGGCGGGCGCGCAACCCCTGACCTTGGAGCGCCACGGCAGCTTCCATGTCGGCGGGCGCGAGGTGGTGGTGAGCGGCCAGCCGGTGCGCGAGGTGCTGTTCAGTCCCGGTGGCGTTCCCGCGCGCGTCGACCCCAACGGCACCTACCTGATGGCGGGGATGTACGCGCAATACATGGTGCCCACGCCGCTGCGCGGCGCCGCGCCGATGCTGATGTGGCATGGCGGCGGGCTGACCGGCGTGACCTGGGAAACCACCCCCGATGGCCGTCCGGGCTGGCAGGATTTCTTCGTCCGCCGGGGTTGGCACACGGTGGTGAGCGATGCTGTTGAGCGTGGCCGCGCTGGCTGGACCATGATCCCCGAGCAGACCGGCGGCACGCCCGTGCTGCTGACGGTGAACAACCCCTGGGAACGGTTCCGCATTGGGCCGAGCTACGCAAGGCGGGAGGTGATGCCGGGCAGCCAGTTCCCGGTCGAGGCCTATGAAAACTTCGTCCGCCAGAACGTGCCGCGCTTCACCACGACCGATGACTTGACCTTGGCCGCCTATATCGCGTTGCTGGAGCGGGTGGGGCCAAGCGTGGTTGTGGCGCATAGCCAGGCCGGCCTTTTCGCCAACCGCGCGGCGCAGGCCCGGCCGGATCTGGTGCAGGCGCTGGTGCTGGTGGAACCGGCGGCCGTGGGCGATTTCGCCCAGGTGGCCGCCCTGGCGCGGGTGCCCATGCTGCTGGTCTATGGTGACTACATCGTCGAGGACGCGCGCTGGCCGACGATTCGCGCCAATGGGGTGCGCTGGGCCGAGGCGGTGCGCGCCGCCGGCGGTTCGGCCGATGTGGTGGACCTTCCCGAGCGCAGTATTCGCGGCAACAGCCACATGATCATGATGGACCGCAATTCGGACGCGGTGGCCGCGCTGGTGCAGGATTGGTTGGCGGCGAAGGGGCTGTGGCGCTAAGGGCGATATCCGCGCGTCAGCCGCCGGCGGGCAGGCCGCGTGGCGTCTCGCGCAGCAGCGGCCGCATCGCCAGCACGGTGACCAGCAGCATCGCCACCTCCAGACCATAAGCGAACTGATATCCGGTGGCGGCATTCGCCCCCGGCCAGGCCGCGCCGATGTCGCGGATCACGCCGCCCAGCGCCATGGCCATCCCCGCCGCGGTGGCCTGCACCGCGCCCCAGGCGCCGAGTGCAAGGCCGGTCTGCTCCTTGGGCGCGGTCACCATGGTGGCAGTCAGCGTGCCATGGGAGAACAGACCGCCGCCGAAGCCGATGACGAAGACGCCGAGCGAGAAAAGGCCGGGCGCCATGGCCGGCGCCGCGGCCATCACCGCGAGAAAGCCGGGCACGCCCACCAGCGCGCCCTGGTTGGCCATGCGGAACGGGTCGGCGCCCCGGCTGAGCACGCGTGACGCCAGGCCGAAGCCCAGCAGCCCGCCCGTTGCCAGACAGGCGGTGAGCAGCGTGGTCGAGCCCACCGCCATGCCCAGCACCTGGCCGCCATAGGGCTCCAGCAGCACATCCTGCATGGAAAAGCCCATGGTCCCGATGCCAATGGCCAGCAGCCGGCGGCGGGCATGGCGGACGCCGATGAAGCCATTCCAGGTCTCCCGGAAGCTCGGGGTCTCGCGGAGCAGCGAGGTGCGGCGGGGGTCGCGCGGCTCCTGCTTCCACAGCGCGGCGAGGTTGAGGAAGATGGTCAGCACCGCCGTGCCCTGGATGACCTGGATGAGCTTGGCGTTGTTGTAGTCATGCAGCAGCAGGCCGAAGGCCAGGGCACTGACGATCATGCCCAGCAACAGCATGACATACATCAGCCCCACCACCTTGGGCTGCGAGGCCTCGGGTGCGAGGTCATTGGCCAGGGCCAGGCCGACGGTCTGGGTTGTGTGCACGCCGGCGCCGACCATGAGGAAGGCGAGTGCCGCCGCCGCCTGGCCGACCCAGACCGGTGTGGTGTCCGATTCGCCCTGACCCGCCAGCACCAGCAGCGCGAAGGGCATAATCGCCAGGCCGCCGAATTGGATCAGTGTGCCCTGCCACATATAGGGCACCCGGCGCCAGCCCAGCAGCGAGCGGTGCGTGTCGGACCGAAAGCCGATCACCGCACGCAGCGGCGCGAAGACCAGCGGCAGCGCAAGCATAATCGCAACGAGCGAGGCGGGCACCTCGAGTTCGACAATCATGACGCGGTTGAGCGTTCCCACCAGCAGCACCAGCGCCATACCCACCGAGACCTGGAAGAGGGACAGACGCAGCAGTCGGGACAATGGCAGGTCGGGAGTCGCCGCATCCGCGAAGGGCATGAAGCGGGAGCCCAGACCCATCCACCCCTGGATGAGCTTGCGGCTGATGATGTTCATGTCTGCCGGCCTCACCTATTTGCTGTTGCGGCCGCAGCAACCCCTGGGCGCTCAGCCGGGGGGCGCTCGGCCGGAGAGAAGGCGGCCGGGATGCAGAACATCCCGGCCGTCATAGGCGTGGGGTGCTGGACCCCGCGCGTTACGCCTGGGAGATCTGCACCGAGGCCAGCGCCGCGGGGACGGCTGGTTGGGTTGGCATGATCTCGCTGACGGCGGCACGACGCCCGCCCTTCAGGAAGGCCGGGAAGAAGTCGGTCGTCAGCAGCAGCGCGGTGTGCACCGAGAGCGATGCGACGACGATCGCCACGAAGCAGACCGGGATGAAGACGGTGGGCTTAACGACCAGCCACATTCTGCCATTGATCATGTGTCGTGCCTCCTACTTCAGCCAGGGGGTGAGCTGATAGGCCAGGAAATGCGCGCAGATCGAAATGAATCCGAACACGCGGGTCCCGCTGACCAGGTATTTGTGCAGTTCCTCGGCCTCGCCGAGTGTCAGGCCGGTCGGCCAGACCTTTTCGCCATCAGGCATTGTCAGTTCCTCCATCGTTAACAGGACACATCGGTGCCGAACCCGGGACTGGGCTCCTCGTGGCTGCAGCAACCGGCATGTGGCGCGCGGGCGCAGCGATGACTTTTCTCTTGACGACAGGGGTCCCGCATGTGGGACCGCGCGCGTTCCGTCGTCGGACGTGGGCTGCCGTCATCACGGTTCTCCATCGGAGGAAACAGACTTGGACCAGAAACTGTCACAGTTGATTGACACACTGGACTGTCAACGATGATCATCATGGCGACATACCTGATGTCAAGCGGAGTCATGCCATGAATAACTAAATATTAATCCTTAAGACAGGTTTTGGCCGGCCCTCAGCCTAGGGCGTGGACCGCAACGCCAATGATTCCGCCGGCTAGCAGCACGTAAAGCGGGCTGCGGTCGCTGCGCCAGATGAACAAGGCGCTACCTGCTGTGATGACGGGTGCAAGGAAAAACGCCGCCGCGGCCTCGCCGAGGATGAAGCCCGAGGCGCCCATCAACCCCAGCGCCAGCGGGATCAGCCCGGCCTGAGCTGGCTTGATCCAAGGAGCACCCTTCAGCCGGTCTAGCCAACCCGCCACCGTCCAGGCCAGGCAGGCGGCCGGCGTGAGGATGCCGATGGTGGCCAGCGCCATGCCCTCCCAGCCGCCTATCGCCATGCCCATCACGCTGGCCGACAGGATATTCGGCCCGGGCGCGGCCTGGGCCAGGGCATAGAGTTGGCTAAAGGTCGCGTCATCCAGCCAGCCGCGGCTGTCGACCAGGATGCGGTGCATCTCGGGTGAAAGCGCATTGGCCCCCCCCACCGCCAGCAGTGAGAGCATCGCGAAGGTGGCGAGGATGTCGAGCGGCGACGGACTCATGTCCTGCCCCAGGAGCCAAAGGCGCGCCGCAACGACATGCCGATGCAGAGCGGCCCGAAGATCAGAATGATCCAGGGCAGCGGCACCCGCCAGAAGGCCGCCAGGGCTGCGATGGTGAGGATGGCGATGACCTGCTCCGGCGGCGGCCTTAATCTGAATCCCGATTTCAGCGCCGCCCCCAGCGCCATGCCGGCCGCGGCCGCTGCCACACCCTTCATGAAAGCGCCGATCCAGGGATCCTGGCCGAATTCCTGCCAGACGACGACCAGGCCGAGCACCACGAAAAGCGGCAGCAAAAAGAAACCACCCACCGCCGCCAGGCTGCCGATCAGGCCGTGGCAGCGCCGCCCATACATCACCGCGAAATTGCCGATATTGGGCCCGGGAAGCACCTGGGCGAGGCCAAGCAGCTCGGCATATTCGCGCTCGGTCATCCAGCCGCGGCTGTCCACTAGCACCTGCCGCGCCCAGGCCACAGCGCCACCGAAGGCAAGGCCGCCGATTTGCAGAAAGCCAAGAAAAAGTTGCCTGGGTGTGGGCTTGCGCGACTCATTCATGCCGCAAGCCAAGGCGCTCGCCGACACGCTGTCTAGCCCCGTCTATCGCGGTGCCGCCGCGCGCATCAGCCGATCATTGATGGCAGCGCCCAGTCCCGCCTCCGGCACCGTCTGAGCGGCGATCCCCGAAAGTCCCAGACGCCCGCCCTCGGCATCCAACCAGCGCAGTCCGCTGAACAGCCTGGCCGCCGCCTCAACTGCGTTGCCAGCCTCGGAGAGGTTCCAGGTGATTGCGGCCCCTGGCAGGGTAGCGCCGAAGGCCAGCAGGGCCTCATCGCTGCGCACCGCGCTGGCCGCCATCCGCAGCGGCAGGGCGGGAGCGTAATGGGAGAGCATCATTCCTGGGCTGCGGAGGGTCGGTGTCGGGCCGGCACTAATCGGCAGCGCAACCCCGACGGGGCCGATCACGGCCTCAATCGATGCCCGCGGCACCCCGCCGGGGCGCAGCAGCACCGCACCAGCTCCCGAGAGTTCCAGCACCGTGCTCTCCACCCCCACCGCGCAGGGTCCGCCGTCAAGGACCGCAGCAATCCGGCCCGAGAGTTCCTCCATTACATGGGCGGCAGTGGTAGGGCTGACCCGGCCCGAGCGGTTGGCTGAGGGTGCGGCAACAGGCAGCCCCGCCAAGCGTAGCAAGGCCCGCGCTCCGGGATGCGCCGGCACCCGCACCGCCAGCGTAGCCAGCCCAGCCCCGGCCAGCAGATCCACCCGGCTGCGGGGGTGGCGCGCCAGCACCATGGTCAGTGGTCCGGGCCAGAAGGCATCGGCCAGTGCTCGCGCCCGCGCATCGGGCAGCACCTCAGCGAAGGCAGCCTCCACGTCGGAAAAATGGCAGATCAGTGGATTGAAATGCGGCCGGCCCTTGGCTGCGAAGATACTGGCGACGGCGGCGGCATTGCGGGCGTCGCCGCCCAGGCCATAGACAGTCTCGGTCGCAAAGGCGACGAGTTCGCCGCCCCGAAGCAGGGCCGCGGCAGCCTCCGGCTCAGTGAGCAATTGGGTCAATCGGCGCCCCGGGCCCCGCGGGGTGTCAATCGGCACCCCAGGCGATAAACCCGGCATTGCGGAAATCTGGCTTGCCGTAGGCCAGCCTGCTGCCGTCCATGTCGGTCACCCGGCCACCCGCGGCCTCCACCACCGCTTGGCCCGCTGCGCTATCCCATTCCATCGTCGGGCCGGGGCGCGGGATCACATCGGCCAGCCCCTCGGCCAGGACGGCGAATTTCATCGCCGAACCCATGTGGCGCGTCTCGGCCAGGGCGTGGCCGGCCAGAATGCGCTCGACCCGCCCAGGGTTGGGATGGCTGCGGCTGTCCAGCACCGTGAGCCCGGCGGCGGGGCGCGGCCGGGCGCGGATAGGGCGGTGGATGCCCGCATGGTGTTTGAAGGCGATGCCCTCCAGCACCAGCCCACCCACCACGCTACCCTCGACTGGAAGGGCGATCACGCCCAGGCGCGGAAAGCCATTCTCGATCAAGCCGATGCAGACGACGAATTCATCGATGCCCTTCGCGAATTCCTTGGTCCCGTCCAGCGGGTCCACCAGCCAATAGCGTGCGCTGGGCGCCATGGCGGCGCCGGCCGACATCATCTCCTCCGCCACGACGGGGATGCCGGTCTCGCGCAGGCCTTCGATGATGATCGCCTCGGCAATCGTGTCGGCCACCGTTACCGGGCTGGCGTCGGATTTGCGCTCAACCTCGAAGCCCTGGGCGCGGACAGCCATAATCGCGTGGCCGGCAGCCTCGGCGAGGCGCGCAGCAATATCGATCAGATCCTGCGGGGTGTGCATCCCGTCTCGATGCCTGCCCGGCGGGGGATGTGCAAGGGAAAGCATCTGCTTAATGTAGCCTTACCGAATTTTTTCATGGATGTTCCGATGCCTGAGATCTCTTTCGTCAAGTCAGCGCTGCCCAAAGCCGGCGCCGTGGTGGTGCTGATGACCGAGGGGGGGGAGCCCTCTGGCCTACATGCCGCGCTCGATGCGGCCAGCGGCGGCGCCGTCACGCGCGGGCTGGAGGCAGCGGGCTTCAAGGGCCGGAAGGGCCAGTCCGCGACCATCTGGGCGCCCGCGCCGGGCATCACCAAGCTGGTCGCCGTGGGTATGGGCGCGGCCGCAGAACTGACGCCAGATTCGGCCGAGGCGGTGGGCGGGGCCATCCACCCGCTGATCAGCGCCGAGCGTGACGCCCTGCTGGCGGCGGACGGCATCGAGATGCCGGTGGCCCTTCGCGTGGCGCTGGGCGTGAAGCTGCGCAGCTACCGCTTCGACCTCTACCGCACAACGCAGAAGCCTGAAGAGACGCCCAAGCTCGTGCGCCTCTCGGTGGCACTGGCCGAGCCCACGGCGGCGCGTACAGCTTATGCCCCCTTCCGCGCCGTGGCGGAGGGCGTGTTCCTCTCGCGCGATCTCGTCAGCGAGCCGCCGAATGTGCTGCACCCCGTGGAGATGGCCGAGCGCTGCCGCGGGCTGGAGGCGCTGGGTGTGACCGTCGAGATCTTGGGGCCGAAGGAGATGAAGAAGCTGGGCTTCGGCGCGCTGCTGGGCGTGGCCATGGGCAGCGCCATCGAGCCGCGCATGGTGGTGATGAAGTGGAATGGTTCGAAGAAGAAAACCGCAGAAAAGCCGATCTGCTTCATCGGCAAGGGCGTGACCTTCGACACCGGCGGCATTTCCATCAAGCCCGCCGGCGGCATGGAGGACATGAAGTGGGACATGGCGGGCGCCGGCACCGTGGTGGGGCTGATGGCGGCGCTGGCCGGCCGCAAGGCGCGCGTCAATGTCGTGGGCCTGGTGGGCCTTGTGGAGAACATGCCCTCGGGCACCGCGCAGCGCCCGGGTGATGTGGTCAAGACCGCCTCCGGCCAGACGGTTGAGGTGATCAACACCGACGCCGAAGGCCGCCTGGTGCTGGCCGATGTCATCCACTACGCCATCACCAAGCATGATCCGAAATGGATGATCGACCTCGCCACGCTGACGGGTGCCATCATCGTCGCCCTCGGCCATGAGCATGCCGGACTGTTTAGCAATGACGACACGCTGGCCGCCCAGGTCGAATCGGCCGGTCGCGCCACGGGCGAGCTGTGCTGGCGCCTGCCGCTCTCCGACGCCTATGACAAGCAGATCAAGTCCGACATCGCCGACATGAAGAATGTCGGCACGCGGGCCGGCGGCTCGATCACCGCGGCGCAATTCATCCAGCGCTTCGTGCAGGGCCGGCCCTGGGTGCATCTCGACATTGCCGGCACCGCCTGGTCCTCGAAGGACCTTCCCACCTCGCCCAAGGGCGCCACCGCCTTTGGCGTCCGGCTGCTCGACAGGCTCGTCGCGGATCATTTTGAAGGCTGAGGCGATGCTGCCCGTGGCGGTGCGGTTCCTGGCCACACCGGGCGAGGCGCCGGCCCATGCCGGGACTGCCCTGCGCGATGGTTTCGACGCCTCGGGCCAGGCCATCCGGCTGGACATGGGACCGGGGCCGGAAGCCGCGGGTGGACAAGCCTGGGCCGCGCTGGCGGAGGGTCGTGGCGCGTTGGAGATCGATGCGCGGGGGTTCCCGCCAGAGGTCGCGGTGGCGCTGGCCACCGGCGCCACGCTTCGCGCCTGGGGGCCGCGCCATGCACCGCAGGGAAGCTTGGTCGTGGTGTGCGATGCGCCGCGCAACGCCGCCCGGCTCTGGGGCAGGGCCATGCCCGGGATCGCCGGCAATCTGCTTGCCCGGGACCTTGTGGTGCGGCCGGCTAATGACCTCACGCCCGCCGGATTCGTCCGGACACTGCGCGGCCTCACCACCCACGGGTTGAAAATCGAGGTGCGGGGCCGCGACTGGCTGAAAAGCCAGGGTTACGGCGCGCTCAGCGCCGTGGGCCGGGCGGCGTTGACCGGCCCCTACCTCGTGACGTTGCGGTGGCCCGGCAAGGGACCGCCCGTCGCCCTGGTCGGCAAGGGGCTATGCTTCGACACTGGCGGCATTTCCATCAAATCCGCGCGCGGGATGGAGAAGATGCGCGCCGACATGGCGGGTGCCGCCGCTTGCGCCGGCGCCATGCTGGCCCTGGCGCTGGACCGTGCGCCCCGCTCGGCCGTCGCCGTGCTGGCCATCGCTGAAAACGCCACCGGCGCCAATAGCTACCGCCCCGGTGATGTACTGCGCGCCGCGAGCGGCCTGACTGTGGAGGTGGTGGACACCGATGCCGAGGGCCGACTCGGGCTGGCCGATGCGTTGCACCATGCCATTGCCCACCACCGCCCCCGCGCCGTGCTGGATGCTGCGACACTGACCGGGTCCATTGTCACGGCGCTGGGCCACCACCATGCCGGGCTGTTCGGCAACGACTTGGTGCTGCGTGAGGCCGCGCTGGCGGCCGGCCGCGCCGTGGGCGAATACCTTTGGCCGATGCCCATCGGCGCCCGGCACCGTGACGATCTGGGCAGTGCCATCGCCGACATCCGACAATGCATACCGGCCGGCCTGGGACGCCAACCTGATGCCTGCCACGCCGCTGCTTTCCTTCGCGAATTCGTGGGCACGACGCCTTGGGCGCATCTCGACATCGCGGGGATGGACCTTGCCGAAGCCGGCCACCCCCTCGCCGCCGAGGGGATGCCGACCGGCTTTGGCGCCCGGCTATTGGCACGGATCACTCAAGAACATTGATCCGTGCCGCGGCCTGGCGGGCGAACAGGTCTGGCCGGTACATGTCGGCCAGCTCGGCGCCCGGCAATTCGTAGCGGCCGGGTGTCGTGGCGCGAACCCGCCAGGCGAGGCGAAACACCTGCTCCTCTGCAGTGAGGTTCACCGCCGCCGCGACGCGGTCATCGAGCGCGGGCGTCACGGCCGGGTCGCTCAGCGTGCCGACCCAGGGCATGCCCGGCACCTCGCCCGCGGGCAGCCGGGCCACCACCTCCCAGCCTGCGGGCAGGCCCTGCTGCACCATCGCAGCGTGGTCCTGGCCATCCTCGGCGCGGCCCTCCAGCTGGAGGATGAAGACGGTGCCGGAGCGCAGCTGGTCGAGGTTCAGCGGCTGCCCGGCCAGGGTGAAGAAGCGCCGCGCCACCCGCATGGCGTTCCGCCCGGCCGGCAGGGCGGTGGCGGGGATGCCGGTGATGCTGGTGCTGGCCCAGATCGCGACGTCGCCCTGGTTGCGCATGGTCGCCGGGCCCGTGAGTGGCGCCACGATGAGACTGGCCGGCGGTGTGAGTGAGGTGCCATCCAACGCCACGCGGACAGGGAGGGCGTTGCGGCCCAACGTGGCAGCGGCCAGCAGGGCCCAGCCCTGTTCCTGCGTACTGGCGGCGCCGGGGGTGAATTCAGGGCCGGGAATGCGGCTGCGCACCTCGTTCATCCGGCCCGGCAGCAGGCCAGATTCGGCCATCAGCACGGTGATGGCCAACCAGTCCCGCGCGGCGCTGCCGTAGTCTACAAGCCAGAAACGCCGGTTTGGATTGCTGAGAGTGGCCAGGAAGGCCTGCTCGGCGCGCGTGGTGTCACCACCTCGGGCGAAGGTAGCGCCGAGTTGGGCGCGGGCAAGCGGCGTGGGCAGGCTGGCCAATTGTTCCAGGAGGCGCCGCGCGGCACCCAGGCGCACCCGTCCGCCCAGCGCCAGTGCGTGCAGCCGGTAGGCCTGCGTTGCCAGGTCGGTGGGGGTGTCGCCCTCCTCCTCGTCCACCGCCTCGTCGAGGAATTGCAGCGCCGCGTTCAGCGCCGCGTCGGGCACCGCAGCACCGGCCGCGCGGGCGCGCAGCAGGGCCTCGGTCGCATAGGCGGAGAGCCAGGCCTCCGGCACCCCCTGGGCCGACCACATAGAAAAACCGCCGTCGAAGCGCTGGCGGTTCAGCACGCTGTTGACGGCGAGTTGAAGGCGGCCGCCGCGATCCTCCCCGGCCCAGGGACCGGCAGCGGCAAGGCCCAGCACGCGTGAGCCAGCCTGCTCCACGCAATCCAGTGGGAAGGCCTCCAGGGCGCGCAGCATGCCCGGCACGTCGAAGCGCACCGGCCCGCCGAAACGGGCGGAGGCGCGCCAGCTTCCGGGAACGAAGCGTTCCACCGCCAGCTGCAGCGGCCGCTCGGCACCAGCCGGCACCTCGCCCCCCGCCGTTTCGGTGATGATCCCGCGTGAGGACCGCACTGTGATCCGTGCCTCCCGCGTCACCGAAAAGCCGCCGGGGCCGGTGGCGGAGAGGCGCAGCAGGCCCTCGCCCTGGCCGCTGGCCCGCAGGCCGGAGGCGGCAGTGACGCGCTGCCCCGGCGCCAAATTCTGGCTGATGGTCGCCGGGCCGGTCAGCGCGATGGCGCCCTCGGCCACCAGTGTGACCGAAACCGCGCCACCCGGCAGGTCGAGATTGTGCAAAGCCACGGGCAGCCTGGCCTCATCACCGGGGGCGAGGAAGCGGGGCAGGATGGCCTCGGCGATCAAGGGGTCGCGCACCGTGAGCGGCCGGCCGGCTGCCCCCACCCGTATGCCCTCCCAGGCCACGGCCATCAGCCGCAGTTCGCCGGCAAAATCGGGGATGTCGAGCGGCACCTCCACCAGCCCATCCGTTCCCACCCGTACCACGCCAGAGAACAGCGAGACGTTGCGCTGCGGGATCTCCAGCCGGCCCAGGCTTGCGTCATCGTCGCCCCCCTGGCGGAGTGCGGCGGCCTCGCCCTCGGGCGGGGCGATCAGCCGCCCGTAATCGTCGCGGATGTCGACACCAAGGCGGCGGCGGCCGCTGTAATGCGCCAGCGGGTCGGGGGTGACGAAACGAGTGAGGCGTAGGATGCCCTCATCCACCGCAGCCAGGGTGAGACGCGCCTCGCCCGAGGTGCCTGTGACGCGCACGGGAATGGTGATGCGTTGGCGCGGCGTGATGCGCGCGGCGCCCTCGATCGCCACTGTCAGCGCCCGGCTGGCGGGGTCCACCTGCAGCCAGGCCAGGCCGAGCGCGCGGCCGGGATGGCCGGCCCTTGCCTCGCCGGGCCGAAACACTGTCACCGCCACATGCGCGCCGGCACCCCAGGCGGCATCGACGGGAATGGTGATCTCGGCGCCGCCGGCGGGCACCTCCACATCGCGGATGGCGATCAGCCGATCGGTCAGCACCGCCACAGCGGCCACGCCGGCGAAGGGCGCCTGAACGCGGATGCGCGCTGTCTCGCCAGGGGCATAGGCCTGCCGGTCGGCGGCGACATCCACCTTGTCGGGCGTATCGACGCTCTCGCCCGAGGCCCAGCCGCTGCGGAAGCGGATGGAGGTGATCGCCAGGCCCTGGAGTTCGCTCACCTCCAGGCGATAGCGGCCGAAGGGCAGCGCGCGGGCGAGGCGCACGGGCTGCGGGCCCGTCTGGATCGTGCCGGTTTCAATCGGCTCGCTGCGCCAGATGGTCGCGTAGCGGGGCGTGCCCTCGTTCATCACGATGCGCCATTCCGGCGTCTCGCGCACCAGGCGCCAGTTCAGCGTGGTGGCCTGAGCGCCGCCGGCAGAGTCTATAGAAATGATCTCGAAACCCGCCTCCTGCCCCTCATTCACCGCGCCGTCGGTGAAGCCGGGGCGGACACCGATCATCCGGTTGCGCCCCTGCACGGCGAGCGTCGTGGTGGCGCTGGAGGCGCGCCCGCCCGGTTCCTCGACGTTGAGATCAACGCGGGCTGTCAGCGGTCTCGTGCTGTCCGGAGCGCGGGGGAGGTTGAGGGTCAAGGTGCCACGACCCTGGGCGTCGGTGGCCGGGAGCTCGGCGCTGATCTGCGGCGGCTCGGTTATCTCGTCGACCAGGCCGAATTCGAAGCGCGGCCATTGCGCGAAGGGGGAGCGGCTTGGCAGGAAGGTGACATAGGCGGTGCCGGTCATGCCCTCCCCCGGCGCGTCATAGAGAAAGCGCACGGTCACGGGGATGTTCAGTGGCTGGCCCGGCACAAGCGGCCCGGCATCTGACATGGTGACCTCCAGGCGTTCGGGAATGAAGGCGTCGACACGGAAATCGGCGCTTGCGACCGGCGGCTGGGCAGGGTCGGTCAGAACCTCCAGCTTCCAGGTGCCGGCGGGCGCGCCGGCGGGTAGCGGGATGGGCCAGAGCAAGGCCGCGCCCGTCTCGCGCGCTGGCACGGCCTCGGCGGCGACCTGGCCATTGGGACGGCGAAGGCGCAGGCGGGTGGGGATGTCGCTGGGCATGCCCGCGGCATCGCGCAGCAGGACGGCAGCGTTCACCACCTCGCCGGGGCGGAAGATGCCGCGGTCGAAATAGATGAAGGCGTCGAGTGGCCCGGGATGCGGTCTTCCGGTGGCGCCGCGGTCGGAGAGGTCAAAGCTGGCGGCTTCCAGGTTGAGGGCGACAAAATCGTCGCCCTTCATCGCATGGATGGCCTGGGGCGCCGTCGGCCCATGGCCACGCAGGAGCGGCGCCGGGAAACGGGCCAGGCCATCGGCGTCGGCCTCAACCTCGGCCAGGACCTCATTGTTGGCGGCGATCAGCGAGAGGCGAGTGCCGGGTTCCACCCGGCCGGATTGCAGGCCACGCGCCTGCACGGCCAGCCCCGCGCTGCTTCGCCATGCAGTCAGCCCTAGATCGGTGACGAAGATCGGCAGGACACCCGGCAACACCCGGCGTGCGCCGGAGCCATCGCCAGCGCGCGCGATCAGCAGAAAAAGGCCAGGGCCGGCCTGGCGCAGCGCCTCGGGCAGCGGCAGGACAACGCGCTGGGTGATGTTGGGCTGCACCATGGCGAGCTCGGCCTTGCCCTCCCACACCACCCGGCCGAAGCTCTCGGAGATGTCCTCGGCCTCATAGGCATCGAGCTCGGCTGGGCTGGTGCGGAAGCGCAGCGCCGGCACCAGCGAGCGTTCCGCCACCCGCACCAGCCGCAATTGCAGCGCTGAAAGGTTCACGGTGCCCAGGCCCACGCGTGCCTGCTGGCCGCGCGCGAGGATGAAACGGCTGGAATCGAAGGCGATCCGCGGCGCGCGGTTGGGCATGGCGACCGGTACCGGCGTGTCGCGGCTCAGACGCAGCCCGTCCTCGCCCGGCAGGCCGGCGCGCAGCACGAGGCGGGTCGTGCGGCCATGCGGCAGGCCGGTGACGCAGATCTGCGCGCCCTCTCGCGTCACCGAAAGGCCGGGGATGGAGGGATCGGCGCGCACCCAGTCGGCCGGCTGCCAGTCATTGCGCTGGCTGGGGCTGATGGTGAAGCCGATGCAGGCCGAGGGCGGCTCCGCCTCGGCATTGGGCCTAACATTGGCGACGAGGATGCCGGCGGCGCGGCGCGCATCGGTCAGCATGGCGGTGTAGCGGGTGTCAGTCGGTGCGCGGGCAACCACGGCTTCCAGGATGCGCAATTGCTGCGGGAGACGGTCGAGCCTTTGTAAGGCCTGGGCCATAACCAACAGAGAGGGGATTTCCGGCATGCCGCCCGGCACCGCCATGAAATTCAGCCAGGCGGCCTGCAAGGCGCGGGCTGGCTCAGCTGGGGTGCGGGCGAGCTGGGCGCGGGCCAACGACAGATAATGCTCGGGCCGAGGGTCGGCCATTCCTATACGTTCCTCCCAGGCAGCGGCCGCAACGGTCCAGTTGTTCGCCCGTTCGGCGGCGGCTGCCCGGCTTTCCGCTGCAACCCGCGCCTGGCTGGTGCCGCCGGCGGGGAACCGGCGTTGCAAATCCATCCGATAGCGTTCCGAGTCCTCGGAGACGCCGGGCAGGTCCGGGATCTGCGCCACTGCTGCTATCGGTGCGGCCAAGCCCATCAACGCGAGAAGGATGATCGTGGCGATCCGCTGCATGTGCTGTTCCCAAGCCCTGTCGGCCGAGCATGCCACAGGTCGGGTTGATTGTGCGCGCTTCTCGCGGTCAGCAGATCCGCGGTTTGCCTGATCGTGAAGATTAAACCTTATTCACGGTCCAAATAAATGAGTCGCGTAGAACTGCGCCTGGCCACAGATACATGGGTGCGGCGCGCTGATCCTAGGCTCCACGGGTCCTGGCTTTGTTGACCTGGGATTGCCCCGCTTCAGTGGACGGTTTTCGGGCTTGCGGGCAACCTCTCTGCCAGGGCCACCTCCCGTTCGGCGTCGTATGCCATGGGGGATCGATAGCCCAATCCCGAAAGCAGGCGCACCGGGTTGTACCAGCCCTCGATGTAGCTGAAGCATGCCATCCGGGCCTCGGCCTGCGAGGTGAACCTGCGTCGGCTCAGCAGCTCCGCCTCGAGGGTCGAGAAGAAGCTTTCGGCTATGGCATTGGCGTAGGCATCGCCGACCGAGCCCATGGAAGGCCGCACTCCGGCCTCGACGCAGCGCTGCGGTCAGTTCAGCGTGGCGTTGCGACGACCGGTTGAGACCAAGTTGGCTGCCCTGGTCGCTGTGGTGAATGACGTCACGGGGGCGACGCTGACCGACTGCTGCCTCCATCGCGTCCAGCACCAGCTCTGTGCGCAGG
>LNFM01007724.1_pt1 | contig 19160 bp, 18 predicted proteins | sample 596031 | NCBI WGS metagenome assembly LNFM01 (sample SAMN04254537, study PRJNA301005) | activated carbon metagenome | isolation source: dual media filters at the Ann Arbor, Michigan drinking water treatment plant | place: USA: Ann Arbor | reverse complement strand
GATCGCGCTGCTGTCGAACGCGCGCCATGCCGGCGAGGAGAAGGAGATCGCCGCCTGCCAATTGGCCGTGCAGCCGCTGGGCATCGAGCTCACCGTCTATCGCTCGCAGAACGCGGGCGAGATTCGCGCCTCGCTGGGGCAGGCGCTCGACAGCGGCGCCCAGGCCATCGTCATGCTGCCGAGTTCCAGCATGGTCCAGTTGGCGCCGACGGCCGCCGCCGACTGCATCGCCCGCAAGGTGCCGCTGGTCTCCGGCTGGGCCACCATCGCGCGCGCCGGCGCGCTCTTCACCTACGGCCCCAACCTGCAGGAAGCTTATAAGCGCCTGGCGCTCTATGTCGTACGCGTGATGGGCGGCGCGGCACCAGGCAGCCTGCCGATCGAGCAGCCCACGGTGTTCGAGCTGGTGATCAACCAGAAGACGGCGGTGGCCCTCGGCCTCACCCTGCCGCCGGCCCTGCTCGCCCAGGCGGACGAGATCATCGAATGAGGCGACGACTTCTCCTGGCCGCAGGCGCGATGGCGGCGGCGACGCCGGTCGGTGTGCGCGCGCAAGGCGGCAAGGTCTTCCGCGTCGGCGTGCTGACGGTGGGCCAGCGAGAGCCCTTCTGGTCGATCTTCCGCAACACGCTGAAGGACCTGGGCTACGTCGAAGGCACCAATATCAGGTTTGAGTTTCGCTCGGCCGAGTTCGAACCGGCGCGGCTCGATGCGCTGGCCGCCGAGCTGGTGGCCCTCAATGTCGATGTCCTGGTGGCGGTCCAGACGCCGGCGGCGCTCGCCGCCAAGAAAGCGACGCGGACCATCCCGGTCGTGCTGGCAGGCGTCGGCGACGCCGTGGCAACCGGCCTGGTGACGAGCCTGGCGCGGCCCGAGGCCAACCTGACGGGCGTCTCGACGGCGACGGCCGAGCTCGCCGGCAAGAGCGTCGAGCTTCTGAAGGAAATTCTGCCGGCAGCGCACCGCATCGCCGCCATCGCCAACGCGCCCGACCCGTTCCACAAGCCCTTCCTCGAGCAGCTCGAGAAGGCGGGGAGCCAGGGAGGCGTCACGATCGAGCGCGTGATGATCGAGCGCGAGGCCGATCTCGAACCGGCCTTCGCGCGACTGGGCGATGGCGCTGTCGATGCGGTGATCGTACAGCCCAGCCTGTCGATGACTCTCACCGCGGCGCTCGCTCTCAAGCACCGGCTGCCGTCGGCCGCGGCGTCGCGGCGCTTCGCCGACGCCGGCGGCCTGCTGACCTATGCCGCCGATATCCAGCACATCTATCGCGACTCGGCCGTCTATCTCGACAAGCTCCTGAAGGGGGCAAAGCCCGGCGACCTGCCGGTGCAAGGCCCGGTGAAGATCGAGATGATCGTCAACCTCAGGACCGCCCGCGCGCTCAATCTCACGGTGCCGCAATCGATCCTGATCCGCGCCGACGAGGTGATCGAGTGAGACGGCGACTTTTCCTCTCGGCGCTCGCGGCTCTTCCCGCCGCGCCAGTTCGTGCCCAGACAGCACGCCGGCCGGTCATCGGCGTGCTGATGGCGCGCGACGAGCATTTTTTCCCCGACCTGCTGCGCGCCGGCCTGCAGGAGCGTGGCTGGACCGAGGGTTCTTATTCCCTGCTCATACGTTCGGGCGGCGGTTCAGGCGACCGCCTACCGGCGCTCGCCGCGGAACTGGTCGCGGCCAACGTCGATGTCATCCTGGCGTTCCAGACGCCGGCGGCGCTGGCCGCCAAACGCGCAACGACGACCATTCCCACCGTCGTCTCGACGGGCGACCCGGTCGGTGCCGGTATCGTCGATAGCCTGGCGCGCCCCGGCGGGAACATCACGGGCGTCGATGGTGCCACCGGTGCGCTCGGCGCCAAGCGGGTCGAGCTTCTGCGCGAGAGCGTGCCGTCGATGCGGCGCCTTGCGGTCCTTCTCAATCCCGTGGACCCGTTCAACAAGCCGTTCCTGGCACAAATCCAGGCTTCCGCCGCAACGCTGGCCATCGAGGTAGATCCGGTCGCCGCCGCGAGCGCCGACCTCGAGCCCGCCTTTGCCGAGCTGCAGGCGCGTCGGACCGATGGCGTTATCGTCCAGCCCAGCCTGCCGCTCGCGGCCATCGCCGTGCGGCTGCGCGCGATGAGGATACCTTCCATTTCGGGGGGTCGCTTCTACGCCGAATCCGGCGGCCTCATGTCGATCGGCGGCAACCTCGCCGAGGTCTATCGCCTGGTGGCCTTCTGCCTGACACAGGTGCTGAGAGGAACGCCGCCGCGCGATATTCCGGTGATGCAGCCGACGCAGTTCGACCTGATCGTGAACCTCGCCACGGCCAGGGCGCTCGGCTTGTCCTTGCCGCCGGGCCTGGTGCAGCGCGCCGACGAGGTGATCGAGTGAAGGCGCCGTCGTTCCTGCGGCGCGGCGGCCTGTTCGCCAAATACTTTCTGTCGCTGGTGGGCATCGTCACTCTCGTGCTGCTGATCAACGGCGCGTTCGACATGTGGTTCGCCTACGGCACCGCGCGCCAAGCAGGAGCAGGCCAACGGCGCCGCCGACAAGGTCGGCCAGTTCATCACCGAGATCGAACGCCAGATCGGCTGGACCACGCACCCGCAATGGGCGGCGGCACCGGTCGACCAGCGGCGCTTCGACTTCATCCGGCTACAGCGCCAGGTCCCGGCCATCACCGAGCTGACGCAGATCGACGGCCAGGGCCGCGAACAGCTCAAGGTGTCGCGGCTCGCCATGGACGCGGTCGGCACCAACACCGACCTGTCCAAGGACCCGCGCTTCGCCGAGGTCCAGAACAAGCGCGTCTGGTACAGCCCGGTCTACCTGCGCAAGGAGTCCGAGCCCTACATGTCGATCTCGCTGGCGCGCACCGGGCGGCAGTCCGGCGCGACCGCGGCCGAGGTCAACCTGAAGCTGATCTGGGACGTCGTCAGCGCCATCAAGGCCGGCGCCAAGGGCTATGCCTATGTCGTGGATCGCGACGGAAGGCTGATCGCCCATCCCGACATCAGCCTGGTGCTGCGCAACACCAACATGAGCAAGCTCGAGCAGGTGCACACCGCCCTCGACGATCTCCGCGACGGCAAACCGCAGAGTGGCGCCAGCGCCCGCTTCGGCCATTCGCTCGACGGCACCGCCGTGCTTTCTTCGGTTGCCGCGATCCCGGCGCTGGGCTGGCTGGTCTTCGTCGAGCAGCCGACCTCCGAGGCGCTGCAGCCGCTCTTCACCTCGCTGTGGCAAACGCTGGCGCTGCTGGTGCTGGGCCTCGCCACGGCGGCGCTGGGCGCCTGGTTCCTGTCGCGGCGCATGGCCGCGCCCATCCGGGTGCTGTCGGCGGGCGCCGAGCGGCTGGGCAGCGGCGACCTCGGCCATCGCATTGCCGTCAAGACCGGCGACGAGGTCGAGGCGCTGGCGACCAACTTCAACCGCATGGCCGGGCAGCTCCAGGAGTCGCATGCGACGCTCGAACAGCGGGTGGAAGACCGGACGCGCGAACTGACCGAGTCCCTGGAGCAGCAGACCGCGACCGCCGATATCCTGCGTGTCATCTCCCAATCGCCGACCGACGTGCAGCCGGTGCTGGACGTCGTGGCGGAAGCCGCACGCCGCTTCTGCGGCGCCACCGACGCCGTGATCGTGCTGCGTGACGGCGACGATGTGTTCGGCGCTGCACATGCCGGGCCACTGCGCTCGGCGGTTCGCCACCCCCTCAATCGCGCCTCCATCGCCGGACGGGCCCTGAGTGACGGCGTCACCGTTCATATCCCGGACTACGGCCAACTCGATCCGGCTGAATATGCCCAAGGGATCGAACTCAGCCAAAGGCTCGGCTTCCGAGCTGCCGTCGCGGCGCCGATGTTGCGCGACGACGTGACCATCGGCGCCGTGCTGCTGCGCCGGGTCGAGGCCGGCGCCTTCACGCCGCGCCAGATCGAGCTGGTCGAGACCTTCGCCGCCCAGGCCGTCATCGCCATCGAGAACGTGCGGCTGTTCACCGAGATCCAGGAGAAGAGCCGCCAACTCGAGATCGCAAGCCAGCACAAGTCGCAGTTCCTGGCCAACATGAGCCACGAGCTGCGGACGCCGCTCAATGCCATCATCGGCTACACCGAGATGATGGCCGACGGGCTCTATGGCGAGGTGGGCGAGAAGGCGGCGGGCGTGCTGGAGCGGGTGCAGAACAACGGCCGCCATCTGCTCGGGCTGATCAACGACGTGCTCGACCTCTCGAAGATCGAGGCCGGCCAGCTCTCGCTCACCGTCGAGCCCTACAGCGTCACCGACATGGTGGCCACCGTCCTGTCGGCAACCGAGTCGCTGGCCCGCACCAAGGGCATCGGCCTGGGCTCGGCCGTGGCGCCGGGCCTGCCGACCGGCACCGGCGATGCGCGGCGGCTCACCCAGGTGCTGCTCAATCTGGTGGGCAATGCCATCAAGTTCACCGACCAGGGCTCGGTCGAGGTCCGCGCCGCGCAGGCGGGCGACCGCTTCGAGCTGTCGGTGGTCGACACCGGCCTCGGCATCGCGCCCGCCGACCAGGCGCGCGTGTTCGAGGAGTTCCAGCAGGTCGACAACACCAGCACGCGGAAGAAGGGCGGCACCGGCCTCGGCCTTTCGATCTCGCGCAAGATCGTCGAGCTGCATGGCGGCCGCATCTCCGTCGAATCCGAGGTAGGCAAGGGCTCGACCTTCAAGGTTTCGGTCCCGATCAACGTCGCGCCGATGAAGGATGCCGCCGAATGAGCAAGAAAATCCTGGTCGTCGAGGACACCGAGGACAATCGCCAGATCCTGCGCGATCTGCTCGGCATGGCGGGCTACGAGATGGTCGAGGCGCACGACGGCGCCCAAGGCGTCGCCATGGCGGCCGAACACAGGCCGGACCTGATCCTGATGGACATCCAGATGCCGGTGCTCGACGGCTACGAGGCGACGCGGCGCATAAAGGCCGACCCGGCGCTGGCTGCGATCCCGATCGTGGCGGTGACGTCCTATGCGCTGTCGGGCGACGAGCAGAAGGCGCGCGCCGCCGGCTGCAACGACTATATCGCCAAACCCTATAGTCCGCGCCAGATGCTGGCCAAGGTCCGCGAGATCCTGGGTTCCTAGATGCGCGATCCTGCCCGTATCCTGGTGGTCGACGACGTTGCCGACAATGTCGAGATCCTGCGCATGCGGCTGGAAAGCCTGGGCTACGAGGTCGTCGTGGCCGAGGACGGCGAGCAGGCGCTGGCCGTCACGCGCGAGACGCTGCCCGACCTGATCCTGCTCGACATCATGATGCCCAAGATCGACGGGCTCGAGGTCGTGCGCCGGTTGAAGGCCGATGCGACCCTGCCGTTCATCCCCGTCATCCTGGTGACCGCCAAGGCCAGCCAAAAGGACGTGATCGCCGGGCTGGACGCCGGTGGCGACGACTACCTCACCAAGCCGATCGATCATGGCGCCTTGATCGCCCGGGTGCGCGCCATGCTGCGCATCAAGGCCCTGCACGACCAGATCGAGACGGAGCGCGGCGAACTGGCGGTGCGCGTGGGCGAGCAGGTCGAGGAACTGGAGCGCGTGGGCCGGCTGCGCCGCTTCCTGGCGCCGCAGCTTGCCCAGGCGATCATCTCGGCGGGCGACGAGAAGATGCTGCAGAACCACCGGCGCGAGATCGTGGCGATGTTCTGCGACCTGCGCGGCTTCACGAGTTTTTCCGAGACCGCCGAGCCCGAGGACATCATGACGCTGCTCGCCGAGTATCACGGCGCGCTCGGACCGCTGATCCGCAAGTACGAGGGCACGCTCGACCGTTTCACCGGCGACGGCATGCTGGTGTTCTTCAACGATCCGCTGCCCTGTCCGGACGCGCCGGACCGCGCCGCGCGGCTGGCGATCGAGATGCGCGACGCCGTGGCGGTGCTCAACGCGGGCTGGAGCCGGCGCGGCCACCGCCTCGGCTTCGGCATCGGCATGGCCCAGGGCTACGCCACGCTGGGACGCATCGGCTTCGAGGACCGTTTCGACTACACCGCGATCGGTGCCGTCGTGAACCTGGCGGCCCGGCTCTGCGCCGAGGCCACCGACGGCCAGGTGCTGGTGAGCGGCCGGCTGGCCGCCGCGGCGGAGGGCGTGGCCGAGATCGAGGATCTGGGCGAACGCGAGCTTCGCGGCATGGCGCGGCCGGTGCCGGTTGCCAACCTGCGAAAGCTCAAGGGCGGCGGTTGAAAGACACGCCATCCGGCGCTGTCTGAACGCCGCGCCGTGGGGCCGAAGCGGGCCGGCAAAATCGATCGCCCCTGTTGGAACGACGGTGCACGATCGGCGTTGGGTTGCCATGTCAGATCATCTAAAAGCGACATCGTCGAGGACGGTCTTTTCGCCCCCCTCCGGCATCGCGCAAAGCCTTTGGCTCGTGGCGTTCCTGGTGCTGGTCGTGGGTGGCGGCATGCTGATCGGCTCGCTCACTGGCCCCGACGCCTGGTTTGCCAGTCTTCAGAAGCCATCGTTCAACCCGCCCAGTTGGCTATTCGGGCCGGTGTGGACCGTTCTTTACGTGCTCATCGCGGTCGCGGGCTGGCGGGCATGGCGAACCGGCTCGGGTGTCTTGCAAGGACTTTGGTGGCTTCAGCTCGGCCTCAATTTCCTCTGGAGTCCGGCCTTCTTCGCCGCGCATCGCATCGACCTTGCTCTCGTGGTCATCGCGCTTCTCCTGGCCTCCATCGCGGGCTTCATGGCGCTGGCCTTCCGCCGGGATCGGACGTCGTTCGCGTTGTTCGTGCCCTATGCCTTGTGGGTCGGCTTCGCGAGCGCCCTGAACGCTGCATTCCATGTCCTCAACGGGGCGGGCTGACGACGCAGGAGGACTTCACCACGGGTGTCGGCGCGGAAGCAGCGATATTTACGACTGTTTCCAGCGGGCTTCAGCTCAAGGAATGCCGGTAGACGGCTCGGCGGCCGATATACAGCTGGCGTCTGGCCCGCATTGCGAGCTTGGGCATATAGTGTACGGCATGCTCCGGGAGAAACGGCCATGACCCTTCTTCGTCCAGCGTTTTCCGTGTTCGCCCTTTTGGCATTCACCGCTGCCGCCCACGCCGAGGGCCCGGCGCTGCCGCGCGCGGCGACGCCGGAGGAGGTCGGTCTCTCCTCGGTGCAGCTCAAGCGCCTCGAGGAAGTGACGCAGAAACACGTCGACTCAGGGCTGGTGCCGGGCGCCGTCATGCTGGTCGCACGGCGCGGCAAGATCGCCTGGCAGGCGACGCTCGGGAAACGCGATCTCGCGGCGGGCGATGCGATGAAGCCCGACTCGATCTTCCGCATCTATTCCATGACCAAGCCGATCGTGAGCGTCGCCGTCATGCAGATGGTCGAGGAAGGCAAGCTCCAGATCAGCGATCCGGTGGCGAGGTTCCTGCCCGAGATCGGCAAGATGAAGGTCGGCACCGAAGTGCAGGGGCCCGACGGCCGGCCGGTGCTGCGCCTCAGCGACCCGGAGCGGGCGATGACGGTGCAGGACCTGCTGCGCCACACCTCGGGCCTGACCTACGGGGCGCGCGGCACGTCGCTGGTCAACGCCGCCTATGTCGAAGCCAAGATCGGCGACCGCGGCATGACCAACGAGGAGTTCGTGGCCAAGCTCTCGACCCTGCCGCTGAAATTCTCGCCGGGTGCCCGCTGGGAATACGGCGTGTCGACCGACGTGCTGGGCCGCCTGGTCGAAGTGATCGACGGCAAGAAGCTGGGCGCAGCCCTCTCCGATCGCCTGTTCATGCCGCTCGGCATGATCGACACGCAGTTCCAGGTGCCGGCCGGCAAACTCGCCCGCGCGGCCCAGCCCGGCCCGCGCCCGAACGGCCAGCCGATGACGCCGCGCTTCAAGGTCGACGACGGCGCGAAGTACGAATCGGGCGGCGGTGGCCTGACCGGCACGACCGACGACTACCTGCGCTTCGCCGCGATGTTGGCCAACAACGGCCAGTTCCAGGGCAAGCGTCTGCTGGGCAAGCAGACGGTGGCCTTCATGACCGCCGACCATAACGGCACCCGCGCGGGCCGGACGCCGGGCCTGGGCTTCGGGCTGGGCTTCGAGGTGCGCACCAAGGAAGGCGAGGCGGCGCTGCCCGGGTCGCTCGGCGAATATGGCTGGGCCGGTGCCGCCGGCACGCTGTTCTGGATCGACCCCAAGGAAGAGTTGATCGCGATCTACATGGTGCAGGTGAGCGAGCTCGATCGCGTCGCGCTGCGCAATCAGTTCCGGACCATGGTGCAGGCCGCGATCATCGACTGACGCGCGGCTGGGATCAGGCGGCGCGGCGCAGCGCTGCCCGCGCGAGCAGGCGGGTCGAGTCGAGCGTCGGCAGCGGCGAATTGCCGTCGTTCATGATCAGCGGGATCTCGGTGCAGCCCAGCACCACGGCGTCGCAGCCGGCCTCCTTCATGCGGCCGAACATCCGCTGGTAGGAAGCGACGGCCTCGGGGCTGAAGATGCCCATGACCAGCTCGTCCATGATGATGCGGTTGGTGTCGTCGCGCTCGGCGTCGGTCGGACGCAGAAATTCCAGGCCGCGGGCCGCAAGCTTCTCGGGATAGACCTCGCTGTCGACCAGCCAGCGCGTGCCGACGATGCCGATACGCTTGAAACCGCGGGTGGCGGCTTCGGCTGCAACGACTTCGGCGATGTGCAGCCACGGGAGCGGCGAGCGCGGCAGCACGTAGGGCAGCGCCTGATGGATGGTGTTGTCCGGGCAGATCAGGAAATCGGCGCCAATCTTCGCGAGTTTGTCGGCAGAGGCCAGCATCAGCTGCGCTACCTCAGGCCAGTCGTTGCGGTAGATGCAGGCCATGTAGTCGGCCAGCGACGGTGTGTGCATTGAAATCTCTGGATGGGCATGGGCGCCCATTAGCGCCGCGCCCTCGGTGCAGATCGTCCGGTAGCAGAGGGCGGCGCCCTCTGCCGAGCAGGCGACGATGCCAATGTGTTGAGGCATTGCCGTCCTAGAGGGCGACCTGGCGGATGCCGCCGCGCGGCCGACCGGCCTCGATCTCCTGCCACAGGATCTCATGGCCCTCGGGCAGAGCGCGGTTGTTGCGCATGGTGAGCCAGAGCCTGAGCAGCATCCGGTCGTGGCCGCTCGACGCATCGTCCTCGAACGGCGTGCGGCCATGATAAGTGACGTGGCTGTTGATCAGCTGCAGGTCGCCGGGCTCGAGCGTCATCTCGAAACACAGTTCCTCGGCCGTCTGCATCAGCAGATCGATCGCCTCGCGCTGGGCGTCGGTGAGCTTGGGCACATCGGGCGCCATCTGGGCCGCCTCGATGAAGGTGAGCGAATAATGCGAGGTGAGCTTGCCGTCGCGGAGGCCCAGGATCGGCAGCGGGTAAGCGGTCTCGCGGGTCGTGGCTTCGCCGTCCTTCTTGGTGCCTTCCTCGCCGAAGCGGCTGCGCCAGAAATCCTGGAACAGGACTTCCAACAGGTCGGGCCGCTTGGCCAGGATGGCGTTGTGGATGGCGGGCGTGCTGGCAAGCTTGCTGACGCCGCCGGCGCGCGCCTGGCGCACGCAGAGCAGGCCGACGACGTCGGTGCGGTCGGTGTGGAAACGAAGACCGCCATTGGTCAGCGTGCGGGCGTAGGAGGAGAGGAAGGTAGAACCCTTCTCGTCCTTGGTCTCGCCGTAGGTGCGGCCGACGTGGGCGCCCTCGTCGCGGATGACGCGCATCAGCTCGCCGCTGCGGTTCTGGAACACCGGCGTGCCGATGTGGGTGCCGAGCCCGAAGTACAGCTGGCGCAGCTCGTCCTCGCCGTAGCGATCGACCGGAATGCCGCGCAGCTTCATGATGCCGCTGCCGTTCTCGAGCTCGTCGGCGACGTCGTCGAGCAGGTCGCTGACGGTCGGCAGCGCGAAATCCTCGCGCGTTATCTCCTGCCATGGCATGCCGCGCACCGACTTGACCGCGGCGTCGAGCTCGTCGAGCGCCTCGGGCGGCAGGTCGCGAATCCAGCGGCGGGAGTCCTTGATGTCCTTGCCCCGCCAGACGTCGGCGCCGGTGAGGGGTGTGCGTGCGGTCATGGCGCTATTGTACCTCGTTGGGAATGCGTCGTGCCAGCGGCAGGTCACGTCTGGGACGGCGTGAAACGCGCGATCAACTCGTGGGCGTCGCCGGGATAGGTGAAGCGGACGTGAGTGACGGGGATCTCGGCCCGCCAGGTCCGGCGTTCGACCACCAGGCAGGGCGTGCCCGGCCGCGCGGCAAGCGCCGCAGCCGTCGAGGCTCCGGCGGCGACGGCGCGGATTTTGTGCTCGGCGGCGGTCCACGGTACGCTCTCCAGCAGCCATCCCCCGGGCGCCAGCTCCGAGAAATCCTCCTTCGCTGCCTGCGGCACGGCGGTGAGATTGATCAGCCGTTCTTCCAGGCAGAAGACTTTTGCCCCGGCAAAATGCCGTCCGACGAGCGCCAGGATCCGCCCCGACGCGTCGACGCCGAGGCAGGCACGGTCGGCCTGCATGCTCCTGCGCGCCGCGCGTTCGATAAGCGCGAACCGGTAAGGCAGGCCCAGCGCCAGCACCTCGGTCTTGATGTCATGAATCTCCAGCACCGCCGCCTGCGAGTGCGGGCGCTTCACGAAGGTACCGGCCTTGCGGCGACGCTCGACGAGGCCCGCTCGGACGAGTTTTCCCAGGACGCTGCTGACGGTCATGCGCGAGCAGTCGTAGCGTGCCGCCAGCTCGTGCTCGGTGGCGATGCGGGCGCCCGGCAGCCATTCGCCCGACAGGATCTTGCCCTGAAGGTCGGTGAGAATGCGTTGATGGAGCGAGGCCGGCGGGGTCGATTTCCGGGTCATGAACCGTGCGGGTAGACAGGCGTTATTATGTATAGTCATAATAAGCTCCCAGCAAGATGCGGTTTGGAAAATGACGACGATCACCCTGGCACCCGGCGACGTTCCGCTTTCTGCATGGCGCGAGATTTATCGCGGCGCCTCGGCCGCCTTGGACCCTGCCAGCTATCCCGTCATCGAGGCATCGGCGAGAGCCGTCGCCGCCATCCTGGCGAAAGGCGCGCCGGTCTACGGAATCAATACCGGCTTCGGCAAGCTGGCCAGCGTCAGGATCGACGCCGCGGATCTCGGGACGCTGCAGCGGAACATCGTGCTGTCGCATGCCGCCGGAGTCGGCCGGCCGATGCCGGTGCCGGTGGCACGGCTGATGATGGCGCTGAAACTGGGCAGCCTGGCGCAGGGCGCCTCGGGCGTGCGGCTCGAGACCGTGAAATTGCTCGAAACGCTGCTGGTCAAGGGGCTGACTCCGGTGATCCCCTGCCAGGGCTCGGTCGGCGCCTCCGGCGATCTCGCGCCGCTCGCGCACATGGCGGCGGCGATGATCGGCGTTGGCGACATGTTGGTCGGCGATATCCGCGTGCCGGCGGCGACGGCGCTGGCCGATGCCGGCCTGAAGCCGCTGGTGCTGGGCGCGAAGGAAGGGCTGGCGTTGCTGAACGGCACGCAATTCTCGACGGCCTATGCGCTGGCTGGACTCTTCGAAGCGGAAAACCTCCACCACGCCGCCCTGGTGACCGGTGCGCTGTCGACCGACGCGGCGCGCGGCTCCGATGCGCCGTTCGATCCGCGTATTCATCTGCTGCGCCGCCACCAGGGCCAGATCGACTCGGCGGACGCGTTGCGCCGCCTCATGACGGGCTCCGCGATCCGCGCCTCGCATCTGGTCGGCGACGAGCGGGTGCAGGATCCCTACTGTTTGCGCTGCCAGCCGCAGGTCATGGGCGCGGCCCTCGATATCCTGCGCCAGGCGGCGACGACGCTCGCCACCGAAGCCAACGGCGTCACCGACAATCCGCTGATCTTCCCCGAGACCAACGAGGCGCTGTCGGGCGGCAACTTCCACGCCGAGCCGGTGGCCTTCGCTGCCGATATCATCGCGCTCGCCATCTGCGAGATCGGCTCTCTCGCCGAACGGCGCATCGCCATGCTGGTCGATCCCGCTCTCTCCGGTCTGCCGGCTTTTCTCACGCCGCATCCGGGCCTCGGCTCGGGCTTCATGATCCCGCAGGTGACGGCGGCGGCTCTGGTGTCGGAGAACAAGCAGCGCGCCCATCCCGCCAGCGTCGATTCGATTCCGACATCGGCCAACCAGGAAGATCATGTCTCGATGGCGGCCCACGGCGCGCGCCGGCTGCTCGAGATGGCGGAGAATGCCTGTGGCGTGATCGGCATCGAACTGCTGGCGGCGGCGCAGGGTTGCGACTTCCACCGACCGCTTGCCACCAGCCCGCCGCTGGAAGCCGTGCGCGGCCTGGTGCGTTGCGCCGTGCCGCACCTGGATGAAGACCGCCATTTCCATCCGGATCTCGAGAAGGCCATCGCTCTGGTCACCAGCGGGGCGATCGTCGAAGCCGTCGGGCGTGACCTGCTGCCCGGGATTGAGGGGAGAACACAGCCATGACCCGTATCGACAATGCCCGCGTGGTGCGCGCCGCGCGCGGCACCGACCTCACGGCCAGGAGCTGGCTGACCGAGGCGCCGCTGCGCATGCTGATGAACAATCTCGATCCCGACGTCGCCGAGAAGCCCGGCGAGCTGGTGGTCTATGGCGGTATCGGCCGCGCGGCGCGCGACTGGCAGAGCTTCGATGGCATCGTGGCGGCGCTGCGCAGGCTGGGCGACGACGAGACCTTGCTGGTCCAGTCGGGCAAGCCGGTCGGCGTGTTCCGCACGCATGCCGATGCGCCGCGTGTGCTGATCGCCAACTCCAACCTCGTGCCGCACTGGGCGACCTGGGAGCATTTCAACGAGCTCGATCGCAAGGGGCTGATGATGTACGGCCAGATGACGGCCGGCTCCTGGATCTACATCGGCAGCCAGGGCATCGTGCAGGGCACCTACGAGACCTTCGTAGAAATGGGCCGTCAGCACTATGGCGGCAGCCTGAAGGGGCGGTGGATTTTGACGGCGGGTCTCGGCGGCATGGGCGGGGCGCAGCCGATGGCCGCGACCATGGCTGGCGCCTCGTGCCTCGCCATCGAATGCCGGCCCAGCAGCATCGAGTTCCGCCTGCGCACCGGCTATGTCGACGTGCAGGCCAAGGACCTCGACGATGCGCTGGCGATCATCGGCAAGGCCACGAAAGTAGACAAACCGATCTCGGTGGCGCTGCTCGGCAATGCGGCCGACGTGCTGCCCGAGCTGCTGCGCCGCGGCGTGCGGCCGGATTGCGTGACCGACCAGACGTCGGCGCACGATCCGGTCAACGGCTACCTGCCCAAGGGCTGGACGCTGGCGCAATGGGAAGACAAGCGCAGCAGCGATCCCGCCAGCGTCACGAAGGCCGCCAAGCAGTCGATGGCGGGCCATGTCCGCGCCATGCTCGAATTCCACAAGCTCGGCGTGCCGACGGTCGACTACGGCAACAACATCCGGCAGGTGGCGCTTGAAGAGGGCGTGGCCGACGCGTTCAGCTATCCGGGCTTCGTGCCGGCCTATATCAGGCCGCTGTTCTGCCGCGGCGTCGGGCCGTTCCGTTGGGCCGCGCTCTCGGGCGATCCCGAGGACATCTATAAGACCGACGCCAAGGTGAAGGAGCTGATGCCCAATAGCCCGCATCTGCATCGCTGGCTCGACATGGCGCGCGAGCGCATCAAGTTCCAGGGATTGCCGGCGCGCATCTGCTGGGTCGGCCTCGGCGACCGCCATCGCCTGGGCCTCGCCTTCAACGAGATGGTGGCGAGCGGCGAGTTGAAGGCGCCCGTCGTCATCGGCCGCGATCATCTCGACTCGGGCTCGGTGGCCAGCCCCAACCGCGAGACCGAGGCGATGAAGGACGGCTCCGACGCGGTCTCCGATTGGCCGATGCTGAACGCGCTGCTCAACTGCGCCTCGGGCGCCACCTGGGTGTCGCTGCATCACGGCGGCGGCGTCGGCATGGGCTTCTCGCAGCATGCCGGCATGGTCATCGTCTGCGACGGCACGCCGGAGGCTGCCAAGCGTATCGAGCGCGTGCTGTGGAACGATCCCGCCACCGGCGTCATGCGCCACGCCGATGCGGGCTACGAAGACGCGATCGCCTGCGCGCGCGAAAACGGACTCAATCTGCCCAGCCTGTGAGGAGGCGCGTGTGACCTTCTCCCTCGTCGGCCGCTGCGCCAGGACCGGCATGCTGGGCGCGGTTGTGACGACTTCGGCGATTTCCGTCGGCGCGCGATGCGCCTCGGCCCGCGCCGGCATCGGGGCGGCGCTGACTCAACATCGCACCGATCCCAGGCTCGGCCCGCTCGCGCTCGATCTCCTGGCCAAGGATTTGACTGCCGCCGAGGCAATGCAGTCCGTCTTGGCCGCCACGCCCCATCGCCATTGGCGCCAGCTCGCGTTGATCGATGCCGCGGGGCGCACCGCCGTCTATTCCGGCGCCAATGTCCGCGGCGAAAGGGGCGAGGCCGAGGGCAGAGACTGCGCCGCCATCGCCAACATCGTGCGTTCGGCGTCGCTGCCGGCGGCCATGGTGGCGGCCTTCGAGAAATCGCCCGATCTGCCATTGGCCCGCCGGCTGCTCGATGCGCTGGAGGCGGGCGAAGCGGCGGGTGGCGAGCGGCAGCCGGTCGTGTCCGCCGCGCTGCTTGTCGTCCACAAGGAATCGTTTGCCTACGTCGACCTTCGTGTCGACGACCACGCGACGCCGATCGCCGAGCTTGGCCGCCTCTGGTCGATGTACGAGCCGGAGGCCGACGCCTATGTGGTGCGCGCCGTCGATCCGGAGCAGGCGGTGCCACCGCCAGGCATGAAGATCGTCTGACTCTAAAGCGCCTTGCGCATGTTGATCGAGGTCGGGTGGTCGAAGCCGGGATGGGCCTCGCGCGAGATTTCGCGATAGCCGAGCGACTGGAACAGGCGCTGATTGTCCGGCAGCGCGATGCGCACACCCAGGCGGACACCGGGCAGGCCTCGGCAGCGGGCGGCGTCCTCGACGGCGGCAATCAGCCGCTTGGCGAGGCCGAGCCCACGCGCGGCCGGCAGCACCGAGAGGCGGCCGAAGTAAAGATCGCCCTCGTGCAGGCTGGTGATGACACAGCCCAGCATCTCGCCGTTCCGCTCCGCGACGATGGCGCCGGCGCCCTCTTTGAGTTCGACGGCGATGGTGTCGGCGGTTTCGCCGAAGGCGCCCGATTCCGGCACCAGCCTGCCGCGGTACTGCGCGAAGGCGGCGGCGATGGTGACCGCGATCGCGGCTGCATCGGCGATCGTCGCGGGACGCAGGGCTGGGGTGTCGCTCATCGGCTTTTTCTCGCGTAGGCTCGCGCAAAAGGCGAGAGGAAATGCGGATGGAGCAGCAGACGATCGCAGTGCGCAAGCTGACGCCCGGCATCGGCGCGGAAATTTCCGGCGTCGACCTTGCCCGGCCACTGGGCAACCAGGCCTTCCAGGAGATCCACGACGCGCTGATGGAGAACCTGGTCATCTTCTTCCGCGACCAGGAGTTGACGCACGAGCAACACAAGGCGTTCGGCCGCCGTTTCGGCGACCTGCACATCCACCCGTCGTCGCTGGCCGTCCTCGTGGACCATCCCGAGGTGCTGATCATCAAGGCCGACGAAAAGTCGAAGTACGTGGCGGGCGAGGAGTGGCACACCGACGTGAGCTGCGACCCCGAACCACCGATGGGCAGCATCCTCTATATGAAGGAGCTGCCGCCCGACGGCGGCGGCAACACGCTGTTCGCCAACATGTACCGGGCGTTCGACACGCTCTCGGCGCCGCTCCAGAAGCTGTGCGAAGGGCTGACGGCGGTCCATGACGGCGCCCAGGTCTATGGCGGCCGCTTCGGCCAGGCGCCGCCGGCGGGCGGCTTTCCCCGCAGCGAGCACCCCGTCGTGCGCACCCATCCGGTGACCGGCCGCCAGGCGCTCTACGTCAACCGCAACTTCACCACCCGCATCGTTGGCCTCCGTCGCAACGAGAGCGACGCCCTGCTGGAAATGCTCTACCGGCACAGCGAGACGCCGGAGTTCCAGTGCCGCTTCGTCTGGCAGCCCAACTCGATCGCTTTCTGGGACAACCGTGCCGCCATGCATCATGCCATGTGGGATTACTTCCCGCACAAGAGGCTGGGCTACCGGGTCACGGTCAAGGGCGACAAACCGTTTCATCGCGCTTAGAGGACTCAAATGGCACTCATCACCTATCTGACACGTATCCAGATCGATTTCGGCGCGCTGAAGCTGCTCGATGCCGAGCTGCAGCTTCTGGGCATGCGCCGGCCGCTGATTGTCACCGACAAGGGCGTGATCGGCGCCGGCTTGTGGGTCAAGGTGAAGGAGCAGCTCCCTGGCAACATGCCGATCACGCTCTACGACGGCACGCCGGAGAATCCGACCGAAGCGGCGATGCGCGACGCGCTCAAGATCTACAAGGACGAGGGCTGCGACGGCATCATCGCCATCGGCGGCGGCTCGCCGATGGATCTCGCCAAGGCGGTCGCGCTGATGGCGACGCATCCCGGCGATTCGCTGCAGACCTATTCGTTCGTCGAGGGCGGCGCACCCAAGATTACGGCCAAGGTGGCGCCGATCGTGGCCATCCCGACGACCTCGGGCACCGGCAGCGAGGTGAGCCGCGGCGGCGTCATCATCATGGATTCCGGCCGCAAGCTCGCCATCGGCAGCCCGCACCTGATCCCCAGGCTGGCGCTGATCGATCCGGAACTCACGCTCAGCCTGCCGCCGCATCTCACGGCCGGCACCGGCATGGACGCCTTCACGCACAACATCGAATGCTATCTGTCGAACGTCTTCAATCCGCCGGCCGATGCGATCGCGCTCGACGGGCTGGACAAGGCGTGGAGGTACGTCGAGCGCGCGACCCGCGACGGCCAGGATCGCGAGGCGCGCTACAACATGGCGGTGGCCGCCATGGAGGGCGCCATGGTCTTCCAGAAGGGATTGGGCGCGGTGCATGCGCTCAGCCATCCGACCGGCGGCCTGAAAGGCTATCGCACGCATCATGGCACGCTGAACGCCGTCTACCTGCCGGCGGTGCTGCGCTTCAACGCGCCGGCGGTCGGCGACAAATTCAGGCGCGTGGCGCAGGTCATGGGCCTGCCGGAGCGCGAGGGCAATGCCGAGGGCGTGGCCAACGCCGTGACCGAGCTCAACGGGCGGCTCGGCATCCCGAAGGGTCTGAGCGCCATGGGACTGAAGCAGGAAGTGGTCGACGCCATCGCCGACGGCGCGCTGGGCGATCACTGCCACCAGTCGACGCCGCGCCAGCCGACCAAGGCCGAGTATGTTCAGCTGATCGAGGAGTCATGGGCATGAAGGTCAAGGACAAGGTCTGCGTCGTCACCGGCGCGGCGGGCGGCATCGGCGAGGCGATCGCGCGGCGCTATGCCAGGGAAGGCGCCAGGGGCGTCGTCGTGGCGGACATGGACGCGGGCCGTCTGGAGAAAGTCGCCAGGGACATCGGTGGGCTCGCGGTCGCCGGCGACATCGGCAAGGAGTCCGAGGTCAAGCGGCTGATCGCCGAGGCCGAAAAGAAGTACGGGCCGATCGACATCTTCTTCTCCAACGCCGGCATCGGCCGAGGTGGTCATGAGGATGCCACCGACAAGGACTGGGCCGATTCGTGGGCGATCCATGTGATGGCGCATGTTTATGCCGCACGAGCGCTGGTGCCGGGCATGCTGGCGCGCAAGTCGGGCTATCTGCTGAACACCGCGAGCGCGGCGGGTCTTCTCGCGTCGATGGGCTCGGCGCCTTACGGCGTCACCAAGCACGCGGGCGTGGCGCTGGCCGAGCATCTCTCGATCCAGTACGGCGACCGCGGCATCGCGGTCTCGGTGCTCTGCCCGCAGGCGGTCGACACCGACATGCTGCGCATGGCCGGTGCCACCGCGGCTTCGGTCGACGGCGTGCTCAACACCGACGCGGTGGCCCAGACGGTGATCGAGGCGATGGACGAAGAGCGCTTTCTGATCCTGACGCATCCCGAGGTGAAGGATTACATGGCGCGCAAGCTCGACCGCGACCGCTGGCTGCGCGGCATGCGCCGGCTGCGCGACAAGACGGGTGAGAAGGCGCGGGCGTAGCGGCCATGGCTTTGGTGTCTTGGGGACCGCGGGCCTCCAGGCCCGCCTCATGAGCATGAGCGGAGCTGGAGCTCCGCGGTCCAGGAAATGATCCCCTACATATCTACCCTGTTCGCCGGCGTCGGCCTCGCGACGGCGATCGGCGTCACCCTGGTGGCGGGCCTGATGCGCGGCTTCGCGGGCTTCGGCTCGGCCATGTTGATGGCGCCGATCTTCGCCATCCTCTTCGGCTCGGCCGACATGGTGGTGACGGTGGTGGCCATCGAGCTGGTGGTCTCGCTACAACTCTTTCCGCAGGTCCGCCGCCATGCCGACTGGAAGGTGCTGACGCCGATGAGCATCGCTGCCTGCGCCGCGATGCCTTTGGGAGTATGGCTGCTGGCGAGCGTCGACAAGAACGCCATCGTGACGGCGGTGTCGGCGGTGATCGTGGGCTTCGTGCTTCTGATGTGGACGGGCTGGAAATATACAGGCCGGCGCTCGACGGCGGCCACCGTGACGGTCGGGGCGGTGTCGGGCGCGATGATGGCCACCACCGCGGTCGGCGGCCCGCCGGTGCTGCTCTACCTGCTCTCGGGCAACGATCCGCCCGAGGTCAACCGGGCCAACATCGTCACCTACTATTTCCTGACCCAGTTCCTGCTGATCGTGATCGTGCTGGCGACCGGGGTCGCCGGCTGGGACGCGCTGGCCCGCGCCGTGGTGCTGTTTCCCGTCATGGTCCTGGGCGCCTGGGCCGGCGGCCGGCTGTTCCATGGCCTCGCCAGCGAGCGGATCTACCGTAACGTGGCGCTGGCGATCCTGTTCGCCACGGGCATGTTCGGCTTGCTGCGCGAGTGGCTGGCAGCATAGCCCGATACGGGCATTGACACATCCGGAGGTTGCTGCCGAAATCGGGTCACATCCGTTCAGGATGACGATCCGGGGGGATCTCCAATGACGAAGGCGTCGCCCGTCGTAGCCCACGCGTTGACCGGACAAGCCGTCGGAAATTATCCCAAGCAGGCGGTCGTGGTGATCCACGGCATGGGCGAGCAGAAGCCCATGGACACGATCAAGAATTTTGCCCGGGCGGTGTGGCGCACCGGGG
>LNFM01006516.1_pt1 | contig 19164 bp, 13 predicted proteins | sample 596031 | NCBI WGS metagenome assembly LNFM01 (sample SAMN04254537, study PRJNA301005) | activated carbon metagenome | isolation source: dual media filters at the Ann Arbor, Michigan drinking water treatment plant | place: USA: Ann Arbor | reverse complement strand
TCGCGCCAGGCGAAGGCGACCTCCTCGGCCTCGCGGCGCATGCCCTGCCGCAGCAGCGTATGCGCCAGCCCATGCGCGATCATGGCGTCGCCGCCGCGCGCGATCGCGAGCTTGAACCAGGCGAGCGCCTCGGCGTTGCGGTTCTGCTTCAGCGCGAGCCACGCCACCAGCCCGGCCTGGCCGGCGTCCTCGGCCGATTTCGCATAAGCCTCGAAGGCAGCCAGCTCCGCCGGCTCCAGCGGCGTCTGGCGCTCGTCATGCAGCAGGGCGGCGATCCGCCCGCGCGTCACGTCGATCGCGAGCGCGGCGAATTCGGGCGCGCCCTCACTGTCGGTCTTGCCCATGGCGAGCAGGAGTTCGACATCGGCCATCGGCAAAAGCGAGATCGCCTTGTGGATCGTGGCGCTGCGCTCCTTCGGGTCGCTCCGGCGGGTCAGGATCGCGGCATAGAGCGCAAACGCCTCGGGCTGGCGGTCGCTGCGGGCGAAACCTTCCGCCACGGCCCAGGCCAGCTCGACATCCTCGACATCGCCGCTCTTGCCGAATTCGCCGGCGAGATCGGCGACGGCGAGCCATTGCGACGCCTTCGCCTTGCCCAGCAGCGCGATCCGCATCTCCTTGCGCGCGAGCTTGCGGGCGAGGTCGTCGGAGGGCCGCCAGCCGGGCTCGGCGCGCTGGCGGGTCGCGATGGCGCGCTTGAGCCCGTCGAGATCGCCCGACGCGAACAGCGCCCAGAGCGGCTTCTCGCCGGCCTGGCCCGGCCGCGCCGTCCAGATGTCGTCGGGCACGCTCCAGCCCGGATGCAGCGCGGCCAGCCTTTTGCCCTCGGCCTCGGCGCGGGCGCGCTGGCCATGGGCGGCGTAGAAGCGCAAAGCCGTCTCGTCCACGGCTTGCGCGCCGGCCGCTCCGCCGAGCAGCGCGAGACCGGCCGCGAGGATGGCGAGCTTCAATCCTGCAGGCATGACGGATACCTCATGCGCGCGGCGGTGAGCGCCAGCAGATGCAGCGTCGCCGGATAGTAGTTCTCGGCGCTCTGGGCGCCGCGCAGATGGCGCGGGAAGGTCGCACCCGTGCTGGCGCAGGCAGACAGCGCCGGCAGCGCCTCGTAGCCGCGTTCCTCCAGCAGCGTCGCGACCTGCCCCTGCGCGACCTCGACCAGCGCGACGCCTTTGCGCGGCTTGCCCGTCCAGACCGCGAGATAGCTCGCATGGTGGCGCGGCTGGTCGTATCCCGCCCAGGCGAGATAGAGCGGGATGCGGATGGCGTTGTAGGAGAACTGCGCCGGAAAGCCCTGCGCCGGCTGCGGCTCGCCGCCTGTCAGCGTGATCCAGTCGCTCGGCAGCTTGGCCGGTCCGAAGCGCGCCTTCTCGATCAGCTTCAGCCCGGCGCGGCCAAGCCCGGCCCAGTCGAATTCGGGCGCGACCAGCGGCAGGCGGGCGAAGGCCGGGAAGACGTAATAGGACAAGTTCAGCACCGGCCCGTCCGGCCGGTCTTCCGCCGCAAAGCCGGAAAGCCCCGGCAGCAGCAGCGCGCCATGCGCGGTCTTGAGCAGGATCAGCTTGCGCCCGATCTCGACCGCGATCCGCCGCGCCGCGACCTTGTGCGAAGCATCGCCCCAGGCCTCGGCGGCTTCCGTCAGCGCCCAGGCGATCAGCAGGTCGCCGTCGCTGGCGTTGTTCATGTCGGCGACGGCCGGGCGCTTCTCCGGCTCCCAGCGCCAGGCGGCGAGCTGGTCGTCGCGCACGAAGAGGTTGGCCCTCGTCCAGCCCCAGATCCGCTCGAAACCGGCGCGGTCGTCGGCGGCGACCGCCAGCAGCATGGCGTAGCCCTGGCCCTCGCTATGGCTGATCGAGCCGTTGGCGGTGTCGACCACGCGGCCGGTCTCGGTGACGAAACGCGACTTGTAGGCGCGCCATGCCTCCTTGTTCGGCAGCATGCCGTGAAGCGATACGCCCCCTTGCGTCGGGGCGGCGGCATGCGCTGCAGGCAGCGCCAGCACGCCGAAAGCGAGGCAGAGCCAGAGCGTGACGGTTCTCAGTCGAAACCCGGTCATTCCTGCCTCCTGCCGGTGTTGAGCACGAGCCAGAGCGTCGCGGCGGCCAGGCACAGCACCAGCGCCAGCGCGAGCCCGACATAGGAGAGCGGGTTCAGCGAGAGCCAGCCGGCGGCGACGAGGCGCAGATTCAGGAGGTCGAACCCTTGCGTCGCGACATGGCGCAGCCGCTCGCCGGCGGGCAAAGCGACGACGCTCTCGTCGGCATTGAGCGCGGCCATCCGTCCGCCGAGCCGGCCCCAGATCTGCGGGTGCGTCAGGCACTGGACGCCGGCCTTCAGCGCGGTGGCGTCGGGCGCCGTGACCACGGTCCAGAGATTGCGGGACGCGGCGTCGGGGAAATCCTGCCCGACGATCAGCGCCGCGCGGGCCTGTACGACCTCGGCCTCCGAGGACGCCGCGCCGGGCTCGACCGGAGCCCAGAAGGGGAGGGCCGGCAAGCTCGCCCTGAGCCCGATGCTGGCGAGCGACAGGCCGGCGGCAGGCGCGGCGCTCCCGTCTTGAAGGGCGATTGCCTTAAGAACCACCTGCGGCAGGGCGCAGCGCTGCGCCAGCGCCTCGGCCTCGGACATCTGCGCGGCAAGGCGCATCGCTCCCGGCTGGGACGCCGCCCGCCACGCGTTTTCGAGCCCGGCCGGATCGACGCCGGCGGCGCGCAAGAGCGCCGGATCGAGCGTCTGTGCGGGCGAGACCATCAGCACCTCGCCGGCGTCGCGCGCGGGCGGCGTCATGGCGAAGCTGAAGTCGATCGGCCGGCCCGCTGCCACCGCCAGCCGCGCGGCCAGCGTCAGCGCCGCCGCCATGGTCTGGCGGTCGGGATTGGGCACGAACAGGATCGGGCGCGCGCCCTCGCGCGAGAACGGGAAGCCGCCGGCAGCCATGAGCGAAAGCTCCGGCGCGCGGCCGATGCGGGCGATGCGCGGCAGCACGAGTTCGCTGCGGTCGAGGATCTGGAGGCGGCGCAGCGCGGAGGCGCGCGAGACCGTGCAGCTCTCGTCGGCCTGCGTCGGCGTCTGCGCCAGGATTTCGATGCGGTTCTGCCCTGGTTTCAGCAGGCGCAGCGGCAGGAAGATCTGGTTGCGTTCGAGGTCGTCGGCCGCGCCCGCCCGCAGCATCTGCGTCGCGGCGGCATGGCCATTGACCTCGACCAGGATGTTGGCCTGCCGGGCGAGCTCGGCGCTGTGCGAGCCGGCGAGGTTCAGCGCCATGCGGTCGTAATCGGCCGGCAAAAAATCCATCGGCATGGCGATGTCGAGCCCGAGCCGGAACAGCCGGCCGGAGAACTCCGCGCCCGAAAATCCGGTCTGGCGCAGCGCGATCCGCTCCGACGCGCCGCTGGCGGCATGGCCGGAAAGCATCGCGGCGGCCTGAAGCCCCGTCTCGGTGCCGGTGGCGGCAGCGGCGAGGCGCTCGGCGTTCCAGCGCGCCAGCGCGACATCGAGATCGGCCGCGTTGACGCCGGTGACGACGAATGTCGGCCCGCGCCCGGCTACTGCGGGCAGAAAACCGTAGCGTGGCCCGGCGACGAGCCCGAGATCGGCCAGTTCGGGCCGGGTCTGCAACTCCTCGGCCGTGCCGATGGCGAGGATGAGCCCGCCTGTGTCGGGCTCGGCTCCGGCGATGTCGACCACCGGCTGCAATGAGCGGCCGGCGAGCGCGGCGATCTGCGCCGCCCTGACGGCGCGCCCCGCCATCTCCGGCGACAGCTTGCCCGCGAGCATGAGGCGGATCGCGCTCGCGCCGTCGCGGCGCGGCGGCACGGCGGCGATGTCGGCGGGCGTCGCGAAGCCGCCGGCGGTCCCGAGCAGCAGCCCTGTCTGCGCGGCGTCGAGCGCGGTCCAGAGTTCATAGGTCGCCGCCGGCGAGCAATCGACGCGGTGGCGCTGCTCGATCAGGAGGCGTACCGCGTTGAAGCCGGGCTTGAGCAGGCCGGCGGGAACGGCGAATTCCCGCGTTGTCACGGCGTCGGGCGGGGCGAGCGCGGTTCTGGCGATCACCGCGCCATTGATGCTGAGCGTCGCCCGCGAGCCTTCCGGCATCACCGAGATCGCGGACAGGAAAGCCAGCCGGAAGCGCGCCGGCTCGCGCGCCTGCTGCGCTGTCAGATAGACCGGCCACTGGTTTTGCGCCCATTCTCCCGCAAAACGGAACCCCTTCAGCGTCGCTGGCAGGCGGCGCAGGCCCTCGTCGCGCGGCGCGACGGTCACGGCGGGCGGCGCGATCACGGCCGGCTCGGGCGCCGGCTCGCCGCGCGGCTCGGTCGGCAGCGTGAAGCTGCGCACCGGTCCGACGCCAACGAAGCTCTGCGCATGCACAGCCGCCGCCGCGGCGAGGATGATGGCGGCGATGCCGGCGCTGAGCGCAGCGGGATGGGTAAGGCGCAGGCGCATCGGCTCAGGCAGCCCCCGCCAGCAGGGGCGCATCGTCGCTTGCGACGGGTGGCTGCGCGCCCGACAGGGTCGCGATCGAGGCGAGCCAGTCCTGCGCCGCCAGCTTGGGCTCGGCGGTGGCGACTGGCCGCGTCTTGGCGGCAAGCGACTGGATGGTCGCCGCAAAAGCCGCTGGGTCGAAGGCCGGTGCGATTACGGGCGCGGTCTCGGCTGCTACGGTCGCAGTCTCGGCCTCGGGCGGCTTCCTGAACGCATAGGCCAGCGCCCGCAGCGGCTCGGTGACGCCCCAAAACATGAAGCGCGCGCTGCCGCGCACCAGCCCGATCGGCTTGCGCCGTCCTTCCAGGAAGCGCGCGATCGCAGCCGCATCGCCATACATCAGCTCCGCCACGGCGCGGTACTGCGCCGGCTTCAGCGCGGTGAAGGAAAGCCCGCAGCGGCTGGAGTCTCCGAGCTGTGCGACATGGCTCAGCGACACCGCGACGGGCGGCTGCGGGCTGACGCCCTCGCCGGGCTCCACGGCGAGCAGGCCCGAAGTCTCGCCCGTCTTGAGGACGAGCCCGGTAGGCAGCGCCGCGATCACGACGCCACAGCCGCCGGCCGAGACGTTCTCGATCGAAACCGGAATGGCATGGCCATCGACGGTCAGCGTGCCCCTGCGCGCCACGGCGAGGCGCGGATGCCGGTCGACCTGTTTGCGCTCGGCGACGGCGCCGAGCGCCACGCCCGCCACCAGCAGGTTGAAGCCGGTCCACAGGCCCACGACCAGCATGAGTTCGGTGACGCCGGGCTCGAACAGGTAGCGGAAGACCGCCGTGCCGACGCCGAGCGCCAGCAGCGCGAAGACGCCGAAGAACGGCCAGGCCAGTTCCGAGAGATGGTCGTTGTCGAGCGAGAGGCCCTTGGCGGTGACGTTGAAGGTCGGCTTGCGCGGCGAGGCGACGACCGAGACGATCGCCTTGGCCAGGAACACGCCCTGCACGTACTCGTAGAGCTCCGACATCCACGGCCAGCGGACATGGCCGTAGAGATAGCTCTGCATCACCATGTTAACCGCGACATAGGAGAGCGTGTAGGCGATGGTCTCGTCAATGCTGGAGACGAAGATCTTCACGTCGAGGAAGATGTAGAGCAGCGGCGCGACCATGAAGATCAGCCGCGGCACCGGGAAGAACCAGAAGGTCATGCTCGAGAGATAGGCGATGCGCTGGATCGGCTTCAGGCCGGCCCGGATCGCCGGGTTCTTCAGCATCAGGATCTGGAACATGCCCTGGCACCAGCGCGAGCGCTGGCCGATGAAGCTCGCGAAGGTTTCCGGCTGCAGGCCGGCGATCAGCGGCTTGTCGACGTATAGAGAGGTCCAGCCCTGCGCATGCAGTTCGAAGGCGGTCTCGCAATCCTCGGTGATGGTGATGCCGGAGAAGCCGCCGGTGGTGGCCAGCGCCGAACGCCGCAGCAGCGCAGCCGAGCCGCAGAAGAACGAGCCGTTCCACTTGTCGAGCCCGCGCTGCGTGACCGCATAGAACATCTCGTTCTCGGACGGCATGCGCTGGAAGGTGCGCAGGTTCTTCTCGATCGGATCGGGATTGAGGAAGACATGCGGCGTCTGGACGAGGAAGAGTTTCGGGTCGCGCGCAAAATGGCCGACGGTCTCGCGCAGGAACTGCCGGAACGGCGCATGGTCGGCGTCGAACACGACGACGATCTCGGCCTTCGAATGGGCCAGCCCGTTGTTGAGGTTGCCGGCCTTGGCGTGCTCGTTCTTGGCCCGCGTCAGATAGACGGCGCCGAGCTCGCGGCAGAGCGCCTGCAGCGTGGCGCGGCGATTGCGGGCGCTGGCCGCCCTGGCTGCGTCCCGGTCGTTGCATTTCTGGTCCGAGCCGCCATCGTCGAGCAGCCAGACGGTCAGCTTGTCGGCCGGGTAGTCCATGTTCTTCGCGGCGGCGACCGTCATCGCCAGGATGGTCTCGTCCTCGTTGTAGCTCGGGATGAAGACGTCGACGGTCGGCAGCGCGGCGTCCTCGTCGCGCGGCAGGCTCTTGCGGCGCAACGGGTCGGCGTTGATGACGAGGCTGATCGCCAGCACGAAGGCGCAGAACAGCTCCGCGCCCAGCAGCACGACGCCGAAGCCGAAGCCGACGGCGTCCGAGACCGGCGGCAGCGTCGAGGTCAGCCGCCAGTAGAGATAGCGCAGCAGCACGGTCGAGCCGAGCGCGAGGAAGAGATAGCGCGTCCATGCCAGACGCGGCAGCCGCGCGAGGGCAACGAGCCCGGCGACGACGACGAGGCCGAGCGCGCCTTGCGCCTGGACGCTGACCGGCTGCGTCACCAGCACGAACATCAAGGCTCCGCAGACGAGCCAGCAGGTCCAGCGCAGCGCCGCGACGAGGCGGGTCGGCCGGAACCGCGCCATGGCGGCAGGTGTGGAGAGCGTTGTGTCGGTTAAGGTCGCGTCGGTCATGGCGTCAGAACTGCGCCCGGACATCGACAGCGCCATAGACGCCGCTCTTCTGCTCGCGGTCGTACTGGTACCCGGCCGAGAGCGAGGCCTGTATCGGGCCGAGCTGCAGCCCCGTCAGATGCGCGCCGATGCGGAACTGGTTGTAGAAATCATTGCCGAGGACCGCGACCTCGGGGCCGAGATAGACGTTTCCGCCCACGCGGTAGCCGGCCTTGATCCGGCCGAAATAGGCCATGTCGTTGGTGCTGAACGAGCCATAGGCCTGCACCATCGTGCGCTCGCTCGGCTTGGCGTAGAAGTCGAGCGCGCCCTTCAGGCCATAGCTCGTGCCGACGACCGGGTTGGCCGGGTCGGCCACCGAAAGCGAGGTGTCGCGTACCGAGAGGCCGACGAAGCCCGCGAGCTTCGCCTCGCGCCAGACCCATTCATAGCCGGCGAGCGCCGCGCCCTCGATCTGCTCGCCGCGCACTTTCGCCCCGTTGTCGGCGCGATACTCGTAAGTCCCCGCCAGCGCCTCGACCCGGATGCGCGCGCCGCTGTCGCGCAGCGAGCCGCCGATCGCGGCCGTGCCGCCGGCATTGGCGAAAACCGAGTTGTTCGAGGTCACCGTGGTCGAGGCGTCGAGGCTGACGATCCAGTCCTCGGACCCCTTGGGCGCGGTGGCGCCGGTGTACCAGTCGGCCGCACGGACAGCGCTCGTCGACAGGGCGAGCGCTGCCAGCACCGCGAGGTCGCGTGGAACCGTGTGAAGACGCAAACGCAACATGACGCGGACAACCCCGTTTCAGCCCGGGCGGCGCTTCTTGCTGAAGCTCTTCCGGACAGGCCGAAACTCGGGCTGGCGCTGTAAACAAAGGCTTGCCCGCGACGGTCGCAGGGCCGGTGCGGACGGACTAGGCCATTCGGACGGGCGAGGGCGGCCCGCGACGCATGAACGCGCGGTGACCGGCGGGCATGGCGTCCGCCTCGGAGAGGGGCGATCGCCGCAAATGCGCGGTTTCGCGGTCATCATCGCGTAACCATGCCGCTCGGGCGGCTCACCCTGCGCTGCCGATCCTTGCCGACCCGTCCGATCGGCCTAGTCCGTCCGGAAGCGCCGCCGCTCTCCCGGACCGCGCCCGCGCCCGCGCCTCCGCTGCAAGGCGCTTGGACCGCTGGCCGTTCTGCCGTTAGCGTTAACCCGTCGTGAAGACCGGGAGGCGCTTTCTCGGCTGATCCGCCCGCCGCCAGTTCGTTTCCTCAAGGCTCCGCTCGCCATGGCCGTTTCCCGTTCCTGCGCCCTGATCGCCGATGACGACGCCTTCTTCCGCATCGCGCTCAGCGCTATCCTGACGCGCCAGCTCGGTTTCGAGACCGTGCTGGAGGCAGGCTCTCTGGACGATGCGCTGGAGTTGCTCGGCACCCGCCCCGACATCAGGCTGGCGCTGTTCGACCTGTCGATGCCGGGCATGAAGCAGGCGGCGAGTCTGGCGGCCGTGCGCGAATGCGCCGAGCACGTCACGCTCGCGGTCGTATCGGGCTCGACGGCGCGGGAAGACATTCTCGGCGCGCTCGGGGCCGGCGTGCATGGCTACATCCCCAAGGTCATCGGGCCGGCCGAACTCTGCCGCGCGCTGGAGACGGTGTTGTCCGGGCAGATCTATGTCCCGGCGGTTCTCGCCCAGCCGCCGGCCTCCGACGCTTCCGCCGCGCCGCTCTCCTCCGAACAGGCCTCGGCCAGCACGGCCAGGCTGACGCCGCGCCAGCGCGAGGTGCTCGATGCGCTCGTGCTCGGCCGCTCCAACAAGGAGATCGCGCGCCAGCTCGGCCTCGGCGAGGGCACCGTCAAGATCCATGTCGCGGCGCTGCTGCGGACCTTGCGCCTGCCCAACCGCGCGGCCGCCGCCGCCTACGGCGCGCGCAACGCGCCGTAGGCGCGGCGGAACCGCCGGCTACATTACCGCCTTGGGCAGCCAGAGCGCGAGTTGCGGGAACCCCATCAGGATAAGCACCGCCAGGATGTAGACCAGCACGAACGGGATCACGCCGGAGAACACGTCCGTGATCGGCCCGCCATCGCGGCGCATGCCCTGCAGCACGTAGAGCACCGTGCCGTCGGGCGGCGAGACCAGCGCGATCTCGACCAGCATGGTGACGATGACGCCGAACCAGATCGGGTCGTAGCCCAGCGCGACGACGACCGGAAACACCACCGGGATCGTCGTCACCACCATGGAGAACCCCTCCATGAAGGTGCCGAGCGCCAGATAGAAGCCGATGATCAGCAGCATGATCGCCCAGGGCGGCAGCGGCATCTCGCTGACGAGCTTGGCCAGCGCCTGCGGCACGCCTAAGCCCACGAAGACGTAGTTCAGCACATAGGCCCCGAACAGGATCAGCCCGATCAGCGCCGTGTTGCGCGCGGTGGCCTCCGCCGAGGCATTGAGCATCCGGAAATTCAGCCGGCCTTCGATCGCCGCGAACACCATCGCGCCGATGACCCCGAGCGCGGCCGATTCCGTGGCGGTGGCGAGCCCGCCATAGATCGTGCCGAGCACGATCAGGATCAAAAGCGCCGTCGGCAGCAGGTCGAGCAGGCTGCGCAGCTTCACCTTCAGGGGAATGCGCGGGGCGTCCCTGTCCACCAGCGGCGCGGCCGTGCGCGCCTTCCACAGGATCACCAGCACGAACAGCACGACCACGAGGATGCTCGGCCCCACGGCGGCGAGGTAGAGCGCGCCGACCGAGGTCTCGGTGATCAGCCCGTAGATGATGAAGGTGATGCCGGGCGGGATCAGGTTGCCGAGCGCCCCGCCGGCCGCGAGCGAGCCGAGCACCATCTTCGGGTCGTAGCGCGAGCCCTGGAAGAAAGGCAGCGCGACCGAGCCCATGGTCGCGGCTGTGGCGACCGACGAGCCCGAGATCGCCGAGAACACGCCCGACGCGGCGATGTTGGTGTGCAAAAGCCCGCCGGGCATCCGGTCGAGCCAGACATTGAGCGAGCGGTAGAGCCGCTCCGACAGCCCCGAGCGCAGCAGGATCTCGCCCATCAGCAGAAACAACGGCACCGCCACCAGCACGAAGCTGGAAGAAGGGTTCCACACGGTCTGGCCGATGAAGGTCCAGAACGGCCGGTCGGAGAAGGCGAACCCGACGATCAGCCCGAGCACGCCGAGCGCCGCGCCGATATAGATGCCGGCTCCGAAGAACACGAGGAACAGCCCGACCAGCAGCAACACCTCGCCGATCAGGTTGGTGTTGGGGCCGACGCCCATGAAGCTCATGCCGACCATCAGGCCGACCAGCGTGAGCAGGAAGACGATCGCGATCACGGCCGCGTCTCCTTGGGCATGCCCTGCGCAGGCAGCGCCCCGACCGCCTTCAGCGCCTCGGCCGCCTCCTCGTCATAGCTGCGCGCATGCAGCATCGCCTCGGCCTCGGCCCCGCGGCCGGCGATGACCAGCAGCGTCGCCTCCGCCAGCATCAGCAGGATCAACACGAGGAAGACGATGATCCCGAAGGTCCAGAGGCCTTGAGGAATCCAGAGCGGGGTGCGCAGCACGCTGATGTCGGTCGCGCCGAACAGCAGCGACTCGTCGACCAGCTCCCACGCCCCCTTGGCGAGGAAGCCGATGAACACCGCCAGCGCCGCGAGACTCAGCAGATGCATCGGATAGCGGATTTTCGGCGGCAGGAAGTTGATCAGCACGTCGATGCGGACATGCGCCCGGGCAGTCAGCGTATGCGCCAGCGCCCAGGAGATGCCGAAGGCGAGCGAGTAGCCGGTCAGCTCCGTCGTCGCCTGCGACGAGAAACCGAGGAAGCGCCGCGCCAGCACGTCGAAGGTGATGAAGGCGGCGCAGAGGATGAAGCCCCAGCCGGCCGCATAGCCCATGCCGGTGCCGAGCCTGGCGATCGTCCTTCGACAGAAGGACGCCGCGACGATCGAGGATGAGAGCATCGCGGCGTCTGGTCCTTACTTGGGTTCGTAGCGCACGCCGGTGATCGGGGCGACCAGCCGGTTATAGGCTTCGCCGCAGCGCTCGCCGCAACGCTTGACCCAGGCCGGAAGCACGGCGGTGCTCAGGCTGGCGCGGAGCGTCGCCATGTCGGCCTCGGTCGGCCGCGTCACCGTCATCGGCTTGTTCTCGACGACATGGCCGATCCTGCAGCCCTCCTTCTTGCCGGAGTTGCAGGCGATGCCGTCCTCGGTCGCCTCCAGCCCGAGCGCCCATTGCTGGTCCTCGACCTGCTTGAAGGTCGCCTGCAGGAAATCCCGCACATCGGGAGCGAGCTTGTTCCACCAGGCGAGATTGGCGACATAGGCCGAGTTGCCCCAGGATACGGGCAGGGCGTACATGTGCCTCGTCACCTCGTACCAGCGCGCGCCGTTGCCGGTCGCGGTGCCGGTGATGGCGCAATCGACGACGCCGCGCTCCAGCGCGCCATAGACCTCCGGAAAGCCGATCGCGGTCGGCTGCGCGCCGAAGGACTGCACGAAATCATTGGTCGAGCCGCCGGCCGTGCGGATGCGCCGGCCCTTGAGGTCGGCGAGGCTCGTCACCGGCTCGCGGCAGTAGAACACCTGCGCCGGATAGGGGAAGGTCGCGATGATGCGCACCCCGAAGCGCTCCAGCTCCTTGTTGACCTCCGGCAGCACCGCGTCGATCACCTTGCGCGACTGCGCATGCGAGGGGTTGAGGCCGGCGAGATCGGACATCTCCAGCATCGGCACGTCGCCTGCCACCGTCGGCAAGGCCGGCGCGCCGATGTCGATCTGGCCCGAGCGGATCACCCTCAGAAGCTCCGGGCCGGTCAGCGCCCGCTCCGGCCAACTCGCCAGCGTCACCTTGATGCGGCCGCCGCTTTTCTCCGGAATGCCCTCGCGCAGCATCGGGATATCGACCTTGGTGTATTGCGGAATGGTCGGCGAAAGCTGCGTCACCATGGTGATGGCGACGGGCGGTCCCGGCGGCAGGGTCTGGGCGGCGCCCGGGCCGACCTGCGTCAGGGCGGCGGCGAAGGCCGTCGCTGCAAGGCGATAACGCGATGTCATGGGTTGATCCTCCCGGTGCGCGGCCGCAGGCTGGCGGCGCGGCTCTCGCATCATGGATGCAATCGCCGCGCCTGCAAGCACGTGGAGCGCGAAGAAAGTCGATCATTTGAGCGCCACCCGGCCCCCTCCCCACCGCAAGCGGGGGGAGGGGGCGGGTAGGGTCTCGCCTCGATTGGGTAGGGGGAAAGGCCTCACTTCGCCTGATAGGTCACGCCGCTGATCGGCGCGACGGAGCGGTTGTAGATCTCGACGCATCTCGCACCGCAGCGCTCCATGAAGGCGGGCAGGATCGCCGAGGTCAGCGTCGTGCGCAGCGTGTCGGTGTCGGCCTGCACCGGGCGGTAGAGCGTCATCGGCTTCGCCTCGACGACCTTGCCGATCCTGCATCCCGCCTTGTCGCCGCTGTTGCAGGCGAGCCCGTCCTCGGTCGTCTCCTCGCCGAGCTTCCACTGCGCCTCCTCGACCTCCTTCATCGTCGTGTCGAGGAAGGCCCGCACCGCCGGGTCGAGCCTGTTCCACCAGTTCAGGTTCACGACATACATCGAGACCGACCAGAACAGCGGCAGCGCATATTGCGACTGGCTGACCTCGTACCAGCGCGCGCCATTGCCCGAGCTCGAGCCGGTGATGGCGCAGTCGACCACGCCGCGCTCCAGCGCCGCATAGACTTCGGGGAAGCCGATCGCGGTCGGCTGCGCGCCGATCGAGGTGACGAAGGTGTTGGACGAGCCGCCCCCGGTGCGGATGCGCTTGCCCTTGAGGTCGGCGAGGCTCGTCACCTTGTCGCGGCAGAAGAACACCTGCGCCGCGAAAGGATACATCGCGACGATACGGGTGTTGAAGCGCTCCAGCTCCTTGTTGAGCTCGGGCAGCAGCGTCTGCGCCACCTTTCGCGCCTGCGCCACGGTCGGGTTCAGGCCGGCGAGATCGACCATGTCGAGCAGCGGCACCTCGCCGGAGACGGTGTTGAGCGGCACCGCGCCGATATCGACCTGCCCCGAGCGGACGAGGCGGATGATCTCGGGACCGTTCAGGCTGCGCTCGGGCCAGCTCGCCAGCGTCACCTGCACGCGCCCGCCCGATTTCTGCGGCACGCCCTCGCGCAGCAGCGGAATGTCGACCTTGGTGTATTGCGGCAGTTGCGGCCCGACCTGCGTCACGGCCTGGATGTTGACCGTGGGGCCGGGCGGCAGGCCCTGCGCGTGCGCGGCGAGGGGAAGGCCCGTCAGGGCCGCGGTGAGGCATCCGGCAATCAGTCTCATCTCAGTTCCCCTTGTCTCGTTGACGTCCAGCTCGACCAGTTCAAAGCGCCATCCGGCTCGAAAGCAAATCCGTGACCAACATGGAGCCGGGCGCGTGCGTGATGGCGAAGGGCAGCTTGGCAGCGGCGATAGCCGCCTGCGGCGTCACCCCGCAGGCCCAGAACACCGGCAGGTCGTCGTTATGGACAGCGACCGCGTCGCCATAGTCCGGCTGCGAGAGGTCGGCGATGCCGATCGCGCCGGGATGTCCGATATGCACCGGCGCGCCATGGGCCGCCGGAAAGCGCGCCGTGATCTGAATGGCGCGGATCGCGTCCGCCGGCGGGAACGGGCGCATGCTCACGACGAGCGGCCCCGCAAAACGTCCGGCCGGGACGCAATCCAGCGAGGTCCGAAACATCGAGACGTTGACGCCGGCGCTAACATTCCTGATCTCCAGCCCGTCCGCCAGCAGCGCTTCCTCGAAGGAGAAGCTGCAGCCTATGACGAAGCCGACGAGGTCGTCACGCCAGAGCGCGGCGATGTCGGTCGGTTCCCCGACGAGTTCGCCGTCGCGCCAGACGCGGTAGCGCGGCAGGTCCTGGCGCAGGTCGAGATCGATGCCGAGCGCCGGCAGATGCGGCGAGCCCGGCTCCGTGACGCCGAGCAGCGGACATGGCTTCGGGTTGCGCTGGCAGAAGCGCAGAAAATCGTCGGCGTCGGCCTTGGGCAGGATCACGAGATTGCCCTGCGTGAAGCCCCGCGCCAGCGCCGAGGTCGGGCCCGTCAGCCGGCCCGCCCGCGCATCGAGACGAACCGAGAGGCCGGCCGCGCAGGGCATCGCCGTCTCGCACCGTCTCGCCAGCATCGCCTGAGCCTCCACGTCACCCAAGGTTCATGATGGACGCAAGGTTTCGATCGCGTCCAATTGTCATTCGCGATCGAATCCGATAAATCCAGCTTATCGAAAAGGCGCTGTCATGATCGAGTTCCGCACGCTCGAAACCTTCCTGCGCGTGGCTCAGCTCAGGAGCTTTCGCGGCGCTGCCGCCAGGCTCAACACGACGCAGCCGGCGGTGTCGCAGCGCATCGCGCAACTGGAGGACCAGCTCGGCGTCCGCCTGCTGGAGCGCGCCGGCCGCAGCTTTTCGCTGACGCAGGCCGGCCGCTCGGTTCTGGGGCAGGCCGAGCGTCTTCTGAAGCTCAGGGCCGAACTGGTCGCCTCCGTCGCCGGTCCGGCCGAACTGCGCGGCGCGCTCAGGCTCGGCGTGGCGGAAACCATCGTCCACACCTGGCTGCCGCTTTTCCTCGAGACGATGGCGCAGCGCTATCCGCTGATCGCGCTGGAGATCGAGGTCGACATCTCGCCCAACCTGCGCGAGCGCCTGCTCTCGCGCGAGCTTGATCTCGCCTTCCTGCTCGGGCCGCTGAGCGCGCCCGAAATCCTGACGCAGGCCCTGCGCAGCGAGCGCATCGCGTTCTTCGCCGCCCCAAAGCTCGGGCTGGAGCCGGGCCGGATTCCGCTTGCGCGCATCGCCGCCTTCCCGATCATCACCTTCGCCCGCAACACCCAGCCCTTCGTGCGCCTGCGCGAATTGCTGGCCGATCCGGCCCTGCCGCCGTCCCGCGTCCATGCCAGCGCCTCGCTCTCGACGGCTTTGCGCATGGCGCTGGACGGGCTCGGCATCGCGCTGATCCCCGCTTCGATCGCCCGCGACGCGGTCGCGACGGGCCGGCTGCTGGAAATCGATACGCCCGCCCGCGTGCCGGACCTCAACTTCGTCGCGGGCGCGCTGGCGGGTCCGGATTCGCAGCTGATCGCGCCGGTCATCGCCATCGCCCGCGAGGCCGCCGCCCGCGCATGACCCGCATCTCCTGCGGGATGTCGCGGTCGCCGCATTCGCCGCTATGCTTGACGAAGGGCAGGGGAGCTTCGCGCCAGATGAATCGCGCCATGACACCGGATCGTTTCGCGTGATGACGAGCGCCCGCCCGCCCCACGCCGCCCCCTTCGCCTGCGAGAAGCGCCCCGCGACCGGCTCGCGCGGCATGGTGGTGACGAACCATCCGCTCGCCTCGGCGGCCGGCTCGCAGATGCTGCTCGCGGGCGGCAACGCGATCGACGCCGCCATCGCCGCGCTGTTCGCGCTGACCGTTGTCGAGCCGATGATGGTCGGCGTCCTCGGCGGCGGCGTCGCCCATATCCGGCTCAGTGACGGCCGCCATCTCATCCTCGACGGGCTCTCGACCGCGCCGCTCGCCGCTGCGCCCGACATGTTTGAGCCGCTCTCGGACGAGATCGGCAAATCGCGCGACACGCGGGGCCGCGAGAACCTCATCGGGCCCAGGGCCGTCGCCGTGCCGGGCGCGCTCGCGGCGTGGTGCGAGGCGCTCGCCCGTTTCGGCACGCTGCCGCTGGCGGAGGTGCTCGCGCCTGCGATCGCGCTGGCCGAGCGCGGCTTCGTCGTCAGCCCCTATCTGAGCGACAGCATTTCCGACTGCGCCGCCGACATCGCCGGCGACCCCGGCCTGTCGGCCCTGTTCCTGCCCGGCGGCGCGCCGCTGAAGCCCGGCGCGCGCCTGATACAGCCCGCCTATGCGCAAAGCCTGCGCCTGATCGCTCAGGCTGGCCCGGCCGCGCTCTATGAAGGCCCGCTCGGCGAGGCGCTGGCGGATTTCATGACCACGCGCGGTGGCCTCATCGGCATGGCCGACCTTGCGGCCTACAACCCTGTCGCGCGGGAGCCTGTACGCGGAACCTATCGCGGCTTCGAGATCGTCGGCCCCCCGCCGCCGGCCTCCTCGGGCGTCCACATCGTCCAGATGCTGAACATCCTCGAGGGCTATGATATCGGCGGGCTCGGCTTCGGCTCGGCGGACGCCGTCCACCTGATGGCCGAGGCGCTGAAGATCGCCTTCGCCGACCGCGCGGTCGCCACCGCCGACCCCGCCTTCGTCAAGGTCCCGGTCGGAAGGCTGACGGCGAAAGCCTATGCCGACGAGCGCCGCGCCGGCATCGACCTGGGGCGCACGAAACGCTGGGCTCCCGGCCTTTCTGGCGGCGAATCCGCCGACACCACCCATGTCACGGTCGCCGATGCCGCCGGCAACGTCGTCTCGACGACGCAGACCATCAACGGCCTGTTCGGCGCCTGCGTGCAGGTTCCCGGCACGGGCATGATCGCCAACAACTACATGTATAATTTCGACCCCCATCCCGGCCGCGCTCTCTCGATCGCGCCCGGCAAGCGCTGCTTCACCTCGATGGCCCCGATGATGGCGCTGCGCGGCGGCAAACTCGCCTTCGCGCTCGGCCTGCCGGGGGGCTTGCGCATCTTTCCGTCTGCCATGCAGGCGCTCGTCAACCTGATCGACCATGGCATGAGCCTGCAGGAGGCGGTCGAGGCCCCGCGCATCTGGACCGAGGGCGGCGTGCTCGAGCTCGAGCAGGCCTTTCCCGATCATGTCGCCGCCGATCTCGCCGCGCGCGGCCACCTCATCGCCCGCGTCCAGCGCGTCGCCGGCGGCATGAACGCGATCGCGCTCGACGCGGACGGCACGCTGACCGGCGCTGCCTGCTGGCGCGCCGACGGCACGCCGGTTGCGATCTCCGGCGGGCTCGCGCGCGCTGGCGTGCGCTTCTCCATCTGATCCGGATGTCTTAATGACCGAGACCATCCTCGTCCTCGACCCGCTGACGCCCGAGCGCGCCGCCAGGCTGCGCGCTTTGCTGCCGCCGGGCTTCGTGCTGACCCACGGCACCGCGCGCGGCGACGACCATCTCAAGGAGATCATCGCCGACGCCGACTACGCCATCGCCGGTCAGGTCGGCGTCTCCGGCGAAGTGCTGAGGGCGGGCAAAAGGCTCAAGCTCCTGCACAAATGGGGCGTCGGCATCGACAATCTCGATGTCGAGGCGGCCCGCGCGCTCGGCATCGGCGTCGCCCGCACCACCGGGAGCAACGCCATCCCCGTCGCCGAGTTCACGCTCGGGCTGATGCTGTCAGCGCTGCGCTGCATCTCCCACAGCCATGCCCGGTTGAAGCAGGGCGACTGGATCGGCGGCCGCCTGCCGGGCGAGACCTACATGCTGTCTGGCAAGACGGTCGGGCTCGTCGGCTTCGGGGCGATCGGCCAGAACGTCGCCCGGCTCCTGAAGAGCTTCGGCTGCACCATCCTCTACAGCAAGCGGACGCCGCTCTCACCCGAAGAGGAGGCCGCGCTCGGCGTCCGGCACGCTACGCTGGCCGAAATCCTGGCGCAATCCGACATTGTCTCGCTGCACTGCCCCCTGACGCCCGAGACGGCGAACCTGATCGACGCAGGCGCGCTCGCCGCAATGAAACCGACGGCCGTGCTCGTCAATGTCGCCCGCGGCGGCGTCGTGGTCGAGAACGACCTGATCGCGGCCCTGCGCGACGGCACGATCCACGCCGCCGCCATGGACGTCTTCGCTGTCGAACCTTTGCCGGCCGACAGCCCCTTGCTGACCCTCGACAACCTCGTCCTGACGCCACATCTCGCCGCCGGCGCGGCCGATAATTTCGACAGGACGGTCAACCAGATGTACGCCAACATCGCCCGCGTCTCGCGCGGCGAGCCCGTGCCGGAGAGGGACCGGGTGGTGTGACGAACTCTTCGATTCCCCATCACCCTCATCCTGAGGAGCCGCGAAGCGGCGTCTCGAAGGGTCGTTCAGCGCGTGCTGGAGCATCCTTCGAGATGGCCCTGCGGGCCTCCTCAGGATGAGGGCGGAGGAATCCGCTAAGTCCGAAAAGAGCGAGACAGTGACCCCATGACCACCCCTTACCGCACCCAGAACTGGACGCTCGCAAAACCCGGCGCGAAGGGCCGCCACGGCATCGTCGTCTCGCAGAACCGCGAGGCGGCGCAGGCCGGAGTCGCGATCCTGGAGGCCGGCGGCAATGCGGCCGACGCCGCCGTCGCGACAGCGTTTGCACTGGCTGCGCTCGAACCCTGGAACAGCGGGCTTGGCGGCATCGGCTTCGCGGTCGTGCTGAGAGCCGGCGAGACGCTGGCGAAGGTCGTCGATTTCGGCCCGGTCGCGCCGCGCCGCGCCGACCCGGCCGATTATCCGCTGACCGGGCAGATGAAGAAAGACCTCTTCACCTGGCCCGAGGTGGTCGGGGACCGCAACATCCACGGTCCGCTCTCCTTCTGCATCCCGTCATCCGTCTCCGGCTATGACCTGCTCAAGCGCGAGTTTGGTTCAAGCCTGCCGGTCGCCGACATCCTCGCGCCCGCCATCGCGCTGGCCAAACGCGGTCTGGCGCAGGACTGGTACACGACGCTGAAGATCGCCTCCTCCGCCTCGGTTCTGCGGCTCTACGAGGAGAGCGCCCGCATCTACCTGCCGAACGGCCTGCCCCCCGTGCCGCCCTACCAAGGCGAGCCCGGCTTCTTCCGCCTCGGCAGGCTGGCCGAGACGCTGGAGCAACTGGCCAAGGCCGGCCTCGACGATTTCTATCGCGGCGCGTTCGCCCAGCGCCTTGCCGCCGACATCGCCGGAGCCGGCGGCGTCGTCGACGCGACCGACCTCGCCGATTGCCGCGCAACCCTGCGTGACGCCCCGGCGATCGACTGGCGCGGCAGCCATCTGATCCACACCGCCGGCGGCCTCACCGCCGCGCCGACGCTTGCAGCCGTGGTCGAAGGCATGGCGAACGCAAAGCCTGGTCGGGACGGCCCCGACGCCGCCTGGTTCGCCACGCTCTCGACCGTCATGCGGCAGGCCTATGCCAGCCGGCTCGAAGGGCTCGGCGCCGCGAAAGCCGCAACCGAGCCCGGCGACACCTGCACCACCCATCTGACCGTGGTCGACGGGCAGGGCAATCTCGTCGCCATGACGACGACGCTGCTCTCGTCGATGGGCAGCCGCGTCGTGCTGCCCGACACCGGCGTGCTGATGAACAACGGCATGATGTGGTTCGATCCGCGCCCCGGCAGCGCCAATGCGATCGCGC
>LNFM01006515.1_pt1 | contig 19170 bp, 17 predicted proteins | sample 596031 | NCBI WGS metagenome assembly LNFM01 (sample SAMN04254537, study PRJNA301005) | activated carbon metagenome | isolation source: dual media filters at the Ann Arbor, Michigan drinking water treatment plant | place: USA: Ann Arbor | reverse complement strand
GCTCGTCCGCGATTGGCTGGGCGTCATACGGCGCGGCAAGGGCATGGCGCTCGCCAATCTCGTGCTTACGACGGCGCAGTGGCTGGCGCGCTTTTCGATGGCGGGCGTCGTTCTTGCCGCCTTTGGCGAGGCTTGGCATCCGGCGCTGTACTGGCTGCTGCAATATCTGGTGCAGTCGATCAGTTCGGTGGTGCCGACGCCGGGCGGCGCGGGCGGGGCGGAGGCAGCATTCCTGCTACTGTTCGCGCCCTTTGTCGCGGCAGGCGTGCTGATTGCGGTGATGAGCACATGGCGGCTGATCGCGTTTTATCTGCCGCTGGCCGGGGCAGCTTTGGTGTTCTTTGTGCTGCATCGCAGCCAGCCGCACGCCGGGGCATTGGGGGACAGCGCCGTTCCCGGCTCAGCTCTCCCGCAGTCGCATCCGGCTGAATAGGGGGGGCTCTCAGTCCGTATCACACTCTTTCACCGAGTGGATGAAAGCGGTTTTCTTTCATTGATATGCTGTGAAAGTGGTCGGGGAGACAGGATTCGAACCTGCGACCCTCTGGTCCCAAACCAGATGCGCTACCAGGCTGCGCTACTCCCCGACGCTTATTCACCTTGAGCGGATGCCTAACTCCGCCCTGGTATTCGACCCGATCCGCCTGTCGCCCGCCCCGGTGGGCCCGGCAGGATTCGAACCCGCGACCTAGCCGTTATGAGCGGCCAGCTCTAACCGCTGAGCTACAGGCCCGTGGAAAACGGAACCGGCAGGCAGGGCGAATGACAGCCCCCTAGACTGGCAACGCCGATGAAACAAGCCGCGATCCGCAAGCAATGTTTACTCACCCGTGGCAGCAATGATTTCAGCCACAGTGGTCGGCCGGACGCCCCGCTGCGCGAGATCGGCATAAACGACCTCAAGCCAGTGATACAGCGCCTCAACCGCCGCCGGAGTTTTGGCATAGGGGGTGTGGCCGGGAGCAAGGCTGGGGCTGTGGAACGAAAGCACCAGCACCGGCAGTCCGCTATTCACTGCAATGTCGATCCCGCGCAGCGCCTCGTCCGCCGACACGCCTTCGGGCGTCAGCGCGATGCGTTCAAGCAGGCCCAGCCGCGAAAAGCCGGAAAAAAACGTCGGGATATGCCGCTGCGCGCGGTGCAACAGTGGGCCGAACTGCCGTAGCGGCCCGGTGTAGACGCTGGTGACCGGCAGTTCGAGCAATTGGCGCGCATCATCGACCCAATAGGGGGTGAGCGGGTGGTGCGAATAATCCGGCCCGCCTTTGGGTGTGTAATCGAACAGCGAACGGACCGAGGTATCAATGCGGATGCCAGCGCTTTTAAGCAATTCTTCGGTGTGCGGCCCCAACCCGTATCGTCCGGCGCGGTAAATCAACGGTGCGGCACCGAATGCCGCTTTGATGGCATCGCGTAGTGCAATGAACTTGGCGGCTTCCAATGCGGGGGGCAGATTGCCGGCGAAGGAATTGCGCTCACAAACCACCTCCTCGAACGGCGGGTTGACCCACGGGTGGAGCTGCACGCCGACCTCGGCCACGCCGCGCCGCACCGCATCGCCGATGATCTCGACCGCGCGAGCATCCTGCACGATCGGCCAATCGACCAGATACACTGGTACCACGCCGAGGCCTTCGCAAAACGCCTGAAAGCGCGGGATCGCCGCGATGTGGCTTAACCCGTGGCCATCGCGCCGGAACGGGCTGTTCCAATCGAATTCCTCTTCGGTATCAACCGTCAGGAGCACCCGCTGACCGAAGCCCGAAGAAAAACGTGCGGCGCTGCCTTGCGCGGGCAAATCGACCATTGATGGCGTCGTCATATCGCTGATCGCGCCTGACTAGCGCGCAGCCAACGCGTCGTTGGCGGCGATGCCAGATAAGTCGCCGCTGTCGGACAGCAGCGGCAAAGTGAGCGTTAATGTGGCGCCATCGCGCAGCATATTGCCGCCAGCCGCACGCGCTTCGGCCCGGGCCAGTCGGAGTGCAAACCCGGCGCCAAACAGCCCGGCATTGATCGCGCTGTCAGGTGTGCGGGCGGTCGACGCGAACAGATTGTCTTCGCCTGCCAGCCGTGCGGGTAGAGCACAGCTTAGCCGCGCCATCGCGCCGCCTGCGCCAATCAGCGGGTCGAGCTGCAATGCGATGTGCTCACCCGCGCTGCACACTGCCGCCAAGGTGGCAATCAGACGCCAGATTAGCCCATCGGCATCCTCGGGATCAGTAGCGATGAGCAGGGTTGTTGTCGGCGCAAAATCAAGCGTCAAAGCCGCGCCGCGCGGTTCGAGCACCGGGGCGAGCTGCGCCGCAGTGCGACGGATCAGGGCGGCAAGATCAGTCTCACCGGGCTCAATCTGCATCACCCCGGTTTCCAGCCTGGCAAGCCGGTCAAGCTCCTCAAACCCGGCCAGAATGCGCGCAGCATCGGCCGCAATCGCAGCGGCGAGCGCGCGATATTCGTGCGGGGCGGGGCCGAACAATTGCTGCTGGATCACCTCGGCATAGCCTTGCACTGCTGTGATCGGCGTGCGCAATTCGTGCAGCAGTTGGCGGATCCGGTCAGCCTCGCGCGCTTCTGCGGTCACCGATGCGTCAGTTTCGCCGGGGATGCGGCGCAGGCGCCCGAAATAGCCGGTGAAATGGCCATCCTCGCTGAAGCGCGGCTGGGCATCGATCAACCAATCGCCCGCAATCGCCGGTGCGCCCGCAAGGCTTACCGCCGCGCGGGTGATCGGCTGGCGGCGGACAAATGCGCGCTCAAGACTGATTTCGCCCGGTTCGACGTCGTCGAGCCGATACGGCGTGAACAGCCGCGTGCCGATCACCATCGGGGCGACATCGGCGCTGGCCCATTCGATTCGTCCGCTGGCATCGGCGGCAAAGCCAAAGCTGGTGGCGACAGACGCAATGCGATCAGGCAGTTCGCCCAGCGGCAGGCGGGGGGAGCTTTCGAACTCTTGCCGGGGTTCCCCGCGCTCGCGCCTGAATTGCGCGATGCGTTCAACAAGTGCCGAGATTTCGGTGCGTCCGCTATCGTCACGGTTGCGCGCGGCAGTTGCCGCTGATGGCCGTGCGACCGGCGCGCGCAACGGGATCGGTGCCGAGCTGTCTGCGGGCTCGTGCTTTGCCGCAATGACGGCAGCGGGTGCGGGGAGGCCGCGATCATGCACGCCCAGCCGCATCAGCAGCGCATCGACATCAACCGGCAGGTCGCGGCGGTTGCGCAGAAACCCGCGCGCGCGCACCGGCAGCCGAGGGATCAGCGCAGTCCAATCTTCCGAAGACAGGTCGGCCCGGTTCAATGCGGCAGAGGCGACTTCTGGTTCGTGGTCGGATAGATGTGCCGCAAGATCGGGGTTTCGGAACCGCCAGCCGGCCTCTCGGATCATGGAAGCGCGCTCATCAGCCGGAATCGCTTCGGCCAGTGCATCCATCCGCAGCCATGCGGCGGCCAGCAGGCTGTGATCGGGCTGGCTGCCCTGGCGCACCCGATCCTTGCCCAGCAGATGGAGCAATTGCCGGAACTGCGTGCGCAAGCCCCCCTCGCCGGTGGCGCGTTGGCGCAGCACAGTGGCAAGGCGATCATCGAAGAACAACAGTCACTCCCAAATCGCAGATCTAAATCGCCGAATCCGGCCGAATCGCCCGCGCCAAAGCCCGGTGAGCAGCACTGATACGCACGGGCGGTCGCTACGTCCTATCAGGTTCGGACAATTGTCACAGTCTGGCGCGAAAGGTGCGTTGCAAAGCGGGACAATTGCTGGCAGACCTAATAATATTAGCCTAGCGGGCCGTTCGGCGCGCTTCTTGTTTCTTTTGGATCATATAAGCACGCGGCGTTGCCACCCGGTGAACGACGCCATGCTGAAGGAGCATAAGCCGAGTGGCCAATCTGGACGAAATCGACCGCCGCCTGCTTTCGGAATTGCAGGCGGAAGGCCGCGTGACCAATGTTGAATTGGCGCAGCGCGTCGGATTGACTGCGCCGCCATGCCTGCGCCGGGTGCGGGGCCTTGAGGAAGACGGGGTAATCCGCGGCTATCACGCTGATCTCGATCCGTCGAAACTGGGCTTTGCGATCACCGTGTTTGCGATGGTCAGCCTTAAAAGTCAGGCCGAAAGCTCCCTGCGCGAATTCGAGGAACATATGCGCGCTCTGCCCGAAGTGCGCGAGTGCCATATGTTGAATGGTGAGATCGACTTCATCCTAAAGATCGTCAGCAAAGACCTGCAAAGCTTTCAGGAATTCCTGACCGGCAAGCTGACGCCCGCGCCCAATGTGGAAAGCGTGAAAACGTCGCTGACAATCCGCACCGCGAAGCAGGAACCCGGCGTCCCGCTATGACCTTGCGGGCGCCCCTTACGGCGATGGTCTTATTGGCCACCGCACTGAGCGGCGCCGGATGTTCCGATGCAGGTGGTTCCGGGCAGGCCGGTGTAAAGCCGTTCGATGCCATGTCCCCCGACGAGCACCTCGACTGCGCGGTGCATATCAGCGCCTACACGTACCTGATCGTTGGTGGACAGGTCGCCAAGGACGACGAACGATATTCGCAGTCGCTGCTGGCGCTGGGCTGGCACCACAATGCTTACGCCATCCCGCTGGGCAAGGGCGAGCAGCATGATCTGATCAACAAGCGGCGCGCGGCGCTGATTGCAGAGGAAGACGCCGAGACGATCGCAGCGCGGGCGATTGATTGCATCGTGTCTGCCGAAGCGAAAGCCGAAGCGAGCTAGCGGGCAGCGTCCGCCGACTGGGGGATTGTGATGGCAGACCAAACGGAAATCGAACCCGAACGGTTGTCCGAGCCGCTAACCGGACGCTGCCTGTGCGGCGCCGTTACCATCACCGTTACCGCCATGCAGGCCGAGGTTGATATTTGTCACTGCGCCATGTGCCAGCGTTGGGGCGGGGCGTTCTATGCCGGGGTGAAGGGCGAGGCCGCTGAGGTCACGGGCGAGGAGGCGGTTACCATCTACCGTTCAAGCCCTTGGGCAGAACGCGCGTTCTGCGGCACCTGCGGCAGCAATCTGTGGTTTCGGTTTCTGCCCACCGGTGGACGCAGCTTCCTCGCGGGATTGTTCGACCTGCCAGCAGGCTTCGGGATCGAACACCAGATTTTCGTCGATGAAAAGCCCGATTGGTATGACATCGCGCAGGCCAGCCCGATGAAAACGGGGCCGGAAGTGATCGCCGAGGCCATGGCGCAGGGCCTCGACTTCGGCGCCTAGTGAAGCTTCAGCTTGGGCCGCACGATACGGTTCACTTGGCCGATCAGCATCAGGAACGTCGCCTTCACCCAGCCGTGAATGCCGATCAGGTGCATCCGGTAGAGCGAGGTGTAGATGAACCGCGCTAGCCGCCCTTCGATCGCCATGCTGCCGCCAATCAGGTTGCCCATCAGGCTGCCGACGGTCGAAAACCGGCTGAGCGACACGAGTGAACCATTGTCGCGGTAGACGAAGTGTTTGAGCGCGCGTCCCTTTTGCATCCGGCAGATATTGTCGAATACGACCGCCGCCATCTGATGGGCGGCCTGCGCGCGCGGCGGGATTGGTCGATCCTCACCCGGCGGCGTGTAGGACGCGCAATCGCCGAGCGCGTAGATGTTCGGATCGACCGTGGTTTGCAGCGTGTCTGTGACCATGATCTGGTTGCGCGGATTGGTTTCCAGCCCGAGCGTGGACAGGAACTCGGCGCCCTTCACCCCGGCAGCCCAAACGATCAGATCAGCCTCAATCGTGTCCCCGGCCTTGGTCAGCAGGGTGCGCGGGCGGGCTTCGATCACCTGCGTGTTTTCACGCACTTCGACACCGAGCACGCCCAATTCATGCTTGGCCGCCTGAGACAGCTTATCGGGCAGGGCAGGCAGGATGCGCGGGCCAGCTTCGAGCAGGGTGACGTGCAGACGGCTCTCGTCAAACACCTCCAGCCCGTAATGCCGCAGCGCGCCTGCCGCGTTGTAAAGTTCAGCCGCCAGTTCCACGCCCGTAGCGCCGCCGCCGACAATGGCGATGCGTACCTGCTCGTTCGCAGTCGGATCGTTCATCATCGCCCGGCTGACGCGCAGGCAGTGGTTGAGCAGCCGAGTGCGGAACCTGTCGGCCTGCACGCGGCTGTCGAGGTAGAGGCAATGTTCGGCCACCCCCGGCACGCCAAAATCATTCGAGATCGAGCCCAGCGCAATCGCCAAGATATCGTAGCGGATGGTGTGTGCTTCGATCAGCTCGCTGCCATCCTCGTCCTTCACCGGAGCAAGGCTGATGGTCTTGCCCGCGCGGTCAATCCCGTCGAGGCTGCCCTGAAAATAGCGGTAGCCCCAGCGGTGGCAGTGCCCGCGATAGCCGACCTCATCCAGATTGGCGTCAAGCGAACCGGCAGCGACCTCGTGCAGCAGTGGCTTCCAGATGTGGCTGAGGTTCTTGTCGACCAGAATGATATCGTGGTGCTTGCGCCCGTACTTCGCACCCAGCCGCCGCACCAGTTCAAGCCCGCCTGCGCCCCCACCAACGACAACAATCTGGGTCTTGCGGTTCATTCGTCACTCCTTGGCACCCACTGTACAGCGCAATCCCAGCTATGCGCATAGCGAGGCACCGCCGCAAAATCGCTTCAAATCAACGTGGCGCGATGCAACTTGTGTTGCAGTGCAGCATGAATGCCACAATCGGGAGTCGTTTTAGCGATTGCTCTCCCGCAGTACGCCTTCTGCTGTCTCGGTTCCCCAATCGATTAGTGACGTGCCGGGATCGTAAATGGGCAGTGAGCGATGCGAAATGCTCCACGGAAGCACAGTCCCTGCCCGAGGAACCGTCCGTACGAGCCGCTGCGCGGCGCTTCCTTGTTCAATGTCGACGACGTAGCAGAATACGTCCGCCTCCGGGTCTTCGATAACGCGAGTTGCGACGATGATGTCCTGCGGTCTCGGATCGTAATTACCATAGTCGTGGCGCACTAACTCTTTGAGACCGCTGCGAAAGAAATAGCTTTTAAAGCCCCGCATGAAGAAATCGAAATGCTTGTGGGCATAGGACCATGCGAATGGGGGCTCCGAGCGGAACCAATCCATCTCACCGACCAATATCCTTCTGTTGTCGATCCGCGTGTCGGCAGCGATGGAAAAAGTGCCGGTTTTGATTGGCGTGAATTGGGCACAGCTGCGCTGAGGCTCGTTCAGTAGCGGGCCGAAGTGCTTTATATCGATGCGATCGGAAAAGCCCGCTGGCATCGGCGGCGGTGGCCCCTCCCGGCAGGAGGGGATCAGGGGCCGCTGCGGCAGATGGTGGGCGTAGCTGGCCACTATCCGCGATGCTTCCTTCGCGGCTGCTAGATTGTTTTTTTCGATCCAAACTTGCACCAAAGCCCCACACTCAACGTTAGGATCACTCGGCAATTGAAAGCGCAAAACTTGAACTGGACCAGCGAACTCAAGTTCGACGCCGGTGGGCATGATCGACAGATTAACTGGCGCGTTGTCGAATTCCGAAAGTCGACCTGAATTCAAATCTTGGATTCGAAAATAGCCAACAAAATGCACCATGCCGCCATCAAACGTATGGGACATACCAACATAGCTGTCGGCATTCAGCCATTGCCATGCTGGACGCGCCTGGAGTTCGTCTGCGTAGGCCAACCATTTTGCTGTCTGCACAGGATCGTAGTCGTCGGGTAGCTGGGCGCTGACGGGCCCGCACAAAGCGATCAAGCTGATCAATCCACAAGTGACTAGCCCAGTTAATCGACCAATTGTTGAATTGCGCATGTTCATGCCACCTCAGGCGAGCTACCGATCAATTCACCAGTGATTGCATGGGCTTGATTAAGCCGAAGTTACCTTTGGCTCAATTGCTTTCACTTCTAACCCACCCGCTCGTCGAGCCACTTTTCCAGCCACTTGATCGAATAATCGCCGTTCAGCACATCGTCCTGCCGCAGCAGTTCCTGATGCAGCTTGATGTTGGTGTTGACCCCTTCGACTACCATCTCCTCCAGCGCGCGGCGCAGGCGCATGATGCAGCCTTCGCGGGTGCGGCCATAGACGATCAGTTTGGCAATCATGCTGTCGTAATATGGCGGGATCCGGTATCCGGCATACAACCCGCTATCGACGCGGACATGCATGCCGCCTGCCGCGTGGTAATAGGTGACGAGGCCGGGCGAGGGCGCAAAGTTGAACGAGTCTTCGGCGTTGATCCGGCACTCGATCGCGTGGCCTTTGAACTCAAGCTCATCCTGCGTGACCGACAACGGGCGACCTTCGGCAATGCGGATCTGTTCGCGCACCAGATCAAGGCCGGTGATCGCTTCGGTCACCGGGTGTTCGACCTGAAGCCGGGTATTCATTTCGATGAAGAAGAATTCGCCATTTTCCCAAAGGAATTCGATCGTGCCCGCACCGCGGTAAGCCATGTCGCGCATGGCCTTGGAGCACACTTCGCCCATGCGGGCGCGTTCTTCGGGGCTGATGACGGGCGAGGGCGCTTCTTCCAGCACCTTTTGGTGACGGCGCTGGAGCGAACAATCACGTTCGCCCAGGTGGATGGCGTTGCCATTGCCGTCGCCAAACACCTGAAATTCGATGTGGCGCGGATTGCCGAGGTATTTCTCGATATAGACGGTCGCATCGCCGAACGCGGCTTTCGCCTCGCTACCGGCTTGCTGCATCAGGGTTTCGAGCTTTTCTTCGCTCTCGCACACTTTCATCCCGCGCCCGCCGCCGCCGCTGGCGGCTTTGATGATCACCGGATAGCCAATGTCCTTGGCGATTTTGCGGGCTTCGTTGAAATCGGACACCGCGCCGTCGGACCCGGGCACGAGAGGCAGGCCCAGTGCGCCAGCCGTCCGCTTGGCCTCGACCTTGTCGCCCATCGTGCGGATGTGTTCTGGCTTGGGGCCAATCCAGATGATGTCGTGCGCTTCGACGATTTCGGCGAACTTGGCGTTTTCCGAAAGGAATCCGTATCCCGGATGGATCGCATCGCACTGCGCGATTTCCGCCGCCGAAATGATGTTGGCGATGTTGAGATAGCTCTCGGATGCGGCAGGCGGGCCGATGCACACCGCGTGATCGGCCAATCGCACGTGCATGGCATCTGCATCGGCGGTTGAGTGCACCGCAACCGTCTCGATCCCCATTTCATGCGCCGCGCGGTGAATGCGCAACGCGATTTCGCCGCGATTGGCGATCAGGATACGCTTAATGGCCATGGGCTTACGCGATCACGACAAGCGGCTGGCCAAATTCGACCGGCTGGGCATTTTCAACCACGATAGCGGTGACCGTGCCCGCGCGCGGTGCGATGATCGGGTTCATCACCTTCATCGCCTCGACGATCAGCAGCGTGTCGCCTTCCTTGACCGCTTGGCCGACCGAAACGAACGGCGCGGCGCCCGGCTCCGGCGTCAGATAGCAGGTGCCAACCATTGGTGATTTGACCGCATTGGTCATATCGGGGCCAGCGGCGGGCTCAGGCGCGGTGGGCGCAGCGGCGGCCGGCGCGGGAGCTGCGGCAATCGGTGCGGGCGCAGCGGCGTAAACCGGCGCGGCTGACGCTACCGCCCCGCGGGAGACGCGAATCTTGCGGTCGTCATCCTCAACCTCGATTTCGGTGAGGCCGGTTTCATTGAGCAGTTCAGCCAGCTCTCGCACCAGAGCGGTGTCGATGTTCATGCCGGATTTGCGCCCCGACTTTTTGCCATCGCCGCCATCTTTGCCCTGTCCCTCGTCGTTCGACATGAAAGTCCCTTGTTTTGTGAAACGCCTGTTACAGCGCGGGACTATTCACGCCAATTGCGGCTGGCAAGTGGCAATGGGTGCAATCTGTGCAAGGAAGTGCGCGGTTCAGACTGTGCCTGCGGCTACGGCTTCCAGCGCAATGCGGTAGGAATCGGCCCCGTGACCCTCGACTGTCAGTGCTGCGGCCATGCCGACATAGGACAGGTGGCGGAAGCTCTCGCGGGTTTTGGGGTCGGACAGGTGCACTTCGATCACCGGCGTGCGGATCGCCTTGATCGCGTCCAGCAGCGCGATAGACGTATGGGTATAGGCCGCCGCGTTGAGCAGCACCGCCCGCGCACCTTCGGCCTGCGCCTCATGCAGCCAGTCGACCAGCATCCCTTCGTGATTGGTCTGGCGCATCTCGATTTCGAGCCCGAGTTCGCGGGCACGGTCTTCGAGCATCCCGGCAATATCATCGAGCGTGGTGGTGCCATAAATCTCAGGCTCACGCGTGCCGAGGAGATTGAGGTTGGGGCCATTGAGGACGTAAACGAGGTTGGTCATGGGTGGGGGATAGCGGGAAGGCGCGGGGCGGGGAAGGGGATCGCTGCGAGCACCTACAAGTCCGCAGTTTACCTGACCGAGCCGGTCCGCCATAGGTTTGCCGTTGTGATTGTAGTCCCCGCTCATATACCCAACCTGGAGACCGAACGCTTGCTCCTGCGCGCGCCAGAAGGCGGCGATTTCCCAGTCTACCGCGATTTCTTCGCCGATGCAGAGGCTTCGCATTTTTATGGCGGTCCTCTCGATGCGGATCGCGCTTGGCGGGTGTTGGCGACCGATATAGGCCACTGGGCATTGCGCGGCTATGGACGATGGTCGGTGATCGAGCGAGCCACGGGCCTGATGATTGGCGGGTGCGGGTTATGGTGGCCAGAAGGCTATCCGCGCTCAGAGCTGACTTGGTGGATCATCCCGTCGGCGCGGCGGCACGGCTACGCCCTCGAAGCGTCTCGCGCTGCTGTGGATTTCGGTTACACAGTGCTAGGATGGGATCTGGTCGAAACTCATATGAACGATGAGAACGTGGCCGCGCGAAGGCTGGTCGCGAAACTCGGTGGCATCCCGATTTTGCGCGAGCGGTTTCCTGACGGGCTCGCACGCGACATTTTTGCCCTGCCACGCCCGAATTGAACGCGCGCCGGCCAGTAAGCCTGACCTACCGATCCACCCCCTTGACCTTCCCCCACTGCCGCGCCGCAGTGTATCCGAGATACCCGGTGCCAAACAGGGCATAGAGCGGCTCTGGCAGCCCGTTCAGATAGGTGTTCATCCCCGCCGCAATGTCGCGCGCAGCGAGCGGATGGAAGGCGCTCAGCACGCCCATCGGCAGCGCTGTCAGCAGCAGGATATACATCACATAGAGGAAGCTGGGGCGGGCGCGGCTGGTCCACGGGTCTTTGGAATTGGCCTCGGCGACGATGGCCTGCAATTGCGCCTCGATCATGCGCATTTCCTGCGTCCCTTCGAGCGCGATCAGTTCCAGCTTCGCGCGGGCCTGCGCTTCCTTATCCGGGATGATCTTATCAATGATCGAGGCGATGGGGCCGATCAGCACGTCGAGAATGGCCATTTTGAACGCTCCTTGGCTGTGAGTCGCACAAAAAATGACCAATCAGGTTAAAGTAGGAAAATGAATTAACCTATTTAACGCCTGCCTCGGCGAGGAGCCGCTGCGCCAGCGCCAGATGCGGACGGTCGAGCATCGCGCCGTCCAATGCCACCACGCCCGCGCCGGGGTGATCGGCGAAGGCCTGCACTACTGCGCGGGCATGGGCGAGCTCGTCGGCGCTTGGCGTAAAAGCGGCGTTGATCGGATCGACCTGCGCCGGATGGATCGCCAGCATCCCGCGGAACCCCGCCGCGCGCACGGATTTGGCGCGCCGCCCCAATGCCTCAAGGTCGCGGAATTCGGGCTGCACCGTCTCGATCGCCGCCACGCCCGCCGCCGAAGCGCCGATCAGACACAGGCTGCGCGCCATCTCGTATGTATGGGCATATTCGCCGTCAGCCCCGCGCTGTTCGCGCGCGCCGAGTGCCGAGGACAAGTCCTCCGCCCCCCAGCTCATCGCCACCAACCGCTCACGCCCCTGATAGTCGCCCGCGTATTCGCCAGTGCGGAACATCGCTGCGGCCGTTTCCGTCACCAATGCCGCAATCAGCGTTCGTCCCTGCGGGATGCCATGCGCGGCTTCCAATGCGGTAAGGTAGTGGTGCAATTGCGTGATATCCGCCGCCCCTTCGGCCTTGGGCAGGAAAACCCCGCCGGGCCGCGCCGGGACGATCGCAGCGAGATCGGCGATGCAATCGGCGGTGCTGATCGGATTGATCCGCACCCACAGCCGCGCGCGATTGTCGCTGGCCGCAATCTGTTCGGCCACCATTGCGCGGGCGGCGGGCTTGTTTTCAGGCGAGACCGAATCCTCAAGGTCGAGCAGCGCAATGTCAGCTGCGCTCGCCTCCGCCTTGCCCATTTTCTTCTCGCTGTCGCCGGGCGCGAACAACCACGAACGCATTTTGGGTAAGGCGGGGGCGGTGTGGGGCATGGAGCAGTCCTCTCGTCACCCCCGCTTACGAAGCGCGCCGCGCCGCGACAAGCCCAGTTCTAGTCTAGAACGACCCTTCAACATCGAAGCTGAAAATCGTTCCAAACTGCCGGTCGCGCCGTTCGGTGAAGGCGGCGATGCCCGCCGCGCGGTCGGTGAACACCGTGCGTTCAAACCGGTCGCGCTGGCGCAACAGGTTGCCCACGCGGGCGCGCAGAGTCATCCCGGCGACGTCCTTGTTTTCGACATAGGCCGACAGAAAAGCAAAGCTCGGCTGGTTGAGCGAGACTTCGTCGAGCCGCGTCGAGCGCGCGTTCTTCTGCCATTCGCCGTCACTGCCAAATGCCCACGCCGAACCCGGCACATCATGGCGCAAGGTGAGGTTGAGGTCGATCAGGTCGTTGCCCGAAACCTCCCGCAAGGTGCCGAGCAGCGGATCACGCACCTCGCTTGCAGAAAAGGCGAAGCCGACATCAACGCGGGTGCCTTTCCAACCCAGCCGGTCAGACAATACCGTTGCGTTGCCTTCGATCCCGACGAACCGCGCAGATGGTATGTTGCCCGGCGCCTGCCCGCCGCCTTCGATCGGGATCTGATCGACGATATCGCTGATATCTTCGACAAACCCGCGCAGGTTGAGATTGCCAAGGCTGCCGAGCCGCCAGCTAGCCTCGACTTCGTAAACCCAGCTTTGTTCAGGCACGAGATTGGCATTGCTGACATCCTCGCGATCCTGATCGAGATCGACCGAGGCGATGAAGTCGAAGAAATCGAGCTGGCCGACCACGCGTTCCACCCGGCCCGCGATGTTGAGCGTTTGGCTGGCTTTCCAATCGAGTGCAGCAAACCCCTTGGGCCGCCAGAAGGTGCGGGTCAGGCCTGTTGGCCCGGATTGGCTAAGCTGCGAATACTCGCCGCCCGCCGACACCTGCAATTGCAAATTCGTGGCCAGCGCGCGGCTGTAGGTCAGACCGGCATCCACCCGGTCTTCATCCACCCGGTCACTTGCGCCGGGCAGTTCAACCGGTTGCAGCACGCCTGCGGCATCACGCGCAGCCAGTGCGGAGTTGATTTCGAGGAAATTGCGCACGCCTTCCACGGCGGCCACAATATTCCCGCCCGCGCCGGGGAAAGTATATTCGCTGCGCAGGATGGTCTCGCCTTCATCGGCATCCTGCACGAACAGCGAGCCTTGCGGCGCTGCGCCGCTGGTGAAATTGGTCACCACCGCATTGGTGAAGGGGCTGTCTTCATAACGGTGAAAGGCAATCAATTTGAGTTTACCGGGGCCGAGGGCGAATTGGTAATCGGCCCCCAATTCGATATTGAACTCATCCTCGGTCCGGCGCAGTTCGCGCACCCGGTCAATCGATGCACCCGGCGCAAACTGGCGTGAAACCTCGCGCTCGCGGAAGAAATAGCCTTGGGTCTGTCCGGTGAGGTTGAGCACATTTGCGTTATCGGCAGTGCGCGTGAATGATCCTGACAAGCCAACCCGGTCGGTGTTGAAATTGCTGGCTTCGTCGCGCAGCGCCACCAGCGTGTCGGTGCCATCGAACACCTGTTCCAACCCTTCATTCCCGCGCCGGTTGGCTTCGTTGCGCAGCGCCAGCGTCCATTCGCTTTTGGCCCCGCCGCCTGCCACTGTGACCGAGCCATTGAGCAGCCGCGCCGGCGTGCCAAAGCTGCGGAATTCGGGCGCATAGCGGAACTGCCCGGTCACCTGCCCGGATGATGCGGTGACGACGTTGAGTACCTGTCCGGTCAGCCCGCCGATATCCAGGCTGGCCCCATCGACCAGTTCCAGCCGCACCACATCCTCTGCCGAAATGCGCCGCAAGGCTTCAACCGGGCCGTTCGATTTACCGGAGATGCGCCGACCGTTGATCAGCACATTGGTATCGGCCTGTCCCAGCCCACGCGCGCCGTCGCCGGATCGGATCGCAAAACCGGGTACCTGCCGCGCCATGTCGAGCGCGCTGCGCGGGGCAAAGCGGATGAAGTCTTCAGGGCTGAAGGTGCTGCGGGTGGAGGACGCCGATACCCCCTGCGCCGCATCCGCCGCGCCTTCTGCAATATCAACGTCTTGCGCAGCGGCCGGGGCGGCATCGGCGCCAGCGCACAGCGCCAGCAAGGCGAGTGCAGGCAGGGCAGGGCGGGTCATCGGACGCATAATCATCGGCGGCCCTTGCCTGTAATTGCGAGTTAATGTCGATAGGCAGGCACCGCCCGCTTCGCCCAAACGGGCATTTCCATCGACCAACGGGCCCATCGACCAACGGGTATGGGGCGCAGCCCCGGCGCAGAATGCGTCAATGGGGTGGATGACCGATGGACGCAGGTGCCGCACCGTGGCCCGGTAACGCTCGTTCTATTTCCATTGGCCCGCGGCCCGATGGGTTGCTATGTAGGACGCACTTCAACCAGCAGGGGATGCGCGGTGGCAATCAGCTTTACGGTCAATGGCAAGCAAGTGAGCGTCGAGGCGGAAGATGATACACCGCTGCTGTGGGCACTGCGCGATGATCTGGGAATGACCGGCACTAAGTTCGGCTGCGGCATTGCCGCGTGCGGGGCGTGTTCGGTGCATGTTGATGGGGCTATAACGCGCTCGTGCAGTGTGCCTCTCAGCGAGGTTGCCGGTAAATCGGTGACCACGATTGAGGGGATCAAGGGCGCTGACGGGACGTTCCACCGTGTGCAGCAGGCGTGGATCGACGCGCAGGTTCCGCAATGCGGGTACTGCCAGTCGGGCCAGATCATGGCGGCGGTTGCATTGATCGATCAGGTCGGCAGCCCTTCGGACGCGCAGATTGATGAAGCGATGACCAATATCTGCCGCTGCGGCACCTATCCGCGCATTCGGAAGGCGATACTTGCCGCGACGGGCCAAGCCGCTTCCAACCTTCAGGGAGCCGCATAATGGCTGATAATCCCAATCCCGATATGGATTTCGCTGAAGTCGAAGCCCCCGCCGCCAAGCCTAAACGCAAGGGCGTAAAGCGCCGCATTTTCCTCGTCGGCAGCGCGCTGCTGGTCGGCGGCGGCGTGTTCGGCGTGTGGTGGACTGACAGCGCCGCCAAGGCCAAGGCCAAGGCGCTCACCGTCGGCGAGGGCGAGCATGGCTTCCTCACCTGGATGAAAATCGCCGAGGACGACACGGTCACGGTATTCTCCCCCCACATCGATTTCGGCCAAGGCTCACACACCGCGCTTGGCCAGATGCTGGCGGACGAACTTGATGCGGCTTGGGACAAGGTAAAAATCGAACAGGCCCCGGCCGATCTCGCCTTTGCCAATGTGTCGCTGGTCAAGGGTTTCTTGCCCGAAATGGCGGGCGCAACGATTGCCGGCCTGCTGCCCGATGCGGTGGTGGGGATGATTTCGCGCTCCATGCCGGTTCAGATCACCGGCGGTTCGTCGGCGATCCGCTTCACGGGCGAGGTCGGGATGCGCAAGACCGGCGCAGCTGTGCGCGCGGCGCTGATCGCGGAAGCGGCTGACCGGCTTGGTGTCCCGGCGAGCGAACTCACGACTGCGGATAGCGTGGTGACCCACGCCAAGTCGGGCAAGTCGTTGCGGTATGGCGAGTTGGCGGCAGGCGCGGCAGAACGTTCGCTCAGCAGCGATCCGGTGCTCAAGACCCGCGACCAGTGGAAGCTGATCGGCAAGCCCATCACCCGCCGCGATATTCCTGCCAAGGTCGATGGCAGCGCGGTCTATGGGATCGACTTTACCCTGCCCGACATGCGCGTTGCCACCATTGCGGCGGCGCCTGTGCGCGGCGGGAAGCTGGAAGCGGTCGACGAAGCCCCCGCGCTGGCGATCAAGGGTGTCGAGAAGGTCGTGAAGCTCGATGACGCGGTGATCGTCGTCGCCAAGGGATACTGGCCCGCGACCAAGGGCCTTGCCGCGCTTGCTCCGAAGTTCACCGACGGCGGAAACGGCGCGATGTCGACCCCGGCGATCTACGCTGCGCAGGACAAGCTGCGCAAGGCGGGCGGTGAGCCTGACAATCAGGGCGGCGAAGGCGATGTCGAAGCCGCCTTCGGTGCAGCAGGGGCCAAGGTGGTCGAAGCCGAATACCGCGTCCCGTTCCTCCATCACGCGATGATGGAGCCGTTTGCGCTCACCGGGCATTACAAAGACGGCACGCTGACGATCTGGGGCGGCTTGCAAGACCCGCTCAGCACCCGCGTGCGCGCGGCCAAGGCGGCTGGGCTAGACGTCGATCAGGTGGTGTTCAACCCGATGATCATGGGCGGCGGTTTTGGCCGGCGCTTCCCCGATGTGACCGAGGTTATCGATCAGATCGCGCTGCTGGCCAAGCAGGTGCCTTACCCGGTCAAGCTGGTTTGGAGCCGCGAAGAAGAAGTGCGCCACGGCACCTATCGCCCGCAATCATCGGCTGGGCTCAAGGCGTCGCTCGGCGCGGATGGTAAGATCACCGGTTTCCGGATGGATTACGCCCAGAGCGGCAATGCCGAAGGCGAAGTGCCGTTCATCTACGCCATCCCCGCAACCTCGCGCCGCCATTTTGCCTATCAGTCGAACCAGATCGATGGCCCATGGCGTTCAGTCAACGCGACGCAGATCGGGTTCTACACCGAGAGCTTCATGGACGAACTCGCGGCAGCTGCTGGCGAAGACCCGTACCAGTTCCGGCGCAAGCATCTGCCCGCAGGATCGCGGCATCTGGCCGCGCTCGACATGGTGGCCAAGCGTTCGGACTGGGGCACGCCGCTGCCCGAAGGCACCGGGCGCGGGATCGCGATTGTCGAAAGCTTCGGCACGATTGTCGCCGAAGTGGTGGAAGCCAGCGTGAAGGAAGACGGCAGCCCCAAAGTGCTCAAAGCTTGGGCGGTGGTCGATTGCGGCACGACGGTGAACCCGTTGAACGCCGAGGCGCAGATCATGGGCGGGCTGATCATGGGGCTATCATCCGCCATCGGTGAGCAGGTCACGCTCGACAAGGGCGCGGTGGTGCAAAGCAATTTCGGCGACTACCCGATCCTCAAACTGGCCGATGCGCCGCCTGCAATGGATGTCCACTTTATCGAAAGCGGGGCCAAAACCGGCGGGATTGGTGAGCCGGGTCTGCCGCCTGCCTCGCCCGCGCTCGCCAATGCACTCAGCGCGGCGACGGGAAAGCGTATCCGCAATCTGCCGCTGCTGACCCAGGCGAAAGCCTAAGTTGCACGGCTGGTCGGCGCTGATCCTCGCCGGAGGAGCGGGGCGGCGCTTTGGCGGGGGGAAGTTGCTCGCACCGCTGGCGGGTGAGCCAGTGATCCGGCGCGTGGCTGAGCCCATCGCGGCGGCTGGCTTTGCTGAAGTGGTGGTCGTCACCGGAGCCGAGGATGCAGGCATCCGCGCGGCGCTGGATGGCATCGCCTGCCGCATTTGCCACGCCACTGATTGGGCCGAGGGCATGGCCGCTACTTTGCGCAAAGGAATCGCCGCGCTCGCGCCCGATGCAGCGGGAGTTTGCGTGTTTCTCGGCGATATGCCGCTGGTGCCGGTGCAGCTGTGCCCTGCGCTGGTGGAAGTCGCAACAGCGGCAGGTTATGCCGCCCGTCCGCGCGTTGATGGAAAGCCCGGCCATCCGGTCGCTTTCACCCGCACTGCGTTTGCCGATCTGGTGGAATTAGCCGGCGATCAGGGCGCGACGATGTTGCTCAAACAACGCCCGTCAACCGAGGTCGCTTACATCGAAACCGACGATACTGGGGCGCTGTTCGACATCGATTCCCCTGCTGATCTTGCCGCAATAGAGCGGGCGTGGAACGCTTGCGCCACCTCAGCCACCAGCGACAGCGCCACGTCGCGCGGGGCCTTGCCGAAGCCATAGAGCCCGATGGGCGCGTGCAGGCGTGCAAGGTCAGCGTCGCGCACACCATGCTCGCGCAGCTTGGCTGTGCGCGCATCCAACCGCGCCCGTGCGCCGATCGCGCCGATATAGAAGGCTTCGCTGAGCAATGCGGCGGCAAGCCCGCGCTCGTCATCCTCACGGTCGTGGGAGAGTACAGCCACCGCCGTCCAGCGATCCACGCCGATAGCGGCCAGCGCCGTCGCGGGATCGCTGCGATGATAGTTCATGCCATGGAATGGAGCGGCATCAGGGCCACCGGGGGTGATCAGCGCCACCTCCCAACCCATCTCCACCGCCAGCGCGGCAGCGGCGAGCGCCGCACCATCTTCGCCCACCAGCACCAGCCGCAAGGGCGGTTCAAACAGCTTGGTGTAGCGCGCCCCGTCCCACGCATCGGCAGGGGCATGATGGGCCGGTAGAACCACCCGCTGCGCCCCATCGCTCGACCACAGCACGGGAGTGCGCGCGGCATAGCCATCCATCAAAGCCGCCACCGCCGGATCATCCGCCGCAACCGGTTCAACCAGCACGGTGATGCCCGATCCGCAGGCGAGCTTGATGTCGATCCACGGGCTGCCTTCACCATAGCGGAGCAGGCGCGCAGAACTCTCGACCATCGCCTCACGCCCGTGCCGCGCGACATCGGCCTCAATACAGCCGCCCGACAGAAAGCCCCAGTAATCGCTCGCGGTGATCAGCATCTGCGCGCCAACATCGCGCGGCGCGGAGCCGGAAACTTCGACCAGCGTGGCGATTGCAAATCGCTCCGCCGCTCCACGAACTGCCATCAAAGGCGCGCGGATATCGTCGATCGAGGCGGCGAGGCGCCAACTGCTCATGCGGATAGATGCTTTCTTAAAAGACAGCACGAAGCGTAACGCCCCAGCCGCGCGCAAGCAATCACCAAGCCGTGCTGAGCGGGGGGATGTATGGCAGCGATGAGAGGGGGGAAACCACTGGTCGGGACGAGAGGATTC
>LNFM01015224.1_pt1 | contig 19171 bp, 18 predicted proteins | sample 596031 | NCBI WGS metagenome assembly LNFM01 (sample SAMN04254537, study PRJNA301005) | activated carbon metagenome | isolation source: dual media filters at the Ann Arbor, Michigan drinking water treatment plant | place: USA: Ann Arbor | reverse complement strand
TTTGGTGGCGCGATGACGACGCCGTCGACGCCAGCCCCGAGCTCGAACGGCTGCTCGCGATCCAGCAGGAGTGCGCGGTGCCGCTTGCGCTCGCCGTCGTGCCGGCGCAGGCGACGTCGGCGCTGGCCGCGCGCCTGCGCGGCACCCCGGATGTCGACGTGCTCCAGCACGGTTATGCCCACGTCAATCATGCGGCCGCAGGCGAGGGGAAGAAGATGGAGCTCGGCCTGCACCGGCCGGCCATGATGGTGCTGGGCGAGCTGGGGACCGGCTGGCTGGCGCTCGAGCGCCTGTTCGGCGTCCAGGCCTTGGCGGTGATGGTCCCGCCGTGGAACCGCATTGCCTCGACGCTGGTCCCCACCTTGCCGGAGATCGGCTTCACGGGGCTGTCGACCTTCGGCCCGCGCCGCCGCCCAAGGCCGGTACGGGGCTTGCTCGAGATCAACACGCATGTCGACTTGATCGACTGGAAGGGCGAGCGCGGCTTCGTCGGCGAGGAGGCCGCCCTTGCCGTGCTCGTTTCCGCCCTGGCGCGCGCGCGCGCCGCGTCGCCGCCGGCCTCCGCCGAGCCGGTGGGCGTGCTCAGTCATCATCTTGCGATGGACGGCGAGGCCTGGGATTTCCTAAGGTCCCTGTGGCAAAGAGCAACAATCTTGCCAGGGCTGGGTATCAGTCCGGCGCGCGCGTTGTTCACGACCGGGACGGCACCGACCTCCTCGCTCGTGACAGGGGAGGCAAACGGTTGAGCACCGCCGATCTGCGCTATCCGCGCCAGACGCTGTGGGCCGACTATGTTCGTGCCTCGATCGGCGTTCTGCTATGCGGCTTGCCATTGCTGCTGATCGACGTCAACCAATGGCTCGGCTTCCTGCTCGCGGGGGGATTCGTGCTGTTCGCCCTGTTCCTCGTGCGCACCGCCTTGCGTCATCGTACGCGATACCTGCTGGGCGCCGACACCTTGTGCGCCGACGGACCCGCCGGCGGCATCGTCGAATGGCACCGCCTCGACCGGCTGAAGCTCAGCTATTTCTCGACCAAGCGCGACCGCTCAGACGGCTGGATGCAGCTCTCTGTTGGCTCGACCGGCGGGCGAACGGTAAAGATCGATTCCTCGCTCGAAGGGTTTCACGATGTCGTCGAGCGGGCGGCACATGCGGCGGGAGAGACAGGCTTGACACTGAGCGAGGCAACGCGAGCAAATCTCAAGGCAATGGGAATCACGGTGGCAGGTCAGGAACTGACGGTATGAGGGATCTGCTGCGCGTCGAGGGACTGACGGTCGATTTCGGGGTCCACGAAGGCATCTTGCGTGCCGTCGACAATGTTTCCTTCGCGATCCCGCCCGGCGGCACGCTGGCCCTGGTCGGCGAATCAGGGTCGGGCAAATCGGTGTGCAGCCAGGCGATCATGGGGCTGCTGCCGCGCACCGCGACCATCGCCGCGGGCTCCATCCTGTTCAGCGATCCGCGCACGCCGGACACGGCCATCGACATCGCAAGGCTCGATCGCACCGGGCCGGAGATGCGGGCGATCCGCGGCGGCTCGATCTCGATCATCTTCCAGGAGCCGATGACCTCGCTGTCGGCGCTGCACACGGTGGGCGACCAGATCGGCGAGGCGGTGGCGCTCCACGGCGGTCACTTCAGCGCCATGCACCGGCTGGGCGAGCAGATCAGCGATGCACTGGAAGGGTCCGGCCGCAAGCTGACGCGCCAGCAGATCGACGCCATGACCATCGACATGCTGCGCATGGTCGGGTTTCCCGATCCCAAGCGGGCGCTGCGCACCTACCCGTTCGAGCTGTCGGGCGGCCTGCGCCAGCGCGCCATGATCGCCATGGCGCTGGTCTGCCGCCCGGCGCTCTTGATCGCCGACGAGCCGACGACGGCGCTCGACGTCACCATCCAGGCGCAGATCCTGCGTCTGATGAAGGACCTGCAGAACGAGCTCGGCATGGCCCTGTTGATGATCACCCACGATCTCGGGGTGGTCGCCAACATCGCCGACGACGTCGTCGTGATGTATCGCGGCAAGGTGGTGGAATCGGGCGACCTGCACGCCATCTTCCGCGATCCGCAGCACCCCTATCTCAGGGCGCTGCTGCACGCCGTGCCGCGCTTCGACATGGTACCGGGCGAGCGTCTGGTGCCGATCCGCGAGATCACCGCGGCGACCGGCCATCTCCTGAAGGAAAAGGCGGTCGCCAAGCCGACCGCCAATTTCAATCCCGAGGCGCCGGTCCTGAAAGTGCGCCACCTGTCGAAGACCTTCCGCATCCGCAAGGCCGACACCTTCCTGGAATCGCTGATGGGCGGCGGCACGACCCGCACCGTGCGTGCCGTCAACGACGTGAGCTTCGACGTCGTTCGCGGCGAGTGTCTCGGCCTGGTCGGCGAATCGGGCTGCGGCAAGACCACCCTCAGCAAGATTCTCATGCGCGGCATCACCGCCGATCCCAACGACGACGCCGGCCGGATCGTGTTCGACGACTGGGGCAACAAGGTCGACGTGCTGTCGCTTTCCGGCGGCGAGCTCGACAGCTTCCGCACCAAGCTGCAGTTCATCTTCCAGGACCCGTTCGGCTCGCTCAACCCGCGCATGACCGTCTACGACATCCTGGTCGAGCCGCTGATCATCCATAAGATCGGCGACGTCGCCTATCGCCGCGAGATGGTGAGCGAGCTGATGGAGATGGTCGGGCTCGACCGCCGCCATCTCAGTCGTTACCCGCATTCCTTCTCGGGCGGCCAGCGGCAAAGGATCGGCATCGCCCGCGCGCTCGCGCTGCGCCCCGACATGGTGATCTGCGACGAGCCGGTCTCGGCACTCGACGTGTCGATCCAGGCCCAGATCCTCAATCTGCTGAAGGATCTGCAGAAGCAGCTCGGCCTCACCTACCTGTTCATCTCGCACAACCTCGCCGTGGTCGACTACATCGCCGACCGCATCGCCGTGATGTGCGCCGGCCGGCTGGTCGAGCTCGCCCCGGCGGGCGAGCTGTTTCGCAATCCCCTGCACCCCTACACCAAGGCCCTGCTGTCGGCCGTGCCCATGCCCGATCCGGACGCCCGGCTCGACCTCGGCGCGCTCATGGAGGGCAAGGCGTCCGATCCCGCTGCCTGGCCGGAGCCGTTCCGCGACACCGGCAAGAACAGCGTGCTGTGGACCGAGGTGTCGCCCAGTCATTACGTGCGCCTCGAGCGGGAAGGGGCCTGACCATGCTTCGCTACGTTGCGCGGCGCATTCTTCTGATGATCCCGACCCTGTTCGTGATCAGCGCCCTCGTATATTTCATCATCGATCTGCCGCCCGGCGACTGCGTGACCTCGCAGATCGACGAGCTGCTGGCGCGCGGCGATCCCGACGCCATGCGGCGCGCCGACGAGCTGCGCCAGCTCTACGGCCTCGATCAACCGCTGTGGCAACGATACCTGGAATGGGTCGGCGGCATCTTCCACTGGGATTTCGGCCTGTCGTGCCAGGACACGGTGCCGGTCTCCAGCCTGATCGGCGAGCGGCTGGTGCTCACCCTTATCATGGAGACCGCGACGATCGCCTTCATCTGGATCGTCTCGTTCGTGATCGGCGTCTATGCCGCGACCCACCAGTACAAGATGGGCGACTACGTCGCCTCGTTCATCGGCTTCGTCGGGCTTTCCATCCCGAACTTCCTGCTGGCGCTGGTGCTGCTCTATGTCGGCAAGGTCTATTTCGGGCTGTCGATCGGCGGCCTGATGGATCCCGAGTACATCGACCAGCCGCTGAGCTGGGGCAAGGTCGTCTCGGTGATGCAGCACCTGATCATCCCGGTCGTCGTCATCGGCATGTCCGGCACCGCCGGCATGATCCGGCGCCTGCGCGCCAACCTGCTCGACGAGCTGCAGAAGCAGTACGTCGTCACCGGCCGGGCCAAGGGCCTGCCGCCGATGCGGCTCCTGATCAAGTATCCGCTGCGCCACGCCATCAACCCCTTCGTCGCCGACATCGGCGGCCTGCTGCCCGACGTCATCTCGGGCTCCGTCATCGTCTCGGTCGTCCTGTCGCTGCCGACGACCGGCCCGATGCTGCTGGGCGCGCTCAAGACCCAGGACGTGAACCTGGCCGCCACCTTCCTGCTGTTCGTGGCCACCCTGACGGTGATCGGCACGCTGATTTCCGACCTGGCGCTGGCGGCGCTCGATCCACGCATCCGCTTCGGCGCGACGTCGGAGAAGTGACATGACCGATCAGACGTCGCCCCCTCCCGCCGCGCCGCGCCGCAAGTCCGAGCACTACGTCAACCGCGAGCAATGGGATCCCTACGTCGCCGAGCGGCTGACCGCCGAGCAGGAACGCTACTACATGGCGGGCCAGTGGAAGCTGATGTGGTGGCGCTTCCGCCGCCACAAGCCCGCGGTCGTGTCGCTGGTGTTCCTGCTGTTCATGTATCTCTCGACGCTCTTCAGCGAGTTCATCGCGCCTTACGAATTGCAGGCGCGCCATTCGGCCTACATCTTCGCGCCGCCTCAGCAGGTTCACCTGTATCACGAGGGCAGCTTCCTCGGGCCGTTCGTCTATGCCATGAAGACGGCGCGCGACCCGGAGACGTTGCAGCGCGTCTACACGCCCGATCCGACCAGGCCGCAGCAGATCCGCTTCTTCTGCCTCGGCGATCGCTACGAGTTCATGGGCCTGATCGAAGGGCGGTTCCACATCTTCTGCCCGCCCGAGGGCTCGCAACTGTTCCTGCTCGGCACTGACCGGCTGGGCCGCGACATGTTCAGCCGCATCGTCTACGCCGCACGCATCTCGCTCACCATCGGCCTGATCGGCATCACGCTGTCGTTCGTCCTGGCGCTCGTGCTGGGTGGCCTCGCCGGATACTACGGCGGCTGGATCGACAACGTCGTCCAGCGCATCACCGAGATCATCAAGAGCTTCCCCCATCTGCCGCTCTGGCTCGCCCTGTCGGCGGCCCTTCCGGTGACCTGGTCGCCACTGCTGGTCTACTTCGGCATCACCATCATCCTGGCCCTGCTCGATTGGCCGGGGCTGGGTCGAGCCGTGCGCTCCAAGCTCCTGTCGCTGCGCGAGGAGGACTACGCCGCGGCGGCGCAGATGATGGGCGCCAAGCCTGGGCGCATCATCGGCCGCCATCTGCTGCCGGGCTTCATGAGCCACTTGATCGCCTCGGCCACGCTGTCCATCCCGTCGATGATCCTCGCCGAGACGGCGCTGTCCTTCCTCGGCCTCGGCCTGCGCCCGCCGATCACGTCGTGGGGCGTCCTGCTGAACGAGGCGACCGACATCAACGTGGTGGCGGTGAACTGGTGGCTGATGCTGCCGGTCGTGCCGGTAATCCTGGTCATCCTCGCCTATCAGTTCCTGGGCGACGGAATGCGCGACGCCGCCGATCCCTACGCCTGACGAACTCATCATCTTCCGGACCGCGATCAGCCTGCCCTGAGCTTGCCGAAGGGTCCGCTCGCTCAAATTCATGAGCGAGCGACGCGCGGTCAGGAAGAAACAAGCCGCCGGCTATTCGATTGTTGCGTCTGCGCTTCGCAGTTGCTCACAAATGCTCGATCCGCGGGCCACGGCGACATTGTTTTGGCAGATGTCGCGAACCGTCCGACCCTTGCGGCCTACATCTGGTGTGACCAAAAAATCACACTTCCGCCCCATTTGGGACTAGCGAGGGCCATCCGGGGTTTCCATCTTCGGCCTGTATCTCCCCCGAACGTGGTCCCCCCAAAGCCACGTTCTAGCCTCCTCGGAGGCGCTTGGGCCGTCCTCTCACTCTCCCCCGAGAGGACGGCCTTTTTCTTTGCCGCATGCTAGGACGGCCCCGTCATCCTCGATATGTGAGCCATGGCGGCCGAGCCCGGTGCCCCGATCCTGGACGTTTCCGACCTCGCCTGCCGTCGCGGCGGGCGGATGGTGTTCGACCACCTGTCGTTCGCGATGGGCAAGGGCGATATGCTGACCCTGCTCGGCCGCAATGGCAGCGGCAAGACTACCCTGTTGCGCGCGCTCGCCCTGCTGGCCCGCGCCGAGGCCGGCATCGTTCGATGGCAGGGGGCCGACGTCAGGCGCGAGCCCGAGGGATGGCGCCGGCAGATCGCCTGGCTGGGGCACCTCGACGGGCTCAAGGGTGATTTCTCCGTCCGCGAGAACCTGCTGGTCGCCGAACGGCTGCGCGGCGTGCCGCCGGCGGAGGATCGCGTCGACAGCGCCCTGGTCGCCTTCGACCTGCCGGCGCTGGCGGCACGGCCCGTCCGCAGCCTGTCGGCCGGCCAGCGGCGACGCACGGCGCTCGCCCGCGTACTGCTGTCGCACGCCCCGGTGTGGCTGCTCGACGAGCCGCTGAACGCCCTCGACGAGCCGGCGCAGCAGGCCTTTCACGCCGTTCTCCGGGCCCATCTCGACGCTGGCGGCCTCGCCCTCGTCGCCACCCATGCGCCGCTCGGGATTGCACAGGCCCGACGTCTCGAGCTGAGCGCTCCCGTGCGGGCGCGGCCATGAGCGGTTTCCTTGCCCTGGTCGTCCGCGACTTGCAGCTGGTGTGGCGACGGCCGGGCGACGTCGCGGTCGTGCTGGCCTTCTTCGTCGTCGCGACATCCCTGTTTCCCCTCGGCATCGGCCCGGAGACCAACCTGCTCGCCCGCATCGCCGCCGGCGTGCTGTGGTGCGCGGCGCTGTTCGCCTCCTTGCTGTCGCTCGAGCGTCTGTTCGCCGCCGACTACGAGGACGGCACCCTCGACCTGCTGCTGCTGGCGCCGTGGCCGCTCGAGCTCGCCGCGCTCGCAAAATGCCTGTCTCACTGGATTGTGACCGGCCTGCCGCTCGCCGCCCTGGCCCCTGTCCTCGGCATCGCCTTCGGCCACACCGGCACGACGCTCCTCGGCCTGTCGGCGACGCTGCTGATCGGCACGCCGACCCTCTCCCTGATCGGCGGCCTCGCCGCCGCCCTGACGCTCGGAGCCCGGCGGGGCGGCGCTTTGCTGGCCTTGCTCGCCCTGCCGCTCTGCGTGCCGACGCTGATCTTCGGCACCACCGCGATCGAGATGCTGGCCACCGGGGACGATTTTGTCGCCCCCTTGCTGGTGCTAGCGGCGTTGGCCCTGGTCGCGCTGGCGACGACGCCGTGGGCCATGGCCGCCGCCTTGCGGCAGGCTGGCGAATAGACAAAATCGCACGCGGGACGGAAACCAATCCTCGATGGCCGACCTTCACTTCCTTGCCAACCCGGCGCGCTTTCGCCGCTTCAGCCAGCGCGTGCTGCCGGGCCTGACGCTGGCCACGGTGCTGTGCCTGGGAGTCGGCCTCTATCTCGCCCTGCTGGGCTCGCCGCCCGACTATCAGCAGGGCGAGACGGTGCGCATCATGTTCGTGCACGTGCCGTCGGCGTGGCTGTCGATGGCAGGCTACGCCCTGCTGGCTGCCCTGGGTGCGGCGTTGCTGGTGTGGCGTCATCCGCTGGCCGCCCTGATGGCGCGCGGCGCGGCGCCGGTCGGCGCCTGCTTCGCGCTCGCCTGCCTGCTGACCGGCTCGCTGTGGGGCCGGCCGATGTGGGGCACCTATTGGGTGTGGGACGCGCGGCTGACGTCGATGCTGCTGCTGTTCTTCCTCTATCTCGGCCATATCGCGCTGACCAATGCCTTCGACGACAGCGAACGCGGCGATCGGGCCGCCGCGATCCTGGCGCTGGCCGGCGTGATCAACCTGCCGATCATCAAGTTCTCGGTCGATTGGTGGAACACGCTGCACCAGCCCGCATCGGTCACCAAGCTCAGCGGGCCGGCGATCCATCCGACCATCCTGATGCCGCTGCTCTGGATGGCGGCCGCGTTCACCCTGCTGTTCGTCCTGCTGGTGCTGGTGCGCACCGAAACCGAGATCGACCGCCGCCGCCTCGAGATCGCGGATCAGGACGCATGACGAGCTATGCGGTCTTCATCCTGTCCGCCTACCTGGCGGTGCTGGTGATCCTGGGCGGCCTCACCATCGCCTCGCTGAGCGCGCGCCATCGCGTGCGCCGCGAGCTGGCGCGCCGCGGCCTCGAACGGCAGCGCGGGCAGCGCGCCGGAGCAACCCCATGACGCCCAAGCGCCGCCGCCTGTGGCTGCTCGTCGGGTCGCTGGCCACCCTGGGTGCCGCCGCCGCCCTGGTCCTGACGGCATTGAGCGACAACCTGGTGTTCTTCTATTCGCCCTCGCAGGTCGCCGAGAAGGGCATCGTCCCCGATCGGCGCTTCCGGCTGGGCGGGCTGGTCGAGGCCGGCAGTGTGCAGAAGAACGGCGAGGAGGTGCGCTTCACCGTCACCGACACGCACAAGACAATGCCCGTCGTCTATCGCGGCCTGCTGCCCGACCTGTTCCGCGAGGGTCAGGGCGTGATCGCCGAAGGCACCCTGCGGGCCGACGGCGTGTTCGTCGCCCGCGAGGTCCTGGCCAAGCACGACGAGAACTACATGCCGCCCGAGGTCGCCAAGGCCATCAAGGAGGCCGGGCAGTGGAAGGACAAGAAGTGACGCATCGCGCGGAGCCGCGCCCGTGATTCCCGAGGTCGGCCACTTCGCCCTGATCCTGGCGCTGTGCGTGGCGCTGGTGCAAGGAACGCTGCCGCTGCTCGGCGCCGCGCAGGGCGACCAGCGCCTGATGGCGCTCGGTCGCACCGCTGCCCTCACGCAAGCTTTCCTGGTCATCCTGGCGTTCGGTGCTCTCACCCAGGCCTACCTGACGTCGGACTTCTCGGTGGCCAACGTCGTCGCCAACTCCCATTCGGCCAAGCCGCTGCTCTACAAGATCTCCGGCGTATGGGGGAACCACGAGGGCAGCATGCTCCTGTGGGCCCTGATCCTGGCGCTGTTCGGCGCGGCGGTAGCCGTCTTCGGCAGCACCTTGCCCGACACGCTGCGCAGCCGCGTGCTGGCCGTGCAGGGGCTGATCGGCCTGGGCTTCCTCGCCTTCCTGATCTTCACCTCCAACCCGTTCGAGCGCGTCTCGCCGGCACCGCCGGACGGCAACGGGCTCAACCCGCTGCTGCAGGACCCTGGGCTCGCCTTCCATCCGCCGCTGCTCTATCTCGGCTATGTCGGCCTCTCGGTGACCTACGCCTTCGCCATCGCAGCCCTGCTCGAAGGTCGCGTCGATCCGGCATGGGCGCGCTGGGTGCGGCCGTGGACCCTGGCGGCGTGGTGCTTCCTTACGCTCGGCACTACATCCTCGGCTGGGGCGGCTTCTGGTTCTGGGATCCGGTCGAGAACGCCTCGCTGATGCCGTGGCTCGCCGGCACCGCGCTGCTGCACTCGGCGATCGTCGTCGAGAAGCGCGATGCGCTGAAGAGCTGGACCGTCCTGCTCGCCATCCTGGCCTTCTCGCTGTCGCTGCTCGGCACTTTCCTGGTGCGCTCCGGCGTGCTCACCTCGGTGCACGCCTTCGCCCAGGACCCGGCGCGCGGGATGTACATCCTGGGGTTCCTGATCGCGGTGACCGGCGGCGGCCTGGCGCTCTACGCCTGGCGCGCACCCAGCCTGCAGGGCGGCGGGCTGTTCCAGCCGATCAGCCGCGAGGGCGCGCTGATCCTGAACAACCTCCTCCTGTGCACCCTCGCCGCCACGGTGCTGCTGGGCACCCTCTATCCGCTGTTCCTCGACCTGCTGACCGGCGCCAAGGTGTCGGTCGGGCCGCCGTTCTTCAACGCCACCTTCGTGCCGATCGGCCCGTTCCTCGGCTGGAAGCGGGCCGAGCTGTGGCCCGCCCTGATGCAACTCAGGCTCGCCTTCGTCGTCTCGGTGATCGCCGCGATCGTCACCGCCATCGTCGTCGACAGCCGCGCCGCCCTGGCGGCGATCGCCTTCGGCTTCGGCGTCTGGGTGATCGCCGGCAGCCTGATCGAGCTCGCGCAGCGCCTGCGGCTCGGCGCGACATCCTTCGGCGACTCCCTGCGCCGACTGCGGGCGACACCGCGCGCCAGCCTGGGCATGACGATCTCGCATGCGGCGCTGGGCTTCGTGGTGCTGGGCTCCGTGGCGACGAGTGCCTGGCACACGGAGCTGATTCGGACGGTCAAGCCCGGCGAGACGATGAGCTTCGCGGGCTATCAGGTGACGCTGCAGCGGGTCGAGAGCGTACCGGGGCCGAACTACATCGCCGAGCGCGCGACCTTGTCTGTCACGCTGGGCGGCAGGCCCTACACGACCCTGCAGCCCGAGCGGCGGCTGTTCACGGTGCAGCGCCGCCAGGTCGCCGAGACAGCCATCCAGACCAACCTGCTGCGCGATCTCTACGCCACGCTCGGCGAAGGCGATGCGGGCTCGGGGTGGGTGATCCGCCTCTACCTCAACCCGCTGGCGCCGTGGATCTGGCTGGGCGCCGCCTTGTGTGCCTTCGGTGGTTTCGTCTCGCTGTCAGACCGCCGCTTGCGGGTCGGCGCGCCCTCTCGCCTGCGGCCGGCAACGGTGCGCCCATGAGCCGCCGTCTCCTGTTCCTGCTGCCGCTGCTGACCTTGGCGCTGATGACCGGCTTCTTCGCCTGGTCGCTGCTGGCGGGGCGCGATCCGGCCTCGATCGGCTCGGTCATGATCGGCCGCCCGGCACCGCGTCTCGAGCTGCCGGCGCTCGCGCCGGGAGAGCCGCCGCTCGGCGATGCGATGCTGCGCACCGGCAAGCCCGTGCTGGTGAATTTCTTCGCCAGCTGGTGCGCGCCCTGCCTCGCCGAGCATCCGCTGTTCATGCGGCTCAGTGACCGCGAGGGCGCGACGCTCATCGGCGTCGCCTGGAAGAACAAGCGCGAGGATGCCATCGCCTGGCTGAAGCGGTTGGGCGATCCGTTCAAGGCGGCCGGCCTCGATCTCGACGGCAGGACAGGTCTCGACTGGGGCCTGAGCGGCGTGCCGGAGACCTATGCCATCGACGGCGACGGCATCGTGCGCCTGCATTTCCGCGGGCCCATCACCGAGCGCGACCTCACCGATTCGATCCTGCCGTTCCTGAAGGGAAAGAGGTGAGGCTCCCGTCGCCCGCGGCGCTCGTCGCCTTCATCCTCACGTCCGTGCTCTTCATTGGCGCCTGCCTGGCCGTCGAGCCGACCGAGATGCTGAAGGATCCGGCGCTCGAGGCGCGCGCGCGGACCATCGGCCAGGTGCTGCGCTGCGTCGTCTGCCAGAACCAGTCGATCGATGATTCGTCGGCCGAGGTGGCGCGCGACATGCGCCGCGCCGTGCGCGATCGGCTGACCGCCGGCGACAGCGACGACCAGGTGTTCGCCTACATGGTGGCGCGCTACGGCGACTACGTGCTGCTGAAGCCGCCCTTCAGGACCGGCACCTTGGTCCTGTGGCTCGGCGGCCCGGCCCTGCTCGTCGTTGCCGGCACCGCCCTGCTGATCGCGGCGCGTCGGCGCGCACGACGCACCGTGACGCCGCCGCCGCCGCTCAGCGCAGAGGAACGGCAGCGCCTCGACGCGCTGCTGAAGCCCTGATGCTGGAGTTCGTCCTCGCGCTTCTTGCCACGGCGACCGTCGGGGCGCTGCTGATCCCCTTGCTGCGCGCGCCGCGTCGCTCGGCCGGCCGGCTCGACGGCGAGCTCGCGATCTATCGCGACCAGCTCGACGAGATCGAGCGCGAGCGAGCGGCCGGCTCGATCGCCGAGACCGACGCCGCCGCGGCCCGCCTCGAGATCGAGCGCCGGGCGCTTGCGGCGGGCGATCAATCCGCCGCCAGGCCCGCCGCCCAGGCCGAAGGACTGCTGCACAAGGTTCTGTCGCCGGCCCTGGCGTTGGCGATCCCGCTGCTGGCGCTCGGGCTCTATCTCAACATGGGCCGGCCGGGCCTGCCGGCAGCGCCGACCGTCGCCGGCACGCTGCGGCCGTCGCCGCCGGCCGAGCCGGTAGATGTCGCGCGTCTCGTCAAGCTGGCGCAGGACCGCGTCGCGGCGCAGCCAGACGATGCCGAGGCCCAGTCGGCGCTGGGCGAGGCGCTGACCCTCGAGGCCGACGGCACCGTGACGGCAGCTGCAGCCGCCGCCTTCCGGAAGGCCGTCGCCCTGCAGCCGGGCGATGCGCGCGCCGTCTATTATCTCGGCCTGCACGACGCGCAGAGCGGCGACAGCCGCGCTGCCGTCGCGCGCTGGCGCGAGCTCGAAGCCAGCAGCCCGCCCGACGCGCCCTACCTGCCGATGCTGCGGTCCGAGATCACCCGAATCGCCCGTGCGGCGAACATCGAGGCGCCGGGCGCGCCGCCGTCGACCATGCCGCAGCCCTCGCGCGAGCAGCAGGACGCCATGGCCGCGCTGACCCCTGAGCAGCGCCAGCAGGCGATCCGCGGCATGGTCGAGGGTCTCGCTGCACGCCTGAAGGACAATCCGCAGGACCGTTCCGGCTGGCTGCGCCTGGCCAATGCGTGGAAGGTGCTGGGCGAGAACGCATCCGCCGTCGACGCCTATGCCCAGGCCGACGCGCTGGCGCCGGTCGATGCCCGCCTGCTCACCGACTGGGCCGAGGCACATGTCCGCCAGCTGAAGCCCGGCGAGGCGCCGTCGCCGGACGCCGTCGCCGTCCTGCAGCGCCTGGAGAAAGCCGAGCCGCGCAACGGCTTGGCGCTGTTCTATCTCGGCGCGGCCGCCTTCGCGGCGGGCGACAGGAAGGCAGCCGCGGCGCGCTGGAGGACGCTGCTCGCCCTGCTGCCGGCCGACGCGCCGATCCGGCCAATGCTGGAGGAGAGGATCAAGGAAGCAGAGGAGACGGCGAGATAGCCTCCAAGCCATGGGCTCCCGTCACGCCGTTGGTTGGCGGGTTCGGTGGTCTTGCGCCCGCGGGCTCGGTTGGAGCTTCGGCTCTTCGGCGCTCACCCCGGCCCGATCGTCCGGCTGCGGCAGCATGAAGCCCTCGAAGTACGACGCGAGCTGCTCGTGGCCATCCAGCGGGAGGATTTGCGCGACGTATTGATCGGGCCGCACGATCACGATGCAACCTGACTCCCGATCGATGCCGCGCATCGCGAAGATGTCGTTGCCGCCCGCGATATCGGCGCAGAACATCTTTTCGTAGTCGAGCAGGCCGTAGCGCCCTTTGCGAGGCAGCAGCAGCGCGGGCATGTCCTCGATGGCGAGCGCGCGATGGGCTTGCTGGAACACCGCGCGGACATCGATCACCGCGTCGACGTCCTCGTCGCGCCGCGTGTACTTCCGCACGGGCGAGCCTGCATCCTCGGCGAGGAAGTCGCACAGCAGGCGGATGGCGGATCGCGGGGCAGCGGGATCGGCCGCCCCGGCAAAGGCGAAGATGCGGAAGCGACCGTCGGCCCGGACGACATGGCCGAGGTGAACCGGCTTGGCGTCGGCGAGGCGAACGACCGGGGCAGAATGGAAGCGCTTTCCGATGACGAACCCTTCGGAAAGATGCTGGTGGACGGGCTGGCCGGTCAGCAACGACTGGCGGTACTGCGTCGCGGTCCCTGCCGTATAGCGTCCGTGCCTGATGAAGTAGCTCTGGGTTCTCGCAGGGTCGGGGCCGTCTGCCGCTCCTTGCGTCGAGGTGAACAACGCCGCCCATTCGCGATCGAAGTCGATCAGCTCCCCGGCAATGGCGCGACGTTCCGCCGAATAGGAGTGCAGCAGGGCAGGCGCGCACCGCTGGCGCAGCACGGCGGCGAGCTTCCACCCGAGATTGAAGGCGTCCTGCATCGAGACGTTCATGCCCTGCCCGGCCTTCGGGCTGTGGGTGTGGCAGGCGTCGCCGGCGATGAACACGCTGGGCAGCCGCGTCGCCGTCTCGTGCTCCGGCACGTCATCGAACTTGTCAGTCAGGCGCTGGCCGATCTCGTAGACCGACCACCAGGGAATCTCCTTCACCTCTAGTCGGTAAGGGCTGAGGATCCGCCGCGCCTTCGCGATGAGCTCCTCGACAGTGATATGGCGGCTCGCGACCCGTTCGCCGATCTCGAGCCGGGTGAGCTCGACATAGAGGCGGACCAGATAGCCGCCTTCGCGCGGGATGACGAGAAGGCTGCCCTCGCCAGCCGACTGGATCAGCGACTTGCAGCGAATGTCCGGGAAGTCGGTGACCGCCAGCACGTCCATGACGCCCCAGGCGTGATTGGCCGAGTCGCCGCGGAGCTCGCGCCCGATCGACCGCCGCACGACGCTGTGTGCACCGTCGCAACCAACGACGTAGCGGGCTGTGACCGTCTCGATCTCGCCGTGGTGCGGCGGCTCCTGCCGCTCGAGCGCGACGGTGACACGGCGCGCTCCATCGTCACCGACAGGCGCCGCAGGCTGCACGGCGACCACGCGCCGGCCGTAGTGCGGCTCGAGCTTCGCCGCCGACCGGCGCATGAGGTCGAGGTAGAAATCGTGCACGCGCGCCTGGTTCAGGACGACGTGCGGGAACTCCGACAACCCGTCCTCGACGTCCTGGATCCTCCCGCTGCGGACGATCGTCGCCGGCCGCCGGTCGTCCGGCTTCCAGAAGGTCGTCTCGTTGATCCAGCAGGCCTCCTTGGCCACGCGCTCGCTGAAGCGGAAAGCGTGGAACATCTCCATCGTCCGGCAGGCGATCCCGTCGGCCTGGCCGAGCTGCAGCCGGCCCGCCTTCTGCTCGACGATGCAGGTCCTGATGTCGCGAAACGCCGCCAACTGCGCGGCGAGCGTCAGCCCGGCCGGACCGCATCCGACGATCAGGACGTCGACCTCGGATATCGCTCCGACGGGTCCGAGATTTCCGGGTCGCCCGGCTCGAAGCCATTCAGGTGAAACTGCATGAGGGCGTTCCCCGTCGCTGAGAAGCGTGCTGCACGAACTTACGGCACAAGCCGGTCAACGGGAATTCGCCAAGCAGCGAACCAATCGCCCTGGCATGCAGCCGGGCATCTTGCTTACGCCATTTCTCCGTCATCCCGAGCGGAGCCGCCCGATCAGGCGCTGTTTACAGCGCCATTGGCGGTGTAGTCGAGGGACCTGTCTTCGGCGACTCCACAACAAGAGAGGTCCCTCCACTACGCCTCGCTACGCTCGGCTCCGGTCGGGAAGACGGATTTTTCGCATGACTTGGCCCGGTATCCCCGGCGGCTTTGTCAGTCGGTGCCTCTATCGCTCCGTCCGGAGCTTCGAGCGCAGGGCGTAGACCAGGTCGAGCGCTTCGCGCGGCGTGAGCTCGTCGGGATTGATGGCCACGAGCGCCTTCTCGATCTCGGACTCGCGCGGTTTGGCCGCGCCGCCGGCCGGTCGCGCCGGAGCCGCGGCAAACAGAGGAAGATCGTCGGCGAGGCGTGTCACCGCTCCCGACTGCTCGCCCTTCTCGAGCTCGGCCAGCACCGTCTCGGCGCGCGCCACCACGGCGGCCGGCAGGCCGGCGAGCTGGGCGACGTGGATGCCGTAGGAGCGGTCGGCGGCGCCGGCCGCCACCTCGTGCAGGAAGACGACGTGGTTCTGCCACTCCTTGACGCGCATCGTGTAGGGCGCCAGCGCCGCGAGGCGCTGCTTCAGTGCGCCGAGCTCGTGGAAGTGCGTGGCGAACAGGGCGCGGCAGCGGTTGACGTCGTGCAGATGCTCAAGCGTCGCCCAGGCGATCGACAGGCCGTCGAAGGTCGCCGTGCCGCGGCCGATCTCGTCGAGGATGACGAGGCTTCTCGCCGTCGCCTGATTGAGGATGGCCGCGGTCTCGACCATCTCGACCATGAAGGTCGAGCGGCCGCGCGCCAGGTCGTCGGCCGCGCCGACGCGGCTGAACAGGCGGTCGACCAGCCCGATCGTCGCCTGCCGCGCCGGCACGAACGAGCCGGCCTGCGCCATCACCGCGATCAGCGCGTTCTGGCGCAGGAAGGTCGACTTGCCGGCCATGTTGGGGCCGGTCAGCAGCCACAGCCGGCGGTCGGAGCCGAGATCGCAGTCGTTGGGCACGAAGCCCGAGCCGCCCTGCCGCCGCAGCGCCGCCTCGACCACCGGATGGCGGCCGCCCGCGATGGCGAAATCGGCCTCCTCGCTCAACACCGGCCGCACGTAGCTCTCGCTCGCCGCCAGCTCGGCGAGCGCCGTCGCGACATCGAGCGCGGCCAGCGCGCGGCCGGCCGCGGCGACCCGGACCGAGGCCGCCATCACCTCGCCGACCAGCGATTCGAAGATCGCGAGCTCAAGCGCCAGCGCCTGGTCGGCAGCGCGGCCGATGCGGGTCTCGAGATCGGCCAGCTCGGCGGTGCTGTAGCGCGTGGCGTTGGCCATCGACTGGCGGCGCGTGAAACCCAGGGCGGCGAGATCGAGCTTGTCGGCGTGCATTACCGTAACCTCGATGTGATAGCCGATCATGTTGTTGTGCCGAATCTTCAGCGTCGCCACGCCGCTCGAGCTGCGGTACCTGGCCTCGAGCGCCGCCACGGTCTTGCGGCTGTCGTCGCGCAGGGTGCGCTGCTCGTCGAGCTCGGCGCGATAGCCGGCGCGAATGAAGCCGCCGTCGCGCGCCAGCAGCGGCGGCTCGTCGGCAAGCGCCGCCGCGAGCGAGTCGATCAGCGCGCGATGATCGGTGCAGGCCGCGACGATGTCGGCGAGCGGTGCGGGGGGCGGCGCCAGCGCCTCGGGCTCGGCACGCAGCAGGGCGGCGAGCGCCTCGCCGGAATCCAGCCCGTTGCGCAGAGCCGCCAGATCGCGCGGCCCGCCGCGACCGACCGACAGGCGCTGCAGGGCGCGCTCGATGTCGGGCGTGCGGCGCAGCGCCTCGCGCACGCGCTCGCGCACCGCAGGCCGCTCGACGAACAGCTGCACCAGATCGAGCCGGCGCTCGATCGCCGCGCGGTCGGTCAGCGGGGCGGCGATGCGCTCGGCGAGCAAGCGGGCGCCCGGGCCCGTCAGGGTGCGATCGATGGTGGCGAGCAGGCTGCCGTCGCGCCGTCCGTCGAGGCCGCGCACCAGCTCGAGGTTGCGCCTGGTCGCCGGGTCGATCTCCATCGTGCCGTCGGCCCGCTCGCGGCGCGGCGGCGACAGGGCGGGCAGCTTGCCGGCCTGGGTGAGCGCCACGTAGTCGAGCAGCGCGCCGCAGGCGGCGGTCTCGGCGCGCGAGAAGGCGCCGAAGCTGTCGAGGGCCGCCACCTTGAAGGTCGCCTGCAGGCGCTTGCGGGCATTGTCGCTGTCGAAGCGCGCCGAGGGCAGTGGCGTCAACACGCTGTTCCAGTCCTCGAGCGTGGCCTTGAGCGGCTCGCGCGCCAGCAGGCGGTCGGGCAGCAGCAATTCGCCGGGCGCGAGGCGGGCCAGCGCCGCGGCCAGCTGCCCGGGCAACACCGGCTGGGCGGCGAAGTCGGCGGTCGACAGGTCGAGCCAGGCCAGCGCCAGCTCGCCCTGCGCCTCGGCGATCGCTGCGAGATAGTTGTGGCTGCGCGCGTCGAGCAGCGAATCCTCGGTCAGCGTACCGGGCGTGATGACCCGCACCACGGCGCGCTCGACCACCGACTTGGCGCCGCGCTTCCTGGCCTCGGCCGGATCCTCGACCTGCTCGCAGACGGCGACCTTGAAGCCCTGCCGGATCAGCCGCGACAGGTAGGCCTCGTGGCTGTGCACCGGCACGCCGCACATCCGGATGTCCTCGCCGAGATGCTGGCCGCGCTTGGTCAGCGCGATGTCGAGCGCCGCCGATGCCGCCACGGCGTCGTCGAAGAACAGCTCGTAGAAATCGCCCATCCGGTAGAACACCAGATGCCCGGGATGCGCCGCCTTGATCGCCAGATACTGGCGCATCATCGGCGTCACGTCGGCGGGGATGGCTGCGGAAGGAGGAGCGCTGTCGGGCACGGAGCCGGTTTAGCATGCCGGCGCCGCCGGTGACTGGGGGCCGATTGGGGAAATGCAATGACAGCGGGCGGCGGCCTCGCAAGCCGCCCCTGAGGGTGCTATGTAATGCGAGGGAATCACACTGCCTTACCGGAGGCCCGCGTGAGCGCGACAGTTACCAGCAAGGGTCAGATCACCATCCCCAAGGCCGTTCGAGAGCAGCTGGGAATCGGGCCTGGAAGTGTGGTCGATTTCGAGCGCGCCGAGGACGGTCGGATTGTCCTGGTAAAGGCCGGGAAAAAGTCGCGCCCTACTCGTTTCGCCCGCCTGCGGGGGAGTGCCGGCAAGGGAATGAGCACTGACGAGATCATGGCCTTGACGCGAGGCGAGAGCTGACGTGACGCTGGTCGACACCAACGTCCTGCTCGATCTCGTGACCAACGATCGCGATTGGGCCGACTGGTCGCTGGCCCGCCTCGAGGACGCCGCGCTGGCGGGTTCCCTCCTGATCAACGATATCGTCTATGCCGAAACCTCGATTCGCTTCGAACGAATCGAGGACCTCGACGCCACGCTTGCCACGGCGAGGATCAAGATCGCACCAGTCTCGCGTCAGGCGCTGTTCCTCGCCGGAAAGACCTTTCGACGATACCGAGCGGCTGGCGGAACGCGAACCGGTGTCCTTCCCGACTTCTTCATCGGCGCGCACGCGGCGGTCGAAGGCTGGCGCCTGCTCACGCGCGACACAAGCCGCTATCGCACTTATTTCCCGAAGGTCACGCTTATCGCGCCGGCGACTTGAAAATGGTCACCGTCCAGGCAATTCGACTGAGACCGCGAGCGCTACGTTGCGGCGCGGTATGGCTCACTGGCCCCGGCGGTCGATTGCCGCCAATATGGCCCTTCAACCCGGGAGAGAGACGCGATGGCGAGCAAGGGCTCGGAAGCAATGGTCAGCAACGAGATGGGCGATCTCGACGGCGATTCGCTGATCATGCACCGCACCGGGCGGCCGGGGAAGATCGAGATCATCGCCACCAAGCCCCTGGTCACCCAGCGTGACCTGGCGCTCGCCTACTCTCCCGGCGTCGCCGCCCCCTGCCTGGAGATCGCCAAGGATCCCGACACCGCCTACGACTACACGGCGCGCGGCAACCTGGTCGCGGTGATCTCCAACGGCACCGCGGTGCTCGGCCTGGGCGACATCGGCGCGCTCGCCAGCAAGCCGGTGATGGAGGGCAAGGCCGTCCTGTTCAAGCGCTTCGCCGATGTCGACTGCATGGACATCGAGGTCGGCACCAAGGACGTCGACGAGTTCATCAACTGCGTGCGGTTCCTCGGGCCGACCTTCGGCGGCATCAACCTCGAGGACATCAAGGCGCCGGAATGCTTCATCATCGAGCAGCGCCTGCGCGAGCTGATGGACATCCCGATCTTCCA
>LNFM01006510.1_pt1 | contig 19184 bp, 16 predicted proteins | sample 596031 | NCBI WGS metagenome assembly LNFM01 (sample SAMN04254537, study PRJNA301005) | activated carbon metagenome | isolation source: dual media filters at the Ann Arbor, Michigan drinking water treatment plant | place: USA: Ann Arbor | reverse complement strand
CGTCCAGCGAGCCGCTGAACAAGGGGTTCCTGGACGAGATTGGGTCGCCCGGGCTGTATAATTCGTCGCTGTACGAATACATGCCGATCTTCCGCGCGGATGCGGAGGCGGTGCCGCATTGCGTGCGCGTGGCGCTGTCGGAACTGCTGCTGTCGGGCGTGACCACGCTCGCCGATTTGTCGATGTCGCATCCGGGGTGGCTGGACCTGCTGGCCGAGGCAGGGATGCGCGTGTGCATCGCGCCGATGTTCCGTTCGGCGCGCTGGTTCACCAAGAACGGGCATGTCGTCGAATACGAATGGGACGAGAAGGCCGGCGAGAAGGCGATGGAAGAAGCCATCCGCCTGGTGGAACGCGCCGAGCAGCATGAATGCGGGCGGCTGTTCGGCATGGTGGTGCCGGCGCAGATCGACACCTGCTCCGCCGGGCTGTTGAAGGACAGCCATGCGGAGGCGGGCAAGCGCGGCTTGTCCTGGCAGATCCACGCGGCGCAATCGGTGGTGGAATTCCACGAGATCACGCGCCGCCACGGCACCACGCCGATCGGCTGGCTGGATTCCATGGGGCTGCTGGGGGAACGGTCCATCATCGGGCATGGCATCTTCCTCGACGATCATCCCTCCACGCGCTGGCATACCGAGACCGACCTCGATCGGCTGGCGGATACCGGCACGACGGTCGCGCATTGCCCGACGGTGTTCGCGCGGCGCGGGATCGCGATGCGCGACCTGGGGCGCTACATTCGTCGTGGCGTGAACATGGGGATCGGGACGGACACCTATCCGCACAACATGCTGGATGAGATGCGCCTGGCCGCGCATATCGCCCGCACCCAGGCGGGCAATCCGCGCACGCTGCAGACCACCGACCTGTTCAACGCCGCCACCATCGGCGGCGCGAAGGCGCTGGGGCGCGATGACATCGGGCGCATCGCGGTGGGGTGCAAGGCGGATTTCTCGCTGGTGGACATCACGCATCCGATGATCCGCCCGGCCTACGACCCGATCCGCAGCCTGATCTACGCCGCGGGCGACCGCGCGCTGAAGGCGGTGTACGTGGACGGCAACAAGGTGGTCGAGGATGGCGAAGTGCTGACCATGGACTACCGCCAGGCCGCCGAGCACCTGCACGAGGCGCAGAAGCGCGTCGCCGCCGGCGTCACGCAGCGCGACTGGGCGCATCGCAGCCCGGAGCAGATCGCGCCGCCGACCTTCCATTGGTCGTGATGCGCCGCATGATCGCAAGGCGCCGCAGCGCATGACGGACGACCTGCTGCGGATCGAGGGGCTTCGTACGGTCTTCCGCACCCATGGCGGGGAGATCGCGGCGGTCGATGGCGTCGACCTGTCCGTCCCGCGCGGGCGCACGCTCGGCATCGTGGGGGAATCCGGTTGCGGGAAGTCGGTGCTGTCGTTGTCGGTGATGCGGCTGGTGGCGCATCCGGGGCGCGTGGCGGCGGGGCGCGTCATGCTGGAAGGGCGCGACCTTCGGTCGCTGTCCAACGCGCAGATGCGCGACGTGCGCGGCAGCGAAGTCGCGATGATCTTCCAGGAGCCGATGACCAGCCTGAACCCGGTCCATACGGTCGGCTTCCAGATCACCGAGGCGATGCGCGCGCACGACCCGCGGGCGTCCAACGCCGAATTGCGCGACCGCGCGATCGCGGCGCTGACGCGGGTTCGCATCCCGGCACCCGAGCGGCGCTTCGACGAGTATCCGCACCAGCTCTCGGGCGGGATGCGCCAGCGCGTGATGATCGCGATGGCGCTGGCGTGCAGCCCGAAGCTGTTGATCGCTGATGAGCCGACGACGGCACTGGATGTGACGGTGCAGGCGCAGATCCTCGACCTGTTGCGTGATCTGCAATCCGAGACGGGGATGTCGATCATCCTGATCACCCACGACCTCGGTGTGGTGGCGGAGATGGCGGATGAAGTAGCGGTGATGTACGCCGGGCGGGTTGTGGAACGTGCGCCCGCCGCTGCCTTGTTCGGCGATCCGATGCATCCTTATACGCTCGGGCTGCTGGGATCGGTGCCGCGGCTTGATGAGGAACGCGAGACGCTGCTCGCCATCGATGGGTCCGTGCCGCCGCCCTTTGCGCTGCCCAAGGGCTGCCGCTTCCATCCGCGCTGCCCCTTCGCGGCCGATGCCTGCAAGGTCGAACCGCCGCCGCTGCGCGAGATCGCGCCCGGCCACCAGGCCGCCTGCCTGCGCGCGCCGGTCGAGGTCTTCGCGGCATGAGCGCGCCGCTGCTGGAGGTGACGGACCTCGCCAAGCACTACCCGGTCCGCAAGGGGCTGATCCTGGCGAAGCAGGTCGGCACGGTGCGCGCCGTCGATGGCGTGTCCTTCACGCTGAACCGTGGCGAGACGCTGGCGCTGGTGGGAGAATCCGGCTGCGGGAAATCCACCACGGCGCGGCTGGTGCTGCGCCTGATCGAACCGTCCGCTGGCAGCCTGCGCTTCGAGGGCAAGGACATCACCGGCATCTCCGGTTCCGCGCTGCGCGCGATGCGGCGGCGGATGCAGATCGTGTTCCAGGACCCCTATGCCAGCCTGAATCCCCGGCTTACGGTGGCGGAGACCATCGCTGAGCCGATGCAGGTGCATGGCATCGGCGACGGCGCATCGCGGCGCGCGCGGGTGGCGGAGTTGCTCGGCTTGGTCGGGCTGCGCGCCTTCCATGCCGAACGCTATCCGCATGAGTTCAGCGGCGGGCAGCGCCAGCGCATCGGCATCGCGCGCGCGTTGTCTGTGCAGCCGGACCTGGTGGTCTGCGACGAACCGGTCAGCGCGCTGGATGTGTCGATCCAGGCGCAGGTGGTGAACCTGCTGAAGGACCTTCAGCGGCGCTTTGGGCTGGCCTACCTGTTCATCGCGCATGACCTGGCGGTGGTGAAGCATGTCGCCGACCGCGTGGCGGTGATGTATCTCGGCAGCATCGTCGAGACGGCGTCCAAGCGAGACCTGTTCGCCAATCCGCGCCACCCCTATACGCGCGCGCTGCTGGCGGCGATCCCGCATCCCGACCCGACGCGGCGCGGGCAGGTCAAGCCGCTCGGCGGCGATGTGCCCTCGCCGATGAATGTGCCGCCAGGCTGCCGCTTCCATACGCGCTGCCCCTTCGCGCAGGATCGTTGCCGGAAGGAAGAACCCGTGCTGCGACCGATGGCCGATGGGCACGCGGCGGCCTGCCATTTCGCCGAGACGCTGCCGCCCGCCGGGCTGGATTTCAGCGGCGGGTTGGCGCCGGCGGCGGCGATGCGCCTCGCGCTCTATGCCAAGGCGCGCGACGCGGCGGCGTAGCGTTTACGCAGGCCCCGCGCGCGCCTACCCTCCGCCGCAACAGCGCAGGAGGACGCGGCATGGCGCGGATCGGTTTCGTGGGGCTCGGCCGGATGGGCGCGCATATGGCGCGCAATCTGCTCAAGGCCGGGCATCAGGTCGTGGTGTTCGACATCGTGCAGGCGGCGGTCGATCCGGTCGTCGCGGCTGGCGGCACAGCGGCGTTTTCCTCCGCCGCCGCGGCGCAGGATGCCGATGTGGTCATCACCATGCTGCCCGCGGGTGCCGAGGTGCGCGACGCCTGGCTCGGGCAGGGCGGGTTGGCGAAGGCATCGCGCGCGGATGCGTTGCTCATGGATTGCTCGACCATCGATGTCGCGACGGCGCGCGAGGTGGCGGCGGCGGCTGGGCGACCCTTCCTCGACGCGCCGGTCTCGGGCGGCGTGGTGGGCGCGGAGGCCGGCACGCTGACCTTCATGGTCGGCGGCGATGCCGAGGCGGTGGCGCGCGCGAAGCCGATCCTGGAGGCCATGGGGCGCACCGTCGTGCATTGCGGCCCGGCCGGCGCCGGCCAGGTGGCGAAGCTGTGCAACAACATGATGCTCGCGGCCACCATGGCGGTGACGTCCGAGGCCTTCGTGATGGCGGAGCGGCTCGGGCTGCCGGCGCAGGCGCTGTTTGACGTGTGTTCCAAGTCCACCGCGATGTCCTGGGCGCTGGTGGGGTCCTGCCCGGTGGCTGGGCCGGTGCCGACCAGCGCAGCCAATCGCGACTTCGCCCCGGGCTTCACGGCGGCGCTGATGCGGAAGGATCTGACCCTGGCGCAGCAGGCGGCGAAGGATGCGGGGGTTGACGCGCAGGTTGGCGCGCTGGCGCTGGCGCTGTTCGATCGCTTTGTCGAAGGCGGCGGCGGGGGCAAGGATTTCTCCGGGATCATCACCATGATCCGCGAAGGGAAGGCGGCATGACCGTGTCCTTCGTCTCGCCGCGGTTGCTGATGATCGGCGGCGGCGCGGTCGGGAAGCTCGCCGAGGTGCTGGCGCAGTTCCGGCTGTCGCGTCCGCTGGTGGTGACGGACCCGTGGATGGTGTCCTCCGGCACGGTCGAGAAGGCGCTCGCGCCGTTGCGCGCGGCCGGCATCGCGCCGGGCGTGTTCAGCGACACCGTGCCCGACCCGACCGACACGGTGATCGAGGCTGGCGTCGCCGCGATGAAGGCCGCCGACTACGACTGCCTGGTCGGCTTCGGCGGCGGCTCGCCGATGGACACGGCGAAGGCCATGGCGATCCTGGGCGCGGCCGAACCGGGTGTCAGGATGCGCGACTTCAAGGTACCGGCGCAGGCCAATCGCGGCGCGCTGCCGGTCATCTGCATCCCGACCACGGCGGGTACCGGCAGCGAGGCGACGCGCTTCACCGTCATCACCGACACCGAGCGCGACGAGAAGATGCTGATCGCCGGTCTCGGGGCGCTGCCGCTGGCCGCGGTGGTGGACTACGAACTCACCTTCAGCCTGCCGCCGCGCATCACCGCCGATACCGGCATCGACAGCCTGACGCATGCGCTGGAGGCCTTCGTCTCCAAGCGCGCGAATGACGAGGCTGACGAATACGCGTTGCGGGCGATGCGGCTGATCGCGCCGAATCTTCGCACCGTCTATGGCGATCCCTCCAACGTCGTCGCGCGCGCGGCGATGATGAAGGGCGCGACGCTGGCGGGCATCGCGTTCAGCAATTCGTCGGTCGCGCTGGTGCATGGCATGTCGCGGCCGATCGGCGCGCATTTCCATGTGCCGCACGGGCTGTCCAACGCCATGCTGCTGCCGGCCGTCACGGAATACAGCCTGAACGCCGCGCTGCCGCGCTATGCGGAAGCGGCGCGCGCGATGGGTGTCGCGAATTCGGCCGAGGGCGACCAGTCGGCGGCGGCGAAGCTGTTGCAGGAACTGCGCGACCTGAACCGCGACCTGGCGGTGCCCACGCCCGCCGCATACGGCATCGATCCCGCCACATGGGACGGGCTGCTGGACACCATGGCGGCGCAGGCGCTCGCCAGCGGGTCGCCCGCCAACAATCCGGCGGTGCCGACGGCGGAGGAGATCACCGCGCTCTACCGCCGCGCATGGGCTGGCTGAAGCAAGACACACCGGAGGAACACCAATGAAAACACGCATCGCACGACGCCCGCTGCTGGCGGCAGCCGGGCTGCTCGCCGCGCCGCGCCTGGCCGGCGCGCAGGCCTGGCCGACACGGCCGATCCGCTTCATCGTGCCCTATACGCCGGGCGGCTTCACCGACCTGTCCACGCGCCTGGTGTCGGAACCGCTGGCGCGCGTGCTGGGCCAGCCGGTGGTGGTGGAGAACCGGCCGGGGGCGAACAGCATCCTGGGCGCCGGGCATGCGGCGACCAGCCCGGCGGATGGCTACACCTTCGTCACGGTGCTGCCGGCCCATGCAGCCAACGCCACGCTGCAGGCCGGTCGGCTGCCCTTCGATGCGGTCGGCAGCTTCGCGCCGGTCTCGGTGATCGCGCGATCCCCGCTGGTGCTGGCGGCGACGGCGAAGATGCCGATCCGCTCGCTGCGCGAGATGGTGGCCTTCGCGAAATCCAACCGCCTGACCTACGGGTCGAGCGGCATCGGGTCGACCGCGCATCTCGCGATGGAACTGCTGCAGATCCGCGAAGGGTTCCGCGGCGAGCATGTGCCCTATCGCGGCACGCAGCCGGCGCTGCAGGACCTGATCGCCGGCAATATCGTCGCGATGTTCGACGTGAATTCCGCGCTGCGGCCGCAGATCGACGCGCGCAACATCACCGGGCTGGCCGTGGCCTCGGAGGAACGCCCGCCGTTTGCGCGCGACCTGCCGACGCTGATCGAAGGCGGCGTTGCGGATTTCTCGGTCAGCACCTGGTCGATGCTGCTGGCGCCGGCGGGGACACCGCGGGAGATCGTCACGCGCGTCTCCACCGAGGTCGCGAAGATCCTGCGCGAACCCGCCATGACCGAGCGGCTGCTGGGCATGGGCCTGCTGGCGGATGGCCGCGGGCCGGATGAGACCGCATCCTTCCTGCGCGCCGAGGTCGATCGCTGGGGCCAGGTGATCCGCACTGGTGGGATCACGGTCGAGGGCTGAACCGCCCGGGCGCGCCGTGGCTGATACCGATATCAGCCACGGCACCCACCGGCATCACTCGATGCGGATGTTCAGCGCGCGCACCAGCGGTTCCCAGCGCGCGCGGTCGGCGGCGATGAAGGCGCGCGCCGCCCCCGGGTCGGTTTCCAGCGGCAGGCTCGCCAGGGCGCGGAAGCGATCGACATTCGCAGGCACCCGCAGCGCCTCGGCCGTGACCTGTGCGATGCGCGCCGCCGCGGCGTCGGGCATCCGCGCGGGGCCGAGCAGGCCATACCAGTTGCCGGCCTCGATCGGCTGGCCGAGTTCGGCCAGCGTCGGCACGTCGGGCAGCAGCGGGATGCGGGAGGGCGAGCCGGCCGCCAGGATCTTCACCTGCCCGTCGCGCGCCGCGGCCTCGCCGGCGCCGGCGGTGATGAACATGATGTCCACCTGACCGCCGCGCAGCGCCGTGCCGGCCGGGGCCGATCCGGTGAAAGGCACGTGCAGCAACTGCACGCCCGCGCTGCGCGCCAGCAATTCCATCGCCAGGTGCGCCGTGCTGCCGATGCCCCAGGAGGCATAGGTGATGCGCCCCGGCGCGGCGCGGGCCATGGCGAGCAGCGCCTCCAGGTTGTCGGCGGCCAGGCCGGGCCGGCGGATCAATACGAAAGGCGCGCGGGCGAAGACCGTGACGGGCGTGAAGTCGCGCTCCGCGTCATAAGGCAGGCGCGGGTAGATCAGCGGGTTGATCGCATGCGTCTCGGCATTGGCGACGATCAGCGAATGCCCGTCAGGCGCGGCGCGCGCCACCGCCTGGGTGCCGACCGCGCCATTGGCGCCGGCGCGGTTCTCGATCACCACCGGCTGGCCGAGGCTCGTCCCCATGGCCGGTGCCAGCACGCGGATCGCGAGGTCGGTCAGCCCGCCGGCATTCCACGGCACGGTGATCCGCACCGGCTGTTCCGGGAAGGCCGCCAGGGCGGGCCGGGCAAAGGCCAAGGTGGCGGCGGCGCCGAGCAGCGCGCGCCGATCGAGGTGATGCATCGTGGAACGTCCTTCCCATGCTGCCGCTTGGCGCGGCCTTCATGGTAACGCTACCACCCCGATTCAGGGCTGCCTACGTCAAGCGGTCTCCTGCGGCCGGCCGGGCGTGCGCTGTGCCGCGGCGCCGGGGCTGCCCTTGCCGTCATCCCCGCGCCGCAGCCGGGTGCGACCGCTGTAGAGCACGATGGGTGCGGCGATGAACACCGACGAGCCCGCCGAGATCACGATGCCCGCCACCATCACCCAGGCGAAGCCCGACAGCGTATCGCCGCCGAACAGCGCGAGCGGCAGCGCCGAGAGCAGCAGCGTCATCGACGTGCCGAGCGTGCGGTTCATCGTCTCGTTGATCGAGAGATCCACCAGTTCGTCGAGCGGCATCGTCTTGAACTTGCGGAGGTTCTCGCGCATGCGGTCGAACACCACGACCTTGTCGTTCGCGCTGAATCCGATGACGGTCAGGATCGCCGCGATGGTGGTCAGGTTGAACTCGATCTGGAACAGCACCATCAGGCCGACCGCCTTGGTCACGTCGAGCACCAGCGTGGTGACGGCGGCGATGCCGAACTGCCATTCGAAGCGCGCCCAGATGTAGATGAGCATCGCCAGGAACGACAGCGCGAGCGCCGTCAGCCCGCCGATGAACAACTCGTCCGAGACGCGGTTGCCGACCGCCTCCACGCGCAGGATGCGGGTGCCGGGGGCGACCTGTTCGAAGGCTGCGCGCACGGCATTGACTGCCTGCTGCACGCCACCCTCGTCGCCCTGCGGGGGCAGGCGCAGCGCGTAGGTCGAGGCATCGCCGAATTGCAGCAGCGTGGCATCACCGAGGTTCAGCCCGGCCACCGCGGCGCGCAGCGCGCCGATGTCGCCCGGCGTCGGCGTGCGGACCTCCATCTCGATGCCGCCCTTGAAGTCGATGCCCTTCTCGAGGCCCGGATTGAAGGCGATGACCAGCGAGGCGGTGGACAGCACCGCCGAGACGATCAGCCCGACCCGCGCCGCCTTCATGAAGGGAATCCGCGTGCCGTCGGGGAAGATGCGGAACAGCGGCCGGCGCAGGCGTTCGACGAACGACAGGCCGGGCCGCTGGAACACCGGCAATTCCTTGGGCCGCGTGCGCTTGTACCACCAGGAGACCAGCAGGCGGGTCAGCACCGTGGCCGTCCACATCTGCACGACGGTGCCGACCGCGACCGTGACGGCGAAGCCCTTCACCGGCCCGGAGCCGAAGGCGAACAGGCAGGCCATGGCGATCAGGTTGGTCAGGTTGGAGTCGAGAATCGTCCCCGACGCCTTGGTGTAGCCGGCCTCCAGCGCATTGATGGGTGTTCGCCCGTTCCTGACTTCCTCGCGGATGCGTTCGTTGATCAGGATATTGGCGTCGAGCGCGGTGCCGAGCGTCAGCACGATGCCGGCGATGCCCGGCAACGTCAGCGTCGATTCGATGAGCGACATGAAGGCGATCATCAGCACCAGGTTGAACAGCAGCGCGATATTCGCGAACCAGCCGATCAAGCCGTAGGCGAGGCCCATGTACAGGAAGACGAACAGCGTGCCGACCGCGAGCGAGATGGTGCCCGCGCGGATGGCGTCCGCGCCCAGTTCCGGCCCGACGGTGCGTTCCTCGACCACCGTCAGCGGCGCGGGCAGGGCGCCGGCGCGCAGCAGCACCGACAGGTCGTTGGCGGTGCGCGCGGTGAACGACCCGCTGATCTGGCCCTGGCCGCCCAGGATGGGTTCGCGGATGACCGGGGCGGTGATGACTTTTTCGTCCAGCACCACGGCGAAGGGGCGGCCGACATTCTCGCGCGTGATCTGCGCGAAGCGGCGGGTGCCGACGGAATCGAAGGTGAAGTTCACCACCCATTCGCCGGTGCGGCTGTCCTGGCCGGCGCGCGCGTTGGTGAGGTTGGCGCCGTCCACTTCCACGCGGCGGCGCACGGCGTAGCGTTCGCCCTCGCGCTCGCCGGGCAGGAACATCACGCCGGGCGGGGGCGTGGCGGCCAGCGATGCGGCCTCGTCCACCAGATGGAAGGTCATGCGGGCGGTGCGGCCCAGCAGGTTCTTGATGCGGTCGGGGTCCTCGATGCCAGGCAGGGTCACCAGGATGCGGTTCTGGCCCTGGCGGGCGATCAGCGCCTCGGAGACGCCGGTTTCGTCCACGCGGCGGCGGACGATCTCGATGGATTGCTCGACGGCGGAGCTGGATTTGTCGCGCAGCCCGGCCTCGGTCAGCGTGGCCCAGACCTGCCCGTCGGGCTGGCTGGTGACGTCGATGTCGGGCACCTGCTGGCCGGTGGCCGATGTCAGGGGGTTGCCCAGTTCGCGCAGCGCCGTCATGGCGGCGGGGATCTGCGCAGGGTCGGTCACGCGCAGGCCCATGCGGCGGTTGGCGGTGTCCGAGGCCAGGTTGACGTAGCGCACATTGGCCGTCCGCAGCCGCGTGCGGGCGGCATCGACCATGCCGTCCAGCCTTTCGCGGACCACCGTGTTCATGTCCACTTCGAGCAGCAGGTACGACCCGCCGCGCAGGTCCAGGCCCAGGTTCACCTGGCGGACCGGGAACCAGTCGGGGAAGGCGGCGCGCGGCAGCAGGTTCGGGATGCTGACCAGCGTCCCGACCAGGCAGACCAGCAGGATCGCGGCGGTCTTCCAGCGCGCGAAATGAAGCATCGTCAGTCAAAACCCCAGGTTCGAAGCGGGCGGACAATGGCGAGGGGGGGCAGGGGATGCAACCCCGCCGGGGCATGCATTCGGTTGACTGTTACGGGCCGTCATCCTACCGCGTCCAGGCCCATGACCGACCGCCTGATCCCCGGCCCCGACGGCCGCCCGCGCTGCCGCTGGTGCGCCGCGGCGCCGGACTACGTGGCCTATCATGATACGGAATGGGGCTTCCCGGTGGTCGATGACCGCCGTCTGTTCGAGAAGATCTGCCTGGAAGGCTTCCAGTCCGGGTTGAGCTGGCGGACCATCCTGACCAAGCGCGAGAATTTCCGCGCGGCCTTCCACGGCTTCGACTTCGACCGCGTGGCGCGGTTCACCGAGAAGGATGTCGCGCGGCTGCTGCTCGATGCCGGGATTGTGCGGCACCGCGGCAAGATCGAGGCGGTCATCAACAATGCCGCGCGGGCGCGGGAAATGGTGGACGGCGAGGGCTCGCTGGCCGCGTATTTCTGGCGGTTCGAGGCGGTGGCGGTGCCGGGGGTGCGGCCGACCGCGCCGGAATCGGTGGCGCTGTCGAGGGATCTGAAAAAGCGCGGCTGGCGCTTCGTGGGGCCGACCACCTGCTATGCCTTCATGCAGGCGATGGGGCTGGTGAACGACCATGACCCGGGCTGCGTGATCCATGGGGAGGTGGCGCGCGCCAGGGCCTCCTTCACGCCGCCCGGGGGTGCTAAAGCGCGGGGATGAGCGCCAGCGATACACGACTCCGCCTCGCCATCCTGGGTGTGGGGCATTTCGGACGGTTCCATGCCCTGAAGGCAGCGGCCAATCCGCGCGTGCGGCTGGTCGGGTTGGCCGATGCCGATGCGGCGCGCGCCGCGACCGTGGCGGGGGAGGCCGGCACTGTAGCCCTGGCGCCGGAGGCCGCGATTGCCGCCGCCGATGCGGTGATCATCGCGGCACCGACGCGCTTTCATCACGACCTGGCCATGGCGGCGCTGGGTGCGGGCCGGCATGTCTTCATCGAAAAGCCGATCGCCGCGACGTTGGAAGAAGCCGATGCGCTGATCGGCGCCGCGCGCGGGCGGGTGTTGCAGGTCGGGCATATCGAACGGTTTTCGGCGGCCTTCCGCGCGGTGGTCGAGGCACCCGCCGGCGGGCGGGCGCTGTCCTGGGAGGCTGTGCGCGCAGCACCCTTCCGGCCGCGCAGCCTGGATGTGTCGGTCGTGCTGGACCTGATGATCCATGACATCGACCTGGTGCTGACGCTGGCCGGGGAGGAACCCTCGGGGATCGAGGCGGTGGGCGCGGCGGTGGCGTCCGACCGGCCGGATTTCGCGGTGGCGCGGCTGCGGTTTGCGGGCGGGCGGGCGGCGGTGATCACGGCGTCGCGCGTGTCGCTGGCGATGGAACGGCGGCTGCGCGTGCTGGGCACGCAGGGCGAGATGAGCGTGAATTTCCTCGACCGTTCGCTGGCAGTGCTGCGGCGCGGTGGCGCCGATCCGGTCGCCACCATGCCCGGCCACGGCATCGACCGCGCCACCTGGACCGACCATGACAGCCTGGAGGCCGAGCAGGCCGCCTTCGTGAGCGCCTGCCTGGACGGCGCGCCCGTGGTGGTGGACGGTGCGGCCGGACGGCGGGCGCTGAAGGTGGCGCTCGCGGTGGAAGCTGCCATTGCCCGGGGGGATTAGATGACCAGACCGCGTATCGCCATCGTCGGTGCGGGGGCCGTTGGCGGCTATGCCGGCGCGTACATGGCGCAGGCCGGCCATGACGTGACCTTCATCGACCCCTGGCCCGAGCATGTCGAGGCGATGCGGACGCGCGGCCTGACCATCGAGCACCTGAAGGACGTGCCGGCCTTCACCGTGCCGGTGAAGGCGATCCACCTGACCGAGTTGCAGTCCTTCGCGAAGGAACGCCCGGTCGACATCGCTTTCGTCTGCATGAAGTCCTACGACACCGCCTGGGCGACGGCGATGATCGCGCAGTATCTCGCGCCGGGCGGCTATGTCGTCTCGCTGCAGAACTGCATCAATGAGGAAGTGATCGCGGGCATCGTCGGCTGGGGGCGGGTGCTGGGGGCGATTGCCTCGCTGATCACGGTGGAATTGTCGGCGCCGGGGCTGGTGAAGCGGGCGGCGGGCAAGTCCGGCGCGTCGCATACGGTGTATCGGGTGGGGGAACCGCATGGGCGGGTGTCGCCGCGGGCGGAATTCATCACCTCGCTGGTGGCGCTGTCGGATTCGGCGCTGACCACGACGAACCTGTGGGGCGAGCGCTGGTCGAAGCTGGTGGCGAACGTCATGGGCAATGGCATCGCCGCGGCGACCGGGTTGCTGGCGAAGGAGGCGACGGCGGATGACGCGATCCGCGCCTTCGCTGCCCGGCTGGGGAGCGAGGCGATCCGCGTCGGCCAGGCGCTGGGCTATGATCTCGAGGAGATCCTGCATCTCGACGCCGAGATCATCGCGCGCGCCGGCGAAGGTGATGACGCCGCCCGCGCCGCATATGACGCGCAGCGCCTGGCGGATACGCAGAAGCCGGGCGGCGGGGCGCATCGCGCCTCCATGGGCCAGGACATGATGAAAGGGCGGCGGACCGAGATCGAATTCCTCAACGGCTTCGTCGTCGCGCGCGGTGCGGAGATCGGCATCGCGGCGCCGGCCAATGCCGCGCTGACCGAGATCGTGAAGCGCGTCGAGCGCGGCGAGGTCGCGGCATCGCCGGACCTGATCCGCAGCCTGCGGCTGAACTGACGCCGCCATGAAGGTCGCGGTGATGGGGGCCGGCGCGGTCGGCTGCTACTATGGCGGGATGCTGGCGCGGGCGGGGGTGCCGGTCACGCTGGTGGGGCGGGCGCAGCATGTCGATGCGGTGCGCGCGCGCGGGCTGCTGCTGGAGATCGGCGCCGAGCGCTTCGCGGTGCCGATGGACGCGACCACTGACCCGGACGGCGTTTCCAGTGCGGACATCGTGCTGTTCAGCGTGAAGTCCGGCGCGACGGAGGAGGTCGGGCGGCAGATCGCTCCGCATCTGCGCCCGGACGTCACGGTGCTGAACCTGCAGAACGGCGTGGACAATGCGGACCGGCTGCGGCCGGTCGTGAACCGGACGGTCGTGCCGGTCGCGGTTTATGTCGCGACGGCGATGGCGGGGCCGGGCCATGTCGTGCATCACGGCCGCGGCGAATTGGTGATCGGCCCCTGCGCGATGGGTGATCGTATCGTCGCGCAGTTTGGCGCGGCCGGCATACCAACGCGCGTGTCGGACGCGCCGCTCGATGCGCTGTGGGGCAAGCTGATCGTGAACTGCGCCTACAATGCGCTCTCGGCGCTGACGCAACTGCCCTATGGACGGCTGCTGCCGATGGAGGGCGTGCGGGAGGTGATGGCTGATGTCGTCGCCGAATGCGTCGCGGTGGCGAAGGCGTCGGGCGTGCAGGTTGCGCCGGACGTCCTGACGCAGGTGCTGGGCCTGGCGGAGACCATGCCGGGGCAGCGCTCATCCACCGCACAGGACCTGGCGGCGGGCAAGCCGACGGAGATCGACCACCTCAATGGCTTCGTCGTCGCGCGCGGCGCGGAGATCGGAATCGCCGCCCCCGTCAATGCCGCGCTGACCGAGATGGTGAAGCGCGTCGAGCGCGGCGAGGTCGCCGCCTCGCCTGACTTGCTACGCGGCCTGCGGCTGAACTGAGGCTGCGATGCTTCGACGCCCCTCCACGCTGCTTCCGGTGCTTCTGCTACTCGTCCTCGCAGGCTGCGGCAGGGATCGCGTTGAGTTCCGACGAGGCGCGGATGTCGCGTATTGCGACACAGGCTTGTACTTCGTGAAGCCGCCTATTGCGTCAATGGAAGAATGCTTCCGCGAGAGGGAGGCCGCCGGCTTCGTGGCGCAGCCCCGAAGCACGCCGGTGCGTATTCCCTTCGCGCGACCGGAATCCTCGGGCGGATAGCCGGCGTGTCGGCCCTCGTGGGCCTACCGGCGCCCTTGCCTGTGCCTCGATCCCGCGCGACGCTTCCCCGCAACGACACCAGGGGAAGAAAACGCCATGCGCAATCCGATGGAATTGACCGGCCGCACGGTCATCGTGACGGGCACGGGGCAGGGGATCGGCCGGGCCATCTCGGAGCTGGTGCTCGACCTTGGCGGCAACCTCGTGATGGTCGAGCGCAATCCGGAGACCTTCGCCGCCGTCTCCGGCGCGCTGGCCGGCGACCGCACGCTGGCGATCCAGGGCGACGTCACGGACGAGGTGATGTGTGCGCGTATCGTCGATGACGCGGCCGCGCGCTTCGGTGCGGTGCATGGGCTGGTCAACAACGCCGGCATCACCCGGCCCGCGATGATCGAGAAGATGACCCTGCCGCAATGGCAGGCGGTGATCGACGTGAACCTGACGGCCTGCCACCTGATGCAGCAGGCGGTCGGCCGCCACATGATCGCCCGCGCCAAGGCGGGCGAGCAAAGGCCCGGGGCGATCGTCAACATCTCCTCCACTGCCGGCAAGCGCGGGTCGATCGGGCAGGTGAACTACTCGGCGGCGAAGGCGGGGCTGTATGGCATCACCATGACCGCGGCGGGGGAATGGGCACGCTACGGCATCCGGGTGAACAGCGTCGGCTTCGGCACGGTCGAGACCCCGATGACCGAGGTGATCCGCTCCGAGCGCTTCCGCGACCGAACGCTGGCGCGCATCCCGCTCGGCCGCATCGCGGCGCCAACCGAGGTGGCGCCGCTGATCTGCTTCCTGCTGAGCGAAGGCGCGTCCTTCATCACCGGGCAGAACTGGATCCAGGACGGCGGCAGCCACATGCAGCCGTGAGCATCATCCGGGCAGGACCAGCTCCTGCCCGATGCCGCGGCAATCCATCTCGAATTCCAGGCCTTCGACCGGCGGGCGGCAATCCTGCCAGGTCAGGCCGTGGCGCGCGGCGCCGCGGGTGACGATGGCCTCGGTCAGCGCCGGCGGCAGCGGGTGGATGGTGTAGGCCTGCACGCCGGTGGTGCCGGCCCAGCCTTGGCCGAGCAGCGCCATGCGGCGTTCCATCTCGCCCAGCACCCACAGGCCCTTCTGCAGCATCCCGTCGGGCGAGGTGTCGCCATAGGCCACGGTGTTCTCGCGATAGGTCCCCTTGCCCTCGGCGGATTCGCCGCTGCCGGCGACGGCGAAGGATGGCGAGCCGCCCGCATCGGGCAGGGTGTAGACGAAGGCGTGGAAGCAGGGTTCGGCGGGCGGCGCGTGGCGCGGGCAGACATTGCTGCGCGCGACCGGGTTCGCGCCGTCGCGCAGCACGCCCCATTCGCCCAGGACCTTCGCGTAGCCGGCGTTGAAGGTGGCGAAGCCTGCCTCGGTGAAGGGCGCGGGGGACCGCAATTCGCAGGCCGCGAAGGCCGTCAGGGGACGGCCGAGCGCAGCCAGGTGCGCCGCGATGCGTCTCCAGCCTTCCGCCATCGGCAGTGGTTCGGCGAAGCGCGCGCGTTCCAGCCGGAAGCCCGGCAGCGCCGCGACGCCGCCGGAATACTGCATGACCGCCGGGATGAAGCGGTAGCCGGCCTCGGCGATGGCGGTGGTGGTCACCGCTTGGTCACGCCCCAGAAGACCGGGATGGTGGTCGGGCGCAGGCCCTCGACGCTGGTGCGGTGCGCGGCCAGCACGCGGAACTGCCCGCCATTGATGTAGGGCAGGACGTCATAAGCGCGGGCATGCACCTGCTCGAGAATCTGGCGGCGCTTGGCGGGATCGGCTTCCTCCCACCAGGCGGCACGCAGGCGTTCGAGCTCGGCATCGCAGGGCCAGCCGGCCAGGCCGCCCTCGCAGGGCGAGCCGAGATAGAGGTTCACCAGCGGGTTCTGCGCGTCCAGCACATTCGCCACGGTGACGAACAGGTTCCACCCACCCTGTTCGACCGGCTCGCGCCGGTTGCGCCGCTGCGTCAGCGTCGCCCAGTCGGTCGCCACCACGTCCATGTTCAGGCCGGCGCGGCGCATGTTCTCCGCCATGGTCAGCGTCACGGCGTTGTTGATCAGGCTGTCGGTGGCGTTGAGGAAGACCACGCGCTGGCCGTTGTAGCCGGCCTCGCGCAGCAGGGCGCGGGCGCGGTCCAGGTTGATCTCGCGCAGGCCCTGCGCGCCGGCGCTGCTTTCCAGCGGCGTGCCGCAGAGGAAGTAGGCCGGGCAATAGGGCACCTGCTCGGAGGGCGGGACGCCGACGGCCTGCAGGTTCTCCTGCTGGTTCACGAGGTACAGCAGCGCCTGGCGGGCGCGCGGGTCGTTGAAGGGCGGCACCTGGTGGTTCGGGCGCAGCCAGACCATCGAGCCCACCGGGTTCAGCGCGAAGGTACGGATGTTGCGGTTGCGCGCCAGCACGGGCAGCACGTCCGGCGACGGCTGTTCGATGAAGTCGATCTCGCCGGATTGCAGCGCGGCCGCCGCGGTCGCAGGGTCGCTGATGCCGAGCCATTCGATGCGTTCGAGTTGCACCACCTTGCCGCCGGCCAGACCATCGGCCGGTTCGCTGCGCGGGCGATAGGCCGGGTTGCGCGTATAGACGGCGCGTTCGCCCGGCGAGAAATCCTGCTGGCGGAAGATGAAGGGGCCGGAGCCGGTGGCGTCCGTGATGGCTGTCGTGGCGGGCGTGGCGGCGATGCGTTCGGGCATCACGAACAGCGCGCTCGCGGTCGGGCGTGCGAGGGCTTCCACCACCAGGCCGAAGGGGCGCGACAGGCGCAGGGTGAAGGTGCGGTCGTCCACGACCTCCAGCGCCGCGGTGGCGCCCATCAGCGCGCGCCCGGCGATGTCGCGCTGCGCCCAGCGGCGGATCGAAGCCACGGCATCCGCCGCGCGCACCGGCTGGCCGTCGTGGAAGGCCAGGCCCTCGCGCAGGCTGAAGCGGTAGGTGGTGCCGTCGGGCGAGACCTCGTGCCGTTCGACCATCTGCGGGCGGGCTTCGCCCTGGCTGTCGAGGGCGTAGAGCTGGTCGTAGACCATGAAGCCGTGGTTGCGGACGAAGGCGGCGGTCGAGAGCACCGGGTCGAGGCTGGCCAGCATGTTCACCAGCACGACGCGCAGCGTGCCTGATGGCGCCTGCTGCGCGGCGACGGGCAATGTGGCGAGCAGCGACATCGCCGCCGCGATCATGGTGATGCTGCGCCTGGTCATGGCGTCCTCCCGCATGTGAGCCCGGCGGCATCATGACAGCGGCGGGGGGCTTGTCCATCGCCGCGGTGCCTGGACGCGGCGCGCGCGGCGGCCTTCTATGCGCCTGTATTGTCGAAGGGGCCGGCATGACCTTCTCGCTTCTGGGGCGCTGCGCGCGGACGGGCCAGTTCGGCGCTGCGGTGACCACGTCGTCCATCGCCGTTGGCACGCGCGTGCCGTTCCTGGCACCGGGGATCGGCGGCGTGCTGACGCAGCACCGCACCGACCCGCGGCTCGGCCCGCGCGGGGTCGAATTGCTGCGGTCGGGCTGTTCGGCGAGCGAGACCGTCGCGGCGCTGGTCGCCTCCACGCCGCATCATCGCTGGCGGCAGATCGCGGTGATGGATTCCACTGGCGCCACCGCGCATTTCGACGGTGCCAATGTGAAGCCGGCGCACAGCGTGGCGCATGGGAAGGATGTGGTCGCGCTCGGCAACATCCTGGCGCATGAGGGCGTGGCGCCGGCGATGGCGGACGCCTTCCTGGCGGCGCCGGGCGAAGCGCTCGCCGAACGCCTGCTGCGCGCGCTGGAAGCCGGCGAGGCGGCGGGCGGCGAGCATGGCGACGTGACCTGCGCCTGCCTGGTGGTGATGCATCGCGAATGCTTCCCCTATGTCGACCTGCGTGTCGACAAGGACCCCGCGCCGCTGCCGGCGCTGCGCCGGCTGTGGGAGGAGTACGCACCGCTCGCCGATGGCTTCGTGCAGCGCGCGATCGACCCCGACGACGCACCGATCATCTGAGTTGGAGGAAACGCAACCATGCGTATGAAGGCCGCCATCCTGTTCGAACAGGGCAAGCCGCGCCCCTACGCGACCTCTCGCCCGATGGTGGTCGAGGAGGTGGAACTGGAAGGCCCCGGCCCCGGCGAGATGCTGATCGAGGTGGCCGCCGCCGGGCTGTGCCATTCGGACCTGTCCACCATCGAGAACCAGCGCCCGCGCCCGCTGCCCATCGTGATCGGGCACGAAGGCGCGGGGATCGTGCGCGAGGTCGGGCCGGGGGTGAAGGATGTCGTGCCGGGCGACCATGTGGTGACCGTGTTCGCGCCGTCCTGCGGGGATTGCCGGTATTGCGTGCGCGGGCGGCCGAACATCTGCCCGACCGGCAATGCCTTTCGCGCGGCGGGGCAGTTGCCGACCGGCACGCGGCGGTTGAAGCGGCTGGATGGCACGCCGATCAACCACAATTCGGGGCTGTCGCTCTACGCGCAATATGCGGTAGTTGCCCGCCGTTCGGCGGTGAAGATCGGCAAGGACATCCCGCTGGATGATGCCGCGATCTTCGGCTGTGCGGTGATGACCGGCGCCGGTGCGGTGCTGAACACGGCGCGGCTGGAGGCGGGCGGGCAGATCGCGGTGGTGGGGCTGGGCGGCGTCGGGATGAATGCGCTGTTCGCCGCCGTTGCCGCCGGGGCGGAACGCATCGTCGCGGTGGACACCAACCCGGCCAAGCTGGAACTGGCGAAGCAATGGGGCGCGACCGACGTGTTCCTCGCCGGCAACGAGGATTGCGCGGCCCAGGTGCGCGAGGCGACGGATGGCGGGCTGGACACGGTGATCGAGACGGCGGGGTCGATCCCGGCGATGCAATTGGCCATCGCCATCACCGCGCGCGGCGGCGAGACGATCAGTGCGGGCCTGCCGAACGTCAACGCGCAGGTGTCGTATCTGCATGCGTCGATGGTCAGCGAGGAACGCAGCATCCGCGGGTCCTACATGGGGTCCTGCGTGCCGGAGCGCGACCTGCCGCGGCTGCTCGGCCTGTACCGGCGGGGCAAGATGCCGGTGGACAAGCTCAAGACCAGCCACATCACCTTCGACCAGATCAACGAGGGGTTCGCCCTGCTGAGCGACGGGACGGTGCT
>LNFM01006509.1_pt1 | contig 19192 bp, 9 predicted proteins | sample 596031 | NCBI WGS metagenome assembly LNFM01 (sample SAMN04254537, study PRJNA301005) | activated carbon metagenome | isolation source: dual media filters at the Ann Arbor, Michigan drinking water treatment plant | place: USA: Ann Arbor | reverse complement strand
GGCGGCGGCTAGCATGAGCGAACGGGCGAGCGTCTTCATCGGCGCAATCGACGTAGCAGACCCTGGGTTTCATTCAAAGACCGATCACAGAGGAGCAAAGTGCGCTCGGGGAGGTGCCCTGGATTGCGGCAACCATGGGAGTCGCGGTATCGCTCGTTCGTGGCTTTCCCGTCTGAGCACCGAGGTTTTTCGAGGATGAATCGCTTCTGGCATCGCGCCGCGCAGCTCGCGGCTCCTTCACTTGCGCTCGTGACCGCGCTCTCAGCGTGCGCTCCACCGGTGACGCCGGCAGATGGCGGGGCCGACTCCAGCGTAGACGTCGTCGTGGACTCGCCAGATCCGCCATACAACTCGCGGCTTTTCGGGCGGTGTCGAAACAACACCGACTGCGCAGAGGGCCTGACCTGCAAGACCGAAGACGGCGCGGGCTGGTCCGGTGGGATCTGCACGAGGACGTGCAGCGGGAGCTTCGAGTGCTCGGACGACACGCGTCCCGAGGTCTCAGGGTTTTGCGGCACGCAGGACGGCGAGCGAATCTGTCTGCGCGAGTGCCTCAACGGCTACGACTGCGGCCGCGAGGGATACAACTGCGCCCAGAACAACCCGAACGACACGGCGATGAACCCGCTTCGGCTCTGTCGCCCGTCGTGTACGGCGACGTCGTGCCGCTACGGAAACGTCTGCAATTTCTGGACTGGAAAGTGCCAGGCGCCGAGCGCGCCGCTCCCTCCGCCGGGCCAGGACATCGGTCAATCCTGCATGAACATGGGGATGACCAGCAACTGCCGCTCTGGCGAGTGCGTCGCTGCGACGACCTCGAGCGGCGTGCACACGGGGTGGAACGCTGGGTATTGCACGGGTTCGTGCACGCTCACCGCGGGATGGAGCAGCGCGCAGCTGTGGGGCGGCACGGAGTTTCCGCGCGCGAATTGCCCGATGGGCGCGATCTGCTTCCCCGACGGAACGCCCGGCATCGCCGAGCGCGATCCAGGCACTTGCTTCAAGGAATGCCGGTCGGATAGCGACTGCCGCCAGAGCGAGGGCTACGCCTGCCGCCGCACGTTCAACCGTGGCGCGCGCCCGTTTACCTGGACCAACGGCATCTGCCTGCCGCGCTCGTGCGACCCCGCGCCGACAGCGATGGACGTGTGCCCGAGCGGCTTCTACTGCGAAGGTCAGCGACGGTCTCAGGGCGGCATGACCGTCACCGTCGGTGTGTGCCGCCCTGGCACCCGACCGGTCGAGCCCGGACCCGAGCCCACGGTCGAGCCTGGACCCGAGCCCACCATCGAACCGGGACCCGAGCCCACCATGGAGGCGGGCACGGACGCGTCCGACGATGCGACCGACGCGACCCTGGACGCGGACGGTTTGGACGCTGCAGGCTGATTCGTAGCGGTTTGCTTCACGGCAACGTACAGATCTCTTGAACGCGAACTCGCGGTGCTGGCCCTTCGATCGCAAGACCAACTGAGCTAGACTCTCGCAGTCCGTCACTTCTTCGACGCCACCGACCCACTGAGGAACTCATGAACACGCTTCGCAGCTTGATCACTGGTGCCGCGCTCTCTGCGCTTGTTGGCATCGGGTGCGCACCCGCAACGATGCAGCCCACGGACTCCGGCGTCGGCGGCTCCGATGCTTCCGCCGCCGAAGCTGGTACCTGCCGCGCGCCGACGATCGCCGAGCCCTGCTCGATGGAGGGCTGCAAGTTCGCGCCGCTCAACCTGCCGTACTGCGACGGCAGCGGCGAGTTCGACTTCTACGGCCAGACGTTCTGCTCTGCGCGGGTCACGCTGGTGGTGATCTCGGCTGGGTGGTGCGTTCCGTGCCAGCAAGAAGCGGCGGAGATGGAAAGGGAGATCGTTCAACCGTACGCGGGACGCGTGCGCGTCGTCACCGTCTACTCGCAGGGCGTCACGCGACCGAGCGTCGCGACTGCGTCCGCGTGTATGGCGTGGAAGAACCGCTACCGGTTGACCAGCCACATGCTGCTCGACGCCAACGAGATCGCGAGCCGCTACTTCCCGAACCAGGCCTTTCCGGCCAACCTGATCATCGACGGCGACGGCACGATCCGCCACCGCGTCTACGGCACCAGCCGCGGACTGCAGTCGCTCAAGGATCAGATCGACGGTTTGCTGGGGAACTGAGCGAGTTCGCGGTACCGTCGCGACCGTCGTGATTGCTCGACGAACGAAGCTCGCTGCGGCTGCCTGCGCCCTCTCGCTCCTCTCTGCGACGAAGGTCGCCGACGCGCAGGTGAACTTTCGCCTGCCCGGCCTCGGGCCCACGTCGTTCACCTTCACCAACACGAGCTTCTTTACGTGGCGACGATCGAACTTCGATCAGATCACCGCGGACGACAATCTGCTGTCGTTTACCGAGCGGTTCGACTCGCAGTTCACCGCTCCTCCGTGGCGCTTGCAGGTCAGGCTCGACGCGTTCTTGCCCGGACTCCTCGCGCCAGGCGCCGCCGGTGCGAGCGCGCCGCCGACCTTCTGTTACACGGGCCCGAACAACATGCCCACGTGTCCGGGCAGCCTGCATTGGGACGTTCGCCTCGAGCGCGTGGCGCTCTCGTACACGGGCGATCAGGTGAGCTTCGACCTCGGTGATTTCTACGCCGCGATCGGTCGCGGATTGCTTCTCTCACTGCGCAAAGTCGACCCGCTCGGGACCGACACCACCGTTCGTGGCGCCAACGTCACCGCCGAGCTCGAGCGCTTCACGCTGCGAGGGATGATCGGCTACCTCAACCCTCAGAACCTCGATCCGCTGACGCTCATCACCGTGCAGGACTACGGCGAGGCCATCGCCCTCGGCCGAGACGCCGCGCGAACCACGACGGATTTTCTCGGCGGCGTCGATCGAATGGTCGCGGTCGACGCGCTCGCGCGCCTCGGCGAGAACAACGACGTCGAGGTGGGTCTCGCCGGCGTTCGCGTGCACTACCCCGAGAGCATGCAGCGAGAGTCCTTCGTTGACACGTTTGGCTATCGCATGGCGGTTCCGTCGCTCGCGGATGGAGCGCTCTCGCTCTACGGCGAAGTGGTCGGGCTCCGCCGACTCACGCAGGAGTACACGACCACCGGCGGCGGGATGAACATCACCCGCACGGGGCTTCGCGCGAATCCGCTCGAGTTCGGCCGCGCGATTTATCTCAGCGCGCAGCTCAACCTCGGAAACCTCTCGGCGCAGCTCGAGTTCAAGGACTACCGCAACTTCTTGCTCTCGCCCGACGGGGGAGGCTCGAGCCTTCGGCGCATCTACAACAACGCTCCGCCGCTCGAGCGCGAGGACGTGCAGTTTCGCTCCAACTCGAACACGCGCGGAGCGCTCGCGCGCATCGAGTACGCGTTTCGTCCGAGCCCATGGGTGGGCGGCATTACGCTGGTCGGCTCGGGCTTCACTGAAAACAACGCCCCCGATCCGTGGGATCCGTCGGGCTACGGCGTGGCGCACGGCTACCTCACGCTGCGACGCAACGTCGACGGCGCGGACTACGCAGCGCCATCGACGGTGGGCGGCGGTCAATCATCGGGCGCCGTCGGAGCGCGGCCCGCGGGCGCATCGTGGATCCTCGTGGCCAACGCGGGCTACCGGATGGAGTTCATCAACAACCGTCGCGGAGCCGGCTGCAACACCGGGAATCCTCGCGACGGATGCCGCGACGCCTACGCGCCCGACTGGCACATCGCGCACGCGGACATCGATATCGCGTTTCCGATCGTGGCGAACCACGCGCTCGACATCAAGCTCGACGGCCGTATCGAGACGCGCTGGGACGACTTCCTCATCGACAACGCGGGGACGCGCGCCGGGTTCTACACGTTCTTTCGCGGCGGCGTCGTGGCGGCGTACTCGTACCAGGATCGCCTTCAAATCAGCGGGATTTTCAGGGTCGACACCACCAACACCGGCAAGTTCGTCGAGGGCATTCCGAGCGGCACCAACGTGCCGCCGTCGGTGTTTCCGGGCGGCGAGGTTCGGTGGATGTTCACGCCAGGCAACGTGCTTCGAGTGTTCGGCGGAATGACCGCGGGCGGGCGTCTGTGCACGGGCGGGGTGTGTCGTGACGTTCCGCCGTTTCAAGGCGCGCTAGCGGAGTTGATCCTGCGCGTGTGACAATCGCCCGCATGGGTACTTTTGTCGTTCGCCTTGCATCCGCGCTGGTCGCCGTGTCTTCCCTCGCCAGCGCTGGCTGCACCGTGGGTCGATCGATCCTCGGCGGACCAGAGGAGGACGGCGGAACAACCAGCGACATCACTGGACCGGACGCCGCGCTGGACGCGAGGGACACAGACGTCGTTTCGACGGACACGAGGCCCGGCTGCACGTCGGACAACGAGTGCCGCGCTGATCAGTACTGCGACCTCCGATCGGGACAGTGCGCGCCTGGCTGCTCGCGAGACGAGGGTTGCTCCGGCGAGACGCCGCGCTGCAACACGGTGTCGCACACGTGCGTTCCGTGCGTGATGGACTCGCACTGCCCATCCGGGCAAGTCTGCCGCGGAAATCGCTGCGTGATGGGCTGCTCCGCCGCGCAGCCGTGCCCGATGGGACAGACGTGCTGCACCGACGCGTGCATCGACACGCAGTCCAACTCGGCCAACTGCGGCGGCTGCGGGATGGCGTGCATGGTGCCCAACGCCGAGCCGTCGTGCTCGATGGGGCGATGCGCGGTCGGGCGCTGCTCGGGCAACTTTGGCGACTGCGACAACAACGCGGCCAACGGCTGCGAGACGGACACCAGCGCGAGCGCCAGCAACTGCGGACGCTGCGGCAATCCGTGCCCCGCGCCACCCAACGCCACGGCGACGTGCGCCAGCGGGATGTGCGGCTTTCGATGCAACGACGGCTTCGCCGACTGCAACATGAACGCGGCCGACGGGTGCGAAGTGGACCTTCGAACCACCGTCGACAACTGCGGTCGCTGCGGCGCGATGTGCACCATCGCCAACGGCGTCGCCGCGTGCGTCGCGGGGATGTGCAGGGTCGGTCGGTGCTCTCCCAGCTTCGAGAACTGCGACAACAACGACGCCAACGGCTGCGAGGTCAACACGAGCAACGACGTGAGCAACTGCGGCGGCTGCTCGCGGGTGTGCGGGATGCTTCCCAACAGCACGCCCGGCTGCGCGATGGGCGCGTGCGGAATCGGGATGTGCCTCCCGGGCTTCGCCGACTGCAACCGCATGACGAGCGACGGGTGCGAGGTGAACACTCGCAGCAACACGATGAATTGTGGTGCGTGTGGACGCAGCTGCAACCTCGCCAACGCGACGAGCGACTGCTCGGACGGCGCGTGTCGGCTCGTGCGATGCAACCCTGGCTTCGCGGACTGTGACGGCAACCCGCTCAACGGCTGCGAGACCAACACCAACACGGACATCGATCACTGCGGCGGATGCGGGCGGGTGTGCCCTGTTCCTCCCGGCGGCGGGGCGGCGTGCAATATGGGCGTGTGCGGGATCAGCATGTGCGTCCGCCCGCGAGCGGACTGCAACATGAACGCGGGCGACGGCTGCGAGGTCGACACCGACACCGACGTCCGTCACTGCGGCGCGTGCAACGCGCCCTGCGCGACGCCCGCCAACGCGTCGCCCGGCTGCTCCCGCGGGATGTGCGGCATCAACACATGCAACCCAGGGTTCGCCGACTGCAACATGAACCCTGCGGATGGATGCGAGACCAACATCGCGCTCGACCCGCGCAACTGCGGCAGCTGCGGGCGCGTGTGCGCCTCGCTGCCCAACGCCTCGCCCACGTGCGCGCTGGGAATGTGCGGGCTGGGAGCGTGCCTCCCTGGCTTCGCCAACTGCGACGGGATGATCGCGAACGGCTGCGAGAGCCAGCTCGCCACGAGCAACGTCCACTGCGGACGCTGCGGCAACGCGTGCACCGGCGGACAGTCGTGCGTCAGCGGGACGTGCCAGTGCCCCGCGGGGCAGTCTCTGTGCAGCGGCGTCTGCACGAGCCTCGGGACGGACACGCGCAACTGCGGGGCGTGCGGCAGGGCGTGCATCGCTGGACAGACGTGCGTCGCGGGGAGCTGCCAGTGCCCTGCGGGGCAAACGCTGTGCGGTGGAGTGTGCGTCAACGCGCAGACGGATGTTCGCAACTGCGGCGGCTGCGGGCGCGTGTGCGCCGTCGACCAGACCTGCGTGATGGGCGCGTGCATCGGCACGGGGCAGCTGCGCTTCACCGCCACGTGGTCGCGCGCGGGTGATATCGACCTGCACGTCGTGCCTCCGTGCGGGACCGAGATTTCGTACCTGACGCGCATGGCGTGCGGCGGATCGCTGGACCGCGACGACACGTCGGGAACAGGCCCAGAGAACATCTTCTGGGCGAGCGGCGCTGCGACGGGCAACTACAACGTCTGCGCCGTCCCCTTCTCGGTCACGGGCCCGACCACCGTGACGGTCAACGTCGTCCGGGGCGCCGCGACGGTGCGCACGTTCACGCGCACCTACTCTGCCAGCACAGGAAATCAAGCGTGCTCGCCGAGCTCGCCGAGCTTCCTCGGGACGTACGTTTTCTGATCGACGAGCGAGGGCTTCCCTCCGTTTCGTCAGCGGATCTCGAGAGAGACCGTAGAGCGAGTGATGATGAGCAAGATGACTAGAGTGATGAGCGCAGCGGCGGGCCTCCTCGTGGGCTGCGCAGCGGTGCTCGAAGCCGGCGCGGCGAACGCGCAGGTGATCCAGCGCTTCGCGCTTCGGGTCGAGCTGGGCGCAGGCACGGTGTTGAGCGAGCACACGCGCACGGTGCGCGGCTACGACTCGGCGCACGTGCAGCTCTCGCCGCGGCTCGCCTTCAACCCGATCGACTGGTTTGCGATCCAGCTCTCGATCAACACGGGATTCTTCTTGTCCAATCAGCAGGGCGTCGCGCTCGGACAGACGCTGATGACGCAAGGGGGCATCCGCTTCGAGCCGATGCTCGGCCGGGTCGGGCGGCTCTTCGTCGACGGGAACTTCGGCTTCACGATCACCGGCGACGACCGCCGCTTCGGACTCGACACGGGCTTGGGATTCGAGTTTCAAGCCGCTCGATGGCTCGGGATCGGGCCCGTCGGACGGTTTCACTTCGTCATGCAGGACCCGCAGAATCGCTTCCCGCAAGACGCGATGTTTTGGAGCGCGGGCCTCGCGACGACGTTCCGCGTTCCTGCGCCGGATCCCGTGGCGGCTGTCGAGCCCCCGCCGCGACCGGTCGACACCGACAGCGACGGCGTGCTCGACCCCGATGACCAATGCGTGAGCGAGCCGATGGGCTCGCGGCCGGATCCTGCGCGACGAGGGTGCCCGATGCGAGACACCGATCGCGACGGGGTCTTCGACGACGAAGACCAATGCGTGAGCGAGCCGCAGGGCGAGAACCCCGATCCGGCGCGACGCGGCTGCCCCGATGGGGACGCGGACTCCGACGGAGTGCGCAACGCGCTCGACCAGTGCAGAGACGTTCCGCAGGGCGAGCGTCCGGACCCCGCGCGCGCGGGCTGTCCGCTGCAGGACCGAGACAACGACACAGTCCCTGATGCGACCGATCACTGCCCCGATCAGCCGGGCGCGCCGCACTCGGACCCGCAGCGCAACGGCTGCCCTGGGCTCGTGCGCGTGCAAAACGGAATGATCCAGATCATGGCGCCCGTTTACTTCGCGACCAATCGCGACACGATTTTGCGCAGGAGCTTTCCAGTGCTCGACGCGGTGGTCGACGCGATTCGAGCGTCGCCCGAAATGCGACGCATCAGCATCGAGGGACACACCGACGACGTCGGCAACGACGCTCGCAACATGAGCCTGTCGCAGCGGCGCGCGTGGAGCGTGGTCGAGTACATCCACAGCCACGGGATCGCGGCGACGCGGCTGCGCGCGCAAGGCTTCGGCGAGACGCGACCGTTGCGTCCGCTCGAGGGCCTCCGAAGACGCGCGCTTCGCGACGCGCGCGCGCAAAATCGGCGCGTCGAGTTTCGTATCGTCGCCGAGTAGCGGGCGCGGATCGCCGCGAGCCGGACGTATAGTATGCGCGTCCAGTGCCTCCGCCCATCTACGCCAACGGCGCGTTGCTCGCGCGTCGATTCGAGATCATCCGACGCATCGGCGAAGGCGGAATGGGGGTCGTGTACGAGGCGCTCGACAACGAGCGGCAGCAGCGCGTCGCCCTGAAGAGCATCACGCATCCAGATCCGACCGCGATTTTTCGGTTCAAACGAGAGTTTCGCGCGCTGGCGGACATCGCGCATCCGAACCTCGTTCCGTTGTACGAGCTCGTGTCCGACGGCGAGCAGTGGTTCTTTACGATGCAGCTCGTCGAGGGCGTCGACCTCGCGCAGCATCTTCGACCCCCCTTGAAGCCGGAGGCCGTCGCGTCGAATGGGGCGGATCGGCACGCGATCGCCGAGGTCGAGCAACCCGGTGAGGCTGTGCTCGCGAACGCGCTCGAGACAGCGCCGGATCGAGGAGGGGCGCTGGACCCGCACCGCGAGCAGAAGAAGCGTGTGCTCGAGGACTACGACTGGACGAAGGTTGATTACCAGAAGGTGCGATCGACGTTTGCGCAGCTCGCGAGCGCGGTGCGCGCGCTGCACGAAGCGAACAGGCTCCACCGCGACTTGAAGCCGTCCAACGTGCTCGTTCGACCGGATGGATCGGTAGTCGTCCTCGATTTCGGGCTCGTCGCCGAGCTCGAGCCGAGCGACTCGACCGCGAAGCGAGCGGCGCTGGACGAGCGAATCGAGGCAGCGCTCGCCAGACCGCATCGGCCCGACGGCGCGCCCGAGCGCAGCGTCGCCTCCTTCTCGAGCTTGGGGAGCCGCGCGGTCGTTTCGGACGACATCGTGACGGGAACCATCCCGTACATGGCACCAGAGCAGGTCACCGGCGACGAGCTCACCGCCGCCTGTGATTGGTACGCGTTCGGCGTGATGCTCTTTCAAGTGTGCACCGGGCGTCTGCCGCACGAGGGCGCGCCGTCGAAGATCATGGTGAGCAAGGTCACGACGACGCCGCCGTCGCCGATCGCGCTCAACCCGACCGTTCCGCGACCGCTCGACGCGCTCTGCGTAGCGCTGCTCGCGCAGAAGCCCGAGGCGCGACCGCACGGATCGGCCATCCTCGAGCAGCTCGGGGCGAAGCGAATCTCGCAGCGATTCGAGGCGATCGGCGATCCTTCGCGCCGGGCGTTCGTCGGAAGGCGGGCGGAGCTCGACGCGCTGTCCGAAAGCCTGAAGCGCGCACGCGAAGGCTCGTCGGAGCTCGTGTGCATCCGAGGCGCGCACGGCGCGGGAAAGTCGTCGTTGATCGATCACTTCGCGCGGACATCGCTCGCGGACGCGACGCTGTTGCGGGGTCGCTGCTTCGAGCACGAGTCGGTTCCGTTCAAGGCGATCGACGGCGTGATCGACGCGCTCGTGCGGCACCTCTTGTCGTCCCACGGCGCGGCGCTCGCCGACGTACCTTCGGCCGAGGTCGCGGCGCTCGTAACGGTGTTTCCGGTGTTGGCCCGCAGCGGCGCGGTCTTCAGGAAGGTCCGAGGCGTGAGCCTCCCGGAGCTACGCACGACCGTCGAACAGCTGGCGCTCGACGGACTGCGGTCGATCTTCGCGGCGTTGGCGCGAGAGCGGCCGTTGGTGATCGTGATCGAGGACGCCCAGTGGGCCGACGTCGAGGGACTCCGAGCGCTCGCGCGACTGTGGGACAGCCCGGCGGTCGTTTGCATGGTGGTGTTCACGTACAGCGACGAGCTCGAGGGCAGCGCACCGGTGCGCGAGCTCACTGCGCAGTGCGCCGCGCGTCCGACGCTGCGACGAACGACGATCGCGCTCGGCGATCTGCCGCAAGACGACGCGCGGCAGCTCGTCCGCGCGCTCCTCGCGAGAAACAAGGCTCTGGCCGAGGACGACCTGTGGGTCGAGCGGATCGTCGATTGGAGCGACGGCAGCCCGTGGCTGATCGAGCTGTTGATCGAGTCGCACGTTTCGCTCGGCGCGATCGCGCGCGGCCAGAGCCTCGATGCGTTGCTTCGCGCGCGCGCATCAGCGCTCAGCGAGTCGCAGCGAGCGCTGCTCGACGTCATCTGCGTCTCGTCGCGGCGCCTGACGGTGCGGGTCGCGCTCGACGCGGCGCTCGGCCGGTTCGACGAGCCCGAGACGTTGACGGCGCTCAACAAAGCGCAGCTCGCAAAGACGTCGGGGCCCACGCTCGACGACCTGGTCGAGCCGTTTCACCCTCGTGTTCGCGACGCGATCGTTCGGACGATGGGAGTCGAGGCGAAGAGGCTGGCGAGCGAGAAGCTCGCGCGGGCGACTGAGCGGGCTGGTCGGTCGCGCTGACGGGCATCGTCGATGGGTCCGCGGCTCGGGCTAGAAACCTCGCGCTGACCCTCGAACGCGGGGCGATTGCGTTGTCTACTCGCGGGTCTCATGAAGACACTCGCGGGAAAGACCCTGTTCATCACTGGCGGCAGCCGTGGAATCGGCCACGCCATCGCGCTCCGAGCCGCGCGCGACGGCGCGAACGTCGTGATCGCGGCCAAGACGGCCGAGGCCCATCCGAAGCTTCCGGGCACGATCTACACAGCGGCGAAGGACGTCGAGGCGGCGGGCGGACGAGCGCTTCCGTTGGTCGTGGACGTTCGCAACGAAGAGCAGGTGAACGAGGCGGTCGACGAGGCGGTCCGAGTCTTCGGCGGCATCGACGTTCTCGTGAACAACGCGTCGGCGATCTCGGTGACGAACACGCTCGCGACGCCGATGAAGCGCTACGACCTGATGCACGGAATCAACGTTCGCGGCTCGTTCGTGTGCATGCGCGCGTGCGCGGCGCACCTGACCAAGAGCGCAAACCCTCACGTGCTCACGCTCTCGCCGCCGCTCTCGCTGGCGGCCAAGTGGTACGGCGCGCACGTCGCGTACACGATTTCGAAGATGAACATGAGCATGCTCACCCTCGGATGGGCCGAGGAATTCCGCAGCGAAGGCATCGCGTGCAACTCGCTCTGGCCGAGGACGCTGATCGGCACCGCCGCGATTCAGAACCTCCTCGGCGGCGACGAGATGGTGGCGCGCTCGAGGCTCCCGACGATCATGGCCGACGCAGCGCACGCGGTGCTGACTCGTCCGTCCCGCGAGTGCACGGGCAACTTCTTCATCGACGAGGAGGTTCTGCGAAGCGAAGGGGTCACGGACTTTCGCGAATACTCGACGGACCCGTCGATCGAGCCGCTGATCGATCTGTTTTTGGACTGACTTTCAGCGCGGGGGGAATTCGGGCGCGGCGACAGAGACAGAGTATGTCCGTCACGAGCTTGCGAACCGCGTCGCGACCGCCCAGGATCAGGGTGTGCGCGCGTCGCGATCGTCGTCCCAACGAGCTCTCTCCGAGCTGCATGTCGTGGCGACGGACGAGCATCGTCGCGCGCGGCTGCTGGCTGCGGCGCGCGAGGGTGGGGCTGCGATCGCGCCGTCGACGATCACGATCGACGCGCTCGTTCGAGCAATACACAGAGCGGTTCTGCCGCACGTCGCGCTGGCGCATCCGCTGATCGATCGCGTGGCGGCGTCGCTCGCGGCGACGAGGGTGCGCGGCGGCGAAGGGTACACGCGGGCGACGTCGCTCTCGAGCGCGCTCGACGTGCTCCGCCGCAACGCGATCGACGGAGACGCGCTCGAGAAGGCGTTGGCCGAGGTCGACGCGAGCGAAGACGGCGCGCGAAAGCGCCTGCGCGCGCTGGCGGACGCCTCGCGGCTCGTGGACGAGCGGCTCGAGGCCGAGGGGCTGATCGCGAAGGCGGGGCTCGAGGCGGTGCTCGCGCGGGCGATCGACGCGATGGACGCGAGCGATTCGCTTCCTCTGCCGATCGGTCCTGGGCCGACGTCGGTGCGCGTGACGTTGGGGCCTGCGGGGCTGGATCTGTCGAGGGCCCGGCTTCTGGCGGCGCTGGGTCGCGCGCTGCAGCGACGCGGCGGAGGGCTGACGCTGCGAGTGCTCGCCGAGCCAGCGCGCGAGCGATGGAGCGCGTCGCTCGACCGCGCGCTGCGCGTCTTCGAAGACGACGAAGAGTCGCCGATCGAGCTCGAGCTCGGGCTGCGCGAAGAAGACAGCGAGACGCATCCGGGTCTCGTGGCGTTTGCCGACGCGCTCGCCGCAGGCGGCCGCGCGAAGGACGCGCCCGTCGAGCTCGCTGAGGCGCACGGCCCAGACGAGTCGGCGCGCTGGGCGGTCGCGACGATCGAGCGATGGATCGACGAGGGGATCGAGGCCGAGTCCATCGCGATCGTGCTCCGCACAGGCGCGTCGGACGAAGTCGAGCCGGTCTTGCGCGCCCTCGAGGAGTCGGGGCTGCGGCCGAGGCTCGAGGGCGCTTGCGCGCGGGGCATCGAGCGGCCGGGAGCGGCGACTGCGTTGATTTCGTTGGCGCGTGCGCTGGCTGAAGGCGGCGAGGTCGAGCGCGTGACCTTCGCGCTCGCGGCGTTGGCGGGACCCAAGTCGATCCGCGGCCACGCGCCGACGACGCTGGCGCACGCGGCGCGAGCGGTGCGCGCGCGGACGATCTTCGACAGCAAGCTCGAGACGCTGGGGCGGCACGTTTCGCCGGCGACGGCCGAGGCAGCGACGGCGCTTCGCGAGCTCGTCGCGCCGCTCGGCTCCGAGGGGACGGTCGATCAGCACTGCGCGCGATGGCTGCGTTTCTTGCGAGAAATCGCGCCAGCGTCGAGGCACCAAGAGAGCGCGCGATCGCTGGGTCGGCTGGGGATGGACGAGCCTTCGGCGAGGGCGATGCTCCGCGCCTCGACCCGCGAAGAGCGAGCGATCGACGCGATCGAGCGGGCGATCGAGCAGCTCGCGCCCCGCGCGCGACGCGCAGGCCTCACGGCGCCGATCGACGCCGAGTCCTTCGCGGCGCTTCTCGAAGACGCGGCAGAAGCGGCGCGCGAGTCGCTCGAGGGCGCGAGCGACGCAGGCACGAGCGGCGTGAGAGTGACCAGCGTCGAGGCCGTCGCGGGCGCGACGTTTCGCGGCGTGGTGGTGGTGGGGCTCGAGGACGGCCGGTTTCCGGCGCACGTCGAAGAGGACTCGCTGCTCGGCGAGGTCGAGCGTCGCGCCGTGAAGAAGAGCGCGGGCGTGCTCGTGCTCCGGCGCGGAGCGAAAGAAGACGAAGCGCAGCTCTTTCTCTCGGCGTGCGCCGCGGCGAGCGAGCGGCTGGCGCTCGTGGGCGCGCGGCACGACGCGGGAGGCCGAGCGCTCGCGCCCTCGCCCTTCATGGTGGATGTGCGCCGGGTTCTCGACCGCGCGCCGCAGTGGATCACGCATGATCCGCTGGCGCGATCGCGGACGGTGCTCGCGCGAGGCAGCGAGCGGCTGACGAGGGCGTGGGCCGGGTGGCCGTCGCGTGAGGCGATCGTGAAGGCCTCGGCGGACTCTGGCGCGCGCGCGCTCTTCGACCGCGTTCGCTCGGCGATCGATCGCGCGGAGATCGAGCGAGAGCGCACAGAGTTCTTCGCGGGGCTGCGCGCGGAGCCGGGCCGATTTTCGGGCCGAGTGGATCACGACGCGCGCGCGGTCGAGGCGCTCGAGCTCGCTCGGTACGCGACCACGTCGTGGCCGCTCGACGTCACGTCGCTCGAGCGCACCGCGCGCTGCGCGTTCAAGGCGTTCGCTCAGCAAGTGCTCGAGCTCGAGCCCGAAGACCTCCCGTCGCTCGCGCTCGACGCGAAAGAGCGCGGCCATCTCTTGCACGCGCTGCTCGAGGCCGGACAGAAGGCGCTGCACGGCACGCAGGGTCGGCCGCGCGCGGTTCGATGGGAGAAAGTCGAGACCGCGCTCGATCAGGCAGCGGCGCGCTTCGGCGCGGATCTTCCCCACGCGGACGGCGATCTTCTGCGCGCCGACACGGTGGCGATTCGACGGATGATCGAGGGCTTTCTCGAGGGGCGCATGGACGCAGACACGCGCTGGAGCGTGGTGGCGACGGAGGTCGCGTTCGGCCCCGAGCGCGAGTGGTCCGCGCTCGAGGTCGAGGTCGACGGCGAGGCGCCCATCGTGCTCCGCGGTCGAATCGACGGCGTCGAGCGGCTGGACGAGTGCGTGCGCGCGGTCGAGTTCAAGAGCGGGCGCGGCGAGGGATTTCGCAAGCGTTTGCGCGAAGGAGCGCTCGACACACAATTTCAACTCGTCGTGTACGCCTCGGCGCTGTATCGCGCGGTGCGCGAGGGGCGCGTGGACGCGACGGGCGTCGACGTCGACGGCGTGTACGTGGGCTTTCGCGACCAGACCGAGCACGGGCTCAAAGAGGTCCTCGCCAAGCCCCGTCGAGGCTCGGGCGAAGCGCCGATCGCCGACGTCGAGTCGCTCGTGCGCGAGGGCGCGCAGGGCAAGGGCGCGCTCGGCGACGCGATCCGCAAGGCGGTGCTGCCGGTGCGGCAAGGGGTGTTCGCCCCGCGGCCGCGAGACTGCGATTTCTGCAACGCGCAGTCGCTCTGTCGCGTCGAGCGCGGGCGCGAAGAGCGCTGATCCGCGATCGCATGTGACATTTTCTGTCCGTTGTCCCTCGCCTGTGGCGGAGACGCGACGCACACTCCGAGGTCCCGATGACCGATCGAGCAGCGCTCTTTTCGTTCTCGAAGAACACGCTCCTACGCGCCGGCGCCGGCACAGGAAAGACAGAGGCCCTCGCCACGGTCTACCTGCACCTCGTCGGCGGCTTGTGCGACCCGGAGGTGTGGGGCAAGCAAGGGGTGTCGTCGGAGCGAATCGTCGCGCTCACGTTCACCGAGAAGGCCGCGATCGAGATGCGCGAGCGCATCGCGGAGGCCATTCGCGTCCTGTCTTTCGAAGACAGCCCGGTCGGGATCGACGCGAGCGATCCCCGTGTGCGCGAGCGCGCGGCGCGGCAGTGGGCGCAGTCGCGAGCGCTCGATCGCGCGGCGACGGCGCGCCTGCTCGCGCTCGGCGAGAGCGCCAACCGCCAGGGCCGCCCGATCCCCGATCGCGCGACGTGGCAGCGGGTCGGCTTCGCCCTCGGCAACGCGCGCATCGGAACGTTTCACGGCTTCGCCGCAGGCGTGTTGCGCGCGGTCGCCCTCGACCTCGGCATCGACCCGACCTTTCGCGTGACAGAGCCCGAAGAGGCAGATCGGCTCCTTCGTGAAGCGATTATCGAAGCGCTGTCCGGCGCAGCCCGCCACGAGGTCGACGCGGTCGCGGACTTGATGGCCGCCGCAGGAGGCCTCGACCCCGAAGGCGATCGAGGCGTGGTCGTGCGCTTCGTGTCGATGGTCCACTCGCTCGATGAGTCGGGCTCGAGCGACGACGAAGTGTCCGAGGGCCCCGTGCTCGACGCGACGCCGCCGCAGCCCTTCATCGCCGCGGACGCGATCGAGCGCTTCGCGCGCGCGTGCGAAGGGGTCAGCGCGCTGTCGTCCGAGCGCGTTCCGGGACGGCTGTTCAAGCTCGCCGGCGGAGTCTCTGAGCTCGGCGTGATCGACACGCCTGCCAAGGCGCGGGCGTGCGTCGCGTTGCTGCGAAGCTCGCCCCTGCCGAGCAAGAACAGAACGCGCTCGATCGAAGCCGACGCCAATCGCGCGAGAGACATGGTCGAGTCGCTGCACGACGCGGCGCTCGCCGTCCACTCCGCGTGGCTCGCCGGCGCAGCGAAAGGCGTGTTGCTCGAGGCGCGACGGCTGTTTCGCGCGAAGAAGCGAAAGCGCCATGTGCTGGATTTCGCGGACCTGTTGCGAAGGCTCCGCGACGCGCTGCGAGACGAGCCGCGCATGCGACGCGCGTGGAAGCGCCGGTTCGACGCGGTGCTCGTCGATGAGTTTCAGGACACCAACCGACTGCAGCGAGACCTGCTCTACCTCCTGCGCGAGCGTCGCGACAACGCGGGCGCCGATGAAGTTTCGCCGGGCGCCGGAAGGGTTCCGACGGCGAGCGAGCTCGAGCCGTCGGGGCTCTTGCTCGTGGGCGACGCCAAGCAGTCCATCTACGCGTTTCGAAGCGCGGACGTCGGCGTGTTTCTCGAAACCGAACGCGACATCGTCAACGCCGGCGGCGTCTCGATGGAGCTCGTCGAGAGTCATCGCTCGGTGGACGCCGTGCTCGACGCGATCAACCCTGCCGCAGAGGCGCTGCTGGGCGCTGGGCTCACCGCGCACGGCGAGCGCTTCTACGACAGCGCGCGAGACGCGCTCGTGGCCGAGGCGGCCGGCGATGGAGAAGCGCGCGTAGAGCTCGTGCTCGTGTCCGGCGACACCGCGGACGAGATCCGCGAGCTCGAGGCGCAGGCCATCGCCAGACGCATCAAGAAGCTCGTCGATCCGCTCGCGAGGCACTCGCCAGGATGGCGCGCGCCGAGGCTCGACGAGATCGCAGTGCTCGTTCCGACCTGGTCGCACACCGAGCCCGTGAAGAAGGCGCTTCAACGCGAGGGAGTTCCGTACGCGCAGCTCGGCGGACCAGGCTTCTGGGAGCGGCGCGAAGTCGACGACCTCGTGGCCCTCTTGCGCCTCGTCGCAGATCCTGCGGACCGACTCGCGCTCGCGTCGGTGCTTCGTGGTCCACTCGTAGGACTGTCCGACGCCGCCCTCGCCCACGTCCTCAACAACAAGGCGATGCTCGACGACGCGCTCGATCCCCCAGCGCCCATCCGAGAGGCGCTCACGGACGACGACCGCGCGCGCCTCGACGAGGCGCGACCATCGATCAAGCGACTCGCGCGCGCGGGAGGCTCGCTTCCGCCCGACGAGGTGCTTCGCATCGTCCTGGCAGAGCGCAACTTCGCCGCAGTGCTCGCGGCGCTTCCGTTCGGCGCGCAGCGAGCAGCCAACGTCGACAAGCTCGTCGGGCTCGCCCAAGAGGCCTCTCGACGGGGCGGCGAAGAGAGCTCGGTCGCGGGCTTCGTTCGATACGTCGATCGCATGCGCGCAGCGGCAGAGCACGAGACCGAGGTGGACGTGTCCGACGTCAGCACGGGCGCCGTTCAGCTGCTCTCGATCCACGCGGCCAAGGGCCTCGAGTGGCCTGTCGTCTTCGTCGCGCAGACGTCGCGACGACGAAGAATCCACGCAGAGCGAGTGCTGCTCGACGCGCATCGCCGGGTGGTCGCCCTCCCGTCGGACTACGACGCGCCCCCATCTTTTCAAGAGCTTCGGCGCGACGCGCACGCCGCGGAAGAAGACGATCAGCGACGACTGCTCTACGTCGCCCTCACGCGCGCGAGGGACATGGCGATCGTCAGCGGCCCCGCGAGCGAAGGCGAAGGTGAGTGGCGGACCCTGTCGATGGCGCTCATGCGCCTCGCGCCCGGCGTGGTGCGAGTCATCAAGCCGGGCTTGGACGGCCCGAGCGTCGGCGTTCGTGCGAGCGGCGCGGCGAGCGCGATGACGGCGGCGACAGCGCTCTCGGAGCTCCCGCCCGCTCCTTCGCCGAGGCGCCGGACGCGCGCGCTCACCGTGCACGCCGAAGCGCTCGGCGAATTCGCGCGCTGCCCGCGCCGCTACGCGTTTCGCTACGAGCTGGGCGCGCCAGAAGAGCGCGCGCGTTCGAGCGCCCCGCGCGACCGCGTCGAGTCTCTGGTGCGCGCGACGCTTCGGTCGGCCTTGCCGTGCGCGGTCGGCGAAGAAGGAGGCGTCGTGTACGCCGCGCTCGCCGCAGAAGACGAAGACGACAGCGCCGTTCGCGAGCGCGCAGCCACGATCGCCCGCGCGGCGCTCGCGATGGAGGTCGGCAGGGCGCTCAGCGAAGAGGGCGCGCTCAGCGCGTCCGAGCTCGCGATCGCGCTTCGCGTGCAAGGAACGTCGGTCGACGTCCTGCTCGAAGCGAAGGCAGATTTCGTCGCCCGGGCCTCGGCGCTCGGCGGACGCGCGGGCTCGGTCGCCGTCGTTCGAGTCGCGCTCGAGGGGCCGAGCGTGGACGCTTCGTTCTGGCGCGACGAGCTCGAATCCGCGCGACTCGGGCTCGCGGCGCGGCTCGGCGACGAGGTCGACGTGAGCGCCTGCGTGTGGCTCGTGGGTCCCGAGCGCTCGAGCGTTCGATGGCTCGATTCGGCGGATCCCGAACGAGCGCGCGCGCAGCTAGCCGAGCTCGGCGCGGCGCTCGCCGCCTCGATCGACGAAGGCGCTTGGGAGTCGCGGGCCCGGCCGCAGTGCGAGCGGATGAAGTGCGGCTACGTCGGGCGTTGCCACGAGTGACGCGGCCGCGCGTCGGGGATCTCGCGGGTCGCGCAGTCTTTTTTGAAAACATGTGTGCGGTCATTCGCGCGCGGTCGACCGCGAATCCTCGCGCTGCGGCGCGGTCACCGCTTGAAGCGGCGGACAAGCTTCGCTCTCTCGCTGGCGGTCACCTCGCCCAACAGCAGCAGCGCGACGACGAAGACCGACGCGGCGACGGCGCACGCGGCCACCGCGGACAGCTTCGAGTCCAGCCGCACCATCGAGCCCGCGAGGGCGCCCAAGAGCGCGGCGGCCGTCGAGCGAAGGCCCGTCTTCCACGGGAGCACTGAGCCGTAGAGGCGAAGGATGTAGCCGAACACCACGAGCGCTCCGAGCGTGGTGCCGCTGGCGGTGCCGATCGCTGCCGCCGAGAGGGCGCGCTCGCCGAAGCCCGCGATCGAGAGCGCCGCGAGGTCTCCGACGAACACGAGGGCGAGCATCGTGAGCATCAGCCACGTCGCAGCGGCGACGCGCTTGGACGCGAGGATGACTGTCAGCCCGATCACCGCGAGCGCGAACGCTCCCTGCCCCAGCGCGAGCCACCGCAGCGCGCTCGCGCCAACATAGAACTCCGGTCGATACACGACACGAAGCACCGCCTCTGGAACGCCCGCGATCACCGCCAACATCGCGCCCAGCAGCAGCAGCGCGAACCGCAGCGCGCCGCGCAGCATGGTCCGAGTCGTCTCGACGTCTCCCTCCGCGGCCGCCTTGGAGACGACCGGAAAGAGCACGAACGTCACGGCGATCAGCAGCTGATACGGCAAGAACGCGAAGCTCTGCACGCTCTTGTAGACGCCGATCAGCTCCTTGACAGCCTCGAGCGTCGCCCCAGCGGTGCGAGTGAGCACCGCTTGCATCACGAGCACGTCCGCTTGGAGCACGATGTTGAGCGCGAGCTGATAGAGCAATACGGGCGCGAAGAACCCCGCATATTCTTTCGCGAACGCCGACCCAGCGGGCGCTTCGATCGAT
>LNFM01012855.1_pt1 | contig 19193 bp, 19 predicted proteins | sample 596031 | NCBI WGS metagenome assembly LNFM01 (sample SAMN04254537, study PRJNA301005) | activated carbon metagenome | isolation source: dual media filters at the Ann Arbor, Michigan drinking water treatment plant | place: USA: Ann Arbor | reverse complement strand
CAACCAGCTGGCGGTGTCGGCCAGCGAGGTGGCCCGGCGCGGCGGCGCGGTGGTCTCAGAGGTCGTTTCGACGATGGACCAGATCAACACCGCGTCGAAGAAGATCGCCGACATCATCGGCACCATCGACGGCATTGCGTTCCAGACCAACATCCTGGCGCTGAACGCTGCCGTGGAAGCCGCCCGTGCCGGCGAGCAGGGCCGGGGCTTCGCTGTGGTTGCCGCCGAGGTGCGCAACCTGGCGCAGCGCAGCGCCGAAGCGGCGCGAGAAATCAAGAGCCTGATCGGCGCCAGTGTCGAGAAGGTCGAGTCAGGCTCGCGTCTAGTGCAGGACGCCGGCAGCACGATGGGTGAGGTCGTCGCCAGCGTGCAGCGCGTGAGCGACATGATCAGTGAGATCAGTGCCGCTGCCGCCGAGCAGAGCCAGGGCATCGGCCAGGTCAATACCGCCGTCGGCCACCTAGACCAGATGACGCAACAGAACGCCGCCCTGGTCGAGCAGAGCGCGGCGGCGGCCGAGAGCCTGAAGGACCAGTCGCGCCAGCTGGTGGCCGCGATGACGGCCTTCCGCATCGACACAGCGGCGGCCTAGGCCTGAGGTATCCCACCGCAGCTGAGCCGACGACCGCGAAAGCTTCTGACCTGCGGACTGCAGACCCCCGAGCCATGCTGCCAAGGACACACCATGGGCATGAACACCGAAGGCAGCCACATCTCCCGCAATGACGCCGTGCGTTCGTCGGACGGCGCGGTCGCCGCTGCAGCGCAGCTGGCTGAGCGCAGCGCTACTTAGTTCCCGGTGCACAGCGCCTCTGGTACCCGGTCGGTCCCGTAACCGGGGCGCACCGAGTCCTCGAGTTCATCGCTGGCGGATATCGAGCCAGAACCTTTTCCCTCAAGTGTCGGCTTGGCTGGGTAGCACCGTCGCGTGAAAGACATCCCGTTCATCCGCACGCCCGACGCCCGCTTCGGAGGCCTGTCTGGCTACCCCTTGAAAGCGCAATTCACAGACGCGCTGCCCTCGATTCGCGGGCTCCGCCTTCGCTACTTGAAGGCAGGCCCGTAGGGCACCCGAGCCACCTGGCTGTGCCTGCATGGCACCCGGATTCCGATGTTGGCTCGGCGTCGCGCGAGGCCGCACTTTTCTGGGCGCTGGAGTGGTCCGGCCGATCGATGATGGACGTGGGTGCGCAGGATCCGGTTTTCACGCCAGCGATGATAGAGCGGCTTCGCAAGCGCATCCGCGGCTGCACGCCGGCGACGTTGATCGCCAAGGGTGGGCACTTTGTGCAGGCGCACGGGCTTGGACGCCGAGGCGGAACGCAACCTCGAACTGATCTGGCTGACCGGTCGCCTGGCACCGGACTTCAAGACCGTCGCCGACTTCCGCCGCGACAACGGCGAGGCCATCCGCCAAGTCTGCAAGGAATTCGTTCTGCTGTGCCGCCGGATCAAGCTCTTCGCCGACTGCATCGTCGCCATCGATGGCAGCAAGTTCAAGGCGGTCAACAACCGTGACAGGAGATTCACCGATTACAAGCTGCAAGCCCGGGGCGAGCTCGACCGCGCCGACCGCGACGCGACCGCAGTTCTGCCTGGTCGGGTCGCTCACCTCAAGGACAAGATCGCCAAGGTAAAGCTGCAGATGCACACACTGTGGGCGTTTGGTGAACAGATGAAGGCGTCCGAGGACGGACATACTGCGGGCCGATCCGGCGTTGAACTGACGCTCGGAGGCGGCCAAGACGAGGCCTCGCCGCTGACTTGGTGTCGCGGCATCACACGGGAGCGGCCGGGACGCACCACGTCGGAGCGATAGATGGCACCAATTCACTACATAGTTAAACCCTACTGGCGTGCGATGATCGTTTGTCAAACACTATCGATTCCCTTCTGACACGACCAAGGAGAACGTGATGACCAGTGAAGCCAAGTGCCCCTTCCACGCCGCCGGAGGCGTGCGCGCCACCCACGGCGCCCAATCCAACGCCGACTGGTGGCCCAACCAGCTGAACCTGTCCATCCTGCATCAGCACCAGCCGGTGTCGAATCCGATGGACTCGGACTTCGACTACGCCAAAGCCTTCAATAAGCTCGACTACAAGGCGATGAAGAAGGACCTGGCGGACCTCATGACCCAAAGCCAGGACTGGTGGCCGGCCGATTACGGCCACTACGGCGGCCTGTTCATCCGCTTGGCCTGGCACGCCGCCGGCACCTACCGCACGGCCGACGGCCGCGGCGGCGCGAGTACCGGCAACCAGCGCTTTGCGCCGCTCAACAGCTGGCCTGACAACGGCAACCTCGACAAGGGCCGCCGCCTGCTCTGGCCCATCAAGCAAAAGTACGGCAACGCGATTTCCTGGGCCGACCTGTTCATCCTGTGCGGCAACGTGGCCATGGAAACCATGGGCTTCAAGACCTTCGGTTTCGGCGGCGGTCGCCCGGACATCTGGGCGCCCGAGGAAGACATCTACTGGGGCGCCGAGAAGGAGTGGCTGGCCACCAGCGACAAGCCCAACAGCCGCTACAGCGGTCAACGCCAACTCGAGACCCCGCTGGCCGCTGTGCAGATGGGTCTGATCTACGTGAACCCGCAGGGCCCGGATGGCAACCCCGACCCGGTGCTGTCCGGCAAGGACGTGCGCGAGACCTTCGCCCGCATGGCCATGAACGACTACGAGACCGTGGCCCTGGTGGCCGGTGGCCACACCTTCGGCAAGATGCACGGCGCCGGTGATGCGGCCCTGGTGGGTGTCGAACCCGAAGGCGCGCCCCTCGAAGAAATGGGCTTTGGCTGGATCAACAAGCACGGCAGTGGCAAAGGTGGCGACACCACCACCAGCAATTTCGAAGGCGCCTGGAAACCCAACCCCACGAAGTGGGACATGGGCTACTTCAAGGTGCTGTTCAAGTACGAGTGGAAGAAGATGACCACCGCTGCCGGTGCCATCCAGTGGGAAGCCCAGAACGTCGATGCCGAAGACATGATCCCCGACGCTCACGACCCCAGCAAGAAGCACGCGCCCCACATGACCACGGCCGACCTGTCGCTGCGTTTCGACCCGGCGTACGAGAAGGTGTCGCGCCACTTTGCGGCCCACCCCGACGAGTTCGCCGACGCCTACGCCCGCGCCTGGTTCAAGCTGACCCACCGCGACATGGGCCCGAAGGCCCGCTATCTCGGCCCTGAAGTGCCGGCCGAAGACCTGATCTGGCAAGACCCGGTGCCGGCGGTGAATCACGCGCTGATCGACGCCGCCGATGCCAAGGAGCTCAAGGCCCGCGTGCTCGCCAGCGGCCTGTCGGTCAGCGAGCTGGTGTCCACCGCCTGGGCCTCGGCGTCGACCTACCGCGGCTCCGACATGCGCGGCGGCACCAACGGCGCCCGCGTCCGCCTGGCCCCGCAGAAGGGCTGGGAGGCCAACCAGCCGGCGCAGCTTGCCAAGGTGCTGGCGGTGCTCGAAGGCATCCAGAGCAGCTTCAATGGCGCGCAGAGCGGCGGCAAGAGAGTCTCGTTGGCCGACCTGATCGTGCTGGCCAGCAACGCCGGTGTGGAAGCCGCTGCCAAGGCAGCGGGCCATGCCGTGGAGGTGCCTTTCAGCCCCGGCCGCACCGATGCGAGCCAGGATCAGACCGACGCCGACTCCTTTGCCGCGCTCGAACCGGTGGCCGACGGCTTTCGCAACTACCGCCAGAAGGCATTCAGCGTCTCGCCGGAAGAAATGCTGCTGGACAAGGCCCAGCTGCTCACCCTGTCGGCGCCTGAAATGACGGTGCTCGTCGGTGGCCTGCGGGTGCTTGGTGCCAACCACGGCGGCTCGCAGCAAGGTGTGTTGACGAAGCGCACGGGCCAGCTCACAACCGATTTCTTTTCCAACCTGGTGGAAATGTCCACCGTCTGGAAGCCAACCGGCGACAACGCCTACCAAGGCAGCGATCGCAAAACCGGTGCCCCCAGATGGACCGCTACACGCGTTGACTTGGTCTTCGGTTCCAATTCGCAGCTGCGCGCCCTCGCCGAGGTCTACGCCCAGAGCGATAACGGCGGCAAGTTCGTGCGCGACTTCGTCGCCGCCTGGGCCAAGGTGATGAACCTGGGCCGATGCGACCTGCGGTGATCCGGCTAGCCGCTTCGCTGCGCGAAGCCGCGCCAGAGCAAGTCCGTGCCCTCTGGACGGACCTGCTGGCGCGGCTGTCGCTGGCAGCGGTAGCGAGCACCCAGGCGCAGACTCGCCTGCAATTGCGCGCGCTCGGAGTGCGCCGTACCGGCACCGTCGCCACGAACCTGAAGCGCGAGTTGTTGATCGCACACCGGATGGCCGCCTTCACGGGCGTTTGGGTCCAGCCGCTGGAACTGCATCGGCGCGTCGGCGAGCTCGCGCATCCGGGCGCGATGGTGTGCCATCTGCGTGACATGACAGCCGCGTACCGGCACATCATGCTCGACTCGGCCATACCGCCAGACGAGCCGGTAGTGAAGTGGCTCGCGGACAGACAGCGTGTGCACTTGGTTCAGCTCGAATCCTTAGAGAAGGGGTCCATTTGATTTCAGTGGAAAAAGTGACGGTTCGAAAGGCCAGCAACGACGCGGGCGTCGTTCAGTAAGCTGTTGATTTCAAAGGCATTGCCGTTCCCTTCTTCGGGGCGTATCGTGCTTTGCCATGGGCTGAGGAGGAGCATTTGGCAATGCAAGGCTGGCAGACACCCTACCTGGGCCAGCCCGACCTCCCGCGCGAGCTCAGCCAGTTAGAGTTGCAGGCCTTCTTCAGCTTCAGAAGCGGTCGATCAGGAGACCAACACAAACCCGATGTCTGACAACGATTTACGAGTGCCGGCCCGGACGGACCCCGCCAATCCTTGCGACCCAGCTTGGTGCGAACCGTCACTTTTGGGCGCTATTCGCGTTCAGTGAGGATGGTGTCAGACACCGATGGCCAGGGCCAGCAGCGGCGCCGGCGGTGTGAGGGTGGCTGGGTGGAATCGCTCGAGCGCACGGAACCAGCTGAGGTAGTGGGGTAGGTAGGAAGACGCTACGCCGTTGAATCGGCGCAGCCAGTTTTTCAGCCGGCTGAGGTGCCCGTTGACCTTGTTGATATGCCAAGGTCCGACGGCATGCTCGCCGGCGCTGGCGTTGATGGCGTGGTGCTCGACACCGATGTAGCGTGCCGCTGCCGCCAGCGCGGTGGAGCCGTCGGTGCAAAGCACCGCATCAGTGGCCGGCATGGGCTGCAACACGGCCGCCAAGTGTGCGGTGTCCAATGCCTGGACGATCTGATCGGCGCAGGCTCCGGAGCGGTGTGAGCGTCCAGCCGTCCCACCTTGTTTGTCCCTGATCGGGCGCTGACGATGGTGTCCACCTATTCGATTGGTGGACACCTATGCACTCCAACCCTGTTCCCCGCCGCCGGCACAGTGCCGAACTCAAGACGCAGGTCCTGGTGGCCTGCAACGAGCCTGGCGCATCGATCGCCGCTGTCGCGCTGTCCCACGGCCTGAACGCCAATCGCGTTCGTAAGTGGCTCGTTGGCCGTGGCCTCAAGCGCACGGGCATCCCGGCGCCGGTTGCCGCGAAGACCTCGGCCGCCGCGACCACGCCGCCCACTTCGGCGTGTGGTGCGCTGCGCGACGTCTGAACGCCGGGCGCTTCGTGTGGCCGCGCGAGGCTGCGGCCGTGCCGCTGTCGCTGACGCAGGCGCAGTTCGACGCCCTGGTCGTGGGTCTACCCTGGCAGCGCCTGCCCGAGATGAGCGTGATCACGCGCGTGTGAGAGGCGCTGCCGTCTGCCAGACGGCGGTCGGCAGCAGGTTGACAGGACATCTGCCGATGGTGCGCCGCCGCTGAGATCGGCATTGGACGGCGTCAACCACACGGCCATGCTGGTTGACGCCGTCCACTGTTTGCCCGATGCCTTGAGAATCAGCCGCAGCAAACGCATCACGTCGTCGTCCTCAACCCGCAGTGCCACTTTGTCGAGCAGCAGGTGATGCCGCACGGTGTCAAAGTAGGCCCGCAAATCCAGATCGATCACGCACGTCTTTTGCTGGACGATCGCTCCCGCGACGCGATTCACCGCTTTATGCGCTGTCCGCCTCGGTCGATACCCGTACGACCCGGGCTGGAAGTCAGCCTCGAAGATCGGCTCCAGTATCAGCTTGAGCGCCCCCTGCACCACGCGGTCCCGGATGGCGGGGATCGACAAGACGCGGACCTTGCCCCCGTCCTTCGGCTTCTCCTTCTTCCGCGCCCGTAGCGGCACGTAGGTGCGCTGGTTCAGTTCGTCCTGTATCTGCACGAGGAACGGCACTACGCCTTGCGCCTCGATGTCCGCGAACGTCACACCGTCAATGCCCGGCGCACCGTTGTTCTTCCTGGCCATCTCGTACGACTCTTGCAGCGTCTCCAACTTGCAGACATGAACGTACAACCCCCAGAAGCGCCAAGGCGGTTCAGCCTTCGCCTTGACGCATATCCCCCGCCTCAGGTCCTGCAAACTGCTGGACGCCTTTGTCGTCTCGTCCTTGCCTTCCATGTCGTCAGGGGAGTTACAACGCAGCAGAGGCCCGTCGCTCCATCGGCGCTACCCGACTTCATCACTACCACGGACCCGTCCGCCACCCTCTCGCCTTCGATCCACTTCCCGGGGTCACCGGTTATAGGACCTACCTTGCTCCGACGATTTCGCACCGGGACGAGGAGGGTTTCTCCAGTTGCTTAGCTTGTCCTTGTCACCGTGCTGTCGCTTCTACCCCGCCGAAGTGGAACAGCCGCGTCGATCAGATTTCGACTGCCCATGCTGCCTTCGCCCTTCGGTTACGGGCTCGGCCTTCGGGTTTGCGCATTTTCGAGGCTACATCCGCGTTCACTTTCGTTACGGCCCGGTGACTCGCACCTTCCCTGAAGGAAGGTCTGTCGATAGGCTTCGAAAAATCGGTTTCCCTCCTACTTGCTATCCAAGCTACGGGGCTTCTGACTATTGCCCCGGCAGGTCTGTCTCCTGCTGATCAAGCCAGCCTTCGCTGGACGCACGCTTCAGACATTTCGTCACCTCCATGCCTGCTCCGGTTGCTTCCGGCTGGAGCTGTTGCCGGGCGGGGCTTGCACCCGCTGGAAAGCGCCGCCTTTTCACGGCGCACACCCTGAGGCGACCTTCGACCGCGCCGGATCGACCGCGCCCGGTATGCGTGAGACAGCGGACTCGTCAACCGGAATGCCGAACCTGCGCGCGCAAGTCGCCGCCCCGGCACTGTCAATGACGCCGCGCGCCGACCGGGGCCCTGCATGCAGCGATGCCCGGCAAGCCGGGCATCGAGGTCAATCAGGGGTTGCGGCGGCTATCAGAAGCTCGCCCAATCGTCGGTGCCCGTCCTGGCGACGGCGCTGGGGCTTGACTCGGCGGCAGGCGCAGGCGCGCGTGCGGCAGTGGCCTTGGCCCTGGCCTTGAAGGCGGGCCGCGTCACGTTCTTGGCGCGATCCGGCCTCCGCCGTTCCGCACCGCCGTAGCTCGCCACCGAGGCAGGCGAGTGCACCTCGCCCTGGGCCAGCTTGAACACCGACACCGCCTGCACCAGTTGCTGCGCCTGGCTCTTCAGGCTCTCGGCTGCCGCTGCGCTCTCTTCCACCAGCGCCGCGTTCTGCTGCGTGGCCTGGTCCATCTGGCTCACCGCCTCGCCCACCTGGGCAACGCCCGTGCTCTGTTCGGTGGAGGCGGCGCTGATCTCGCCCATGATGTCGGTCACGCGTTTGATCGAAGACACGATCTCGGTCATCGTCGCGCCGGCCTGGTCGACCAGCGCCGTGCCTTGCTCGACACGTTCGACGCTGGCGGTGATCAGGCTCTTGATCTCCTTGGCCGCTTCGGCGCTGCGCTGCGCCAGGTTGCGCACCTCGGATGCCACGACGGCAAAGCCGCGTCCCTGCTCACCCGCCCGCGCGGCTTCGACTGCGGCGTTCAAGGCCAGGATGTTGGTCTGGAAGGCGATGCCGTCGATCACTGAGATGATGTCGGCGATCTTCTTGCTGCTGTCGTTGATGCCCTTCATCGTCGTGACCACCTGGCCGACGACCTCGCCGCCCTGCACGGCCACGGTGGAGGCGTTCATGGCGAGTTGATTGGCCTGCCTGGCGTTGTCGGCGTTCTGCTTGACGGTGGAGCCCAGTTGCTCCATCGACGCGGCGGTCTCCTGCAGGGCGCTGGCTTGCTGTTCGGTGCGCTCGCTCAGGTCCTGGTTGCCTTGCGCGATCTGCGCCGATGCCGTAGCCACGCCGTCGGCGTTGCCGCGCACGTCGCCGACGACGCGCGTCAGGCTGTCCTTCATCGCGGCCATCGCGCGCAGCAGGCGCGCGACTTCGTCCTGCCCCTCGGCATGGATGGTCACAGTCAGGTCGCCCGCGGCCGTGGCGTCGGCCACTTCCACGGCGTGGTTCAGCGCCCGTGTCATGCCCCGGATGAGGAAGAACCCGAACAGCACCGCCAGGCCGATGCCGCCCACGATGATGGCGATGGCCAGCGCGAGAATGGTCTCGTAGCGCGATACGGCAGCGTCGTATTCCTGCTTCGCCACCCGGCCCTGCAGCTCGATCAGCTTGAACAGGGTTTCGCGCGCAGCAGTGAATTTCGGCCCCTCATCCTTGCTCGCATTTCCCTTCGCAGTGGCAAGATCCCCCTCCATCGCCGCCTTCAGCGTGACGTTGCGTGATGTCTGATACGTCTTCCACTGCGGAACGAACGCATCGGCCAGCTGCTTCTCCTCAGGGGTGAGGACCGTGCCCATGTACTTTGCCCATAGCTTGTCGATTTCCGCATCGAGCAAGAGCGTGTCGGCGTTTGCCCGCTGCGCCGTGCCCGGATCGGGCGCATTGGCGGCAACCACGGCGTTGGTGCGAATGCGGTTGGCCATGTCGGCCATTTCCCCCATGCCCAGCAGTGGAACGACGCGGTCTTCGTACACGGTCTGCAGGGAGTTTTCAGCCTTGACCATGCCGTACAGGCCCATGCCGCCGATGCCCAGCAGCAGGAAGGACATGACGCCGATCAGCAGGATCAGGCGCGTCGAGATCTTGAGGTTGTTCATGGGTTGCTCCGTTGGTTGTGAGGGTTGGCGCCGCTCATCGCAGGGCCTGCTCAACCAGCCCCATCTCGGCACCGGTCATGAGTTTTTCGATATCGACCAGGATCAACATGCGCTGACGCCCGCTCTGTTCCAGGGTGGCGATGCCCTGGATGTGGGTGTCGGCGACCGAGCCGTTGAATGCGGGGGCGGGCGCGACATCGTCGGCGCGGAGTTGCACCACATCGCTCACCGCGTCCACCACGGCACCGACGGTGCAGCCGCCGACGTTGAGGACCACGGTCACGGTGCCGCTGTCGAAGGCGGCGTCCAGCGCCAGGCGCGAGCGCAGGTCGACGATGGGCACGATGACGCCGCGCAGGTTGGTCACCCCCAGGATGTGGGCTGGCGCGTTGGCGATGCGCGTGGGCGCCTCAAAGGAACGGATCTCCTGCACGCGCAGGATGTCGATGCCGTATTCCTCGCCCCCCAGGCGCAGGGTGAGTACTTCGTTCGGTGTGGCCGTCGACGCAGCGGCGACGGCGCGAGACTTCTCTTGGGCGGTGGCGCTCACAGATCTTCCATGCCGGCTGTACAGACAGGAATATCGGCACTTCGGCGGAGGGGTTAAGCTCGATCAGCAGGGCTTTTGCACCCACTTCGAAGTCGAGCGGGAGTCGCGGTGACTGCGGGCCAATCGAAGGTTGCTGCCGTCGGCGTCCGGTCACGAGCAGAAGGCCGACGCTCGGCGCGTCAGCTCTGGCCGACAGCTCCTGTTTAGCAACTGTGTTCGAGGTCAAGCCGTTCTTGTGGCCTGAAGATGCTTTGTGGCATCCCATGCGGATTGATCGCGCAGCATCGCGTTGAGGATGGTCAGGAGCTTTCGCATGCTGGCGAGGATGGCCACCTTCTTGGGTTTGCCCGAGGCGATCAGACGGCTGTGGAAGACTTTGATCACGGGGTTGGATCTGATCACCGCCATCGTGGCCATGTACACGACGGTCCTCACGTCGGCTCGGCCGCCCCAGATACGACGCTTTCCCCTACGAGGATCGGAGTCGTCCGCCAGTGGGGCCACACCTACGAGCTTCGCGATTCGACGTCGGCCCAGACGTCCAAGCTCAGGTAACGCTGCGGTCAACGTCAGGATCGTCACCGGTCCGACGCCCATGACGCTGTCAAGCAACCTGCGCTGCTCATTGAAGTGCAGGTCCAAGTTCTCATCCACGTCCTGGTCGATGGCCGCGAGTTGCTTGTCCAGCGTCTTGAGAACGCCTCTGATGCTTCGCACGGCAAGTTTGCCTGCGTGCTCGAGGCGATTGCTCTCTGCCACGTGCATGTCCACGAGTTGCCTGCGTCGCGTCATCAAAGTGGCCAGTTCCTGGCGCTGCGCGTCGACCATCGGCGTGATGTACGTGGAGCGATCCTTGTGATGAGCCAGCACGTCTGCGAAGTCGCGCAGGATGCGCGCGTCGACCCGATCGGTCTTGGCCAGCGCCCCCATGGACTTGGCAAAGTCGCGGGCCTGTCTGGGGTTCACGCGTGCAACCACGATGCCCGCGCCCTGCAGCGCGCTCACCCGCGCCGTCCTCAAGCTGAGCGCCTACCTCAAGCGCTCGCCCGACACCGCCACGGCAGAGGAGTTGCGCAACTTCCAGCTGCATCTGGTCGACACCGGCACCTCGCCGATCACGCTCAACGCCACGCTGTCCTCTTCTTCGACGTCACGCTCGACCAGGGCCATCTGCTGGCCAAGATGCAGTCGGTCCACGTGCCGCGCACCTTGCCCGTGGTGCTCAGCCGCGAAGAGGTGGCGCGGCTGCTTGCCGCGGCGCCGAACCCAAGCACCAGACGGCGTTGACGGTGGCCTACGCGACCGGCCTTCGTGTCAGCGAGGTCATCTCGCTGAAGGTCGGTGATGTCGACAGCCAGCGCATGACGCTGCGCGTGGAGCAAGGCAAGGGCAGCAAGGACCGCTACGCCATGCTGCGGCGCGCGGGCTACGCACCTGAAGCTCGAGCTGACCGAGAGTCTCGTGATGGGCGACGTGGCTGACACCATTTCCAAGATGGAGGCCTTGCGCGCGCTGGGTGTGGCATTCTCGGTCGACGACTTCGGCACTGGCTATTCCTCACTGGCCTACCTCCAGCGGCTGCCACTAGATCAACTGAAGATCGATCGATCCTTTGTTCTCGAACTGACGGAGGATGCCAACAGCGCCGCGATCGTGCGCAGCATCATCACCCTGGCTAAGGTTCTGGGCCTGGACGTGATCGCCGAGGGGGTGGAGACCGACGCGCAGCGCCACAAGCTCGAAGCGCTGGGATGTGACGGATTCCAGGGCTATCTGTTTTCGCGCCCGCTGCCCCTGGTAGCGTTCCTCGAGCGGCTGCGCGCTGTGCGGCCTGATCCGACCCCTGCCGTGCCGGAGTCTGGCGATCACAGCACATCGGGCCTGGGCGAAGCGGCTCGCAGCGGCCCACCGCAGTCGCCTGGCATGGCCGAAGTGGCATTGCAGACCGACGTTGATACCTTACTGGCGCGTTTGACAAAGCGCCGCCGGATACTCGAGCAGTGCCGCTCCAGGCGGTATACACGGTCGCCCGATGACACCTGCTCGTGACACAGCTCGCGGCTGCGCGGCCATGCCGGACGCCGATGTGCCGCAACCCCTGGCTGACGGACGCGACGATGCGGTCTCGCTGCGTCGCCTGTTGGAGTTGTCGTGTGACTGGCACTTCGTGCTCGACGCGCGGTGGCGTCTGGTGCTGTTGAATGGCCGCCACCTGGATCTTGGGCCGAACCCGATGCTTGCCTGGTTCGGCGAACCCCCTTGCGAATGGCCGGGCACCGTGGTCGACAGCGCCGACTTCGGGCGCTTTCGGGACGCTTTGCTGCAACAGCAACGCTTCCACAACATCGAGTACCCACAGCGCGACCACAGGGGCAATTTGTGCTGCACGGCCGTGTCGGGCGAACCGGTGTCGGTCACAACGGCGGCTTCGAGTGCTTCCGCGGCACCTCGCGCGTCATCACGCAGCGCAAGCGCGCCGTCGCACTGGTGACCCTGGAACACGCGGTCACGCGCAGCCTTGCCGAGGCCGATACGAGTCGTCGCATCATGCAGGCCTTGATGCGGGTGATCTGCGAATCGGAGCAGTGGGAAACCGCCGGCTTCTTCCGCGTTGAGGACGAGCAGGGCACCACGCAGCTGATTGCGGGGTGGAGCGGCCCCGGCGTGTCGGCGGTGGCGGCCGACTACTACAAGGACACCACTGGCAGGCAGATCCCGCCCGGAGGGCTGCTGAGTCAGGTCATCGCGAGCGCCAAGCCGCTTTGGGTCGAGGCGATGACCGAATCGCAGACCACCTGGACGCAGCGAGTACAGCGTACGGGCGAACGCGCGACCTTCTTCTGCCCGGTCCTCGTCGATGGCCGGGTGAATGGGGTCTTCGCTTTCGCCAGTCGAGAAATCCGTGCGCCGGATGAGGGCCTGTTGCAGACGATGCGCGTGATCGGCGAGCAGGTCGGCCAGTTTCTCAAGCGCAAGCAGGCGGAACAGGTGCTGCGCGAAAGTGAAGCGCGCTTTCCTGCCCTGACCAAGCTGTCGTCTGACTCCTACTGGGAGATCGACGCAGACTTCCGCATCACGCGCATCGAGGGACGCGGCATCGAAGGTGGCGGTGCCGCGGCCAGCGACAGCGTTGTCGGCAAGCGGCACTGGGAAACCGGCTGGGAGATCGAGGACGCCGATGGCTGGGATGCGCACCGCGCGCAACTGGAAGCCCAGCAGCCGTTTCGCGACGTCGTGCTCAGGTACAGCCGAGCAGACGGCACGCTTCGCTACATCAGCATCAGCGGTGAGTCGATGCACAGCGCGCAGGGCACCTTGACGGGGTACCGCGGCGTTGGCCGCGACGTGACCGAACGCAAGCTGGCCGAGGATCGAATCCAGCATCTCGCCACACATGATGTGTTGACGGGGTTGCCCAATCGGGCGCTGTTCGGCGAGTTGCTGGCCGTGGCGGTTCATTCAGCGGTGCGCCAGCGGGCGAGACTGGCTTTGCTGTTCATCGACCTGGATCGCTTCAAGATGATCAACGATACGCTGGGCCACGACGCGGGCGACCTGGTGCTGGTGGAGACCGCGCAGCGCTTGACGGGCTGCCTGCGTTCGAGCGACGTGGTGGCGCGGTTGGGGGGCGATGAATTCGTCGTGCTGGTGCAGCAAGTCGACAATGCGGGTGATGTGTCCTTGGTTGCCGAGAAGATCACCGCTGCGCTCAGCCGCCCGTTGCCGCTGCATGTAGAAGACGAGTACCACGTCACTGCAAGCGTGGGCGTTTCCATCTTCGGCGTCGATGCCGTCGACGAGCAGTCGCTCCTGCACCATGCCGACGCCGCCATGTATCTGGCCAAGCAGAACGGGAAGAACGGTTTCAGGTTCTACGGGGCTGCGCCCCCCGGCCCGTAGTCGGTTCCATGCCGTCGCGGCCCTGGCCGGGCAGCCGATCGCGAAGGGCTTCGGCGGCACCTCGGTCCGGTGCGTTGCATGATCGCTGCGAATGCTGGCGGCGGTGCCTCGTTCCTGCTGGAGAATGGGGATACAAGGAACCTCAAACGACCACAGAACGACATGATCATGAGGCTCAGCAGCAGTTCAGGGGCAACCCCCAGACGCAACCCCAGGCAGTACTACCTGCCGCAGTGGCCCGTGCCCGAGCCGGAAGGCGGCTGGACGTTTCCCGACGAACTGCTGCGAGCGCTGGATGAGCACGCCATCGTCAGCATTGCCGATGTCAGCGGCAAGATCATCTATGCGAACGACAAGTTCTGCCAGGTCAGCGGCTTTTCGCGCGCCGAGTTGGTCGGTGCCACCCATCGCATCGTGCGATCGGGCGTGCACCCACCGGAGTTCTACGCCGATCTGTGGCAGACGATTGCAGGCGGCCAGGTGTGGCACGGTGCCATCCAGAACCGCCGCAAGAGCGGTGAGACGTATTGGGTTGCGTCGACCATCGTCCCCGTCCTGGACGCTCACGGCCTGCCTGAGCGGTATGTGTCCATCCGCACCGACATCACCCGCCAGAAGCAACTCGAAGAGGAGGTTCGAGAGCAGCGGGCCTTTCTCAATGGCGTCACCGAGGCACTCGGTGAAGGCATCCTGGTCGAGGACCGGGAAGGCCGGTGCGTCTTCGCCAGCGGCGAGGCATTGCGCCTGTTGCATCGCGAGCGTGAAGAACTGATGGGTTGGTCACTTCACAACCTCGTCGTCGGTTCGCTGCAGGCGAGCGCGACCGCGCAGCGGAAGCGGTCGCGCGACCAACGAGCGCCTTCGGGTTGGCAGCCGGGCCGCTACGAGGGCAGATTCATCCGCGGCGACGGTCGTCGCATCCTGGTGGACGTCTCGGTGCAGTCGCTGGGCAGTCGCCGCGATCCCGAGGGCACCGTCATCGTCTTCAGAAGCAACTCGAGCGACCGCCGTCATCGCGCTTCACTGCAACGGGATGCGGCCATCGCCGAGCAGGCGAATCGGGCCAAGAGCACCTTCCTGGCCCATATGAGTCACGAGATCCGGACCCCACTGGGCGGAATCCTCGGCCTCGCCCGGCTTGCCCTTGACGAGCCAGCGGGATCGGCCAGGACCACCGACTACCTGCGGCGAATCCTGGAAAGCGCCCAGACGCTGACCGGGCTGGTCTCGGACGTGCTGGACATGTCCAAGATAGAGGCCGGCAGGCTGTCGCTGGAATCCACCGCCTTCGATCTGCACGCGCTGCTCAACTCGGTCTGGGACGGTTATGTGGAACTGGCCCGCCAGTGCGGCCTCGATCTGACGTTGGCCGTTGCGCCGGATCTGCCCAACCATGTCACGGGTGACCCGATGCGGTTGCGCCAGATCCTCGTCAACTACCTGTCCAATGCCGTCAAGTTCACGGAGACAGGCACCGTTAAGCTGGCTGCGACGCACACGGCTGGCGGCCGTTGCCGCTTCGAAGTGATCGACACCGGCATCGGCATCGAGCCGGAAACGCTGGACCAACTCTTCAAGCCATTCGCACAGGCCAACGGGACCACTTACCGCCGTTATGGCGGAACCGGACTGGGCTTGTCGATCTGCCGCGATCTGGCGTCGCAGATGGGGGGCGCAACGGGCGTGACCAGCGAAGTGGGCCGTGGCAGCACGTTCTGGTTGGAGCTTCCCCTGCCGACCGCAGCACCACCTACGCCGGCGGTGAACGATGGGGCGACATCCGCTTGCGAGGACCTCACCGGCTTGCGTGTCCTTCTGGTCGAAGACAACGAGGTCAACGTGATCATTGCGCGCGCCATGCTGGAGAAGTGGGGGGTCCAGGTGATGATTGCTGGTGACGGGCAAGAGGCCGTGTCGATCCTGGACTGTGTCGAGCCGGACTTCGACCTCGTGCTGATGGACCTGAACATGCCGGGCACGGATGGGCGCGAAGCCACCTTGCAGATCCGGAAGCGACATTCGCTGGGGTCTCTGCCAATCATTGCGCTGACGGCCGCGGCGGTGCCGCAGGATAGGAGCGAATGCCTGACGATTGGCATGAACGACTACGTCAGCAAGCCCATCGAGCCATCGGTGCTGCATGCCGCGATTTCGCGCGTCGCGGTAACACGGAGCTCTTCCGCTATCGACCCAGTTTCGCCTGGGTCAGCTGTGCCACTTCGGTAGTCACCCGATCAATCCCCGCCAGCGGTCTTGGGATTTCCTGCCAGCCAAAGCGGCAGTCGCTCGAAGGTCCCTGCAGGCACGGCCCTGCCGAAGTGAAGTCGATCCAGGATGGATATGAAGCCGATCCGAAGTCCCTACCTGTTCCTCGTTGACGAGAGGAACACCCGGACCTGCTCGGCAGATTCCCTGTCATGGGCTTCCACGAGTACACGCACGCTTGTCGAAGCCACCGGCAATCGTTGGGTGGCAACGTCGAGTGTCAGTCCCGCAAGGCCGGCTTCCTTCGCCATCGCCTCGATGAGTGCGCCGGCTGTGATGATCCCCAGGCGACCATCCGACACACTGTCCACCTGTAGCGCCGTGCCGTCGTTCAGACAGACCTGCACGGACCGCACGCTCCGCGCCGGCAATCCGACGATCTGCACGTGGACGACCTCAGCCGCTGCCCCAGCTTGTGATGGTGAGTCGCATGCACAGCCCAGCGGTGATGAGCTGCTCCGTGCCGGCCGGAAGATCAGCAGCCATTCATGCACCAACGGCCAAGGGCGCGCACCCCTTTCGGATACGGCAGCCCCATAACGTCGCAGCTCGAAGGTGTCTTCAGCTATCTCCATTCACGCCAATCGCCGGCGTGAACGCAGCAGCGTCAGGCGATACCCTATTGCACCGCCTTGAAGGCACCGACCGCCTCCGCAAGACGGTGGGCTTGGCCCTTCATGCTCTCGGCGGCGGCTGAGCTCTGTTCGACCAGTGCCGCATTCTGCTGGGTCATCTGATCGAGTTGCGTGACGGCCACGTTGACCTGGCTGATTCCGGTGCTCTGCTCGGTCGTGGCGGCGCTGATCTCCTGGATGAGGTCGGATACGCGCTTGACCTGGGCAACGATCTCGTTCATCGAACGGCCAGCGGCGTCCGCCTGGCGCGAGCCGGCCTCGACCTTCTCGACGCTGTCGTTGATCAGGGTCTTGATCTCCTTGGCTGCGTCGGCGCTGCGCTTGGCCAGCGTGCGGACCTCGCTGGCCACGACAGCGAACCCTCGTCCCTGCTCGCCAGCACGCGCGGCTTCGACGGCGGCGTTGAGCGCCAGGATGTTGGTCTGAAACGCGATGCCGTCGATCACGCTGATGATGTCGGCAATCTTCTTGCTCGAAGTGGTGATCTGCTGCATCGTGCCCACGACCTGACCGACCACCTCGCCGCCCTTGGCGGCGGCCGCGCTGGCGTCACCGGCGAGCTGGGTCGCCTGGCGTGCGCCCTCGGCATTCTGCGTCACGCTGGCCGTCATCTGCTCCATCGAGGCCGCTGTCTCCTGCAAATTGGAGGCGGCCTGTTCGGTGCGCGAGCTCAGGTCGCTGTTGCCTTGCGCGATCTCGCCGCTGGCCGTCTGCAGGCCAGAGACCTGCTCACTGACGTCGTCGACGAGCGAGCGCAGGTTCAGCCCCGACTGGTTCAGTGCGCGCAGGATCAGCCCAATTTCGTCGACACGGTCGAGATGGATGTTGGCCGCTGGTTGCCCAGCGGCAACGGCAAGTGCCTGGTTGAGCAGGGTGGCCAGCGGCGTGGCGATCTGCGATTGCAGCCATCCTGCCGTCAGAAGCCCGAACAGGGATACGGCGCCGGCGAAGCCGGCCAGTGCAGCACCGCCGAGGCCGAACGCCGCAGCCGTCGCCACCGTACCGGTCATGCAGGCCAGGAGCGCCGAGCGGATGCGCCAGCGTACGGGCATGACCTGCAATGCGGAAGTCCAGCCCAGCAAGCCCGTACGAACGATGATGCCCTTGTGGAAGCGCACGCTTCCAGTCTTGTTCTCGCGGAAGGCACGGTAGAGCGTCTCGGCCTTGGCGATCTCCTCGCGCGACGGCTTCGTGCGTACCGACATGTAGCCCGTCACCTGCCCGCCGCGCCGAACCGGCGTGGCGTTGGCGCGGACCCAGTAGTGATCGCCGTTCTTGCGCCGGTTCTTCACCAGCGCGGTCCACGACTCGCCCGCCTTGAGCGTGGCCCACATATCACCGAAGGCCTGTGCGGGCATGTCCGGGTGCCGCACGGTGTTGTGGGGCTGACCCAGCAACTCCTCCTTCTCAAAGCCACTGACCTGCACGAAGGCCCCGTTGCAATAGGTGATGTGGCTCTGCGTGTCTGTTGTCGACATCAGCGTCACGTCGTCGGCGATTTCATACTCGCGCTGGGTGACAGGGAGGTTGGTTCGCATGGTTGTTGCCCTTGTTGTGCGGATTGAAGTGGCGGTTCAGAACGCGGGTGAGCAGGGGTCAGAAACTGCCCCGGTCGGTGCAGGTCCTTGCGGACGCGACGTGCTCATGTGGCGACGGCTGGGCCCAAGACGTATGACGGCCTCCTGCCCGCGCAGCGTGGCGATTCCGTCTTCCTCGGCGCCCAGGTGAACGTCAGGCGTTCGCGCGGCCGCTCGACATGTTGCCCCCCCCCCGACGAACCAGGGTTATCGGGATGCCTGCCGTCAGTGCAGCGGGTTGCATGTCTTCGATCGCACTCATCGTGGACACTCCAGTAGCGTTGTTGTTCAGGCGCAGGCGCCGCCAGGATCGATACAGCGGTGTACTTGGTGATGCCCGGCGCACGCGTACAACGCGGATGCGACCGGCTCAAGCGTAGTTTCGGCACGAACATCGGCTGGCTTGAATCATTTCCGCCATCGTTGTCCACTGGTCCCCGGATTTGGGGTGGCTATTCGGGTCATCTCTCGTCTGCAGTTCTGCAGCCAGCCCGGGCGGAAACCGGGTGGAAGGAAGCCGTCAATGCGATGTGGGCGTGGCGCCGGTTGCTCGACACCGTGGGCGGCTTGCCGCCGCGGGCTGGCGCGCACGGTGATCCTGGCCAGGCCAGCGAAGGGGACACACCGCGTGGCGCGCCCCTTTCGCTTTGCCTCGGCTCAGGCCGAGACCGACGATCGCCGTTCGTCGCACCGGGCATCGGCCGGCAGACGCTGCGGCACGCAGTCAGGATGCTCGCGATGCGCTGCCCGCATGACTGGTGCAACTGCAGGACATGCCTGCAGTTCATCTTGCCGCCGCTGCAGGTCCGCGAGTTCCTGCTCCGCGACCCGGTCCCAGCCATCGGGGACCGACGACTCGATCTGGAACGCAAAGTTGCACGCCGCCGGGTCGCCGCCGGTGTAGCGGACCGACACCTCGCGGTAGGTGCCGAAGTCGTGCGAATGGCTGCGGATCACGTACTTTACCGGCAGCCCTTCTGGGATCGGAAAGACCCGTTCGAGCATGCGCCGGAAAACCTCGCACTCGCGCATCGAGCGCGCGAGGTAGTTGTCGGTGCCGACCTGAGCGCAGGGCTCGCCGGCCGGCACGGGGCCGAGTTCGATGTACTCCATGGAATGGCTCCTTGAATGTGGGTGGATGGGATGAATGAAGAGGACGGTCAGAGACGACCGGTGTCCCGCGCGAAGGCAA
>LNFM01006508.1_pt1 | contig 19194 bp, 14 predicted proteins | sample 596031 | NCBI WGS metagenome assembly LNFM01 (sample SAMN04254537, study PRJNA301005) | activated carbon metagenome | isolation source: dual media filters at the Ann Arbor, Michigan drinking water treatment plant | place: USA: Ann Arbor | reverse complement strand
TCAAATGCAGGTAGGCGCCGGCGACCTGAAGCGCGGGCGCCGACAGCAGCCCGGCGATCTCAGCTGGCGAGCCGATATAAACCCTCGGCACGAAGATCAGCGGGACGATGATCCGCGTCTGCGGGGGCGCCGCGAAGGCCCCGAGCAGCGGTGGCATGGATGCGGAATAGGGATTGTGCACGGACTGGCGCACAGTGGATTGCACAACGCCGGGGGCGCCGTGATAGAAGGCCTGAGCCATGAAGTATCCTCACGCGATACAGAGTGGTCAGGCCGTCGGAGCGTCTGCAAACGATCCGGCGGCCGCTTCGCTTCAGGCAGGATGCCAAAGCCAAGAGATGGATTCTGACCCGGGTGGCGGCTGCAGGCAATGATCGATGATTTTCAGCGTTAACACGCCTCGAGGGTGAGCCTCCACTTTCGATCGACACGCCTCCGCGCGATGTGGATGGTTACAAAGCAGTCTCCTCATCTGCCGTTGGACGCCCGTTATTGTCTGGGCGGGCAGAAGGTGGAATCGTCTCGCGCCCGCAGCATCTAGCTCAAGGCAGAGTACGCATCCGTACCAAACTGCATCCGCTTGGTCGCATCGACCTTAAACTGTTCGATTCGGTACGACTTTGCGATGAGCAGGCGCTCAGGCTCTTCAATTCGATCAAAGTCGCAGTTTGGCCCTTTGCTGACGTTGGGAATGTCTGCTTCGGGGCAGCCCGATGCTTTGTGGGCTGGGCTCGGCGGTCAATTCGTTCGCTGACACCATCCACCACGTGGCTCAGCGACGGCCATCGATCTGGCGCGCGCCGAAGGCTGCGGCGGCGGCGCGGTTGGGAAGTTTGAGTGTGCGCAGCAAAGCTGCGACATGGATCTTGACCGTGCCTTCGCCGAGATTGAGGATCCGAGCGATCTCCTTGTTCGAACGACCCTCGACAAGGACGTCCAGGACCTGGCGCTGGCGCGGCGTCAGCCGGGCAGCGGCGTCCTGCGGAGCCTCATCTACTGCGGTCGCGGCGTTGGCCTCCACTGCAGAAACCTGGGCGATGATAGCCGGCACGAAAATCTGACCGGACAGTACCTGCTTCATCGCCTTGACCAACTCGGCTGGCCCAAGCGCCTTTGGAATGTAGCCATGGACGCCGGCAGCCAGCGCGCCGAGGATGTCCTGTCGCGCCGACGAGCCTGAGACCACGGCGAGCGTGACGTGCTGGGCACATTCGCGCACCGCAGCCAGGCTCGCAGCCTGTCGCATGCCGGGCATGGACAGATCGAACAGCGCCAGCGAAATCTCCGGCCGCGTTCCAAGCAAGTCGAGGGCATCGTCGAGCGAGCCCGCCTCTAGCACAGTCGTGAAGCCGAGCTGTCGTGTCAGCAGGGCGCCGAGCGCGATCCTGAAGAAAGCGTCGTCGTCTGCGATGAGGGCGCAAGGGGTGTCGGCCATGGCTCGGGCGGTTCAAAACGGTCACGCGGCAGATGAAGGCCCCTGCAGAAAGCGCCGCTGACCTTCACGTTGGGTTAACGCTAACCACACAACCGCGGACATGACGCCGCGTGGCCAAGCCGCTCAAGGGCTTACCGCCGCCCTCGCTTGGGCCCTGCGACCGCTGATCGGACTAGGCCGTTTGGCCGAGGCCGCAACGGTCATGTTTCCATCTGAGTCGAGCGCTTGACCGAAGGTTAAGCAAAATGGACGGATCTGACACAAATGCAACGGATTCGGCCGCCGCAGCCGTGCCGTGAACGCCGGTGATATCGCGTGCTCGCTTTTGGCTCGACCCAGCGTCGCCCGAATGGCTTAGGCCGACGGGAGGCTCGCAGAGAGCCCTGCGGGAAAGAGTTTGTTTAGAGCGCCAGCCGGAGTTTCGACCCCGACCGGAGTGCCAGCAAGAGGGCCAAAACCACCGGCGCGTCACAGGTATGGGTCAGCATGACACGTTATCGAGAATGGCCTTTGGGGACTGGGGCCGTGATGGCGGCGGGACTGGCGCTGGTTGCGGCGGCACCCGCTGGAGCAGCCGACTGGTACACCGGCGCGGCGACGCAGAAGCCGGCGGACGACTGGATCGTGAGCCTCGACGCCTCGACCACGGTCACCTCCAACAAAACCGTCTTCGCCAATGTCGGCGGGACGATGGCCACCACAGGCACGCTCCATGACAGCGGCGTGCGCGTGAAGGTCGAGGCGATGGCGGGCACCTATGAGTACCGCAATGCGTCCGGCACCAAGGTCCAGGGCGACCAGATGGAGGGGGCGGCGATGATCGGCCATGAATGGATATGGCGCGAGGCGAAGCTCGCCGGCTATGTCGGGCTCGCGGTCCGCAACACGACACTTTCGATCGTCGATCCCGCCAATCCCGTCGTGGGGTCGACCTATGGTGTCAAGGTCGCCTTCGATTACTACGCTCGCCCGACCGAGAAGACGATGGTCTCGGCCACTGGCTCCTACACCACCAATGACGGCGCTTATTTCACCCGCTTCAAGGCGGGCTACCGGATCGGGGAGGGGCTCTATGTCGGGCCGGAAGCCGCCTTCCTGGGCAATGATTTCTACAACCAGTGGCGCGTTGGCGCGCATGTGACAGGCCTCCAGCTCGGGCCGATCCAGGCCTCGCTCTCGGCCGGCTACCAATATGACCGCGAGCAGAAGGGCGGCGCCTACGGTTCGGTCGACGTCAGGGCGCAGTTCTGATGCGCGACGCGACCCTGCCTTCCGCCGCTGCCGCGCCGCCTCGCCGCGAGCGCCTTGCCGCCATCATGCGTTGGGCCGGTTGGCTCGGCTGCGGCGTTTTCATGCTCACCCTGGTGACCCAGCCGGTGAGCGTCCAGGCGCAGGCCGCGCTCAGCCTCGTCGTGGTCGTGGGTCTGATCGCGATCGGTTATCTGCCGCGCGCTGGCTGGTCGCGCTATCTCTTCCTCGCGCTCGGCTCGACCGTTTTGCTGCGCTACCTCTACTGGCGCGTCACCTCGACTCTGCCGCCGCTCGCCGACACCGTGGGCTTCGGCTTCGGCATCGTGCTGCTTGGGGCCGAACTGTTCTGCGCCTTCGTACTGGCGGTCAGCCTGATCATCAATGCCGACCCCCTGCGTCGCAAGGTGCTGCCGCGCGGAGATGATGCCTGCCTGCCCACGGTCGATGTCTTCATTCCCTCCTACAATGAGGGCGAGGACATCCTGGCCATGACCGTCGCTGCCGCCAAGGCGATGGACTATCCGGCCGACAAGCTGACGGTCTGGCTGCTCGACGACGGCGGCACAGACCAGAAATGCAACGATGCAGACGAATCCAAGGCCGCCGCGGCCTGGCGTCGCCGGGCTTCGCTGCAGGCGCTTTGCCGAGAACTGGGCGCCGTCTACCTGACACGCACCAAGAACGAGCACGCCAAGGCCGGCAATCTCAACAACGGGCTGGCGCATTCCAGGGCCGAGATCGTCGTGGTGTTCGACGCCGACCACGCGCCCTTCCGCCAGTTTTTGCGCGAGACGGTCGGGCATTTCGCCGCCGATCCCAAGCTCTTCCTAGTCCAGACGCCGCACGTCTTCATCAATCCCGATCCGATCGAGAAGAACCTGCGCACCTTCGAGCGCATGCCCTCCGAGAACGAGATGTTCTACAGCGTCACCCAGCGCGGGCTCGACAAATGGAACGGCTCGTTCTTCTGCGGCTCGGCGGCCTTGCTGCGCCGTGCAGCCCTCAAGACCACCGGTGGCTTCTCCGGCATCACCATCACCGAGGATTGCGAGACTGCCTTCGAGCTGCATGCCCAGGGCTGGACCTCGCTTTATGTCGACAGGCCGCTGATCGCCGGGCTGCAGCCGGAAACCTTCTCGAGCTTCATTGGCCAGCGCTCGCGCTGGTGCCAGGGCATGTTCCAGATCCTGATGCTGAAAAACCCGGCACTGCGGGCCGGCCTTAAGCCGATCCAGCGCATCGCCTACCTCTCCAGCATGACCTTCTGGTTCTTCCCCGTCCCGCGGCTGATTTTCATGCTGGCGCCGCTACTGCACATCTTCTTCGACGTGAAGATCTTCGTCTCCAGCGTCGACGAGACAATCGCCTACACGTTGTCCTACGTGGCCGTGAACATACTGATGCAGAGCTATCTCTACGGCCATGTTCGCTGGCCCTGGATGTCGGAACTCTACGAATACGTCCAGGGCGTCTTCCTGGCGCGTGCGATCGTCTCGGTGGTGGCTTCGCCGCGCAAACCGACCTTCAACGTGACAGCGAAAGGGCTCTCGCTCGAAGACGACCATCTCTCCGAACTGGCCTGGCCCTTCTTCGCTATCTTCGCACTTTTAGCCTTCGGCGTCGGCACGGCCGTGTTCCGCTATCTGTTCGAGCCTGGCGTCACGGCCCTCATGCTCGTTGTCGGCCTGTGGACCGGCTTTAACCTCCTCATCGCCGGCGTCGCGCTGGGCGCCGTCGCCGAGCGCAGGCAGGCCGACCGCCATCCCCGGCTGGCCATCGCCCGTCGTGGCAGGCTGATCGTCGAGGGGCGGTCGCTTCCGGTTGACATCGAGAACGTCTCGGCCGGCGGTTGCGCGGTCTTGATCGCCAAGCTGCCGGCGGGGCTGGGCATCGAGGCTGCCACCACCCAAGGACTGCTCGACATCGAGCCCCTGCCGGGAAATCCGCAGCGGCCGCCGCTCTCGGTGCGCGTCTGCCGCGCTACGACGGTCGGCGATATCATACAATGCGGGCTCGCCTTCGTGGACCTGCCGACCCATGCCTATCCCGCCGTGGCCGAGCTGATGTATGGCGATGCCGGTGCGATCCAGCGTTTCCTGGAAGGCCGGCGCAAGCCGGTGGGCCTGATCCGCGGCAGCGTGCGGTTCGCGGTCTGGGGCGTGACCGAGCCGGTTCGGGCGATCGTCTATGCCCTGAGGCCTCCTGCCCGTTTGGCTGCGTCGGTCCAGGACAACGCCGACCTCGCGCCCCCGACGCCAGCCTTCGATGCGGCCGGCTTCGCAGAGGCGATCCGGGCACAGGCGGCGCTGCTGCGTCTCCCGGAACGGAGAGAGGCGGCTGTCGATCAGGCGGTCTGGCGTTCGACGATCTCGGCGTTGTCGAGCGCGCCCCGGTGTTCCGGGGCTGCGCCCGAGCAGCCTCTGGCGGGAGCAGCCTGACGCCATGCGGTCCGGATTTGCCTTTGCGTCCTGCCTTGCCGGCGCCGTTCTCGCGACGACCGTCGCGGTGCGCGCACAGAGCTTCATTGGCGTCGGGCCGGTTCGCAGTTTCGTGCTGCCGACCGAGCCGCGTGGCGAGCCGCAGGCCGTACCGGCCAGCGCCATCGTTAAGCCGGCCCCCTCGCCCAGCGCCGAAGCTCCTGCGGTGGATGGCCTGCGTCGGCTGCCCGCGACCCTGCGCGGCTTCCGGTTCGACGGCGAATGGGCGCAGGCGGAGTGGCCGGTCTATCTGACCGCGGCCCAGGCGCGCGAGGCGGCGACGTTCGAGCTCGCCTTCCTATCCGCCATCTCCGTTATGCCCGAAGGGTCGCGGCTGACGCTGGCGGTCAACGACACCATAGTCGTGCAGACCGAGCTCGTCGCGCCCGATGCGCTCGCGAGGCGCACCTTCAACATTCCCGCTCATCTTCTGACTGCCGGCTTCAACGCGATCAAGATCACCGTCGATCAACGTCACCGCGTCGATTGCTCGCCAGCGGCAACCTATGAACTCTGGACGGCGCTCGATCCCGCTCGCAGTGGCTTGCGATTCGCGGGCGCGCCGTCGCGGCTTGGCCTGGAAACGCCGGCCGACATCGCCGCGATCGCGCCACGCGGGGATGGCGCCTCGTCGATCCGCCTGCTGCTCGCGGGCAAGCTGACGCCCAACAGCGCCGGGCGCGCGATCAGGGCGGCCCAAATCGCAGCGCTGGCCGGACGCATGCAGCACGCCACCGTCGAATTCGTCACCACGGGCAAGAATGAACCCGGTCTCGAACTCGCGATCGGAATGGCCGACGAACTGCGTGGCCCTGCCGGTCTGTCCGATCTCGGGGCTGTGCCCGGGCCGCGCTATGGGTTCCTGCCGCCACGGCCCGGCCGAGCCGCGACCTTCGTCGTCACCGGCAACACCGCCGCCGAGCTCGACGAGGCGCTGCGACGCTGGGATGACGAGCGCCGCGCGGTCGTGCCGGGCGGCGCGCCCGCCGGCTTGCGCGCGCTTTCGACCCTGCCGGGCTTCGCCGCCAGCGGCGCCGCCGAACGCATTGCCTTCAGCCAGGTAGGCTTCACCGGGACCGAATTCTCAGGCCGGCTGATGCGGCTTCGCCTAGACGTGGCTCTGCCGATGGACTTCCTGCCCGCCGACTACGACCGCATGACGCTGAGTCTTGCCGGCAACCATGGCGCCGATCTCGGGCGCGACGCCAACGTCTTCGTCGAGATCAACGGTCGCAATGCCGCGACGCAGACCCTGCCGCAAGGCGCGGCCGCTTCGCTGGAGCGCAACCAGATCCAGCTACCGCTTAGCCTGATGCGGGCCGGCCAGAACCGCATCGAGGTGACCGCTCAGTTGCCCAAGGCCTCCGACGATGCCTGTGTCTCGACGACTTCGGGGGAAGCGCGCCTGCAACTGCTCGACCGCAGCGAGCTTGTCCTGCCCCGGCTGGCGCGCATTGGCCGCTCGCCGGAGCTGTCGATGCTGTCTGCCGGCGGCTACCCGTTCGGTACCCGCGATGTCGACCCGATCCTGTTCGTGCCGACCCCTGACCGTGCCAGCATGGCCGCGGCGGCAACGCTGGCCGTCAGGCTCGCGGTCGTGGCGGGCCGGCCTATCGGCTTCAATTTCACGATGACCCCGCCTGCCGCCGATGCCGCCGACGTGCTTTTGGTTGCCCCCGCGCCCGCACTCGATCCCGCCTGGCTCAGGGCCGGCGGGCTTGATCCGGAGCGGATCAAGGCATCCTGGCAGACCGGCGAGATCGAACGGCGCAGCCCCGCCTCGGAAGCCGAGGCGCTCGGCCGGCGCTGCGCGTTGCCGCCTGCGCGCCTGGTGCAGCCGGCCCCTGCGGCGCAAGCCACCGCTGCAGTTGGCCTGAGCGCGCTTGGCCTACGCGCGAGCCTTCCAGCGTTGCCCTTCTGGCAGACGCCGGACCTAGCCGGCGCCAGCACCGAGGCGGAGATCGTCACCGGCCGCGCTGTCGTGCTCATGGGGCAGGATTTTGCCTCGGCGCAGGCGCGCCACCTCTGGACCGTGGTGACCGCCGCCGATGCCTCGGCCTTGCAGGCTGGCGTGCAGTGCCTGGTGCATCCGGCGATCTGGAGTGGGCTCAACGGCCGGATCGCGGCTCTCGCCAGCGATGAGAGTTTGCGTTTCGTGCCCGCTGCCGACCATCAAAGGCTCGTGCAGACGCAGGCGCTCAGCCTGCTCAATACAAGGCTGGTGGCCGCCGGCTGGCTCTCGCTCAACCCGCTCGCCTATGTCGGGATCGCGCTCGCGCTGGTGTTGTGCCTCGCCGCCTCCACTCTGCTGCTCGTCCTCAATACCGGCAGGAGGCAGGAATGACCGCCATCGCACGCGTATTGGCTTTTGCGGCCGGCCTGCTGATCATCGTCTTCCACCCCTTCGCCCGCGGCCACGCTGCCGAACCGGCGCGCGACGGCATCGCCCTGCACAACATGCTGCCGAACAAGGCGATGTGGCGCGCCTATAAGGGCCAGTTCGTTACCGAAAGCGGCCGTGTCGTCGACACCGCCAACGGCCAGATCAGCCATAGCGAGGGCCAGGGCTACGGCATGCTGCTGGCTGTCGCTGCCGATGACCGCGCCGGCTTCGAGGCAATCTGGGGCTGGACACGCGCCAATCTGCTGGTACGCGGCGACGCGCTCGCTGCGTGGCGCTGGGAGCCCGATAAGCGGCCTGCCGTCGCCGACATGAACAATGCCACCGATGGCGACCTGCTGATCGCCTGGGCACTGACCGAAGCCGCCGAAGCCTGGGGCGATGTCTCGTTCCGGGTCGCGGCCCGGCGCATCGCGGTGGAAATCGGCCGCAAGCTGATCTTGCTCAAGACCGCCAATGGGGCGCTTTTGCTGCCCGGAATGACCGGCTTCTCGGCCGAGGATCGCGCCGACGGTCCGGTCCTGAACCTGTCCTATTATGTCTTCCCGGCCTTTGTCCGGTTGCCGCTGGTGGCGCCCGAGTTCGACTGGGCCGGGCTGTCTCGCGCCGGCCTGCGGCTGATCGAGAAGGCACGCTTCGGCCCGGCCCGGCTGCCGAGCGACTGGATTTCGCTGAAGAACGGCGAGCCGCAGGCCGCGGACGGTTTTCCGATGCAGTTTTCCTACAACGCCATCCGCATTCCGCTCTATCTCGCCTGGGCCGGCTTCGATCAGCCGCGTCACCACGAGGTATTCCTGGCGGCCTGGACACGCCCTGAGCAACGTGGCTTGCCGCTGATCGACCTGGCGCAGGGCCGGCCGGCGGTTTGGCTGGAGGAGCGCGGCTATGGCGCGCTGCCGGCGCTATCGGCTTGCGCCAGCAAGGGAACCGCGATGCCGCGCGCCCTGCGCGGGCTGCAGGCAGGGGAGAACTATTACCCGGCGACGCTGACCCTGCTCGCACTGACCGCCGCCCGTATGAGGTATCCGTCATGCCTGCAGGATTGATCCGTTCGTGCGGCCTGGCGGCTGTGACGATTCTTGCCCTGACCCTGCCGGGGGTGGGCCAGCAGCGCACCGTCGACGAGACCGCCCTGCGCTTCTACGCCTCGCAGGGGCAGGCCAAGCGGGTTGAGGCGGAAGGCCGGCGGCTGTCGGCGCTGCATCCCGGCTGGTCGATGCCAGATGATATTTGGACCAGCAGACAGGGCCAGGCTGACGAAAAGCCGCTCTGGGTGCTGTTCTCGGCAGACGACATCGACGGGTTGAAGCGCGCCATCGCCGAGCGAAAGCGCAGCGAACCCGGCTGGCAGCCCTCCGATGACCTCGCCCGTAAACTGCGCCGTAAGGAGCTGCGCAAGGCCGTGCTCGCCAAGGCCGGCAGCGCGCGATGGCTGACAGTGGCCGATCTCGCCGGAGATTTCGGCAAGGGTGGCGATGTCGACGACGTCGAACTGGCCTGGGCCGTGGCCGAAGGCCTCGCCCGCAGCGATCGCCAGCCTGAGGCCTTCGCCCTCTATGCTGCGATCCTGACCCGGCGCAGCGATCCCCGCGAGCGTAGCGCCACGATCCAAAAGGCGATCGGGCTCTTGCCCATGGCCGATGTCGAACTCTTGCTCGCGATGGGCAAGACCGACGCGGCCGGCGCGCCGGAATTCGCCGCACTCGCACTCGATGTCACGCGCGGGCGCATCGGCGCCATGCTTCGCGACGAGCGCAAGACGCCGCTCGATGCAGCCGAACTTGCCGCTTTCGAGACACGGGCCCGGACCTCCGACACATTCGACGACGCGGCGCTGGTGGCCTGGCTCGCCCTCAAGCAGAACCGCGCGGCCGATGCGCTGGGCTGGTTCAAGCATGCGATCGTGCGGGGCGGCGACGCCATGGTTGCGCATGGTCTGGCCCATGCGCTGCTCCGGCTGGGCAAGCGGCGCGAGGCGGAGGAGGTCGCGTTCGCCTGGCGCGAGCCCCTCGTCAACAATGCCATTCTGTTCATCGACGTGCTCGAAAGCGATCTGACGCGGTCCAGCCCGCCCGATATCGAGCCCGAGCGGCTGGCACGCTATGCGCGCGTCACGCTCAACAGCCGCTCCGGAGAGGGCGCGCAAGCGCTCGGCTGGTATGCCTATCATGCCTGCCAATTCGAGACTGCGCTCGAATGGTTCCAACGTGCCAGCGCGTGGTTGCCGAAGGAAGCGACTATCTATGGCCAGGCCTTGGCACTGCAGCGCCTGCGACGCGGGAAAGAGTTCGCCGAGTTGCTCAATCGCTATGACGGACTCTTCCCCAAGGTTGTGGGCCTAGCGCTGCCGGATACGCGCACCGACGCCACTGGGCCTTGCGATCCGCAGCCGGTCGCGCGGTCAGCTGCTCTCGGGACAGCTCGGCCGGGGGGCATGGGCGGCGTACGGGTGCCGCAGCCGGCCGGAACGGCGTTGCCTGATGCCGGGCTGGCCATGAAGCGCGCGGGGTTCCCCGCCGCTGCCTCTCCCGAGAACCCGCAGCGCTTCCCCGAGCTTGCCCGGAATGGGGAGCCCTTCCGGCCGCGCGCGGCGGAGGCTCGCCCGCTCGTGGCGCGCCGCGTCGGTGGCGTCGCGACCATGCCCTATGAATCGCTGGGTTTCGCCCTGCTGCCCGGCTGGAACGGCCAGGCCAGCCCCGACGATCGCAGTGTATCCGAGCGCCCGCCGGCGCGGGGAACGCTTTGGGCCGAAACCAGCAGCCAAGCACAAGGCGCATCCGCAGTCGGCACGATGTCCGGACGCGAAACGGCGCCAGCCGCCGACGCCGCCGCCACCCGCTTCCTACGCTGAGGGAAACCGGAATGATCCCGTTCCCGCTAAGCCGCCCATTCTTCGTAGCGCTCGTTGGAGTTGCTGCATTGCTCGTCGCCGGCTGCTCCCAACAACGCGCGAATCTGCCAGCCGCAGATCTTCCAAGCGGAGGCACCTTCTCTCCGTCTCTCGAAGGCTTGGCCAATGCTCCGTCTGCCGAACAATGGAGCGCGCTCGATTCCCGTTCAGCCCTGATGCATCTCCCCGACAGACGCGGCCAGGTGCTTTCGCAGCGCGAACGGCGCTCGCCGCAATGGCGCGCGCAGGAGATCGAGTGGCCGGCGCCTGGCGGGGTCCGCCACAACCTGCTGGCGATCGCGGTCCATGGCCGTGCGGCACGGCCAGACCTTTACCCGGCCAAACCGAGCGAGGCCGGCATCAAGGCCGAGCTCACCGCCGCCTTTCCCTCGCACCGGTTCACAATCGTGAAGGAGCCACGCCGGAACGCCTATGGTCTCTATGGCCTCGCCGTACTCGCCCAAGTCGACGGGATGCGCTGCGTCTATGCCTGGCAATGGCTCGACAGCGACGACCGGCGGGTCCGGGAGGCGCTGGGCGGCTCTGCGTCATGGCGCGCCCGCATCTGCAGCAGATCAGAGACGCTCGACGAGATCGCAACGGCCCTCGACCACATCACGATCGGGGCAAAATCGCCCATGACCAGCACGCCGAAAGCGCCTTCGGTTGCTGCCGAGGCAGTTCGCCGGCGGCCGGCCAAAGCGTCGCGTCCGTCCGTTGTGCGCGAACTGGCTCCCGCTTCGATCGGCTATAGCCAGGGGGGGCAGCGTTACCTCGCGGCTGTGCCTGCCATTCCCCCCCAGACATCGGGCGAAAGCGTCGAGCAGACGGCGTTCGACCGGACGCTGCCGGCCGAGGCCTACCGGGGCCCAAGCTCACGACAGATACCGCAGCCCGCAACGCCCGTCAGGGAAAGTGCCAAGGCGCATCGCGCCGTGCCTGCACCCTATCGCATCGGCACGACCGTCCCCTAATTCGCCAGAAAGAGGCCATGACATGACCCGCCGTATCCTCCTGATCGAAGACGAGCCGTTGACGCAGGACATCATTTGCACGCTGCTGCAGGGACAGGGTTATGTGGTCGACGTCGCAGCCGATGGCTTTACCGCGCTCGAACGCGCCCGGTCGGTTCGCTATGATGTCGCGCTGATCGACTACCATCTTCCCGAAATGGATGGCTACACGCTTGGTCGACTGCTGCGCGAGCAGCAGCACCCCGGCCGCGATGATCGACCCGTTCTGATCGGCCTAACCGCCGACCGCAACGGACTTGCAGCACGGCGTGGCTCCGACGCCGTCTTCCGGGCCATCCTGCCCAAGCCGATCAAGCCGGCCGATCTGTTCGCGACGGTCGACCGCGTCTGCCAGGACGAAGCCCTCAACCAGGATGCCGCAGGCGACCCAACCGCCAGCGCCGATCTGCCGCCGCAGCCCGACGAGACCCGCCATGCTGCTGCCCGGCTCTGGCGCAGCCATGGACTGCCCTTTCTGCCAAAGGCCTATGCCAGTCCATCGCCTACGACGGAGCAGTCTGCCGCACTGACGCTGTGCTTCGATCTGGTGGGAGCTGAGGAAGCCCAGTTCATCATTCTGATGGAGCGGCACGGCATCAACGAAGCGGTGCGGGCCGCCAGACGCGGCAAGGCGATGCCGTTGCCTATCATCGCCCTGAGCGCTGATCACGCCGACATCTGCGATGGACTCTTCCGGATCGACGATCCGGCTTCATGGGCCATGCTGGCGGCCAAGCTCCGCGGGAAGGCGCCCGCACCGGTTGCCCTACGGGAGTCGAACCAAAACCATTGCAATATCAATTTTTTCAATCACTTAGATTGTTTTTCCATCACAATTCCTACCATTTTTCATACCATCATTCATACCAGAGGCGTCCAGAGCGCCGAGAATTTCTCGATCGGTGTATCGAATGGTGTCTTCATGCAGCAAAAGCCGTTCATGACAGCGATATGGTCCCAGCCGAAAGCTGTTGATCCCGGTTCAATCCTGCCACCGACAATCCCGCCCACGTATGGCGCGATTTGTCCCATCTTCGTCCCGCGCAGGCATTTCGCCCTTGATTGCAAGCCCTAGACTGTCTCCATGATCAACCGCTGGAGACCGTCCATGTCCGCTTCCGACACCGCACTGATCGTGATCGACGTGCAGGAATCGTTTCGCCATCGCCCCTATTTCTCGGAGGCCGATGTCCCCGCCTTCCTCGCCAAGCAGCAGGCGCTGATCGACGGCGCCAAGGCCGCCGGCATCCCGATCGTTCAGATCTTCCATGTCGAGGATAGCGGCCCGTTCGCGGAGAGCTCCGGGCTGGTCAGGCCGCTCGAGCCGCTCGCCATCACGCCGGATGCGGTGTTCAGGAAGCGCCGTCACAGCGCGCTCGTCGGCAGCGGGCTCGACGTCTGGCTGACGCGTAACGGCATCCGGCGGCTGATCGTGTCCGGCATCCGCACCGAACAATGCTGCGAGACGACGACGCGACATGCGTCGGATCTGGGTTACGCCGTCGACTATGTCGGCGAGGCGACGCTGACCTTTGCGATGACGGATGCGGCCGGCCGCAGCTGGAGCGCAAGCGAGATCAGGGCGCGGACGGAGCTGGTGCTGGCCGGCCGTTTCGCGCGGATCGCCACCGTTGAAGAGGCGCTTGCGCAGCCCTCGCAGGCGATCGCCGCATGATGCGACCGCAGCAGCCGCCTCAAGTGGTACCCGTCTATGTGGTGGTGCCGCCGCGCGTGCTGCTGCTCGATGCCGCCGGCCCCGTCGAGGTTCTGCGCAAGGCCAATCTCGAACAGCAGGCTGTGCGCTTCGTCGTCAGCTATGTCGGGCCGCGCGCGACCGTGGCCAGCTCGATCGGACTGGCTCTGGCCGACATCGCGCCCTTGCCCGAAAGCCTGCCTGAAGACGCGCTGGTCGTGATCGCGGGCAGCACCGACGACCCGATGGAGCCGCACGCCGCAAGCCAGGGCGTCGACGAGCGCGACGAGGCCGCGATCGTCACCTGGCTCGCGCGCGCAATCCGTCCGGGCATCAGGCTGGTGTCGATCTGCTCGGGCGCCTTGCTTGCCGCGCGCGCCGGCCTTCTCGATGACCATGACTGCACAACCCATCATGGTTGCATCGCGGCGCTGGCAAAACTGGCTCCGAAGGCGCGCATCCGCGAGAACCGGCTCTTCGTCGAAGACGGCGACCGCCTGACCAGCGCCGGCATCACGGCCGGCATCGACCTGATGCTGCACATCGTCGCGCAGATGGCCGGACCTGGCTGCGCGCTCGCGGTGGCGCGCTACCTCGTCGTCTATCTCCGCCGCGCCGGCTCGGATCCGCAGCTCTCGCCTTGGCTGGAGGGGCGCAACCACATCCACCCGGCGGTGCACCGTGCCCAGGATGCCATCACGGGCGATCCGGCGCGCAACTGGACGGTCGAGACCCTCGCGGACGCTTCGGCGACGAGCCCGCGCCATCTCTCGCGGCTGTTCAATGCCCATGCGGGCATGAGCGTCACGGCCTATGTCAATCTGATGCGGGTCGCGCTCGCCCGCGAGCTGCTGGCAGGCTCGCGCCTCGACATCGAGACCGTGGCCGAACGGGCAGGCTTCGCCTCGCCCCGGCAGCTGCGCCGCGCCTGGGGCCGGTTCAACGACCTGCCCCCGAGCCGCTCGCGGATGAAGCAGCCCGAGACGTTGCAGTAGCGGCCGCCTGCCCTGTCGTCGATCTGTCAGGCCGAGCGCTGGAGCAGTTGCGCGGGGTCGAAGCGGCTGGGGACGGCGTCTAGCCCGAGCCGATCGCGCAACGTGCCGTCCTCGTACTCGCTGCGGAAGAGGCCGCGCTTGCGCAGCAGCGGAACGACCTCGCTTGTGAAGAGGTCGAACTGGGCCAGCAGGATCGGCGGCATCACATTGAAGCCATCGGCCGCACCGGAGGCGAACCAGTCCTCGATCACGTGGGCTATCTGCTCCGGTGTGCCGGTCGCCGTGAAGTGACCCCGGGCGCCGGCGAGGCTGTGGAGCAGGCGCCGCAGCGTCGGACGTTCGCGTGCGACCAGCGCGGTGATCGCCTGCGAGCGGCTGCGCGAGGCCTCCACCTGCGACGGATCGGGAAAATCATCTATCGAGAGCACCTGATCGAGCTTCAGATGCGAGAAATCATGCCCGCCGAAGCGGTTGGATAGCCGCGCCAGGCCGACGCTCGGATGGGAGAGCTCGTTCAGCTCGTCCCAGACGCGCTGTGCCTCCGTCTCGGTCGAGCCGATCGCGGCGCTGATGCCCGGCAGGATCAGGATCTGGTCCGCCCGTCGGCCGAGTGCCCGGGCCTGCGTCTTGATGTCGTCGTAAAAGGCGATGGCGCTCTCCTTCTGGAGATGCGCAGTGAAGATCGCCTCGGCGTAGCGGGCGGCGAAGGCGCGCCCGTCGGTCGAGGCACCGGCCTGGACGAAGACGGGCCTGCCCTGCGGCGAGCGCGGCACGTTCAGAGCCCCGGCGACCTTGAAGAAGGGGCCGCGATGCTCGGCGCGGCCAATCCGGCCGGCCTCGGCATAGATGCCGCTGGCGCGGTCGTCGAGGATCGCGTCGGGTGCCCAGCTGTCCCAGAGCTTCGAGACAGCTTCGACGAATTCGTTGGCGCGGGCATAGCGCTGGTCGATTCCGCTCTGCCGATCCTGGCCGAAATTCGCAGCCGCCCCCGGCGCCCAGGACGTCACGATGTTCCAGCCCACGCGCCCACCGCTAAGATGGTCGAGCGTCGCGAACTGGCGGGCCAGATTGTAGGGCTCGCTATAGGTGGTCGAGGCGGTCGCGATCAGCCCGATGCGCTCGGTCAGCGCTGCCAGCGCGCCGAGCAGCGTCAGAGGTTCCAGCTCGCCGCGGGCCGAATGCGCCAGATCCTCGCCGAGCACGACATGGTCGGCAAAGAAGATCGAATCCAGCTTGGCCGCCTCGGCCGCCAGCGCCAGTTCCTGATAGTAGCGCAGATCGGTCAGCGCGCGCGGCGTCGAGCCGGCATGGCGCCAGGCCACCTCATGATGGCCGCGGCCGTTGATGAAGAGATTGAGATGCAGTTGGCGCGTCATGGCAATGACCTTCCTGAGAAACGAAATCAGATGGCGTCGGCGACGCCCAGCGCCGCCAGCAGCTGCGCGCGCAGCGCGTCGAAACGGGCGTCTTTGCCGCGCGGATGAGCGAGATCGACAGGCCGATCGACGATGATGCGGCCCTCGTCCATGACCAGCACGCGATCGGCGAGCTTGATCGCCTCGTCGACGTCGTGGGTGACGAGCAGGACGGTGGGCTGGCGCTCACGGATCAGCCTGAACAGCAATTCGTGCATGCGAATGCGCGTCAGAGCATCGAGCGCGCCGAAGGGCTCGTCGGCGAGAAGCAGAACGGGCTCGCGAACCAGCGAGCGCGCCAGCGCCACGCGCTGCTGTTCGCCACCCGAAAGCGCATTGGGCCAGGCCTCCTCGCGACCGGCGAGCCCGACATCGGCGAGCGCCCGGCGACCGCGCGCCTCGGCATCGCCAGTACGCAGGCCGAAGACGATATTGGCGAGCACGCTTTTCCAGGGCAGCAGGCGCGAATCCTGGAACAGAACCGAGCGGTCTGCCGGCACGTCGATCGTGCCCTCCCCCTCGACGCCGTCGTCGAGCCCCGCCAGGGCCCGCAGCAGCGTGCTCTTGCCCGAGCCGCTCTGCCGATCAGCGCCACGAATGCGCCGGACGCGAAGTCGAGCGAGACATCGGCGAGAACCGTCCGGCCGCCGAAGCGTCGGCTAACACCGCGCAGGCTCACCGCCGGTGCCAGCGCTTCGCCGCGTGGATCATAGGGATGCAGGGTGGCCGTCATGACGCGAGCGCCCTGCGATAGGAGAGCGCCCGGCCCTCGAAGAAGCGGACGGCGAAGTCCGAGCCGAGGCCGAGCACGGCGTAGATCGCCAGGCCCACAACAATGATGTCGGTCTGGCCGTAGTCGCGGGCCCGGTTCATCAGGTAGCCAATGCCTTCGCTCGTATTGATCTGCTCCAGCACGACGAGCGCCGTCCAACAGGTCGTGACGGCGAGCCGCAGCCCGGTGAAGAAACCCGGCAGCGCGCCCGGCAGCGCCACCTCGCGCAGAAAGGCGCCGCGACCGAGCCCGACGCTTCGGGCAAGTTCGACGTGGCGGATGTCGATGCCACGCAGCGCCGCATGGGTGTTGATGTAGACCGGCACCAGCACGCTCGAGGCGATCAGTGCGATCTTCATGGTCTCGCCGATGCCAAGCCAGAGGATCGCGAGCGGGATCAGCGCCAGCGTCGGCACCGCCCGCTTGATCTGAACGAGGCCGTCGATGGAGGCCTCGCCGACTTGGCTGAGACCGGAGGCGAGCGCCAGGACGAGCCCGAGCGCGACGCCGATGAACAGCCCCAGATAGGCCCGCTGAGCCGATGCCAGGAAGTGGTCGGCGAGCGCTCCAGAGCGCAGCAGCTCATAACCGGTTACCAAAGCCGTCGACGGCGCCGCCAGGAAGCGCGGCGAAATCCAGCCTAGGAGCGAGGCGAGTTCCCAGAGGCAGACGAAGGCCACGGGCCCGAACAGGATGGCGCCGCGCGGGAGGCGCCCCGGTGCCAGCGTCGGCGCCCGGCGCGGCGCAGCCCGGCCGGCGGCCGGAGCGGGAGGCGTCCTTGTGGACACCTCTGGCTGATACAGAAGCGTTTCGACGGCCCAGCCGGGATACACCATGGCTTGTCCTCTCCGTGCTCTCAGTGCGTGGCAGCAGCGATGACCGCGTCGAAACGCAGGTCGAACTCGGCCCGCGCATCAAGGCGTCGCGGCAGATCCCCGGCGTCGTAGATAACGTCGATCAGCGCCTGCTGGACCGGGATCAGGCTGGAGAGCGAGGGAAACTCGTAGCGCCCCTCGGATTCGACGATGCGGCGCGCATCCTCAGGCTTCAGCCGCTGGCGACGGACATAATAGGCGTCTACCCACGCCCCAGACTGCAGCTGCGACCAGCGGCTCGCGCTGATCCAGGCAAGGACGAACTCCCGGATCGCCGCGGCCTTGGCGGGGTCGTCCAGCGCCTTCTGGCTGGCATAGAGATAGGTCAGGCTCTTGGGCAGCCGATCGTTCTGCTGCTTAGGAAGGGCGCTGGCGCCGCGATCGGCGAAGTCGGCGAGATAGCGCGAGAAATGCGGCTCATTGAGCGCGGCAACGTCGACCTGGCCGGACCGGACAGCATCGGGAAAGTCGGCCGCACGCAGCGGAACGAGCTTCGCGTCCTTGCGCGTCAATCCCGCGAGCTTCAGGGCGTTGAGAACGAAGGGCTGGCGGCCGGTGCCCTCGCCATAGGCGATGCTTTTGCCGCGCAACTCCTCGAGGCTTCCGATCTTGAGCCCGGGACGAACCGCGAGGAAATAGTCGGTCTCGGAGGAGGTCCGCGCCGCGACGATCGGGATGCGCTCGCCGGCGGCATGGGCCTGGATCGGTGGGGTATTGCCGACGGTCGCGAGATCAAGGGCTCCGGCGCGAAAGGCTTCGAGAATGGCTGGGCCACCGAGGAAATTCGCGTAGGTCACCGTGCCGGAGAGCTTCGCCTGCTCGCCGGATGCCTGGATCAGGGTCTGCAGAGCCTCGTTCTGGTCGGCAACGACGAGCTTCGTACCCGGCGGGACAGTCGTCGGCAGAGCCGGCAAGGCGAAGGCGGATCGCGACGGCGTGCAGATCAGGGGCAGCGCCACGGTAAGCCCGAGTGCGCTCGCAAGAACCTGCCGGCGGCTGGTTGCTCCGTCGTGGGGGGGCGTTCTGTGAGTCATGACATGTCCTCGCGCAGTCTTGGCCGGCGGCGTCAGATGCCCATCGCCACCCAGGCCTTCAGTCTGCGGGAGTCGTTCGTTATGTCAAACAAACGTTCTTTTTACTATACAATCCTGGAACGAAGATCTTTCTCGATCTACTCGTTGGAACGGACGATCCCGTCTCAGCTCGCCCCCGCGCCGTGAACCCGCCACGCCGCAGCCGGTCATGCTCGGCGGCGCACGCCAGCGTCGGCAGCCAAGCGGAGCCGTTGTTGCCGTCACCGCGCCCGCGATAAATTCCCAGGAGAACCTGGAGGGCTGCAGAAACCCGCCAATGTGGCCAACGCGGGTGAAACCACCTTCACAAAAGAAAACCCACTGTCGAGCGGCGACCCCGAGCGATAATCTTCCACCAGACGACACAACAAAAAAATCTCATACGGCTTTATTATTCGCGTCATGCCGCAAATCATCTGGGTCCCTTTACGCCAGTTCGAGCGTCTTTCTGACTTACTCGACAACAAGGAGCCCGATGCAATGTCAGCCCTCGCTCGTCTTCGCGAGACTCTCGTGGCGGTCGGGACGACCGTCCTCGCCACGACCGCCTTCGCCCAGTCGGACGCGCTGGTCACCACCGATTGGCTCGAGAAGAACCTCGACAATCCCAAGGTCCGGATCGTCGAAGTCAGCGTCGAACCCGGTCTGTTCGAGCGCGGCCATATCCCCGGCGCGCAGAACATCGTCTGGCATACCGACCTCGTCGACACGGTCGAGCGCGACATCGCCAAGCCGGAGAAGTTCCAGGCGCTGGCCCGCAAGCTGGGTGTCGACAAGGACGTCACGGTGGTCCTCTACGGCGACAGCAATAACTGGTTCGCCGCCTGGGGCGCCTGGGTGTTCGACATCTACGGCCTGCGCGACAACGTGAAGCTGCTCGATGGCGGCCGCAAGAAGTGGGAGC
>LNFM01006504.1_pt1 | contig 19200 bp, 13 predicted proteins | sample 596031 | NCBI WGS metagenome assembly LNFM01 (sample SAMN04254537, study PRJNA301005) | activated carbon metagenome | isolation source: dual media filters at the Ann Arbor, Michigan drinking water treatment plant | place: USA: Ann Arbor | reverse complement strand
GATTCGCCGGTCGTGTCGGTCGTGAAGTTGCGGGCCTGTGCGTATCGCTGGGAGAACCGAGCTCGCTAACCATCTCCGGGCGGCCGGTCCTAGACGGCTACACGCTCACGCTGAGCGAGGTACGCATAGAGCACGTCGAGAAGCCGCTCGTCGCGGGCATAGCAGAGAAGCTCATCGGGCCGGCCTTCAAGGAAGGGGTACGCGTCGATCTGAAGGAGGCGATTCAGGAGTTGCTAGCCCCGAGAAACACCACGCCATATGTTTTGGAACTCGCCACCATGCACTTCTCCCTTCCGGACCAGCCACGTCACCAACTGCGCATTCTTGTCGATTTCAGTATGGCGATTCGGTAGTGAGGCGGTTAGATGCAGATGCGGCGGCGGTGAAGAGCGGCCCCTGCCCTGTCGTTGCATACGCATGGCGCCGTTGTTGATTGAACATGACGCGCGTCCGAAGTCGATGGGATCGATGCTGAACTTGGACCGGATTCTCCGCTCCGATGGATGACGGCGACGGAAAGAACAGCATGCCGAACCCCACAACGTCGGCGACCGACAAACGCTCGCGGGACTCCATCACGGCAACCGCGTCCACAAGGGTCAACGCGCTCCTTCGGTGTGCGGAATTCGCGCCACGCGGTCGCACTTAGTGCGCGTGCGAGGGCCGTCAGCGCCTACAGACATTTCGCACGTGCAGCACCGGTGATTCTCATGCATCGGAAAGGTGAAAAAATGCCGACCGCACCAAGGTTCGCTCTTCCTCGGTAGGGCGTAATTTTTCCATCAACCGGCGAGCTTGCATCCAGCTCGACCGGTGCGACGCCGTCTCCGATCGAGCCATCGCCACGGCCGCCTTGTAGACCCTCGCCGCATCCGCGTAGCTCTGCTTAAGCAGATGGGCTTCGGCGACGGTCGCAGTCATCCAATAGTCGCCGCGGTGCGGCTCGGTACCGACGATCTCCTGCACCCGTGCCGAATAGTCCGCAGCCCTCTGCAGGTCCTCCGTCGTATCTAGAAGGACGCTCTTCGCCGCCGCGTTGATGCCGGTGTAGTAATCGTCTCGCGCTCCCTCGAAGGCTTCGGCGTACAGATCGCGTGATTGAGCGAGGTCCGACGGGTCGTTAGACTGGACGTAGCGATCCATCCAGGTCCGACCGTAGATCCCGAGGGTCTCCGGATCACGTTCCCCAGCATCGTACAGGGCACCGAGAATGCGCTGGGCCAAGCGCAGGTCGCCTTCTTCAGCTCTGCGCGCTAGCGCGAGCGCGCGAAGCTGTCGCGGCCGGATAGCCCGGGGAAATCGCTGCCCCACCTGCTCGAGTATCCCAATGCCTTGGTCATTGCGTCCGAGCTTGATCAATCCCTCGGCGGCCTTGCACCCGAGTGCTGCCGACGTCTCCCAAGCGAGGCCGCCTTGCGCGAACAGCTCCACCAACAACTCTGGGTCCTTGTTCTTGATTGCCCCACCGATCTCGGCGGCCTGCTGTTTCGCAATGGCGTCTTGCTCGGTGGCGAAGCGAGCCGCTTCCGGACTGAGTGCGGACCCAGTTACGGCGTGGAGCAGGCGCAGCAGTTCTCCTCCGTTGGGGCCGTCGGGATACGCACTGAAATCGAGGAAGACTCGGTTTGCTGCAAACGCGGGCAGCCGCGCGGTATCCAACCGCACGGGCACGAAGCAGAAGTCCTGACGCCCGGTCGCCTGTCGCTCAAGCGTTTGATATTCCTTGCGCACCCACTCGGAATCACCGGTACTGGACGACCATACCAGTACGCCTGCCTGACTGCGTTCCAGTCCGTCTTCCAGCACGCGAATCAGTTCATCGCCGCCGGCAAGCACGACCTGGTCGAGGAAGACTTCGAAGCCCTGCTGATGCATTACGTCATAGAGGTTCAGCACCCAACTTCGGTCGACCGACCGATACGACAGGAAAACGTGGAACTTATCGTTCGCCTTCAACGGGCGCGGCTTGGGTGCGAGTCTCAGCCATTGTTCGGGGAGCGGCATGTTCGAGTTACCTCCGGAGAGTTCGACAGGGGCCACGGCGCGTCGAACAGCGTGGCGTCATTTCCTCGCACATCACGTAGCGTTCGACTCACATTGCGACCTGCTCTGTCGATCTATCGTCGCGCCTGATCTCGCCTTGGGAGCGGGACGCTCGCTGCCGTCTTGAGAATCCCGGTTCGATGCGTGCGAGCCGAACGTCATTCTAGGTCGATCGCGAGGCCATCCACAACTTCGGCGAAGGGCAGCCGCTCTGGTCGCCGGCGCCGAACGTTCGCCTGGAAATGCAGCCTTCTCCCCATGCTCCGTACCGTTCCCCATAGCCCCGACGCACGAGTAAACAAACCACCCGGACCGAACGACACCATTCCAATACTTGGACAGGTTCCACTTCGAGTTCCCTGTTGACCGGGACTGCCGCAAAAAGCCGCCGCGTTTTTGAATCTTTCGACCGCCCCACCATGCCTCCCCCGGCCAGCACCGCGAACGCTTTGTGCCGCGATCACCGCTTCCTGGCAATCCAGCGCGGCATCTGCGATGCCGCCCGTTCGACTCGTTCGTCAAGCGTGAGCTCGGCTGCCGCGCCTATCCGAGGTACGTCGATGACTTCGCATTGTTCAGCGACAATAAAGAGACCCTGTGGAACTGGAAGAGCAATCACGCAGCGACTGGCCCTGCTGCGGCTGACCATGCACGAACAGGCTGCCCAAGTCAGTTGCACTGCCACCGGCGTCCCCTGGCTGGGCTTTGACGCATTTCCCGAACACCGGCGTATCGAGGCCCGCAAGGTCCGGTATGCCACGCAGGGTCTGGCCGAGCGATATGACGCGTACCTGGCAGGCGCAATGTCGTTCGCAGCGTTCGATGCCTGCGTAAAGGGCTGGGTCAATCATGCACGATACGCCGATTCGTGGGGCTTGCGCGGACACATGCTGGTGAACGCGCGGCTGAAGCCGGGAGATGCCCCGCGTCGTTCGACGGATCGATGAAACCAGAACGGCATCGGACGCTCGGACGGCTTTTGAAGTCGTGCGCCGCTTCGCGGCGCGCAGCGATCAGCGCCGCCGCGATCCAGCGGCCGGCGGCGCAGGATTCAGCTGTCCGATGGGGGCGCCACGAGACACCCGAAACCCGATGAACACGTTGCGGTCGTTCGGACGGGCACCGCCGTAGCGGTTGGCCGCACGACAGTACTGCGAATCGCCGCACCAAGCGCCGCCGCGCAAAACCCGGGACGCATCGCCTTCACACAGCGTACGAGCCGGCGCCTCATATTCGTTCGAACACCACTCCCAGACGTTGCCGGCGAGATCCATGACTTCCCACTGTGACGGCGACCCGAGCGGATACATGCCGACCGCCAAGGTGCGGCCCATTCCCGCTTCATCGGTGTTCGCGCGCGCCGCGTTCCAGTTACCGGGCCACGGGTACTCGCGTACCGCCACGCCGTCCTGAGCAGCCCATTTCCATTCCCATTCGGTCGGCAATCGCACCGTTTCCCCTTCCGGGAGTTGCAGCTCGGCACTGAGCCAGCGGCAGAACGCGACCGCGTCGTACCAGGAGACGTTGATCGCGGGGTAGTTGGGAAATGCCCAGCGCGAGTCGCCGGGCGCCTCTTCGCGCTGCAACTCATCCCACCAGCAATCACTTCGATAGCCGTCCGCGGCGTCCAGGAACGCTCGATACTGCTGCCAGGTGATCGGATAGCGGGCAATTCGAAACGGGGCGACCGCGAATTCGTCGCGGTCGTTCGTCTCGAGAACGACCCGACCCGCGGGTACGTCGACCCAGGCGATGTCGGGTAACCCCGCTGCGTCGAGGCCCACGCCGCGGCGTGGATCACCGAACTGGTTGAGCCGCAGGCCGATCGCTTCGCGACGATCGTGGGGCGTCGCGTCACTTGATAGTTCGCCGAGCAGGCGCACGGGCTCGGGGCTTAGGAAATCGCGCAACGGCTGCGCCAACAACGGCTCGACCGCGCGCCACGCGTGCAGGCCAGTGTCGGCATACGCCGCATCGCCTGCGTACGCCGATGGTCGATGCAGCGCGAGCAAGGCCTCCAGGGCCGGCTTCTGTCGCTCCCACCCCCAGAGCAGAGGGCCCGGGCTGCCCGCTCGCGCCCATTCGTTCGCGGCGCGCTCGGCCTGGCGCACGAGCGCGAGGTCGTTCTCGTAGCGGGCATACCAGTCGGTGAAACGGCGCCAGTGACTGAATAGCGCTTCGTGTCCGGCTTCGTAGCGCACGGGCGCACCGTCCGTGCCGCCGCTACTCACGAGCATGCGGTCGTCGACGAGTTGCTCGACCAGGACGAGGGCTGCGGGAGTCAGCTCGGCCCGGGTCGCACGCCGCCGCACCACCGAGCGTTGATCGTCCTTCTCCTCCACGCTCGCAAGGGCAAGAAACAGCCGTGCCAGATCTTCTTCGGCAAGCGCACCACCGGCGCGTTGGACTGCGCGTTCGGCCTTCTTGACCGCCTTCTCGGCCAGATCGTCGATGGCGCCCGCCACGCCGCCGATGCTCTCGTACGCCGCCTCGGTGAGTTCGCCTGTGGCGCTGCGCTTCTCGTAGAGCTGGGCGAGCGCAAACTCGGCGAGCGCGAGCGCGCTGCCTGCTTCCCGCAAAATGCGCTGCACGAGGCTCGGTTTGATCGTGAGGCCGCCCGCCCGTGCCGGACCGACGATCATCTGCTCCAACGCGGCGGGCCCCGGCACACCGACCGGAAAGTGTCCGGCGCGCAGCAGGGCCAGCGCCGCTTCGTCCTGCGGCCAGCGGACGTAGAAATCCGAGCGCATCGCCACCACCACCCGCAGCCGCGGGCAGCCGGCTGCGGCGCTCAGCAGGCGGAAGAACGCTTCGCACGTGCCCGTACCGACCTTCGCGGCGAACACCTCCTCGAACTGATCCGCGAACAGCAGAACGCTCGCTGCCTCGTCGCGCAGGCCTTCGGCGATCACTGGGCCGATCACCTCGGGGTGGTCGCGTAGCCGCTGCGAAAGATCCCCGGCACGCCAGCCTGCGTCGGGCAGCGCACGGGCGAGCGCCGCCGCCAAGGCCAGGAACGGATCGTCACCGAGCTCGCGCGGCGTGAATGCGACCGGAATCCAGCGCATGCCCGCCACAGTCGTGCCGCCACAAAGGAAGGGGATCAATCCGGCATACACGAGCGACGACTTGCCCGCACCGGAATCCCCGATCAATGCCACGAAGCGCTCCCCGCGGCCGACCACCCGTTCCACCAGTGCTTCGACCTCCGCCTCGCGGCCGAAGAAGCGATCGTGCTCGTTCGGCCGAAAGGCCCGCAAGCCAGGATAGGGATCTCCGGTGATACGCGCCTGCCGTCCGCTCTCGCGATCCCCCGCCTCGCGCCGGGCGACCAGGCGGTAGTACGCCTTGAGAACGTGCGCCTTCAGATCCTCCGGTGTTCGGAACACGGCGCCCCTGCCGTGGTCATCGCCACCGCCGCCGATCCGTTCACGAAACTTCGCAATGCGCTCGAGCGGATGCTCTCCGGTTGCCGCGTCGCTCTTCGAAAACGCAATGGCATCCGGATCCTTCACGAAGACGAGGCGACCGAACGCGCACTGCTTCGCCGCCTCGTATTCGAGTTCCGTGATGGACTTGGGTTCTCCGGGCGGCACGAAGCCATAGCGCAGCCCGACGATCCCGATATAGAGGTCGCAGCCCTCCACGTCGGCGAGACAGCTCTTGCGCACACTGCGCTCGTCGGCCGTATAGCTTTCGACGACGATGCACTCGCCACCCAGCGCCTCTTTGACCGCCTGGCGCTCCGGACCGAGATCGTTCAGGGTAGACGAGAGATAGACCTTCATGATGATGGAAACTTACCGCAAATCGGCCGAGAATGCGCTGCGTCTTTTCGAGCCTTGGAGGCGTCCATGCCACGAACGCAACGCGACACGATCCGTATAGGGGGATGACCCATGGCCGCGATGCAAACGCCACCGGCAACCGACGGGATTCTGCAGCGCGCCGTCGATCGTGTGTTCGGGTACGATTTCTTCATTTCGTATTCGCACCGGGACGGGCTGCGCTATCCCGCCGAGTTGAAGCGTCGACTCGAGTCCCTGGGCTTCAGAGTCTTCCTCGACCAGACCGAGTACGCGCCCGGCATGGATCTGCGGCGCGAGACGATACGCCAGATTGCGAAGAGCCGGAAGTTTATCGTCGTCGCCCGGCCGCAGGCGCTGCAATCGGAATGGGTCCGACGCGAGGTCAACGTCACCACGGCCCAAGGGAAAACGCCCATCGTCATCGACGTGAATCGGTCCCTGGAAACTGCAGGCGATGGGTCTGCGTTGGCCGTCACAGCGCTCAGCCAACACTGGCTCATACTACGTGAGACGCTCGACGAAACGGACGGTCCACCGAGTGAGCATGCCGTCAGCGAAATCGTGCGCGGCTTTCGCCACACACGCCAGGAAACCAAGCGGGTGCGCTGGTTCGCCGGTGCTGCGGGCGTGCTACTTCTGGCCACGGTAGTCGCCTTCTGGCAAGCGGTGGAAGCCGTTCGCGCCCGCGAGCTCGCCGAAGCCCAGCGGGATCGCGCCGAGCGCAACTTCGCGGCGGCCAAGCAAGCCGCCGACGGCCTCGTATTCGACATCGCCCAGGGACTGCGTGACGTGCAGGGGCTGCGCGCGGACGCCGTCCATCGCATCCTCTCGCGTGCGGATCAGACGTTCGACAAGCTGCGCGAGTCGACGGCCAACGACCCGGCGCTCGATCGAAGTCGGGCCGTCATGCTGAACGAATTCGGCAAGACCTACCTCGCGGTCGGCGATACGACGCGAGCCCGCGAGTCGGCGACGAAAAGTCTCGCCATCGCCGAGGCTGCACGAACCGCGGCGCCTCGCCATGCACGTTCCCAAGGCGACGTCGGTGCCGCCCACATCGTGCTCGGGGACGCTGCACGCGCCGCGAAAGATCTGGCGAGCGCCGCCCGCCACTTCGAGCAGGCATTGCAGGCGTATCGCGCCGCGATCGCGCTCGATCCGGCCAATCCGCAATGGCAACGCAACACGTCGGCCGCGCTCAACAGCATGGCACAAGTGTCGTATTGGCGCGGCGAGCTCGAACGCGCACGCCGCGAGTTCGAAGAAAGCCTCGCCGTCGATCGCGCGCTGCTCAAGGTCGATCCGCGGGACGGCGTGGCCCGCCGTGGGCTCACCGCCGTGCTTCAAAACCTCGGCAACGTTGCTCAAGCCCTCGGGGACTATCTGGGCGCCGTGTGCCACTTCGACGAGAGCGCTAGCCTGCTGCGTACTTTGATCGAGGAGGACGCGGCGAACACGCGCCTGCCCTACAACCTGATCGTGGTGCTGGAGAACCGGGGCGACGCCAAGAAGTCGCTCGGCGAGTTCGACGCAGCGGCTCGCAGTTACCGCGAGGCACTCGGGCACGCCCGCACCCTGTCGGAGGGCGACCCAGGCAATGCGCGCTGGAAGCGCGAGGTGAGCGTAGGCCTCAACAAATTGGCGGATATAGAAAAAGACGAGGGCCGATGGCCCGAAGCGCGGCGTCTTTACGAGGAAGGCCTTGCGATCCGTCGCGCGCTCGTGGCGAAGGACGGTGCGAATCGGGCTTGGCAGCGTGACGTCGCCGTCAGCCTCGGCAAGATCGCGGATCTGGACCTGGAGACAGGCGACCTCACTGCGGCGCGGCGACTACACGAGGAAAGTCTCGCGATCCGAAAGCGCCTCGCGGCTTCCGATCCTGACAACCTGGAATGGACCGCCGACGTCGCGATGGCCCAGTTGCGACTCGGCGACGTGGCCAAGGAACGGCGGGAATTCGCCCATGCATTGAGGTTGTACGAAGCGAGCTTGGCAAGCTACCGTGACCTGCAAGGGCGTTCGGTAACGAATCTCGAGAATCTACGGCTCGTAAGCGTTGCCTTGAACCGCTTCGGGGAAGCGCATCAAGGCCTCTCGAACGCTGTGGCGGCACGCGCCGCCTTCGAGGAAGCGGCTGTCATCCGTCGAAAGCTCCTCGAGCAAAGACCCGAGGTCGCGGCATGGCAACGGGATCTGGCCGTGAGTTTGACCAAGCTCGGCGAGTCCCTGCAGGCCAGCGGCGAGATCCAGACGGCACAGCGTCATCATGCCGAAAGCTTGCGGCTGCGACGTGAGCTTGCGAAGCTGGGACGGGGCGGCCTGCAACGAGAGACTGACGTCATCGAGGGGTTGTGGATGCTGGCCGCGATGAGTCTCGGAGATGATCGGAAGGCCCTCCTGGACGAAGCGCTGGCCAAGCTCGTCCCGCTGGAAGCCGCAGGCAAGCTCAAGCGTGAGCAACGCGGCTGGCGGCAGAAGATCGAGCAACTCGCCCGCAACGCCGCAACGGGTACGCATTCTGGATCTTGAGAGCGCGACGCTGACGACTGCTGACGACTACGCTCGTGACAGCCAAGACCCGTCGAGCGTATTACCGTGGCGCAAGAGGACATCACGTGCGAGCGACGGGGGAAAGACGCAGTTCGCGAAGTGGCAGCCACGAAACCACGCGGGCTTGAAATGCCCCTCGAATTGCACGCGCGCAAACTGCACGCCATCGAAGAGCAGCTCCTACTCGGGTTCGGCAAGATCCATCACGCCGGGCTCGGGCGGCGGTGTTCTCTGCACGATCCAGCTGTCTTCCATGATGGCCACGTCGGTCGACAGTATGATCCTGCTCTTCTCGCGCGAGATGAACTGCACGGCAGCGGCCTCGCTCAGATCGAGCTGTGCGCCGCGGAACTTGCAGTTCTCGAACACCACGTCCAGCATTCGCGTCCCGTCGATCCGCAGAAACCAGATGTCGGCGTCCCCGATGCGGGTGTTGCCGAGCGTGAGGCCCGCCGCTGCGGATTTCGGACCCGCACCGAACACCAGGCCCGCCATGCGTACTCGCTCGGCCACCAGCCCCCTGATGTCCCCGCGCCCGTACGAGGTGTTCGCCCAAAGCATGTTCGAGAGTCGACCGTCCTGCCACTGGATCTCCTCGACGTAAGTGCGCCACTCGGACCGCCGTTCCTCATGCAAGGCAGCCAGTGCCTGCCAGGCATTCACTCGGACCGGCGACGCAAGTGCCGGGTCTTCCGCAAGGTCTTTCAATGCCGCGGGCAAATCGGGATCATCAAGCACAAGGCGCAGCCTTGCCCGCAAGGCCGCACCTGACCATACCGCTGCTGCGGCTCTGAGCTCGGCCACGAATCGCTCCCGTCGGCGCGCAGCGTCGAACCGGTTGATGCCATTTGCCGCCTGTATGCCGATGACCGACAACCCACCGGCAACGGCGGCCACCCATCCGGCGCGAAGCGCAAGGCGCCGATGCGCTCGCGATCTCGCGCGCAAGACCTGCGAAGCCAGCTTGTCGCCGGCCTCGGACCAGGGGACGCGCTGAACATCGCGCAGCATCCGCTGGACGGCATCCGGCAGCATCTGAGAACCGCCCTTCTCGACGACGATCACCACGAGCCCGCGCCCGAGCGCGTACTGCAGCTCGGCCAAACACCAGCTGCTCGCGACGGCTCGCTCGGTGAGCAGAAACACCAGCGCGTCGCTGCGGGCGAGGTGCGTCTGCAGGCCTAGGACGAAGTCATCGCCGGCAAGCAGTTCGTTTCGATCCATCCAGACGGCACAGCCCTGCGCGGTCAGTGTTGCGCACACATTGCTGGCATCCGCGAGATCGGCGCGCGCATAGCTGAGGAACAGCTTCGGTCGAATCATTGTCGAGAGCGACGCGTGGGTGTAGGAGCCGGATCTTGATGCACGAATGACCTTTGAAGCCACACATCCGCTTCGGTCCTGGTTCTCGCGCCCAGACTCCGGGTAATTGTATCGTCAACTGCCACGGTGTCCGCAGCCCGGAGCAAGCCCAACCCGTCTCCATCTGATCTCCGACGAATTGCACCCCACGGGCTCAGCGGAATCGGACAGGTACCGCATCACCAGCCGCACGGCATCCATGGCGATGCAATGCCCTGGGGGCGAGTACATTCGTCATCGCTTCTGATGATGGCATAGCGATCGAGTACGGGCAGAATCGAGCGCCGTCATCGCAAGAATGCTCGCGCATTTCGCCTGCGCCGCGCCCGAGCCACCACGCACACCGGCCGGTAACAGTTCGCGCACGCCGCCAATGACAGATCGAGACGGAATGCCGCCGGCTTCGACCCAGCGTAACGGATCACCCGACTTTGACGCGTGATAAGCTGCCGACGACGCATTGGGCACCGGCGACACGCATCATGCGCTATGGATGGCGTCGCAAAATGGGCCGCATGCGTATGCGTCCGGATGGTGGATCATCGTCGGGGGGTATCGCAGGTGAGCGCGACATCGGGATCGCCGGAGCGATCGCGTATCTTCATCAACTACCGTCGCAGCGATAGCGAAACCGCAGTCGGCCGCCTCGCGGACGACCTGCGCCGCCAGTTCACGCCTGAGCAGATTTTCCAGGACATCAACAGCATCGACCCGGGCTCGGATTTCAGCGAGTCGCTGCAGCGTGGACTGGAGACCTGCGCCGCGACCCTCGTGGTGATCGGGCCCAGGTGGCTGGATGCGACCGATGGCCGTGGTAATCGCCGCCTGGATCTTCCCAACGACTGGGCGCGGCGCGAGATTGCCGCGAGTCTCTCGACCCGAGGCGTCGGCGTGTTTCCCGTCCTGGTCGAGAACGCGAGCATGCCGGCGTCCGCCGACTTGCCCGAGAACATTCGGGCACTGTGCGATCGGCAGGCGTTCGCGTTGACGACCTGGCATTGGAGAACAGATCTGGTCTCAGCGCTTTCTGCTCGGGGATCGTATCCAGAATGGTGCGCTGGACGTACTGGAACGGCTGATCGAGGCGACTTATACCCGGTCACGGGATCGAGCCTTGGCCGACGCCAATGTGGGCCTTGAGAAGTTGCGCTTTCTGTTCCGGCTCAGCACGGACTTGCACTACATCGACCTCAAGCGATACGAGCATGCCGCTCGCATGCTCGACGAAGTTGGTCGCATGGTTGGCGGTTGGGCAAAGGCGAATCGTGGCGCATGCCGAGCATGCACATACCTGGCGCCTGCGCTGTGCAATCTTTCGAGGTGGCTGATTCGACCCTCATCGAAACCAACAGACTTGAAAGCCTGACGGAACCCCTGTGGCTTGCGGGTGGTGCGGGGTGGCTCGTGGAACAACACACCACGGAACGCACGTTCGGCCAACCGCAACACGAACGAGCCCGACAACCGGAACAACGACTTGGGTTTTCGGATTGCCAGTACGCTTTCGCGCCAGAGCCGCAGCGATCAAGATCGCTGCGGGCGTGCCTAAGAGCGTCCAGGTTCCGTCATGATGACGAAGGTTCCGTCGCGACGGAACCATGGAACCGCGCCCGTTTTGGCCGCCAGGCGACGGGCGCGACCTTCCATCGGAACCTCTCGTAGCACGGCGCTTGCCTCAATCACGGCTCCTGCACTTCTCGCTTCTCGACTGTTTTCCATCGGCCATCGACAAGCTCCGACCTGATGAGCGTATAGGTTTTCGGGGCGCTGTACTCCCTGACCTCCTTGCGCAGAAGAAGGAGACTGCCATCCCGGTAGACGTAAACGTCCTTGCCGTAACGCGTCGGGCCGTCACGCCAACTCGAGTGGATTTCTCGACTGGCGGCGTCGTACTGTGGAGCAACGATGTCGTTCAACGCAGGGCTCGCCACGAACTTGCCCGAAGCCGGGTCGAACAGCCAGTTGAGGTAGGGAACGTTCGGTCCGGCGGGACGTGACTGCACGATGCGGATGTCGCCATAGCCATCGAAGTTCATGTCGATGACGTCCAGCATGATCTCGGATCGCGGCGTTTCGGTGTCCAGCTGATCGATGATCTGGTGAGGGCTGGTCTCGTCGCCACGGCGTACCTCGATGCGCGTGACCTGAAGCGTATCGACGTTCGCAGCGGACTTCTGGCCGACCACTGTGAACGTGAATGTCGGAAGCGTCGCGTGAACCTTGGCGACAACGGTGGAGCGGTCCGCGCTCGGCAGAGCCGGCGCGGACGCAACCACTTTCGCCGCAGGCGTTACTTCTGCTTCTTCGCCCCGACACCCAGCCAGCGAAACGCAGCAAAGCGCGACATATGCCGCAATCCGGCGGGCACCCATCTAGCCGATGCCAAGCACGGCTTTTGCCCTGGCCAGATACTGCATGCGATCGTCGAGGCCGTTGTATCCCCCATTGATGGCCTTGGTGACGGCCTTCACGTCGTCCGCATCCGCGAGCGAGTTGATGCGCCGCTTGTTCCAGTACCAACAAGCGACGTCAACGCCGACGAATGGGTCCGATGCGACGATGCCGGGGTTCGCTACGCAGTCGGTTCCGCTGTCCTTGCTGTATGCCGTGTAGTTGGCACGGCCGGTCAATTGAATGAGGCCACGACCTTTGAACCGCTTCCCGTCACCCGGCTGCATATTGCCGAGGTCGGTGCGTCCTTCGTAGGCTAATCCGTCGGCGATTTCTTCGGCGTAAAGAAACGAGGCGGTTTCATGCGCAAGCTGTGAAATGAAATGCGCCATGCGCAGGCTGGTGGTGATCTCGTATTTCTTCATCCCCGCGACCAGCGGCTCGAAATAAAGGTCGATCTTCGACGGCAATGCGCGCGGCATGACCACCGAGAGCTTTTCCTTCGATGGCCCGGGGGGCAGTCCTTGCAGCAGCGCGACCACGGTTGCATCGCCCGGGACCAGCGTACCGTCGGAAGCAGCCAGTTTCATCACCGCCGTCTCGAAGCGCTTGATGGCATCGATCGTCTTCGGACCGATGCGTCCGTCGGGATTGAGCTTCTCCGGCCTGGGATCCGGGAATCTCGAAAGGTTCAGATTGAAAAGGATCTGGAACACCATGACATCCGTAGGATCGTTGTTACCGCCCAAACCGACGCTCTTGGATATGCACATGACACATCTCCCGTGGTTGAAGACTTCGGTTCACTGCACTGGCCTACCATAGGCCAGCCTCCGGATTAGCCGAAGACGTAGTAGACGTTCTACATAGGGAAAAGAACGACCGGGCGCCTCTCGCGCTTGGCCAGTCGCCACAATCCATGATCTCGACGGGACTCGCGGTGGCATCATCGGTGGCGTGCAGGCGCGCCATGGCGGGCGACTAGCCCGTGAACTTGAGCGCGTCGAGAAACGCACGCAATTTCTCCATTTGCTCGCGCGTGCTGCGTCCCGGACTCCTGCCGTCGATCGCACGCAAAACTTCGCGTGCGTTCTTTTCCAGCTCCGCGGTCCACGCTTTCGGTTCGGTGTGAGCGAGAAAGTGCAACCCGTTGAACGTGCCGTTCAGGCTCAGCTTCTCGATACGTCCGGGTCGGTATAGCGCGAGGACCTGCGCTACGGCTTCTTGCGACTCACGGTGTTTGGTCCATAAAAGCGTGATCGCCTGTTTGCGTTCTGCGTCTACGGGCGAGTCGATCTGATCGATCAGGCGGGACAATTCGCTCGCCACCCCCGATTGCGAATCTTGCGGAAACCAGACCTCGAACTGTTTCAGCCGGGACCGCGCCTCGTAACCTTGCACGTAGGCGACCGTGACGTTGCCGAAGTTCCACTTCTTGATCCGGTCGGCGAGTTCCAATGCGGCAGGACGATCAGGTTCCCTGAAGTATCGGAGCTCGAACCTGTTGGGCGCTACTTTCACCTCCTCAACCGCGGGCGCCTCGTAGCCGTTTTCGTTGAGCTGCGTACGCAGGCGGCTGGCGGCCGTCTGGTCACCATGACGCGGAACTTGCAGGTAAACGATGGTCTGGGCCGACTGCGCCGCGACGACCGACTTGGCCAGTGACGGATTGGCGACGACCACGCTCGCGAGCGCTCTATTGTCTGCGTCCAGGCGGCGCACTTCTGCCAAAGCGTTGACGGCGTCCGTGCGTGCCATAAGAGCTTCGTCGCGCTGCGCTTGGGCCTCTATCAGCGCTGCCTTTGCCTTATCAAGGGCACGCTCGGTCTTCAGGTGCGCTTGCTCGACAGCCTGTCGGGCCTCCAAGAGTCCCCATACCAGCAAGATACCGATCGTCAGCACCACGCCCGCGATGATCGCGAAGCGGCGATAGTGTCGTGCCTTTTTCTGCGCGTCTTCCAGGCGCTCCGATTCGTCCTGCTTGGCGCGCCGCGCCTCAAGTGCTGCGCGCTCCTCGCTTGCGCGCCTACGCTGGAGCGCGACCGCTGCCAGTCTGTCGTGCACGAGCTCCATCCGTTCGGAGTCGCCGTTCACATCCTTGCGCAGTATGCGTTGGCCGACGAGCTCGTCAATCTGCTCCAACGTTACGCCGCGCTCGGCCAGCGCGGAAGAAACCGGATACTGGCGGCGCACACCGTCGGCCGTGATGAGTTCGCTCTCGATCAGACGATGCACTGCTACGGGCATTGGCTTGATTCGATCGTCGTAGAAGCGCTCGATGATTTCGCCGCCCAGGCGATCGAGCTTTTCGGTATCGAGTTGCGCTGCGCCTAGAAGAATGCGCTTTGCGTTGAGTCCGGAGCACACCAGGCTCAGCAGCGCGGGCTCGACCTGAACGTCGGCGAATCGACGGCCGCGTCGTAGACGAGTGGGCAGGTTGTCGGACTGCGTGAGATAGTCGACGATATGCCGTGCCTTCGCCTCTGTTACGAGACTGCCGCCAGTCTTGATGATGGCATCGAAAGCCTGCTGCCGGCTCATGGAAAGCAGGCGGTACCGGTTGGGCCCCAGCCGCGGCATCTCGTCGGCCCATGGCTCCAGATCGGGCAGATAGTCCTCGCGCAGACTCAGGAGGAACTTGTACGGCTGCCCATCGAAATCATGCGTGTCGAGTATCGACTCGTCCTGTTCGACCTTGTCCGCGATGGGACTCGGGATGCGGTTCTCCAGCAGATTGCCCAGGTCGGCGAACAGGGCGTCCTGGCGCGCGACATCGCGCGCACCGAGCGTGAACTGCTCTTCGAACTGATCGAGTACAAACACCGGATGGAGCGCGTCGCGTTCTGCATTCTCTTGAGCCGTGCGACGACGGTGCAAGTAAAGCCACAAGAACTGGTTGCCGAGTTGCTTCTCGGCAGCGGTCGGCTGAGCGTACGCGAGCCTGCGAGCGTCGCACTCCGCGGTGTAGGCGGTCCATAGCTGGTGTTGCAGAGAACCTGCAATGTCGTCGCAGCGCAGTCGCACGTACACCGGCAGCAGACCCTGTCCGCGCAGCGCCGGGAACAGGCCTGCCTGCAGCAAGGAGGTCTTGCCCAGGCCGGATTTACCGAACAACACGGTGACCGGCGCACCCCGCACCATGCGCAGTAACGCAGCAGTATCGTCGTCGCGTCCGTTGAAGAAGCGCTGCGCCTCTTCGCTGAAGGGATCGAGCCATGGCCACGGATTCTGCTCGTCGATGGCGTGCACAGGAGCGGCCATGTCGCGTCTACGGGTTGAATCGCGCAACGCGCTGGCGAAAATCGTCCCGCCCCTTCGCCGACAACGCTCCGCCGGGCGCGTGGGCAAGCTGGCGGTCGAACAATTCGACCAAGCGGGAACTGGCGATACGCTGGTAACGGCTCTTCGTAGGCGGCTCCGAATCGATACACACCGGAATGATGAACTCGTCGGGAATGCGCTGTGATCGCTCGAGCGCCTTGCGCCATTCTTCCCAATATACGCCTTCGCGCCGCGCATCGGCCGCCTGCGACACAACAGGACAGAAGAAGTCGCAGCTGTTGATCGCTTCATCAATTCGAAGCGACCAATCATCCCCGGCGACGAGCTTCTTCTGATCGAGCCAGATGTCGGCGAAACCGATCTGCCTCAGCGCTTCCGCCAACTGCACGACCGCGGTGCGATCTTCGCTCGCGTAACTCAAGAACGCGGTCGGGCCGCGAGCGAAATGCATGGGTGACGAAACGGTTTCCAACCCCGGGCGCACGGCATGCCAGCGGCGCGCCAGTTCGGTGACGAAGTCCTTGGGGGAACCCTCAAAGATCATGGTGTTCGGACTGAAGCGCGAGACGAATGCGGTGAGCGCGGGATCATTGCTCGAATCGCTGAAGAATTCCTGCTTGCTCTTCGTGAACAAGCGGTCATCGCTCAGCATTCGCAGCAGCGAGCGCCCGATCCAATCCGGCAGGCCACAACCGATGAACAACAGATCGCGCCGGCGAAGCTCCGGCAACACGATGGGCAGCCTGCGGCTCGCTTCCGACTGCAGTGCGAAGAGATATTCGAGCACGTCTTCCTCATGGATGGCGAACCCGGTCATGTTGGCGGAGCTGCCGAGCAGGCGAAAGATCGAGCGCCGGCCGGTGCGCGGCGGGAGGATATCGACCGACTCGCCAGTCGCGGCCCGCGGCGAGAAACTGGCCACATGGACACCCGGCATCAGGCTTGCCAGCAAATCGTCGCAGGTGAGGCTTACGAAGAGGTCGAACGCATCGATTCCCGCGAGCACACCAAGGTCGGAGGCGACCTTGGCCCCCTCCGACAAGGTGTTGATGATGCGTGCTGCGCTACGCCGGACTTTATCGCCGTTCTCTTTCTTCTCGGCAAGAACGCAGGCAACCGCGCCGTGCAAATCCCATCCCGAGTGGACCGACCGATCTGAATCGGTCACGCCGTATTGTGCACACAACGCCTCGGCGACGAGCCGATAGAAAGGTTCGGTCCGCAGCGATCCGTCATCGTTTGTGACTGATACCTCCAAGAGATCCGGCCCCAACACGGGGACCACCTCGCGCTTCTTCATGCGCTCGATCAAACCGAACCAGTTGTCTTCCTGATCCGTGCCAAGGGTCGCTGGCTGGGCCATCTTCGAATCCGTGTTGTGCTCGGTGCAGCGAGGGGTCTTATTCTCTATCCGACACTAGCGAATGATCGTCGCAAGTGTCAATCCGTCAATCGGAGGATACCAGTACTTGAGCACGACATAGTGAGTCAACTTATCCTGCAGCAGCGTGTGCGACGATCGCTGATGACCTCGCTGTTTCACAACGAAAGCTCGGACGGCGACGCGATTCGAGGATGGACGACTCTTCGAAAATGCACGACAGCGCAGATTGCTGCTTCGCATCGAAGCTTGGCGATGTGCGCGAATCGAAGCCGCGCGATACTTGGCCGTGACGCCAAGCTGGCCTCAAGATCGGGGGCCAATGACGTCGGACACGCGATCAATACCAGCATCGCGCGACAGGTCGTCTACCCTGAACGTGCGCGAGCTTCTGTGCTTCAACCCTCGCGTAGTGCTTCAGCACAACACGCAATGCCATCTTCCTGCAGTAGTCTAAGCAATCGGCAATGGTTGACGACGTTGAACACGAGCGACTACACGGCTACGCCACCTTCTCAAACGGGCACATGGGCCCGGGGCACGGCCGAGTGCGCCAGGACTGCACTTCGGCATGGTTCCAGCAGATTGAAGGCGTCCACTACCGTCTACCGACCCTGACTCGAGAAATCAATGACTATTCAATACGATCGAGTCCTTCGACCACGCGGGTTTCCCGTTCTTGGCTAAGGGCGCGGCGACGCAAGTGCTGGCTCAGGGTCATTGAAGCTCATCAATCAGCAGTCGATGTGGTACAAGGGCCAGCTCGGCGCCCGACTCTTGCGCCGTGGAAGACCAAGCCGCCGTGTCGGGGAAGCGTAAGTCGCCTGAGGCATGCACGATACGTAGATCTTCTACATACTCAACAGCTCACCAGGACATATTCGTTAGTTATCGCCGAGCCGGCTTCGACTGCAGGCACGGGACCTGGCGGGGATGCTCGACCAGGATTTTCCGGTGCACGTATTCTTTGAACGGAATCCGGAGAGCATCTGGGACGGTCAATTGTTCCCGTCACGCATCGAGCAGGCGTTGAAGAACGCGGTCGTCTACGTGATCGTTGTGGGCCGGGACTGGACTGCCGAGATCACACGACGCGTCGGTCAAATCGACTATGTCAGACTGGAGGTGCTCCGGGCGCTCGAAGAGGTGGACTCCGATCCCACGGGGAGAAAACGAGTACAGATCGTGTTGCTCGAGGGGAACGACTGGCCCAAGGACGTCTTAGCGCTGCCCGCCGAACTCCGCGCCCTTTTCAATGCCCGTAGTGTCCAGAAAATCGAACGAACGGCTCGCGCAGCGATACGGTCGTAGTAGCTGAGCATTCCACAAATCCGTGTCCGACGATGTATGCTCGCATCGTTCGCAACCACTGCCGGCATTCCGCGCATCAGTCGGTTCCCCAGCCCTTGATGATTGCGCACTTCATGGAGATGCGAAATGTACTCCATAAGCGCACGACGCAAGGACCCCTGCGCAACGAATATCATCTTCGTTAGGCATTCCTCCTTGATCAAGCGTACGACGCGCTCTGCGAACGCATTCAGGTTCGGTGACACCGGTGGCAACCGAATCACCTCCGTGCCGCCCTCAGTAATGAAGTCATGGAATCGCTTCGAGTACTTCTTGCCAGCGAGCGCTCCATCCTCGGAATCAAGCAAACTGCGGCCGACCTGCAGCATCCACGCTTCCTCCGTCGGCTCGTTACTCCGACGACGTGAACTACCCGATCCGCGATGCTGATCACAAACAACACGTAGTAGGTTATCAACCCTCGTGGTGTCCATACCTCGACAGTGAAGAAGTCACTCGCAGCGATCACCTTCCAGTGCGCTTTCAAGAATGTCGACCACCGGATGTGCGTTGATCGCTCCGGCGCAGGCTCGACACCGTTCACCTTCAATACACTCGCGATCGTTCCTCGTCCCACCTTGTGGTCAAGGTTGGCCAACGCGCCCTGGATTCTGGTGTAGCCCCAGCCAGGATTGTCGACTGCCATACGAACGATCAACTGCGAAATCTCCCGCATGATCCCTGGCCGACCGGGTCCGCGACGATGACTGTAGTCCCACTTCTGCGCAACCAGCTTCCGATGCCACCGCATCAGAGTATCGGGAGACACGATCGCGTCCAACTCCGTCAACGCCTTGCGCCCGATCTCCTTAGCCTTCCGAACCAGCAGTGCCCCTTTCGCATGAAACGGATCCGCTTGCCGCGAAGCCGAGCATTCAGCATCAAATTCTCAGCCAGGAGGAACTCGATGACGATCAACTGACGTCGCCGCACCTAGCCGGACACAACGGCCATGAGAAACGTCAACAGTGGCAGCACTGATCCCATGCCGATAGTCTACCGTAGCCGTCGTCCGAGTTTTTGGACACTACG
>LNFM01006503.1_pt1 | contig 19200 bp, 21 predicted proteins | sample 596031 | NCBI WGS metagenome assembly LNFM01 (sample SAMN04254537, study PRJNA301005) | activated carbon metagenome | isolation source: dual media filters at the Ann Arbor, Michigan drinking water treatment plant | place: USA: Ann Arbor | reverse complement strand
CCTCTCCCGAGGGGAGAGGGGCTTTGCACCCCTCGCCCTCCGGGAGAGGGGCCGGGGGTGAGGGAAGAACCTGGAGGTAAGACATGAGCATCGAAGTCAAGAACGTGAACCGGCGCTTCGGCAGCTTTGCCGCGCTCGATGACGTCAGCCTGGAGGTGCAGACCGGCGAACTGCTGGCGTTGCTCGGACCTTCCGGCTCCGGCAAGACCACACTTCTGCGGGTAATCGCCGGCCTGGAGACGGTCGATTCCGGTCAGGTGCTGTTCCACGGCGAGGATGCCACCAGCCAGCACGTGCGCGAGCGCCGCGTCGGGTTCGTGTTCCAGCACTACGCGCTGTTCCGCCACATGAGCATCTTCGAGAACGTGGCGTTCGGGTTGCGCGTGAGGCCGAAACAGGAACGGCCGTCAGAGTCGGAGATCCGGCGCAGGGTGATGGAACTGCTGGAACTGGTGCAGCTCGACTGGCTCGCGGACCGTTACCCGCATCAGCTCTCCGGCGGGCAACGTCAGCGCATCGCGCTGGCGCGCGCACTGGCTGTCGAGCCGCGCGTGCTGCTGCTCGACGAACCGTTCGGGGCATTGGACGCCAAGGTCCGCAAGGAATTGCGCAGTTGGCTGCGGCGGTTGCACGACGAGATGCACATCACCAGCGTGTTCGTCACCCACGACCAGGACGAAGCCCTGGAGGTCTCCGACCGGGTGGTGGTGATGAACGAAGGTCGCATTCAGCAGGTGGGCACGCCGCAGGAGGTCTACGACCATCCGGTCAATGCGTTCGTCTACCAGTTTCTCGGGAACGTGAATCTGTTCCATGGTCGCATGGACGAGGGCACGGCGCTGATCGGCCCGGCCGGGCTGCCGGTGCCGGCGCATGGGTCAGTGGGCGTCGGTGCGGCCGTTGCGTACGCACGCCCGCACGACATCGAGGTGGTGCGACCGAAGCTCGGCGAGCTGGGCATCGCGGCGCGGGTCGAACACCTGCTCGCGGTAGGGCCGATCGTGCGCGTGGACCTGCGGCCCGACGACAGTGGCGCGCCGATCCACGCGGAGATTCCGCGCGATCAGGCGGCTCATCTGGCGCTGGTGGCGGGGGACCGGGTGCTGGTGCGGCCGCGGCAGGTGCGGGTTTTCGCTACTTGAGACCGGTGACGAAAGGCAGGATCAACATCTTGAAACACGAAGGACACGAAGGACACGAAGGACACGAAGGACACGAAGGTCGATCGTCGATTCATGATCAGAGATTGCCTTCGTGGTCTTCTCCTTCGTGCTCTTCGCGTCCTTCGTGGTGAAAGCGCTTGTCTTCCCCTAATTCCATTCCGCTCTAAGCAAACGTGAAACCAGTTGTTCTGCCACGACTCCCTGCCAGATAGAGTTCCGGGTCCACCACGAGCGGGATAGCGCTCGCCCGCACCAAAGGCTCCATGTACCGTTACGACACCATCGACCGCACACTCGTCAACGAGAGGGTCGAGCAATACCGCGATCAGCTTGCCCGGCACCTGTCCGGTGAATTGAGCGAGGACGAGTTCCGTCCGCTGCGTCTGCAGAACGGCCTCTACATCCAGCGCCATGCCCCCATGCTGCGCGTGGCCATTCCCTACGGCCTGCTCTCGGCAACGCAGCTGCGCATGCTGGCCCACATCGCGCGCAAGTACGACCGCGGATTCGGCCATTTCACGACGCGCCAGAACATCCAGTACAACTGGCCGAAGCTGGAGGACAGCGCCGACATACTCGCCGATCTCGCCTCGGTCGAAATGCACGCGATCCAGACCAGCGGCAACTGTGTGCGCAACATCACCTCCGACGAGTTCGCCGGCATCGCACCCGACGAGATCGTCGATCCGCGGCCGCTGTCCGAGATCCTGCGGCAGTGGTCGACGTTCCATCCCGAGTTCGCGTTCCTGCCGCGCAAGTTCAAGATCGCGGTGAACGGCGCCGTCGAGGACCGTGCCGCCACGGCGTTCCACGACATCGGCTTGTACGTTTTGCGCGACATCGAGGGCGAGTTGGGCGTGCGCGTGCTGGTGGGCGGCGGCATGGGCCGCACACCGATCATCGGCCATGTGATCCGCGACTTCCTGCCCTGGAAACACGCGCTCACCTACGTGGAAGCGATCCTGCGCGTGTACAACCGCTACGGCCGGCGCGACAACATGTACAAGGCGCGCATCAAGATTCTGGTGAAGGCGCTGGGTCCGGAAGAGTTCACGCGGCAGGTGGAAGAGGAATGGGTCGAGGTGAAGGACGGCCCGGGCACTCTCACCCGTGAGGAACTCGACCGCGTATCGGCGTACTTTCCGCCGCCGGACTACGAACGCCTGTCCGACGTCGACGCCGATCACGAGCGGCTCCTGGTCGATAACGCCGCATTCTCCCGTTGGGTGGGCCGCAGCGTCCGGCCCCACCGCGTGGCGGGTTATCGCTCCGTCGTGCTGTCGCTCAAGAAGACCGGCGTGCCGCCGGGAGATGCGACGGCCGAACAGATGGAGACGGTTGCGGACTGGTCCGAGCGTTTCGGTTTCGGCGAGATCCGCGTGTCCCACGAACAGAACCTGATCCTGTCCGACGTGCGTGTGCGCGACCTCCATACGCTCTGGCTCGAAGCCAAGGCCGCCGGTCTCGCGACGCCGAACATCGGCCTGATCACCGACATCATCGCCTGCCCGGGCGGTGACTTCTGCTCGCTTGCAAACGCGAAATCCATCCCCATTGCAGAAGCCATCCAGAGGCGTTTCGACGACCTCGACTACATCCACGACATCGGTGAGCTCAACATCAACATCTCGGGCTGCATGAATTCCTGCGGACATCACCACGCCGGCCATATCGGCATCCTCGGCGTCGACAAGGACGGGGAGGAGTGGTACCAGGTGTCGCTCGGCGGTGCTGACGGTTCCGCCGCCGGCCATGGCCGCTCGGCCATCGGCAAGGTGATCGGCCCTTCGTTCAAGGCCGACGACATGCCTGACGTCATTTCCAAGCTCGTCGATACCTTCGTGGAACTGCGCGACGAGGGCGAGCGGTTCATCGACGCGGTCGATCGACTGGGCTCGGCCCCGTTCAAGGCGCGCGTGTACGCGACCAAGCATGAGAAGGAGGCACTCGATGCCTGAGATCATTCGCAAAGGTGCCGTCGTCCAGGACGACTGGCTGGTCGTACGGCCGGCAGCCGAGCAACCCGTCAATGAACTTCCGCCCGGACGCATCATCGTTCCGCTTGCTACGTGGCTGGCGCACGCGGAAGCGCTGCTCGCGCGCGGTAGCGTCGGCGTGTGGCTGGCGGGCACGGACGATCCCGCGCAGATCGCCCCCTGGCTCGAACGCCTGTCGCTCGTGGCCGTGGACTTCCCCAAGTTCACGGACGGCCGCGGGTTCTCCATCGCCTACCTGTTGCGCTCGCGCTTTGGTTGGCGTGGTGAACTTCGCGCCATCGGCGACGTGCTGCCCGACCAGGTCTTCTACATGCAGCGCGTCGGTTTCGATGCTTTCGCGGTGCGCTCCGATCGCAGCGTCGCCACCGCTTTGCGGGCACTCAAGACTTTCAGCGACGCGTATCAGGGCTCGTGGGACAACGCGGTGCCGGCTTTCCGGCGTGCCGACCGTCCGTGGCCGGAATCCCTCGGTCAGGGCTCGCTGAAAGCGCGCCAGCAGGCTTGAGCATGACTGCCGTTGCCACAGCCGGCGCCGTCGCCGGCAATGCTCCAGGCAACTTGCTGACGGATCGTCTGGAGGCGATCGCGCGCGGCTTCAAGCACGTGGCGTTCGCGAGCAGCCTCGGTGCGGAAGACATGGTGCTGACCGATGCGATCCTGCGCGCCGGTCTGCCCATCGAGATCTTCACGCTCGAGACCGGGCGCCTGCACCCCGAGACGCTCGCCGTCGTGGCACGTATCAAGGCCCGCTACGGCCATGACGTGACGCTGGTGCGCCCGGATGCGGCTGCCGTGGACGCGTACGTTCGTGAGCATGGTGCCAACGCGTTCTACGAGTCGGTGGAACTGCGCAAGGCCTGCTGCCGTATCCGCAAGGTCGAACCGCTTGCCCGCGCACTGGCCGGCAAGGATGCATGGGTTACCGGCCTGCGTCGCGCGCAGTCCACGACCCGCACCGACCTCGCGCTGCGCGAGGACGATGCCGTGCATGGCATCGCCAAGTTCAACCCGCTCGCCGACTGGAGCGAGCCCGAGGTCTGGGCCTACATCCGAGAACACGACGTGCCCTACAACGTGCTGCATGACCGCGGCTATCCCTCCATCGGGTGCGAGCCTTGCACCCGTGCCATCAAGCCCGGCGAGGACATCCGTGCCGGCCGCTGGTGGTGGGAGAACCAGGACAGCAAGGAATGCGGCCTGCACGTGGCCCCCGATGGAACCCTGCAACGCGCCGGAGCGCAACGCCCGTGATCGCCGACCTCGACCTCACCCGCACTCGTCTCGACCATCTCGACTGGCTCGAGTCCGAGGCCATCTACATCCTGCGCGAAGTGGCGGCCGAGTGTGCCAACCCCGCGTTGCTGTTCTCCGGCGGCAAGGACAGCTGCGTGCTGCTGCGCCTGGCGGAGAAGGCTTTTCGTCCGGCGAGTTTTCCGTTCCCGCTGATGCACATCGACACCGGGCACAACTTTCCCGAGGTGATCGCCTTTCGGGACGAACGCGTCGCGGAGTTGGGCGAACGATTGATCGTGCGTTCGGTGGAGGACTCCATCGCCCGCGGTACCGTCAAGCTGCGTGCCGAGACCGATTCGCGTAACGCGGCGCAGTCGGTGACGTTGCTCGAAGCCATCGCCGAGTTCGGCTTCGACGCCTGCATCGGCGGGGCCCGGCGCGACGAGGAAAAGGCGCGTGCGAAGGAGCGCGTGTTCTCGTTCCGCGATGAATTCGGCCAATGGGACCCGAAAGCCCAGCGCCCGGAGCTGTGGAACCTCTATAACGCCCGCGTGCACAAAGGCGAGAACGTGCGCGTGTTCCCCATCTCCAACTGGACCGAGCTCGATGTCTGGCAATACATTGCCCGCGAGAAGCTGGCGCTACCATCGCTGTACTACGCCCACCGTCGTGAGGTCATTGCGCGCAACGGCCTGCTGGTGCCGGTGACGCCGATCACGCCACCGCGTGCCGGCGAAACCGTGGAGACGCGCACCGTGCGTTTTCGGACCGTGGGCGACATCAGCTGCACGTGCCCGGTCGCGAGCGATGCGGACACGGCGGAGGCCATCGTGGCAGAGACCGTCGTCACCGAGATCACGGAACGAGGTGCGACGCGCATGGACGATCAGACTTCCGATGCGTCGATGGAGCGCAGGAAGAAAGAGGGTTACTTTTGATGAACGCGCCGGTACATAGACCCGATCTGGAAGACCGCGGCGTCCTGCGCTTCATCACGGCCGGCAGTGTCGACGACGGCAAGAGCACGCTGATCGGACGCTTGCTGTACGAAGCCAAAGGCATCTTTGCCGACCAGCTGGCGGCGGTCACTCGCGCGACCCGCAAGCGCACGACCGGCGAAACCCTCGACCTCTCGCTGCTCACGGACGGGCTCGAAGCCGAGCGCGAACAGGGCATCACCATCGATGTGGCCTACCGCTACTTCGCCAGCCCGGTGCGCAAGTTCATCATCGCCGACGCGCCCGGCCACGAGCAGTACACGCGCAACATGGTCACCGGAGCGAGCACGGCGGACGCCGCGATCATCCTGATCGACGTCACGCGGGTCGGTACCGGCGAGCTGCTGCCGCAGACCAAACGGCATTCCGCGATTGCGAAGCTGCTCGGCATCCGTCATGTCATCGTCGCGGTGAACAAGATCGATCTGATGGGCTTCGACCAGGCCGTCTTCGAACACGTCCGTACAGAGTACGAGGCGATCGCGAAACAGCTCGGGCTCATCGACGTGCGCTACATTCCGATCAGCGCACTCGAAGGCGACAACGTGGTGCGCTCGAGCGAACGCACACCTTGGTACGATGGCCCGCCGCTGCTCGAGCTCCTGGAGAATCTGCCGGCGGATCGGGCGGATGCGGACCTGCCGTTGCGCTATCCGGTGCAATTGGTGATCCGTGCCAATGGCAGTACCGCGCAGGATTTCCGCGGCTATGCGGGGCAGGTCCGCTCCGGCACGATCAAGCGCGGGCAACGCGTACGAGTGCTGCCGGGCGGCGAGACGGCGACGGTCGAAACCATCGGGGCGTTCGACCACGATCTGGACGAAGCGGCTGCGGGACGTTCGGTCACCGTGCGACTGGATCGCGATGTGGACATCTCGCGCGGCGATGTGTTGGTGGATGCCGACGACCATCCGGTCCTCGGGAAGCATTTTGAAGCGGAGTTGTGCTGGCTCGACCGCACGCCGCTCGATCCGCGCCGCAAGTACCTCCTGCGCCACGGTGCCAAGACGGTGCAGGCGCGCATCGACGCCGTCGGCAACAAGCTCGACGTGCATTCGCTGTCGTCGACGGTGGCAGCTGAAACCCTGGTGATGAACGACATCGGGCGCGTATCGCTCACGGTGCAGCAGCCGTTCGTGTGCGACGCCTACGATGAACTGCCGGCCACCGGCGCCTTCATCCTGATCGATCCGACCACCAATCAGACGGCGGCCGCGGGGATGATCAGGAAAGTGGCGCAAGCATCATGAGCCGACGCAGCCTCGTCTTCGCGACCACGCCAAGCATTGGCACTCCTTCCCCCGTCGAAGATGGGGGAAGGTCGGGATGGGGGCATGCGTTCGCCCGACCGTCTGCAGCCCCCACCCTAACCTTCCCCCACGACTGGGTCGCGGGGGAGGGGACTTACATCGCGGGCATCCAATGAGCCGCGTCTATCTCGTAGGCGCTGGGCCAGGCGCCGCCGATCTCCTGACCGTACGCGCCGCGCGCCTTCTCGCCGCCGCCGACGTCGTTCTGCACGATGCCCTGGTCAGCGGAGACGTCCTCGCACTGGCCCCGCAAGCCGTGAAGATCGCCGTGGGAAAACGCGCCTGCCGCCCGTCGACGGCGCAACGCTTCATCAACAAGCAGATCGTCGATGCCGCGCGCAAATACGAGACGGTCGTCCGCCTGAAGGGCGGCGACCCGATGTTGTTTGGTCGCGCGGATGAGGAAATCGTCGCCCTCGAGGACGCCGGCATCGATTTCGAGATCGTGCCGGGCATCACGGCCGCGTTTGCGGCCGCCTCACAGTTGCGGACTTCGCTCACCCGTCGTGGCTTGTCGCGCAGCGTCGCGTTCGTGACGCCACGGGTGGGTGTCGATGAATCCGAAAGCCAATGGAGCCGGGTAGCTGCCGCCGCAGACACGACCGTGCTCTACATGGCCGGCCGCGAAATCGCAGCGATCGCGGGCGAATTGATCGCGAAGGGTCGCGATGCATCGACGCCACTGGCAGCGGTGGAGAGCGCATCGTTGCCGGAACAGCGGAGCTGGTTGGGGACATTGGGTACGGCAGCGGCAGTCGGTGCCGCGATCGGCGATGGCCCCGTGCTGCTGATCGTGGGCGAAGTGCTGCGCGATTGCGCGGTGGCCGAGGTTGTGCCTGAGCTGATCGCGGCCGCTCGCGCGGCTTGAGCGGGGGTTCGGGGCGGCTGGCCCCCATCCCAGCCTTCCCCCACGACTACGTCGCGGGGGAAGGAATGCACACAATCGGCACCCAGCCCATCGCAGGCACTCCTTCCCCCGTCGAAGATGGGGGAAAGCCGGGATGGGGGCTGGCGCCAACTACCCGCGCCGCTCGTCGCGGGGGAAGGAATGCACACAATCGGCACCCAGCCCATCGCAGGCACTCTTTCCCCCGTCGAAGATGGGGGAAGGCTGGGATGGGGGCCAGCTCGAACTACCCGCGCCGCTCCAGACAATAATCTGCGATAGCCTCGATCACGCTGTCGGCTTCACCGATCGGCGTGGCGATCGTGACTTCGATGCTGCCGTGAGCTGAACGAATCGCGTCGGCGAGGCGCGGCAGATCCGACCGCACATGCCCCCCAGGGCCCAGAAAGAGCGGCACGATCTCGATGGCAGTTGCACCGCGTGTCACCAGACGCCGCGATGCTTCGATCACATCCGGCGCAGTGTGCTCCAGGTACGCGTTCTCCACCGGCATCGCCGGTGCCCGAGCCACGATCTTGTCACGCAGTCGTTCGAACGGTGCCTTCCACGCTGGATCGCGCGAACCGTGAGCGAGCAGCAGGATGGCGCGCATCAGGCGGTAGCGAGACGTTCGTCCGAGTTCGCCTTGTCGCTGCGGCTTTCGACGTGGGCGAGGGCTGCGCGAATCACGTCCGGTCCCGTGCCCGGACGATGCACCTGTTCGCTCAAAGTGCGGCGCCACAGGCGTGCCCCGGGTACCGCCTGATACAGACCCAGGATGTGTCGCGTCATCGCGGATACCGGCACGCCTTCGCGGTGGTGTGCGATGACGTAGGGCATGAAGCGCTCGATGACGTCCGCACGCGAAGCAACGGGCGCAGGCTCTCCGAACAGAACGGGATCGACCGATGCCAGCAGCCACGGGTTGTAGTACGCCTCGCGTCCCAGCATCACGCCGTCCACGTCGCGCAGTTGTTCGGCACACGCTTCGATGGTCGAGAGGCCGCCGTTGACGACGATCGTGAGTTCGGGGAAGTCGCGCTTCAGCGCATGCACCACCGGATAGCGCAATGGTGGAATCTCGCGATTCTCTTTCGGCGACAGGCCGTCGAGCCAGGCCTTGCGGGCGTGGATGATCAGCGTCCGGCAGCCGGTGGTGCGCACGGCTTCGACCAGCGTGTAGAGGCGGTCTGTGGTCTCGTCGCGGTCGATGCCGATGCGGGTCTTGACGGTGACGGGGATCGTCACCGCGGCGCGCATCGCGGCCACCCCTTCGGCGACCAGTGACGGCTCGGCCATGAGGCAGGCGCCGAATCGGCCCGATTGCACGCGGTCGCTCGGGCAGCCGACGTTGAGGTTCACCTCGTCGTAGCCGGCATCCTCGGCCATGCGGGCGCACGTGGCCAACTCGGCGGGGTCGCTGCCGCCCAGCTGGATGGCGACCGGGTGTTCGGATGGGTCGAAGGCCAGGAACCGCTGGCGATCACCATGGATCAGCGCACCCGTCGTGATCATCTCCGTGTAGAGCCGCGTATGCCGGCTGAGCAGGCGCAGGAACGCGCGCGCATGACGATCGGTGAGATCCATCATGGGGGCAACACAGAAGCGGTGGGGCGAAAAAGGCGTCATCGGGTCAGGGCGGCTGGCCGGGCGCGGATTATGGCAGAGCGGCGGCAAGCGGTGACTTGTGGACGCCGGGCGTCGCTCCAAGGGAGGCGGGCCAGTCCCCGGTCACGGCATTCTCGGCATACCTCTTGCCTCGCCCGAAGGCACTTTTCGGGAGATGCCGCCATGCCCGTCGTCATAGCGCTGACCGTTCTGATCCAGGCTTTCTTCATCATCCACGTCTTTCGCGCGAGGCGGCCCTACTGGTGGGCCTTCATCATCCTGTCGGCGCCGGTCCTCGGCTGCGTCGTGTACTACTTCGTGGAAGTGTTCCCGGGATCGCGCGAGCACCGATCCGCCGACCGCTTCGCCCGCGATCTCGCACGCAGTTTCAATCCCACGAAGGCGTTGAACCGCCGGCTCGAAGCCCTGGAAACCAGTCCGACGGCAGCCAACAAGGTGGCAGCGGCCGAGGAATACATGCAGTGCGGCGGCTTCGACAAGGCGGCGGAACTCTATGAGAGCGCGCTGGAGGGCGTGCACGCGTCCGATCCGGACCTGTTGTTGGGCCTCGCCGGGGCGCAGCTCGAACTCGGCACCTATCGCGAGACGCTGCGTACGCTCGACCGGCTCGAAGCCACGAATGCCGGCTTCAAGGCCGAGGCGCGGCAGCTCCTTCGGGCCCGGGCCCACGAGGGGCTGGGAGAACACGATCGGGCAATCGCGATCTATGAACCGCTGGTCCAGGTTCTTGTCGGCCTCGAGGCACGCTATCGCTACGCGGCGTTTCTGGGGCAGCTCGGTCACCGACAGCAGTCGCTTGCGACTTACCGGTCGCTGCTCGACCATGCCCGTCGCCATGGTATTTCGCTGGAAACGGAACGGCGGTGGGTCGAGAGCGCCCGCCGGGCAGTCGCGGCGTGAGGTGACGGCACTTTGGTCCGGGTATCAAGAAACCTGCGGATCGGGCCGTTAGATGCAGCGTTGCCCGGCAGTTCGGCGCGACTCCTTTTCCTCTTGGCCACCCGATAAGATCCTTCCGTTACTCATGCACGCCGTGAACGCACCACCCGCACTAGTCCGATCTCCCGGTGCGGACGCGCCCGCCTGTCCCCGTTGCGAGACGCTGCCGCAGATCGAAGCGGGACCCGGAACGCTGTTCGTGAAGCCGCCGCTCGCCCATACGTTCGGCAAGGTGAAAGCCAACGCGCATGACGCAGGCCTGGCACCCGTCCGGGTCGGCGAGGTTCTCAGCGTGCGCATCGGCAGTGGACCCCTCGACACCGTGGTGGAGGCCCTGGGCCAGGGTCTCACGGTGGCAGAACGTCAGGACGTTCGCGTCCTGTTCCAGCGCGATGGCCGGGAATTGACCATCGGCGACTACCTCGCGAGCGAGTCGCTGGAGGCGTTCTCGGCGCGCGTCGGCGCCGGCTGGCTGCGCGACATGCTCGCCGAGGAACGCATGACGGTGTTGTTCCAGCCCATCGTGCGCTGCACCCCGGATCACCCGGTGTTCGCCTACGAATGCCTCATGCGCGGCATCGATCCGTCCGGGGCGCTGATCTCGCCGGGGCGCATCCTCGCCACCGCCAGAAGCGCGGAGCTGCTCTTCCAGGTGGATCTCGCAGCGCGGCGCGCCGTCATCCGCGAAGCGGCGCGCTTGCAGATCGCGCTGCCGGTGTTCATCAACTTCACACCGACATCGATCTACGATCCCCACTTCTGCCTGCGCACCACGGTGAGCGCCATCCGGCAGGCCGGCATCCCCCCTGGCAATGTGGTGTTCGAGGTGATCGAAAGCGAACACGTACCCGACGTCGACCACCTGCGCAACATCATGGACTACTACCGCGCGCAGGGGTTCCGGATCGCGCTCGATGACCTGGGTTCCGGGTACTCCTCGCTGAACATGCTGAGTGCACTGAAACCCGACTATGTGAAGCTCGACATGGGCCTGGTGCGCGGGGTGCACGCGGACCGGCACCAGGGCCTCATCGCCGCCAAGCTGCTGGAAGTGGCCAGGGAGTTGTCGATCACCAGCATCGCCGAGGGCGTCGAGACCGCCGAGGAGTTCGAGTGGTTGGTCAAACACGGCGCGGACCTCGTCCAGGGGTACTACTTCGCCCGGCCCGCGAACCCGCCGGCGCTTTGATTTCGGGGCCGGGGAACCCTGACCGGTCCAGACCTCTCCAAGGCTAGTCTTCTACCGAGGAGTCTGGACATTATGGAACGCAAGTTTGTTGCGATCGCCGTTACTGCGGCGTTCGTGGGCGGTCTCGCCCTTTCGGATCTCGTCGGGCAGTCGAGCCCGATTTCGTGGTCAGTCGCAGCCTCCCCGGCAGCGGAGTCCGCGCCAGCCGCTGCTCCTCTTGCCGCATTGCCGGACTTCAGCGAGCTGGTGGAACGGGAAGGTGCGGCTGTCGTGAACATCGCCGTATCCAAGAAGGTGGCGGCCAATGCACCACCTCAAGGTGATATCCCGCCCGGGATGGATCCGTTCGAGTTCTTCCGGCGCTTCGGCCCGCAGCGCCCGCCGCAACCCGGCGGCCCCGGGGGGCCCGGGGGCGATGAGCCGGCCCGGCAGGGCAACGGTTCCGGGTTCATCGTGAGCCCCGATGGCTACATCCTCACCAATACGCACGTGGTCAAGGATGCCGACGAAGTCACGGTCACGTTGACCGATCGCCGGGAGTTCAAGGCGAAGGTGATCGGCACCGACGATCGCACCGACGTCTCGTTGATCAAGATCGAAGCCACCGGTCTGCCGGCGGTGCGCATCGGCGATCCGGCCAAAGTGAAGGTGGGCAACTGGGTGGCGGCGATCGGTTCACCCTTCGGTCTCGAGAACACCGTGACCGCCGGCATCGTGTCGGCCAAGTCGCGCACGTTGCCGAGTGATGCCTACGTGCCCTTCATCCAGACGGACGTGGCGGTGAATCCGGGCAACTCCGGCGGGCCGCTGTTCAACCTGTCCGGCGAAGTGGTCGGCATCAACTCGCAGATCTACAGCCGCACCGGCGGCTACATGGGGCTCTCGTTCGCGATCCCGATCGACGTCGCGATGAAAGTGAAGGACGACCTGCTCGCATTCGGCAAGGTGCAGCGCGGCCGCATTGGCGTCACGATCCAGCAGGTGAACAAGGAACTCGCCGGCAGCTTCGGGCTCGATCGCGCCCGCGGTGCACTCGTGTCCGGAGTCGAAAAGGGCAGTCCGGCGGAAAGTGCGGGGCTCAAGGTCGGTGACGTCATCCTGGCGGTGGATGGCCGAGCGATCGAGCAGTCGACGGAATTGCCGCGCGTTATCGGCGAAGGCCGGCCGGGTACGGAAGTGAAGCTGGAAATCTGGCGCGATCACGCATCGAAGGTGGTGGGCATCAAGCTCGGCGAAGTGCCGAACCAGCAGGCGGCGATCGAGGCGCCGAAGGCGGTTGCGAAGCCGACTGCGCTGGGTCTCGTGGTGCGTCCCATCTCGCCGGAGGAGAAGCAGCGCCTCGGTAACGCCGAAGGTGGCGTCGTGGTCGAGCGTGCAGAAGGCGCTGCTGCGAAGGCCGGCATTCGACCCGGCGACGTGATTCTCTCGCTCAACAGCGAACCGGTGACCTCCGGCGACGCCCTGGAGAAGCTGGTCGCGAAATCGAAGGACCGCGTGGCGGTGCTGATCCAGCGCGAAGACACGCGCTTCTTCATTCCGGTGCCGATCATCTGATCAGCGCTGTTCTGGGCGACGAGGGCCGCCTGCGGGCGGCCCGTTTTCGTGGCGAGGTCGAAGTGTGAAGGCTTGACGGTGTTGCGACGGTAGTCGGTAGCGTCGCGCGGACTGGTATGCTTTCGGCATCGCGGATCGGCGGGAATGCCGATACGAAAGGCTGCCACGGCATGACCCCGACCTCGCTTGCCACGCTCGGCCTGATCGCCCAGCGTGTGTTGGAGATGCATGGACTCGACGCAACGGCGATGCTGGCCCGGCATGGCATCGACCGTGCGCTGCTCGATAATCCGGAGGCGAGGATTCCGTCGCGCGCCTGGGATGCGCTGGCGCGCGACGCCGCAGCCGCGATTCCGGACCCCGCATTCGGATTGCTCGCGGCCCGTTGCTGGCACCCGTCGAACCTCGGTGCCCTCGGCTACGCGTGGCTCACGAGTTCTACGTTGCGCACCGGGCTCGGGCGGGTCGTGCGCTACTGGCGGCTGCTGGGCGAGGCCTCCTCGACGCGTCTGGAGGAAGCGCCGGCCGGACTCACGTTCGTGCTGGCCCGGCAGGCGCAGGACCCGGCTTCGGGAGCGGTCACGGTGGATTTCGTCACGTCGCTGCTGGTGGACATGTGCCGCATGAACGCCGGCTCATCGCTGCGGCCGCTGGCGGTACGCCTGCGGCGCGTGCGACCCGCGGATCATCAGGTGTACCGGCGATTCTTCGGTTGCACGGTGCACTTCGATGCCGACGAGGACAGCATCACCATCGCCCGCCGCGATGCCGATCGACAGCTGCCCACGTCGAACCGCCAGCTCGCGTGGACCCTCGATCGCATCCTGGCCGATCAGTTGGCACGCCTTGATCAGGACAACATCGTGGCGCGCTGCCAGGCCCAACTCTTCGAACAGTTGAGTTCCGGCGAGATGTCCGAGGATTCGATGGCGACCCAGCTCCACATGAGCCGCCGCACCCTCCAGCGCAAGCTCGCCGAGGCGGATCTCACCTATCAGAAGTTGGTGGACGACACGCGGCGCGATCTCGCGTTGCGACACCTCGAGAATCCACGGCACTCGTTGACCGACATCACTTTCCTGTTGGGGTTCTCGCAGCAGAGTGCATTCACGCGTGCATTCAAGCGCTGGACGGGCCTGTCGCCGGCCGAGTACCGCGCCCGGCGCAACTCACGCGCCTAGAGCCGCCCACGCGGCGGCGTCGATCTGTCGCAAGCGGTCAAGCGATTGTCGCAGCGGGTCAAGCGCTCTCGGGCGCCGCAAGGGACACTGCGACTGCGACGATCCTGATCGAGGAGAGATTCCGGATGCGTTCGCGCCTCGCAACTCCACGGGAGCACGCAGGATGCAATGCCGGGTGTTCAATATCACGACGGGCCAGGAGGAGCAAACCACCGACCTGCTCGTGCTCGCGCGGGCTTACCACGCGGCATGGCGCTCGATGTTCGTCGCCGAGCCCGCCGGGTGGCACCGGATCTCGACGTTGGGCATCGTGCTCGACTTCGGACAGCGCGATGCGGATCCGAGCGTGGCGCCCGACGCAGACTCTGGATCACCCGCTCCCAAGTTCGGATCTGGAGAGCGTCATGGTGAATGAAGTCCCTCCGACAGGCCTGCGGCCTATCCTCCAAGGGGGCCAGCCCGCTTGGGTTGACGTATGGATGCGTATACGTCGATTTTTCGGCCTGAGCCGATCGACATCCGGGCTCGACCAGGTGCTCGCGGACTGGGACGCGGAAGAGCGCAGCGGTAGATCCCGGCCCGTCTTGCGGCGCGAACTGCTGCATCCCATGAAAGGATGGCGTGAAGAAGTGCGCGCGGGCGGGTCGAACGATGCGCATGCTCTGCGGAAGGGACGACTGCTGTCGTCCCGGACCGTGGTGAAGTGATCCGGCACGCGGCTGCTTTCGTCATGGTCGGCACAGCAGGCTATCTCGCATTCGATGTCATGGGCGCTGTCGTGGCCGTGCTCGCATGGCCGGCTGTGCTGCTGATGTGGCACCGCATGCGCTGGGCGTCCGTCGTATGGCGATCCTCACCTGTCAGAGAGCCGGATACATCCGTCTACATGGATATCGAGGACATCATCGACTCTCTGGACGATGTGGCACGAGAACGCTCATGGGATTTCGCGAAGTGTCTCGCCGTTGCCCGTCTCGTCTGCGAGAACCGGACCACGGCGATCACGGAGCTCGAACAGCGCTACGATCGAGAACGACAGGCAGCGCTCGACGCATCCGGGTCGCGTGATCTTCCGGAACATGGGGGCGGTTCGCGCTGAGCGTCGCACGCCGGATCTGCACTGGCTCTGCGAGGGCAGGGCCGTTCAGCATCACGCCATACGATTTCCGGCCCGCCACGTGGCCATGGGGACGGGTACACCGTCGAGCACTCGAACGCGCACCAGGTCGGCGCGCTGGCCGATCGCGATGGCGCCGCGATCTTCGAGGCCGACCATGCGGGCCGGGTTGAGCGAAGCGGTGGCGACGGCGCGCGCCAAGGACCAGCCCGCTTGTTCCTGCAGCAGGAAAGCGGCGTGCAGCAGCGCGTGCGGGACATAATCGGATGACAGTGCATCGAGCAGGTCGAGGCGCGCGAGGTCGAGAGCGGAGACGTTGCCGGAATGGGATCCGCCGCGCACCAGGTTCGGGGCACCCATGACGATGCTCATGCCGTGCTCGCGGGCAGTGCGTGCCGCGATCTCGGTGGTGGGAAACTCCGCGATCGAGATGCCGGCCGCGATGCCGTCGTGAATATGCTCGACGACGGTGTCGTCGTGGCTCGCGATGGCAAGGTGGCGAACGGTGCACAACGCGAGCAGTGCCTCGCGGTTGCGTTCGGCATTGCGATCGCGCATGTTCCGGCGCTCCGCGACCACTTCATTCAGGTACTCCTCGGTCCAGCGCTGGTTGCGCTGCGTGTAGATGCGGAACTTCTCGAGGTCCATCCACTGCCGCTGGCCGGGCGTATGGTCCATCAGCGACACCAGCCGCACGTGCGGATCGTCGATGAACTCGGCTGTCATGGCGAGCACGTTGTCGCACGGCAACTCGCAGCGCAGGTGCAGCCAGTGATCGGCACGCAGCAGGCCGGCCTCGCGGGCGTGGTTCAAGGCGGTGACCGCATCCTGCAAGCCCTGGGCGCGTAGCGCGCGGTCGTCGAAATCACCGATGCCCATGGCGTCGAGCACGGTGGTGATGCCGGCGGCGGCGACCTGGCTGTCGTGGGTGAGCAGCGCCGACACGGCGGGCCAGCGCACGCCGGGGCGCGGCTCGAGGTGCTTCTCGAGATTGTCGGTATGGATCTCGACCAGGCCGGGCAGCAGGTAGTCGCCACGAAAGTCCTCGGCGCCGGGCGCGTTGGTGGCCCCGACGTCGACGCGCACGATGCGGCCGGCGTGCAGTTCGACGGTGCCGAGGAATGCTTCGTCGGGTGTCACCACACGCGCGTTGGTGAAGATCTGGCGGGCCATGGGGCGCAGGTTAGCAGAGCCGGTGACGGTGCTCCTCAGGCCGGCATCCGCGGCGGTGTGACGACCGTCGCCAGCGCGAGCGCTGCTGCGGCGACCCAGAGGGCGAGGGTGAAGCTCGCCTGCGCGCCGGCCAGGTAGGCCGACACCACGGGGCCGATGCATTGGCCCACGGCCCAGGCGATGGTCATGCGTCCGATCACGCGCGTGGCCGTGGCTGGTGCACGCTTGCGGGCCTCGCGCAGGCCGAGCATCGTCACCACCATGAAGGTGCCGCCGATCGCGATTGTGCCGAACGCGAGTGACCACCCAGCCGACAGCACGGCCATGGCCGCGTTGCCAACTGCCATCAAGCCCGCGCAGAAGCGATAGGTCGCGATGTCGCCGAAGCGTTCGCCCGCGCGCACGGCGATGATGGTCGACAGAATCCCGGCGGCGCCGAACAACGGCCAGAACCAGACGTAGCCGCCGTCGTCGCCCAGCACGCTCCGCGCGAGTACCGGCAGGAACGTGGCAGCCGTCACGTAACCGAAGCCGCACAGCCCATAGGAAAAGATGAGGCGTGCAATGCCCGGTGCCGGTCGCGACGATGCCGATGCGGTGGCCACCGGTGCGTGCACGTCCCGGTCGCCGGCGCGTGCCCACACCGCCAGGGCACACGCGCCGAGCAGAGCACCGTTCGCGAGCCAGGCGCCGGACGCACCGCCGCCACCGAGAGTCCAGAACGCGCACAGCAGGCCGGTGCCGATGATGCCCACGCCGGCACCACCGAACACGAAAGCGCTCCACTGCGGCCGTTGCGCCGCGGCGGCGTGACGCAGGCCCCACGCCGACGTGTGGATCAGCAGCCAGGCGGCCGTGATTCCCGCGACGGCGCGCAGCGCGAACCAGGCTTCGAGACTCGTCACCGTGGCCATGCCGGCGATGCTCAGCGTCACGCCAGCAAGGCCCAGCCGGATCGTGGCGCGCTCGGTGAGCCGCAGGCGCACGGCCGTCATCGCGCCGACCAGGTATCCAAGGTGGTTAGCGGCCGCGAGCCAGCCCGCGGCGACGATGGAAAGCCCGAAGTCCGACTGCATCAGCGGCAGGATCGGGGTGAACACGAAGCGGCCCGCGGTCGGAACCACGAACGCAAGCATCGCGAGCAGGACGGCGTGGCGGTGGGTGATCATGGGACGAAGGCAGCCAGCGTGGCCACGGGTCGCAGGTCGTCGGGCGTGGTCGTCCAATCCGGTGTCGAGACCCCGGTACCGATCAGGATGCCATCGATGCCGACACGGTTCGCGCCGCGGATGTCGGTCTCGAGCGTGTCGCCGATCATGCAGGCCGCGCGCGTGCCGATGCGGCGCAGGCCCTCCTCGTAGATCGGCCCATGAGGCTTGCCGAGGCGGACGAATCTGAGGTCCGGCCGATCGGGGTAGCGCAGCGCAAGAGCGCCTTCGAACATCGCAGCGAGCGTGCCGGCCGCGAAGCCGAAGGCGCCGATGCCGGCCGGATACACGAGGTCCGGGTTGGGTACGACCAGGTGCACGGCGGCGCCGCGATCCACCCGCGCGTACAGGCTGGATAGTGCGGCGTCCATGGTCTCGATGAACTCGAAGCCGCTCTCGTCGCCGATCACCAGCACGTCGAAATCCGCATGGGCCGGCACGATGCGGCCACCGGCCTCGAGCACGTAGTGCACGCTGTCGGGCGGACCCAGGACGGCGCAGGTTCTGCCCTTGAGGCCGTGGTGCTCGAAATGGGGTATCAGCAGCGAACCCGAGGTGACGACACGTTCCGCCGGCACGTCGATGCCCATGGCCTGCAGGCGGCGGGCCGTGGTCGACGGCAACTTGGCCGCATCGTTGGTGAGAACGCAGAACGGTTTGCGCAGGGTGTGCAACCGCTCGACGAATTGTGCTGCGCCGGGAAGCGGTCCGGCTTCGGTGACCAGGACGCCATAGGCATCGAGCAGAATACCTTCGTAGCGGGCGACGAGTTCGTCGACGGTGACGGATCGGGGAGCGGGCATCGGCGTTTTCCGGTGGAACCCGAGAGAGTAACCTACCGGGTCAGCACCATGCCTCGCTACGCCCTGTACTTTGCGCCGCCGAACGACAGTCCGCTGTGGGCCGCCGGGGTGCGTTGGCTCGGCCGCGACCCCGAGTCGCGCGAGATGATTGCGCCACCCACCGTGCATGGGCTGCCGCCAGCGCGTCAGCGGCAACTGACCGAATCGCCCCGTCGCTATGGCTGGCACGCCACGTTGAAGGCGCCGTTCACGCTGGCTGAAGGCTTTTCCATCGACGATCTGATCGTCGAGGTCGAGCGCTTCTGTGCGCGCCGTGAAGTGTTTCCCTTGCCGACGCTCGAGGTGGGGTCGCTCGAAGGCTTTCTCGCACTGGTACCGGCACGCACGGCAAATACGATGCAGGAACTCGCGGCTCAGTGCGTCGAGTTCTTCGATCCGCTGCGCGCGCCGTTGTCCCCGGCGGATCGTGCGCGCCGTGATCCGTCGATCCTGTCGGCACGCCAGCGCGACCATCTCGAACGGTGGGGTTACCCATACGTGATGGACGAGTTCCGGTTTCATTTGACGCTCACCGAGCGTCTGGGCGCGGCCGACGCCGCGGCGCTGCAGCCTTGGCTGGAACGCTATTTCGCCGAGGCGCTCGACGAGACTACGCAGGTCGACGGCGTCGCGGTGTTCGAGGAGCCGGCGGCGGGGAGCGCGTTCCGGCTGGTGCGAAGGGTCGGGTTCGGGGGGTAGGCCGGACACTCCCTGACTCTACGTCGGTGAAGCCCGATGTTTCGCTGCCCCCATCCCAACCTTCCCCCGGCTTCGCCGGGGG
>LNFM01006500.1_pt1 | contig 19203 bp, 14 predicted proteins | sample 596031 | NCBI WGS metagenome assembly LNFM01 (sample SAMN04254537, study PRJNA301005) | activated carbon metagenome | isolation source: dual media filters at the Ann Arbor, Michigan drinking water treatment plant | place: USA: Ann Arbor | reverse complement strand
GCCACAGGCTCGCCCCTCCGCATCGAACCCTACGTCGTCTACCTCCGCAGCAAATACGGCGCGCTTTACGCGCTCCCGGCATCGTAGGCCGGGACACTTTTCTGATCGGGGCAGACGAATGTCCATGACACGACAACAAGCACAACAAATGATCGCATCGCTGGTCGAGATGGGTGAGTGCGTGAACGAATTGACTGAGACGATCAGCACGATCCCCGATGACGAAAAGCAGAAGTCGATGCGAAGAATTATCGGGCCGGTGTTGGCTGCGAATTACGATCTAATGGAAGTAATCTTATCGGAACACCCCGACCTGGATCCGTACATCGAGTGATGCGCACAACGCCCTAACGATCGACGACCTGGAACAGGCGGGTTTTCAAAGGGCTATACCCTTTGGTGGGGTCGTAGGGGCAACGCCCCTACATGCCGCAAGGCATTCGGCACACCGCCCCTTGCGAAGCCCCCCCCGCTGCCCGCAGACTGCACGTCGACCACGGCGCGGACGGAGACCCGGCAAGCATGACATCTCGAGGCATCGGCGCATCGGTCCCGCGCAAGGAAGATGCACGCTTTCTGTGCGGCAAGGGCCAATACATGGCCGACTTCCACATGCCCGGCACGATGGAAATCGCGTTCGTCCGCAGCCCCGTCGCGCACGGCATCCTGCGCGGTGTGAACATCCCCGAGCATCGACGCGGCCAAGTCTACATCGCGGCCGATCTCGCCGATGTGAAACCGATCGTCTCCGCCCCGCCGCTGCCGAACTTCAAGCGGTCGTCCGAACCGATCCTCGCCACCGGAAAAGTCCGCTTCGTCGGCGAAATCGTTGCCGCTTGCCTTGGCTCCACGCGCGCCGAAGCAGAGGACATCGCCGCTGAAATTTCGCTCGACATCGACGAGCTCCCGGCCCTTATCGACATGCTCGCAGCCAGCAAGCCCGATGCGCCGCGCCTGCACGACGAATGGGCCGACAATATCTACATCGAGTACACCGATAGCCGCGGTTTCGACACCGAACCCGACGCACCCATTCGCGTCACGCGCGATATCCGCACGGCACGCCACTGCATGTATCCCATCGAAGGACGCGGCGCTCTCGCCTTTCGCGACAACCGTCTTGGTTATCTCACCCTCGTCACGTCGAGCCAGTTCCCGCATTGCGTGCAGACCGGCCTCGCCGAATGCCTGGGGCTAGACGACGGCGAGATCCGCGTCATCGCACCCGATGTCGGCGGCGGCTTCGGCTACAAGGGCGTGCTCACGCGCGAGGAAGTCGTTCTCGCCTGGCTCGCACGACGGCTCGATCATCCCGTGCGCTGGATCGAGGATAGCCGTGAACACCTGACCGCCAATGCCAACTGCCGCGAGCATCACTATTCAATCACCGCATGGGCGACGCGCGACGGCCGGTTGCAGGCGATCGACTGCGTCGCGCATGTCGATGCGGGCGCCTACTCCGTTTTCCCCACGGCAGCCTCGCTGGAAGCAGCGCAGATTGCCAACCTGCTGCCGGGCCCCTACGACTTCCCGGCCTATCGCGTGCGCTCGCGCGCCGTCGCAACCAGCAAATGCGGCATTCTCCCCTATCGCGGCGTGGCCCGAACCGGCGTCTGCCTCGCTGTCGAAGTGCTGATGGACGAAATCGCGCGGCAGGCGGGCATCGACACGCACGAAGTGCGCCTGCGCAATCTCGCGCCCGCCGACAAGATGCCGTTCCGCAACGTCGTCGGCAAAGTCTTCGATAGTGGCGATCATCCCGAATGCGTTCGCCGCGCCGTCGAAGCCATCGGCTGGGAGAAGGTACGCCGACGTCAGGAAAAACCCGAACCCGACGGGCGTCGCATCGGCCTCGGCCTGTCGTTCTTCGTCGAGCAGGGTGCGCACGGAACGACCGTACTCGCCGGTTGGGGCCGCCCGATCGTGCCCGGCTACGAGCAAGCCAAGATGCGGATGACCGTGGACGGCGGCCTCGAAGTGCACGTCGGCACGCACAGTCACGGACAAGGCCATGAGACGACCTACGCGCAGATCATCGACGAGGTGCTCGGCGTCGGCATCGGCCGCATCAAGGTGATGCAAGGCGATACGCTGAGCGCGCCATATTCGACCGGCACCTGGGGCTCGCGCTCGATCGTGATGGGTGGCGGCGCCGTCGCACGGGCGGCCCACGCGATCGCGAAGCGAGCCATCCGCATCGGTGCTCATCTCCTCCAGGCCGACCCCGACGCGGCCCGCATCGAGAACGGTCGCGTTGTCGCCGGTGGCGGCAGCATCTCCCTGAAAGATGTCGCCCGCGCCTGGTATCTCCAGCCGCAGACGTTGCCGCCCGACATCGACAGGTCCGGCCTCGAGGTCACCGCCGGCTATCGCGCGGCAAGCGACGCGGGCACGTTCAGCTACGCGGCGCACGCTGCCGTCGTCGCCGTCGATGTCGAAACGGGACGTATCGAAATTCTCGATTACGTCGTCGTCGAGGACGGCGGCACGATGATCAATCCGATGATCGTCGACGGCCAGATCCGCGGCGGCGTCGCACAGGGCATCGGCACCGCCCTCTACGAAGAAACTCCGTTCGACAGCCGCGGACAGCCGCTGGCGGGAACACTCGGCGAATACCTACTGCCGGGTTCGACGAGCGTGCCGCGCATGCGCATCGAACACATGGAAACGCCATCACCACATACAGAACATGGCGCGAAAGGGATCGGCGAGGGCGGCGCTGTCGGCCCACCCGCCGCGATCGTTTCGGCCGTGAATGACGCGCTGCGCCCATTCGGCGCCGAACTCCACGACCTGCCCGTCACACCCCAACGCGTCATCGCGGCGATCAACGCCGCACGCAAATCTGCGAAGCGAACCGGCTTCACGTAGGCTGGGTCAAGGCATGGCCGCGACCCAGCTTTGCGCGCAGCCTTCCGAGGTTCTGCGTCGCCCACCGCAAAAAAGCAGGCCTTGCCCCAGCCTACAGGCCATCAAAGCCTACTCCGCCAGCCTCAGCACCGGATTGCCTTCGGCGTCGATCAGCAGCAGGTTCCGCCCCTCGACACGATAGGACTTCGCGCGCTCGAGACCCGACAGCACGGACTGCTCCGCTTCCATCTTCCCCGCGCACGCCATCCGCGTCGCGTTCAAGCCACCGATCTCGATCGTTTCTGCGGTCTCGCGGAATGCACCGAAGAAAGCGTTGCACTCGGCCTTGCCGCGCACAGTCGATTGGGTGAAGCGGAGCGTGCCGCCGCCCGTGACCTTGGCTCCGTGGATCTCCACGATCCGCCACTCGGTGCCGGCGAGCCGGCCGCTGGCTTTGGGCGCATGCACAGGCCAAAGGATCGCTACAACTGCAGAAACCATGACGACGTAACGCATTACTGGCATGACGCGCCTCTCGAACGAGTGAGGTACGACCAATTATGAAGCAATTATGCTCACGTGAAGCTGTACGGCACATGAACCCCGCGAAAAGCAATCCGCTTCGGCAGGGTTCGGCGACGTTCAGCCGATAGACCGCTGCACGAAATCGACGATCTTCCCCGCCGTCAGTTCCGGCGCCTCGCGGAAGATCGAATGTCCGATCCCGGGCATCAGCATAGCCTCGACGGGGCCACCGCTCAGCCGCTCCCCGATCCGGACCTGCTCGGGCGTCGCATACTCGTCGTTTTCGCCCTGCAGGATCTGCAACGGCACAGTGAGCCGCGGCAGGTACTCGGTTATGTCCCACTCCCGCTTGAACGCGAGGTTCGTCCAGCACGCATTCCAGCCGTAGAACGACACGTCTACGTGCTTATGATAGCGACCGAGTTTCGGTCTGAGGTCACCCTGCTCGTAGGCGATCTTCGCCGCACCGGCCCCCGCCGCGGTCGCATCCTCGACGATGAAGTGCGGTGCGATCAGCGTGATCGACCGCACTCGCGGATCCCTGGCACCACCGCCGTAGATCGTAGCGATCGTTGCGCCATCGGATGCCCCGATAAGCGCGCCTCGCTGAAACCCGATCGTATAGAGAACCTTCGGCAGAACGTCCTGCGCTTCCTCGTGCAAGTAGGCAAACGGCCACAATAGCGGCCGCGGACTGGAGCCGCCATAGCCCCGCCGCGAATAGGCGAATACCCCATATCCTGTTCCGGCTTGCAGACGCATCGGCAGATCCGCCCACAGATCGGCCGCCCCCAACCCTTCGTACAGCATGACAAGCGTCGGCGCGTCACCCGGCTGCGGTCCGATATGCCGATATTCGAGCTGATCGCCGCAGACCTCGATGAACCCCGATGCGCCTCTTGGCACATCATAGGCTGGATCAACCCAGCACGCATGGAACGCGATCCGACGGCGACCCGACATCCAAGGCATACCGGGCAAGCGTTGGGTCCTGCTTCGCTTGGCCGAACCAACTTCTTCCCGCCCCTTCGGGCCGCAACCCGTTCGCCGCGGTCCGGCAGGCAGGCAGGCAGTAGCAGCGAGCAGGCCGAATGACCGCGGCCCGGCGCAAATACTCCATACTTGAAACTAAGTTCCGCAGAACGTCTGGAGCACGACTTCTTCCGGCTTCGGCGGCATCGCGTAACGCTCCTTGCCCGGTTGCCCCTCGAACGGTCGCGCCAGCACGCCGATCAGCATCTCGAAAGCGCTGGTATCGCCGCCCTCTGCCGCCGAAAGCGCTTCCTCGACGAGGTGATTTCGTGGGATGTAAGCCGGATTGACCTTGTGCATTGCGGCCTTGAGCTGCGCCCCGGACATCGCCTCGCGCGCAACCCGCACGCGCCACCGAGGCAGCCACGCATCGAGACCGGACGCCTCCGTGAACAAGGCACGCAACTCCGCTTCCGACCCAGGATCTGCCGCCGCATCACCGAGCCGCCGGAACGTCAGCGTGAAGTCGGCCCCGCCCTGCGCCATCGCCGCCAAAAGATCCCCGGCCAACTCGACGTCCCCGTCCTCCTCGCTCGAAAGCCCGAGCTTCGCACGAAGCCCAGCGTGATACGCCGCATCGAACGCAGGCCTGAACCGGTCCAGCGCCGCTTGCCCGATCCCGAGCGCCGCATCTTTCTCGGGCGCCAGCAGCCCGAGCAGCGTCTCCGTGAACCGCGCGAGGTTCCATGCCGCGATCCCCGGCTGATTGCCGTACGCATAGCGACCGCGCTGATCGATCGAGCTGTAGACCTTCATCGGATCGAAGTGATCCATGAACGCACACGGTCCGAAATCGATCGTTTCTCCCGAGATCGACACGTTGTCGGTATTCATCACGCCGTGAATGAAGCCGACGTGCATCCACCGCGCGACGAGCCGCGCCTGCGCCCCGATCACCGCGTCGAGTAACGCGACGTATCTATTTTCCGCGTGCGCCGCGTCTGGATAGTGCCGCGCGATCACGTAGTCGACCAACGCCCGCAGCGCCTCGTCGTCCTGACGGGCCGCGAAATACTGGAACGTACCCACGCGGATATGGCTCGCTGCGATCCGCGTCAGCACCGCGCCCGGCAACATCGTCTCGCGCGCCACCGGCTCTCCTGTGACGACCGCTGCCAGCGACCGCGTCGCGGGAATGCCGAGCGCTGTGAACGCCTCACTGAGGATGTATTCGCGCAGCACCGGCCCCAATGCCGCACGTCCATCGCCGCGTCGCGAGAACGGCGTCCGCCCCGAGCCCTTGAGTTGCACGTCGCGCCGCACGCCCGCCGTGTCGATCACCTCTCCCAACAGGATAGCGCGCCCGTCGCCCAGCTGCGGTGAGAAGTTGCCGAACTGATGCCCAGCATAAGCCTGTGCCAGCGGCTCCGCACCTTCCGGCACACGATTACCGGCGAGGATCTCCACGCCTTCCGGCGTCGTCAGTGCCGCCGGATCGATGCCGAGCTCTCGCGCGAGGTCTCGGTTCAGCTTGACGAGCCGTGGCGCGATGACCGGCGTCGGCGCAAGTCGAGCGTAGAACCGCTCGGGCAGCCGCACATAGGTGTTGTCGAACGGAATCGCCGCCCGTGTCGCACTGTCGACAGTCATCTCGCGTCCTTTTCCGCTGGCAGTCCCGAATGTCCGGTGCGTAATATCCGAGTTATCGTGTCGGGCATTCACTTTCATAGATAGTGGCTGCCGAAGCATCAGGGCAAGGGGTCGTTCATGAGCACCGCAGACACCATCGCCATCTTCCGCGCCCTCCACGAGCGCCAGAAGACCTTCGTCATCCCCAATCCCTGGGATATCGGCTCGGCGCGGCTACTAGCCGATATGGGCTTCGAAGCGCTCGCGACGACGAGCGCCGGCTACGCCTGGAGCATTGGCAAACCGGATGGCGCGGTCAGCCGCGACCAGATGCTGGAGCACTGCGCCCAGATCGCTGGCGCAACACCGCTGCCCGTCAATGCCGACCTCGAGAACTGCTATGCGCACGACCCCGCCGGCGTCGCGCAAACCATTCGCATGGCCGCGGGCACCGGCCTCGCTGGTGCGTCGATCGAAGACTCGACCGGCGATCCCGAGAAGCCGATCTACGACTTCGATCTCGCGGTGGAACGCGTTCGCGCCGGCGTAGAGGCGAACCGCGCCCAGCCGACACCGATGCTGATCTGCGCCCGCGCCGAAAACTTCCTCAACGGCCGCAAGGATCTCGCCGATACCATCAATCGGTTGCAGGCCTTCGAGGCCGCGGGCGCCGACGTACTCTATGCACCCGGCCTCACCACGCTCGACGACATCCGCGCCTTAATCGACGCCGTCAACCGCCCCGTCAACGTGCTGATGGGCAGCGCCAATCCCAACCTGACATTCGCCGAACTCGAATCCGCCGGCGCCCGCCGCATCAGCGTCGGCGGAGGCCTCGCTCGCGCCGCTTACGGCGAGATGCTCCGCGCCGCCCACGAAATGAAGGACAAGGGCATCTTCACTTACGTCAAGAACGCGCCCCCGAGCGGCAAGCTCAACGGCACCTTCGCGAACTGGGAGAAGGGTTGATGGCCCGACTCAAGTCAAGGAACCGAAGAAGGTTATCGTCTTCGCCGAAGTGCACCCGGTCGCGTCGAGCGCGTGTCGCGGGAAATCTTCAACTGATACTTTTCAGTTTCCGCGCAACTTCCTCACCGAATACCATAGTGCCCCCAACCCGATTATGATCGGAGCGATCCCCATCGCGAGGAGAAGCCGCCAGAACCGTTCGCTGTCGCCCGCTCGGCTGATCGTTTCTGTGATGGCCTTGCCACCGCTGTCGTAGCTCAACGCGATCGCGCCGTTCTGCAGGCTTGTCAGCAGCGTCACGCACCCGATGAAGATGCCGATCGCCGAAAGAAAAGCGACCACGGCCATGAAGGCCAGCTTGAACATTCCCATTTCCATCGATCCTCGGTCTAGCCGGCCAAACGGCGCTATCACTGATGATCCGCCTAGATCATCATGCGCCTGCGCGGACCAGTACGCCACCGCGCGTCGGCTTATCGACACCGGTCGTTCCCGGATAGGTCAGCGGATATCCTCGATATGAACGCACCGCGAGATACGCCCAGGCTTCCGCCTCCATGCTATCGCCGTCCAGACCGACAGCTTCCGCCGGCACGACCGCATTCTCCACGAGGCCCGCCAGCATACTCATCAACGTCTTGTTACGCCGCCCCCCCCCCGACACGACCCACAGCAGCGGCTCTGCAGGCATATGCTCGCGAGACCTGGCGATTGCCGCCACCGTGAACGCGGTCAATGTCGCAGCCCCATCTTCGATTGACAGTGGATCGACCAGTTCTACAGGAAACGCATTGCGGTCGAGCGACTTTGGAGCGGGCGCTGCGAAATGCGAATTCCGCAGATACTCCGAGACATAGTCCTCGTGCACCCGTCCGCGCGCTGCCGTCGCTCCGTCGGTATCGCATCCCAGACCGGCCTTCGCCGCCATCCAGTCGTCGATCATCGCGTTCCCCGGCCCGGTATCGAATGCAACCATGTGGCCGTTCGCCCCGATCCAGGTGACGTTGGCAACCCCGCCGATGTTGACGAATGCCACCGGTCGCTGCGGCAACGAAGCCGCCAGCGCCCGATGATAGACGGGCACCAGAGGCGCTCCCTGCCCGCCCGCCGCGACATCGCCAGCGCGCAGATCGTATACGACGTCGATTCCGGTCAGTTGCGAAAGGAGCTCGCCGTTACCGAGCTGGACCGTCAATCCCCGAGCTGGCCCGAAAGAAGGCCTGTGAAGCACCGTCTGACCGTGAAAACCCACCAGATCCACCGACGATGGCTGCAGCGTGAGATTGCCCATGAACCGCATCAGTGCAGTCGCGTGCCGCTGGGTCAACTCCTGTTCGACCGCCGCTAGCGAGCCGGGCCGCCCATGCCGGTCTGTCAGCCCGACGGCATCGCGCAGAGCACCCTGCAGCCGTGCCTTGAAATCGTCCGGATACGGGTCTGTCAGCCCGCAGATCCGCCGCACCCGGTCCGCACCATCGGTTTCCATCAGGGCGATATCGATGCCATCGAGCGACGTACCGCTCATCAACCCGATGGCTCTCATTGAAATCGACAACGGTTGCTTGCCCACCGGCGTCTTCCTGTGCATGTAAGACACCCCTCTGCCCGTGACAAACCCTTGCCGAAGCTATCGCAAGAGTAGAGCGCTCAAATGCGATGGCAGGGGATCGTGGCCATCTCTGGAAAGCCTATATCATGGCGACACATAAGTCCGACTTTCTCAACATCCTCGCCGAGCGTGGCTACATCCACCAGTGCTCGGAGTTCGCAGGCCTCGATGCGCTGGCTTCGAAGGGAGAGATCGTCGCCTATGTCGGTTACGATTGTACGGCGCCCTCACTGCACGTCGGCTCCCTCATCTCGATCATGATGCTGCATTGGCTCCAGGTGACCGGCAACAAGCCGATCGCGCTGATGGGCGGCGGCACGACCCGCGTCGGCGACCCCTCCGGCAAGGACGAGACGCGCGCGTTCCGGACGATCGAGGAGATCGATGCCAACAAGGAAGGCATCAAGGGAGTGTTCGCCAAACTGCTGACTTTCGGTCCGGGTAAGCGAGAGGCGTTGATGGTCGACAACGCCGAATGGCTGGCGCCGCTCAACTATATTGATTTCCTTCGCGACGTCGGCCGCCACTTCTCCGTCAATCGCATGCTGACCATGGATTCGGCCAAACTGCGCCTCGACCGTGAGCAGGAACTCTCGTTCATCGAGTTCAACTACATGCTTCTGCAGGCCTATGATTTCGTCGAGCTCGCTCGTCGCTATGGCTGCAACTTGCAGATGGGCGGTTCCGACCAGTGGGGCAACATCGTCACCGGCATCGACCTCGGTCGCCGCATGGGCACATCGCAGCTCTACGCGCTGACGTGTCCGCTGCTCACGACCGCCTCCGGCGCGAAGATGGGCAAAACCGCTTCCGGCGCGGTCTGGCTCAACGAGGCGCAGCTCGGCGCCTACGACTACTGGCAGTTCTGGCGCAACACCGAAGACGCCGATGTCGGCCGGTTCCTGCGCCTGTTCACGGCCCTGCCGCTGAGCGAGGTGGAGCGGCTCGAGACACTCGAAGGCGCGGAGATCAACGAAGCCAAGAAAGTCCTCGCCACGGCAGCGACCGCTCTCGTGCACGGGCACGACAAGGCCGAGGTCGCCGCCGAAACCGCACGCAAGACGTTCGAGCAGGGTACTCTGGCAACCGACCTCCCGAGCATCTCGATACCGAAGGCGGAACTGGTGTCAGGCATCGGCGTGCTCGCCGCCTTTGTGAAAGCCGGCCTCGTCAAATCTAACGGTGAAGCACGCCGTCAGATCCAAGGCGGCGGACTTCGCATCAACGACGAGACGATCACCGACGAGAAGCTTCTTGTTTCGGAGAAGATGCTGACGGGCGGTGACGTGATCAAGCTGTCGCTCGGCCGCAAGAAGCATGTGCTGTTGCGACCCGAGTGAAGCACGCCGGTTCAACCACGCCAGACCAAGTACGATCGGAGAGAGCTAATTCGCTCGCGGTACCGGCCGCGGCGAGGGCGCTTTAACCGTGTTGGAATTCCAGCCGCCGTCGGCTTCGATCTTCGGCGCAACGGGAACAGCGCCAGCCTGGTTCGTGTTCCCCCGCGAAGGCGCCTTTTTCGGCGGAACCTTCCCCGGCTCCGGGGGCGCCGCCTGCCCTGGAGGTGCATCCCGGGGCGTGATGCGCGGATTCGACGTCGTCATCTGCATCATTTCGCGGAAGATACCGGGCACGATCGAGGCCGGGTTCACATCGACCTGCGGTCGTGCCATCGGCCCGTGCACCCGGAAAGTCATGCCGATCACGCCCTCACCGCGCGGCCCGGCAAGAATGACGCCGAGGATCGGAAACTGGCCGATCGCCGAGTTGAGCCCTTGCAGCGGCACGTAGGTGCCGCCGAGATCGACGGTCTGCTGCCGGAAATCGGCTTTGCCGCGCAACAGCACACCGAGCACCTGCCCGCGCAGGTCCGCATCGCTGATGACGACCTGTCCGTGGCCAAGCTCGAATGGCGCATTCATCGAGATGAAATCGAGCCGCGAGCGCTGAGGCGCCCGCCGTTGTCCTCGTGAAGTCGCGTTCTGGTCAAGGTTGTCGAAACCATCCCCCGCGACGGCATCGCCGAGGATCGCGAAGTTCCAGACGTTCAGACGGCCGGTCTTGTCCGCCGCTCCCCCGCCGTCGAGATTGACGTCGAGATTCATCGTCCCCCCGAGCATGTTCGGGAAGAATCCAATCATGCGGAAAACCTGTCCTGCGTCCTCGGAGCGTGCCAGCAGCCGCCTCGGCTCGCGGTTGACCTGGCTGATCGTAACTTCGAGCGGTGCACCGGCCTGACGTCCACCTCCATCGACCGTTCCCCTCGCGTGCATCGAAATCGTCCGACCTCCGCGGTTGGACATCTGCATCTTGAGGTTCTTGAGGCCGACCTCCTGATGCCCCAGCAGATTGTCGATTTCGACCTTGAAATCGAGCCCGGCCTGATCCTTACGCGGCGGCAAGGGCTTGGATCGCACCTGATTGAACGAGAACAACGACTTGAAGAAGTCGCGCCCGTCCAATGTCTGCCCGCGCCCGTTCACTTCCCAGACGTTGTCGTTGCGCAGCGTTCCCGACAACTGCAGGCGCGAGACGACGTGCAGAGCCAGTTCGTGGAACGAGAACTCGCGCAGTTTATTACGCCCGTCGAGCGCAAGGCTTCCCGACAACGAGATATCCTCGCCGACGATTCGAAACCCCTGCAGCTCCGTCCTCTGCTTCGTCGGCCGCGCGATCTCGAACTGCAGGGTAGCAGGGCGCCCCGGCGCCTTCTTCCACGCCAGCGCCTCGATAATGATCTCTGTGTTGACGAGGTTTGCCCGAACCTGAACCTGCGACTCACCCTGGGTTCTGGGTGTGATCAGTAATTCCACCGGCATTTCGCCCGAAACGAACTCGTTGACGTCGAGCCCGAGCTGCGCTCGATCCGCCGTATCGAGATTGGCCGTTACGAGCACCGGCGGCTGCTCGCTGTCGGGAGCCGCGAAGATCCGCCGCAACGTCAACTTGGCCGCAACGCCGCCGACGAGCATGTCCCCCTTGATATCGATCTGCTTGTCGGTGACATCGACTCCCAGCGATGCCCCAGTGATATCCCAACTGCCGAACACGCCACGGGCCCGCCCCTCGATCAAACGGCCTTTGACTTCCAGCCGCGTATCTTCGGCGTGAACGTCTATGCCGAGCGGAACCTGAATCCGAACCTGCGCATCAACGCGGCCGTCGAGCCCTTCCCCTGGCACCACGAACGTTCTTCCGTTGCGAACCGCCTGCTGCTCGGCGAGATCGAGCGCCGGCTGCAACGGACCTTGCGCGCGGAATGTCAAATCGCCCATCGCATTCGCCGCTGTCACATCGGGAGCGACAAAGCGCACGCCCCGGATCGGCAGCCGGCGTTGCGGGGTTGTATGAATGACAGCCTCCGGCGCCGCCACTTCGAGCGCATTGCTCTCGAGACGCACGAGCACGCGGGGCGCTTCGACCGGGGCGAACCCGGGCTTTGGCTGGATCCGGACGTTGGTGCCCTCGATCGACACCCCAATTCGAAGTCCGTCTGCGCCCCCTCGTCCGCGCTCTGCCCCGACGCCGACGTCCTCGATCACGAACGTGCCGCCGGCGAGCCGGCCCTGCTGGATCTGCTTGCCGCTCCACAACCTTGCATCGGGAGCGATCACGGACGGCCAGAGCAACTTCACTGCGTCGGCGCCCATCGGCGACATACGCCCTTTCAGGAGCATCTTTGTTCCCGAACCTTTGGGCGGAACGGTACCCGACATCGAGATTTCGCCGCCCGCCGCTCGCAGCATGGCTTCGGCAAGATCGAAGCCCCCCGTCTGCGGATCGAACGCGCCGCGCACCCGGAACGCCTCCAATGGTCTCGGCCCCAGACCGAATTCCTCCGCTGCGAGTTGGCCCTCCACGGCAGCCAGCTCGATCTGCCAGGGCATTCCCGGCTCCCGGGCGAAACCGATCCGGCCTTGAAAAGCGCCCCAGCTCGCCCCTGATGCGAGGCGCGTGGTGCTGAAAGACAATTGCCTCGCTGCCGGATCGTACTTCGCAGCGATCCGCCCGCCGTCCAGCGCCATTCGCGCGTTGCCGCCGAGCCCCGGAGCGAATGCGCCCCCGCCGAGTTCGAGATCAGCGATGGCGCTCGTTAGTTCTCCAGACCCCGCGAACTTGAACGACGCGGTGCCGTTGACCGGCAGCTCGAGCGCCGCCATCGGCGACAGCAGCGGCCATGCAGCGGCCACCGCGCTCGGCACGAGGTCCGACACCCTCAGATCGATCGACGACGCATTGGTCAGATCTTCGTGGCTGGCGACCAGCGAAACCTGCCAGGGCCCGCGCACGCTGTCCATGACGAGGCTGGCACCGAGCAGACGTCCGTCACGTCGCCGGTCCATTCCGAAGTCGGCTTCGCGCACACGGAACGTCGCTCGCTGCCCCGAACTGTCGACGGCGAGTATCGCATTTCTGAGACCGATGCCTTTGATGAAGGAGGCGGCCCCCGCGGCTTGGTTGGCCTGGGCGAACAGCGAACCCAGGACCGAACCCATCTCGGTCTGCATCTGCGTTGCTGCGACCGGAGGCGGCTCTGGCGTGCCGCCGGCTGGGCCATCGGGAATCACCGCTTCGGCAAAAGTGAGCGAGAGTCCCCGCTCCCGCGAGTACTGAAGGACGAGACTGGGCTCGATGAGGATGATCCGAGATGGGGCGATTTTGCCGGACCAGAGTGCGGCAGTACTGAGCGCAATCGCGGCATCCGGTGCCTGCGCTATCATCACTCCACGTTGGTCCGCGAGCTTGACGTTTCGCAGCCTGAACTCCAGACCGCGCCCATCGACAAGCAGCACCGCCGCATCCTCGACAGACACGGTAAAGCCCGGCAGGTCGGCAGCTATGGCGCGCGCGATCGGCTCTGCGATCAATTTCAGCGAGATCGGACCGTTAAGCAACCTGACCCAGATGACGCCAGCCGCAATCGACAACAGGATGATGCTCGGCAGCAGAATTCGCGTCACGATCCAAAGCGGCCACGCAAAGCGGCGTCGCCACAAGCCAGCGCCTGCTCGCGCGGGTTTTGCCGAGCCAGCTCGTCGGAATGTTTTGTCAGCCGCCGCGTCGGGCGCTGTCTGGCGTCTTTCCACGACTTGTGCGACCCGAGTTCCCGACACCGGATCCGCTGTCACCAGCGATCCGGCACCCAATCTGCCCCGTACCGACCGACGATCGATAGCATGCCTGCCAACCGGGCGCCGACGACACCTGTGCACCGAACCTTGCCGCCAGCGCCAGCCTGTATGTCCGTTCGTACCCAGAAATTACACGTTGAGACTGCCACTACGCTGCGATGCAGGCTACTACGTCACCACGCCCCCAACACCGCTGCTTGTGCATGAAAAATCAGGACCAAAGAAAGGCACTTTCCATGCTCGATGAAGGCGATAAGGCTCCCGATGTCACTTTGACGACCGACGGAGGCACATCCGTTCCCTTGGCGAGCTACGAAGGCCGCGCGGTCGTCGTCTATTTCTATCCGAAGGACGACACACCCGGCTGCACCACCGAAGCCAAGGACTTCACCTGCCTCCTCGCTGAATTCGAGAAAGCCGGGGCGGACGTGGTCGGCATTTCGCCCGACAGTACCAAGAGCCACGCCAAGTTCCGACTGAAGCACGCCCTCGCCATCAAGCTGGCCTCGGACGAGGACAAGACCATCGCCGAGGCTTTTGGCTCCTGGGTCGAGAAATCGATGTACGGGAAGAAATACATGGGCGTGGATCGCTCGACCTTCCTGATCGACAAGTCGGGCAAGATCGCCAGGATCTGGCGCAAAGTCAAAGTCGCCGGCCACGCCGAAGAAGTGCTGGCAGCTGTCAAATCATTGAAGAAATAGGTTTATCACGAGGTGACGATCGATAATGCCAGAAGCGAGCATAACGCATCGGCGGCGATCGCTGGACAGCTCGCCGGCGGTTTGCCCGTTGCCGCCCGCGCCATCGTTCTCGCGTCTGATCCCGCACACAAGGTGATGTTGGCGAAGGCCGCCGGCAGGGCATGGCGCGAGGGTCGGCTCGGGCACGGTCACTTGAGTTCGCCGCAAATGATGCCCGAGAGACCGGGGCGCCCCACCCGCCCGGAGCTCATGCCGCCACGCGCAATGCCACGCCGGACCACATCGGGCGAAAAGGGTCGCTTCGCGCTCCTGCATGCCCTCGCGCACATCGAACTCAATGCCGTCGACATGACCTGGGACCTCATCGGCAGGTTTGCGCACATCCCTTTGCCACGACAGTTTTTCGATGATTGGGTGAGGGTCGGCCAGGAAGAGGCAGAGCACTTCGAGTTGGTCTCCCATCGTTTGACCGAACTCGGCGGGAGCTACGGCGACCTCCCCGCGCATGACGGATTGTGGCAATCGGCTCAGGCGACCGGACACGATCTCCTGGCCCGCCTCGCCGTGGTGCCGCTGGTGCTGGAAGCGCGTGGATTGGATGTCAGTCCGGCCATGCTCGCAAGCCTGAGGCAATCGGGCGATGAAGCCTCCGCCGCCGTGCTGGAAGTGATCTATCGCGACGAGAAGCATCACGTGGCATTCGGTATGCGATGGTTCCGTTTCATGTGCCAGCGCAACGGCCTCGCCCCGGAAGCCACGTTTCACGAGCTTGTGCGCGCGAATTTCCGCGGCCCCGTCAAGCCACCCTTCAATGATCGCGCCCGCGCCGAAGCCGGGCTGACACCCGGATTCTACAAGCCGCTTTCGGCCTTTGGCGCGTCCAGATGAAGGCATTCCCCTCATCTTCCACGACCACCGTTTGCTTCGATGCAACTCCGCGGCACAAACGCGTCACGATTGTTCTCTAACGGTCATTTTTGGCGAGTTGAGCAGTGACCGTTTGGGCAAGCCGTGGTAGGAGAACGACGTTTGGTAAACTGGGGCGGGGGCCTCCGGGAACGGTCGTCGCGCTTGATGAACCGCGCGTGAAACACACGCGATGCAAATCGAGGGAAACGGACACACCGCATGAACGAGCCGGGTTCCTTGGTTGGGTAAAAGCACGCAACCACGGCCATCGGTTTCAGGTCTGGGAAGGGGATCGGAACAACGAATTCGAGGAAGTCATTCGGCGGGTCGCAGTCGTGCCCCACGGGATGCCCAATCGGGCTGAGCGATACTTGGATAGGTGCCGGGCATCCCAGCTGACGAGCTACGACACGAAGTATTCTGGCGAAACATCGAGCAAATCCTGCAACGATCGACCGGCGTTGTGTTTTCGGAGGTGAGTACGAACATGTTGAACATCAGGAAATCTGCAGAGGCGCCTTCCATCGGCTCTCCGACGCCCCCGCCTCTGAATGCCGCCCAACCGGCGTCTATCTCCCCGGCCCAGCAGTCCTGGCAGCTCGGCGGGCGTCCCGGAGACCGCGTCGCCCCGTCGATCATCGGTTCCGACCTGACCGTGATGGGCAACCTCGTTTCGCGCGGCGAAGTTCACGTCGAGGGCGAGATCCAAGGGGACATCCACGGCACCAACGTCGTCGTCGGCGAAAAGGCCAAGATCACAGGCGCTATCATTGCCGACGAGGTCGTGGTGCGCGGCCACGTCATGGGCTCAATCCGCGGCAAGAAAGTCATGCTCCAGTCGACCAGTCATGTCGAAGGCGACGTCTTCCATCAAGCGCTCGCGATCGAGCAGGGCGCGTTCTTCGAAGGAAAATCGCGTCGAGCCGAGGATCCGACGGCCGGCATCGCTCGTCCCGAAGTGCCAGATTTCGGCGCCCGCGCGACCGAGATGGCGAGCCCGGTCACCCCACCTGCATTCCCCGAATCGTGATCGGTGCCACCGGACCGAAGCCGAACGAACGGCTTCGAGCTTCGCTTCGCGACGTCCCCCGAGGGCGATCACCTCACTGAGTTATCTCGAAAGCCGGGCCCACCGCCCGGCTTTTTTGTGATCGCGGATCACCACGCCCACCTTCGCTCCGGCTACCGACAGCCTTGACTTCCCGCCACGCCGACATCTCGAGCCGGTTCGCCCCACACGCAGCGAAAAGCGGATCGAGTGCACGCTGGTGGCACGACAGCACGATAACCTGGTGCCGCTTTGCGGCCTCGGCCAGCAACCCGACCATGATCTCGAGCCGCCGGTCGTCCGAGAATACGAGCGCATCGTCTAGGACCAGCGGTAGCTCGACTCCACGCGAAGCCATCAGGTCCGCATGTGCGATCCGCACCAACGTCGCAATCTGCTCGCGCGTTCCCCCGCTCACCCGCTGTACGGGATCGGTCAGCCCCGGACGGTCCAGGCGAACGGCCAGCAACGGCCCGTCCATGGCGAGCTTCGCATCCGGAATGAGCTTGGACAGGAGTGGCTCGAGCCGGTCCACCAGCGGACGCAATACGCGATCGCGATGATCCTCCCCGAACCGCTCCAACCGGGAAGCGAGCAGTTGCAGCGCGTCAGCATCCCTCTGCAACTCTTCGAGCCGCCGGGCAGCCACGGCCAATTCCTCCTCGAGACCGGCAATCTCCGCACCGACGCCATCCTCACTGTCACGACGCAGTGCACCTTCGAGTTCCGCGACATCCCGATCGAGCTTCGCCTGACGATCCGCGAGCTCGGTCACCGCACTCGCAGCCCGCCGGGACGACGCCAGCAGTGCCTCGTAGGCCGAACCTTGCGGAGCCGCCTCCGACCATGCCGATTTCTCGCGCACGGCCTCGGCCAACTCCTTCGCAGAAGTTACATCTGCCTCGGCCAACGTTTCGCCGGCAGCGCGCCGATCGTCCGGCCCCGGCAACCCCTCTGCAAGTGCTGCGAGTTGCTTCTGGTCAGACCCCACCTGCGCTTCGAGCCGTGCGATCGAAGCGTCCAGCAAACCCAACTCGCGCTCGGCGGCAGCGACCGCGTCTCGATGACTGGCGAGCGACTGCTCCAAACCTTTGACATTCACGTCGAGCGCAGCGACATCGCCCGCCTCACGGCCACTCGCTTGCGCGTTCTCATCCACGACAGCCTGAGCGGCAGCCCGCGCGGCCTCGAGTGCCGACAGACCAGCCGGCGCCAACACTCCGAGTTTCGACGTCGCTTCCGCAACGGCGGCCTCGTCATGCCGCCGGGCAGTCAATGCCTCCTGCGCCGCGTTCGCATCGTCAACGCCCATCCCTGCGAGCAGATCGGCGAGTTCACGAACACATCGCTCGCGATCGACCGCAGGGGATGCACCGATCGATGTGCCGGGCTCGAGCACGATCGTACCAACCCCTTCGATGACCAGCTCCGCTCGTTGATCGATCGAAACCGACCCGCCGTCCGGGATCTCGACCCCCGCCAGACGAATTCGCGCACGAACTCCGGGCTCGTAGACGATCGTCGCCCGCGTCGTCTCTGCCGCGATTCGCTCGTCGAGCGCAGAGATCCGGGAAGACAGCCGACGCGCTGCCTCGACACCTGCCTCGCGAACCAGGCAATGCGAAAGGCGCTCTTTGGCGGATGCCAACGCCGCGGCAGCTTCACGCGTCTGAGCGAGACGATGATCGATCTCCGCGACCTGCCTCGAGGCCGCCAATCGGGAATTCGCTGCATGTGCGAACCATAGTTCACCCCGCGCTTCAGCCAAGGCGGCCTCCGCACTGGCGAGCCCACCAAGCAACCTTTGCAACAACTCCGCTTTCTCTGTCTTGGCATCACCGAGATCGACGAGTTTCGCCCGCCCATCGACGAGCGCTCGTTCCAGACGCTCCACCTCGACACATGCACGCTGAAAGCGCTCCAGCTCCAGCTTGACCTGATCGCGCGCGAGCTGTCGCCCGGCCAAGCGTTCGCTGGCGAACCGAAGCATCTCGCGTGCTCGGTCTGCGTCCTCCACCGCCTTTCGCGCAGCAGCAGCCTCTGCCGCCAACCCTTCGACCACCCGGGTATCGAAAGTTCGCACGCGCTCGGCCGCCAACTCCGTCCAGCGGGCCAGCCGCCCCTCGGCCGCTGCCGCCTTTGCCCGATGCACGCCGAGCCGCTGCGCGATCTCGTCGTACTGACGGCGCGCTTTGTCGAGCGGACCACCGGCCTTCGCCCGCCCTTGCTTGACCGTCACGAACTCCTCTAGCCGCACACGAACCACATTCGCCAGACGCCGCACGTACCCAGCCCCGGAAGCATCGGCGGCTTCCTGCTCGATCACGCTCGCGAGTCCAGCGGACAAAGCCGCATCGGGCTTATCGGGAAGGCCGAAACTCGCCCCTTGAGCCACCCAGAGAAGCGTCCGCAGCGCTCGCCGCTCCTCACCACCGAGGAACTGATCCGCAGCCGTTTCCGCGTCCCCTCCATGCCAGATTTGACCCGATCCGAGATCTTCGAGCGAAGCCATCCGCTGTGCCAGAAAGCGCTTCGTCAGACGCAGACGGCGCCCCCCCGCATCGATATCCGCCTCGATCAACGGGGTCCCCCCGGCATCCGGCCTCAAGGCAGCGATTCCTCGCGCCGTCGTCGTATGCCGCTCGGCCAGCAACATGCCCAAGGCCGTGAACAGGGTCGACTTGCCGGCTTCGTTGGGGCCGGTGAAAACGTCGAACCCACCCGAAAATCCTTCGAGGGCGACTGGATCGCGAAACGGTCCCACCTCGGCCAGCCTGAGCGCACGGATCTTCACGCCGCATCTCCCCGTTTCCCGGCCGCTGCAGTCTCGCTCAATTCGAACAGATACCTGAG